>Ga0302270_10004878_pt1 | contig 12337 bp, 8 predicted proteins | sample III_Bog_E2_3_FD_198773 | JGI IMG/M metagenome (GOLD analysis project Ga0302270, IMG submission 198773) | Peat permafrost microbial communities from Stordalen Mire near Abisko, Sweden - III_Bog_E2_3 | ecosystem: Environmental > Terrestrial > Soil > Wetlands > Peat | place: Sweden: Abisko...
CTACTTTTACGTGATGACTCACGGTTATGGAGCTATGCCGGATTACTCGGCGCAACTAACTCCGGAAGATCGCTGGGCGGTGGCGGCTTATATCCGCGCGTTGCAGTTGAGCCAGGCGGCCAAGGCAGAGGATGTTCCGTCGGGCGTTCAAGTTCGAAGCCTCAAAGAGACAGCGCAAGAGAAGCACTTGTCAGAGGGCTTTGCCGAGCCATGGGCGCTTCCTTCTTCTGCGATTCAGGCTTATCCAAACGATGTGAAGCAGGGCAACCCGGCGATGGGTCCGGCCAATCCGGCTGACCCGAAGATCAAGATTCCCCTCAGCAAACCGGCCAAAGAGGCCGTTAAGTAAGGACAGACGGAATGGCTCACGAGACGCACGCCAAGACACTTCCCGCCGATTTAGGCGCGCCGGCCTTTGTCGACGGCTGGCAGAAGCGCGCGCTGATAATCGGGTTGACCTTTTCTGTCATCGCGGCTGGCTTGGCGCTTGCGGATGGGGCAATCGATCATGTGTTGCGCGCATGGTTGCTGGGCATGGTGCTTACCTTTGGTTTTTCGGTGGGCGGGCTGGCTCTGCTGATGGTGCAGTATTGCTCGGGCGGCAAGTGGGGCCTTCTGCTGCGGAGGCCTTTGGAAGCGATGAGCCGAACGCTGCCATTGGTATTTGCTTATTGGATCGTTGTCGCATTCTCGCTCAAAAAGCTTTATCTCTGGGCTGCGGTCACCGACGTGAGCGCGGCGCTGAAATCCGGATGGATCAACGAAGTCCAGGCCCACGCCATCGAATTCAAGCGGCCCATGCTGAACCCTGTCACATTCGTATGGGTCAGCGTGCTCTGCTTCGCTATCTGGGGCTTCTACACATGGCGGCTCAATACTCTGGGACTCGAACGAGATGCAGCTTCTCCCGCGACCACGCCCCAATGGATCAAGAAGCTCGAAAACATCAGCGGACCTGGCATCGTGATTTACGCCATCACCATGACGGCTGCTGTCATCTATTGGGTCATGTCGCTTGATCCAACTTGGTATTCGTCTGTCTATGGCCTGCTGTTTCTGGTCAGCCAGGCATACGGCGTGCTGGCGCTTTCTATCATTGTGGTCGTTTCGCTTTCGAAAGCCGAACCGTTCAAAACTATTCTTCGCCAGACCGAACAGCACGACCTGGGCAAGCTGACCTTTGCATTTGTGATGCTCAATATCTATCTGGCTTTCTCGCAGTTTCTCATCATCTGGTCGGGAAATCTGCCGGAAGAGATTCCCTGGTATCTGGATCGCATTCGCGGCCACTGGGGCGTAATCATTACGCTGGACTTCATCTTTCACTGGCTGATTCCGTTCGCGCTGCTTCTTTCGCGTGATCTAAAACGCAACAAGAAACGAATAGTCCTCGTCTGCCAGTGGATGGTCTTTGCGCGCGCATTCGATTTGTTCTGGCTGATCGAGCCTAACTTCAAAGACGCGGCGCGGAACCTTCATTTCAGTTGGGGAATTCTGGAATACGCTGCCGTGCCGGTAGCGATGGTGGCCTTCTGGGTGGCTTACTTCTGCACGCAGTTGAAGACGCGGCCGCTGGTGCAGACCAACGACCCACACCTTGCGGAGATATTGGAGCCTGAACATGTCCACGCATAATCTTGACGAACCGGATCGCAACAAGCCGGAAGAAGTTGACACATCGAAGGGTTACGAGGCGACAGATGTTCGCGTCTCCGGCATCCTTGTCTTCCTTGTTGCGCTGAGCATCTTTGCGGCTGTGACTGCAGCGATGGCGTATGGGGTTGGCAAGATACTTGACGCGCGCATGGCCAGAGAAGACGGGCCTCGGAGCAAGTGGACGAAGACAGTGGATGTTCGCCAACTTGGTGATATGCCCAACAGCCCCGAGTTGCAGAACAAGGTAGCCACGCTGATGCAGCAGTATCCTACGCCGCGTTTGCAAACTGACGACGGCGCGCAGGATATAGCCGATCTGCACGCGCGCGAAGACCTGCTGCTGAACAATTACAGTTGGGTCGATCAGTCGCAGGGCAAGGTGCGGATTCCCATCGAGCGCGCCATGGAACTAATTGCGCAGCGGGGATTGCCTGTGGCCCCAGCAGTGGAGCAGGCGCCGCTGATGATCGGAGACATGAAGCCTCAAGTAATTATTCCGCTGACCAGCGGATTTGCTCGCACCAGCTATGAGTTAGATCAGGCCGAGGCGCAGACCGTGGAGGGAACACGGGCGGGAGAACAGAAGTAAAGAGCGCCGGTTGAGGTTTGTGGTCTCCCACCCTTTTCGCAAAAAGCGCGAAAAGGATGGGGCACCCGACACACGGCCAGCTGGCAGGGAAGAGAAAGAAGGAACGATGTACGACGCGGGCACAATTCGGAGAGATACAAGAAGTGTGGCAAGGTTCGCGGCGCTGTGCGCGGCGTTGGTTGCTCCGTCTCTGATGGCCCAGGTTTCCGGCTACGGCGACAAAGCGGTGGGACCGGTGAACGACAAGCCGCCGGCGATACTGAACGGCGTGGGCATTGAGCAGCGATTGAATCAGCAGTTACCGCTCGGTCTCACTTTTACTGACGATCAAGGCAAACAGGTGCAGTTATCCAGTTACTTTGGCAAGCGGCCTGCAATTCTGGCGCTGGTTTATTACCAATGTCCCATGCTTTGCTCGGAGGAGCTGAACGGGCTGACGAGCGCTTTGCAGATGGTAAACTTCGTCCCCGGCAAGGATTTCAGCGTGATCGTGGTGAGCATCGATCCCACCGAGGGCACGGAGTTAGCCGCGGCCAAGAAGCGCAGTTACCTGAAGCGCTATGGCCATCCGGAGACGGCGAACGGGTGGCATTTCATGACCGGCACGCAGCCTAACATTGACGCGCTTACCAAGGCTGTGGGCTTCGGTTACGTGAAGATTCCCGGACCCGACGGCAAGCTTACGCAATTTGCCCACGCCAGCTCGATTCAGATTGTAACTCCCGAAGGCAAGCTGGCCCAGTATTACATGGGTGTGGAGTACTCGCCCAAGGATTTGTTGCTGGGGCTCAACGAGGCTTCGTCCAATCGCATTGGCTCGCCGGTAGATAACATTCTGACTTACTGCTATCACTACGATCCGCAGACGAACAAGCACTCGCTAATTGTGGCGCGGGTGGTGCAGTTAGGCGGACTTATGACGCTGTTGCTGCTGGGTGGATTCATGGGGCTGATGTTTCGCAGAGATTACCGCCGCGCCCACTCATCGGCAAAGCTGGCGCAAGGGAAAGAACTGAAGGTGAACGGATAACGGAATGAGCCATATTAGTCCAACAATCTGGCAGTTTCTCGTCAAATGGTTGACGAACTTCGCGCTGTTTCCGCCCGAGGCGTCGAAGATTGCGCCTCAGATGGATGCGCTTTTTTTCTTCATGGTCCTGGTGAGCCTGATCGGGCTGACGGCGGTAGTTCTAATGGTCGTCAGCTTCTCCATTCTCTACAGCAAAAAGCGCCACCCTGTGGCCGTGCAGATCGAAGGCTCCACGCTTCTGGAAGCCACATGGACTATCATTCCGCTGGGGCTGTTCATGGTGATGTTCGTATGGGGCGCGCTGATTTATTTCCGCGTTTTTACGCCGCCTGCCAACGCCATGAATATCTACGTGGTTGGCAAGCAATGGATGTGGAAGGCGGAGCATCCAGGCGGGCAGCATGAGATCAACTCATTGCACGTGCCAGTGGGCCACGCCGTCCAGTTGACGCTGATTTCCGAGGATGTATTTCACAGCTTTTCGATTCCCGCTTTCCGCGTGAAGCGCGAGGCTATTCCCGGCCGCTACACGACGGTCTGGTTTGAAGCCACCACGCCGGGGACCTATCACCTTTTCTGCACTCAGTATTGCGGCACGGAACACTCGCACATGATTGGCGATGTGGTGGTGCTGTCGGAGGAGGATTACAGAAAGTGGCTGGCTGGTTCCACGAGCGGCAACTCGCTGGCGCAGAATGGTGAGCGCCTCTTCGCCAGCCTTAGTTGCGCCGCATGCCACAACGCACGCCCGGATGCGCGCGGACCCTCGCTGGCCAATGTATACGGCTCGAGGCTTGCGCTTTCCACGGGCGCTACGGTCATTGCCGATGACGCATACCTGCGCGAATCGATTCTGAATCCCTCACAGCATATAACTCAGGGTTATGCGCCTATTATGCCCACTTACCAGGGGCAGGTCAGCGAAGAGGGAGTTATCGCGCTGGTTGAATATATCAGACATCTGGACTCCGATTACCGTGTTCAGCAAACGACCAACACAACCGACCTGCTGCCGGAAAGCGAAGGCAACGCGGCGCCGGCCGCGCAAGCGCCCGCTAAGAATGGGACCGTGAAGCCATGAACAATGATAACAACACCATCATCGATCTTCCCGATCAGGCTACGGCCAGGATTCCCCAGCCTAACTTCATCAGCAAAGAAAATGGCCTGATGAGTTGGTTGCTGACTGGCGACCACAAGCGGATCGCGATTCTCTACCTGATCTCGATTACGTTCTTTTTCTTCATCGGCGGAGCATTGGCGGGCCTCATCCGCCTGGAGCTGCTGACGCCGCAGGCTGATCTGATGGCCACTGACACCTATAACAAGGTGTTCACCATGCACGGTATCATCATGATCTTCCTGTTCCTGGTGCCATCGGTGCCGGCCACGCTGGGCAACTTTTTTATCCCGATGATGATCGGGGCCAAAGACCTGGCGCTGCCCAAGGTCAACCTCCTTAGTTGGTATCTCTACATGACGGGCGGCATTCTGGCCCTCTATGCCATGATTACAGGTGGCGTGGATACGGGCTGGACCTTCACCACGCCGCTCTCCACTCACTATGTGAACACCAATGTAATAACTACAGGCTTTGCCATCTTCGTCGCCGGCTTCAGCTCCATTTTTACAGGATTGAACTTTATCGTCACCATCCACAAGATGCGGGCGCCGGGTATGACCTGGTTCAGGCTGCCGCTGTTCGTGTGGGCGCACTATGCGGCCAGTATTCTTATGGTGCTGGGCACGCCGGTGCTGGCTATCGCTATCGTGTTAGTCATGCTGGAGCGCGCCTTCGGCATTGGCGTATTCGATCCCGCCAAGGGCGGTGATCCACTGCTATTTCAACATTTGTTCTGGTTCTACTCTCACCCTGCCGTTTACATTATGATTCTGCCGGGAATGGGAGTTATCAGCGAGGTTATCTCGACTTTCAGCCGCAAGCGCATCTTCGGCTATACGGCAGTTGCGTTTTCATCGGTGGCCATCGCGGTCTTCGGCTTTTTTGTCTGGGCCCATCATATGTTCATCATGGGCATTTCGAACTATGCCGTGCTGGTGTTTTCGCTGCTTACCATGTTGGTTGCCGTGCCTTCGGCTATCAAGATATTCAATTGGACGTTCACGCTTTACAAGGGGTCAATTACTTTCGAAACACCCATGTTATATGCCTTCGGCTTCATGGGATTGTTCACCATCGGCGGCATGACCGGGGTATTTCTCGGTGCTTCGGGCACGGACATACATTTGACGGAAACCTACTTCATCGTGGCTCACTTTCACTTTGTCATGGTGGGCGGCATGTTGATGGCGTTTCTGGCCGGCATTCATTTCTGGTGGCCGAAAATGACCGGCCGTATGTATCCGGAGAAGATATCGCAACTGGCGGCCGTAGTTACGTTTATTGGCTTCAACCTGACATTCTTCCCGCAGTTTATTCTGGGCGTGTTGGGTATGCCACGGCGATACGCATCTTATCCACCCGAGTTTCAGGTTCTGAATGTATTCTCAACCGCGGGCGCAACCATTCTGGGCGTAGGCTACCTGTTGCCGGTGCTTTATCTGATCTGGTCGCTGAAGTATGGGGCTATTGCGGGAAGCAACCCGTGGCAAGCAACGGGCCTGGAGTGGCAGACGCAATCCCCTCCACTTACTGAGAACTTTGTCGTGATGCCTGTCATGGATCACGAAGCCTACGACTACGAATGGCTGGAGAGTCAAAAAGCGAAAGAGGTGGCCAGTGCCGGATAACTCAGCGATTGCCCACGGCGCTCAAGAGTCTGTAAGTGCCGCTAACAACGCTAACGGCGCTAACTCCGCTCATCCGGAGCATCCACCCTATCTGCGCCATCACTTTGAATCCGTCGAGCAGCAGGCGGACACCACCAACTTTGCCATGTGGCTCTTTCTGCTGACTGAGGTCATGTTCTTCGGCGGCCTCTTCACCGCTTATCTCATTTATCGCAACTGGTATTACCCGGCTTTTGTTGCCGGCTCACACCAGTTGAATGTAATTTGGGGAACGCTGAATACAGTGGTGCTGATAGGCTCCAGCTTTACGATGGCCATGGGCGTTTGGTGCGCGGAGACGCGGCGCAGGAATGGGCTGGTTCTCTGCCTGAGCTTGACCTTTGTTTTGGGCCTCTGCTTTCTGGGAATCAAAAGCATTGAGTATCACGAAAAATGGGAGAAGCATCACGTTCCGGGCGCTCACTACAGTTTGCAATCGTTTGTCGATCCTCAATCCGATCCTGAGGTTTTCAAGGAATATCACGACAAGGCGCTCATGCCAGACATGGCGCGCCACACGGAGATTTATTTCTCGCTCTACTTCGCCATGACTGGGATGCACGCCCTGCACATGATCATCGGCATCGGAATTCTGGCATTCATGATCTATCGCGCCAGGGCCGGAGCCTACACCTCGGGCCACGTAACATTTGTGGAGAACTTCGGTCTTTACTGGCACTTTGTTGACATTATCTGGATATATCTTTTCGCGCTGCTTTACCTGATCAGCAGACATCAATAAAGGCAGGGAACAGGGAATAGGGAATAGGGAATACCGTCAGAGGATAAGAGGATGAGCGAGGAAACGAAACACGCTGAGCAGGAACACCACATTGTAGGCCCCGGGGTCTACGTGGTCATTTTTCTGGCATTGCTGGTGGGCACGGCGCTCACCGTCTGGGCTTCATTTCTCGAACTTGGCCCGTGGAATCCGATCATCGCGCTGGCCATTGCGACTGCCAAGGCGACTTTGGTGGTGCTGTTTTTCATGCACGTAAAGTACAGCACCAAACTGACCAAACTCACCGTCTTCGCGGGTATCTTCACGTTTATGATTCTGGTCTCGTTGACGCTGGCGGACTACATCAGCCGGGCCTGGGGAAGCTGGTAGAGGAACAGTGAACAGTGATCAGTGGTCACTGTGCCGGTACATTCCAATGAAGGGCTTCCCGACGGGCGGCCATGGAGCAAAACAGGCGTTCCCAGTCTCGCCGCGAACAGAAAAACCCCGCTGCGCCGGCGCCGAAGATGCGCCGGTTCCCATTTCTGGTCTATAATTCGAGACAATTTGAATCCCAGTAGCTGCGTGTTTCACACGATGTAATCCATTGAATTTCGATCAAGTCCTCCTCGGACGAAGCCGATAACAGAGAGGGGACACTCGGAATCGCACCTAGGACGCGTGTGAACATTTGGGTCTTTCAGCGGTCTCATGGCGAACCTGCATATGGTGGCAGGGAAGGGAACTGCGCCTTTTTTCGTTCAGCGGGCGGGCGTGGGGCGTTCTGGTCTGGGTTGAGCCGGAGCATCGGGGAATTGCTGGCTGTGCTGGTCCTGGCGGCGATGACCGCTGCGCTCGACGAAGCGCAAGAGACAACCGCAAATACGCAGGCGACAACTGCGGCAGTGGCCGCACGACAGGCGAATCTCCCTCCTCGTGTGGCTCAGGCAGAGCGGTTTCTGGCCCGGCGCGGATGGGCGAGAAGCTCGACAAGCAGCGGGAGTCAAACCTGGGCAGGGGCCGGACATTTAGCTCGTCGTGCGCAGACGGCCTCAGCCGAAGCGCGTGCTCAGGCCCAGGCGGAGTCGGCAGGAACCGCGAGCTGGCAGCCGCTTGGCCCGACGGCGGTTCTCTCGCAGAGTTTTGGCCTGGTCACAGGGCGCATCTCCGCCCTGGCGCTGGATCCGTCGGATACGACCGGCAACACGCTCTACGTGGGCACCACCGGCGGAGGGGTTTGGCGGTCGCAGAATGCGGACACATCGAGCGCAGCCGGCATCAGCTTTATTTCGCTGACCGACGACCTGTCGGCCCTGAGCGGCGCGGAAGACTCCTCCATCAGCACCGGCGCGCTCATCGTGCAGCCCGGCGGGACGGGAGTGATATTGGCCGGCACGGGCGACCCAAACGATGCCCTTGACTCGTATTACGGCGCGGGAATTCTGCGCTCCTCGGACGGCGGCACAACCTGGAAGCTGATTCCCAACACTGTCGATGGTATCTACAGCTTTGCCGGGGAGGGTTTCGCGGGCTTTGCCTGGAGTACGGTGAATACAAATCCCGCAGCCTGCGGGCCCAATCCCGTGCAGCCAGTCGTGGTCGCAGCAGTCTCGCAAGCCTACGAGGGCGCGCTGGTGAATGCGGTTTGGCCCGGCGCAAGCTACGAGGGGCTGTACTACTCCACGGATGGCGGCGAGAACTGGTGCCTGGCGACCATCACGGACGGCTCGGGTGCAAACGTGCAGGGACCCACCACCATTTTTGCGTTGCCGGACGGGAATGCGGCGACTTCGGTCGTGTGGAACCCGGTGCGAAAGCTGTTCATCGCGGCGGTGCGCTACCACGGCTACTATCAGTCCTCGGACGGCATCACGTGGACGCGGTTAAGCGATCAGGATCAGCCGGGCGTGGCCACGAGTACGGGCACGAGCGCAAGTCTGAGCAGCGCATGGTGCCCGACGAACACTGGCGGCACGGGATCGCAAGCCTGCCCCATCTTTCGCGGGACGCTTGCCGTGAATCCCCAGACCGGCGACACCTTTGCGTGGACGGTGGACATCAACAACAAGGATCAGGGAATCTGGCAGGATCTGTGCGCGGCGAGCAGCGGCAAATGCACCAATCAGACCATCACTTTCGCCCAGCCATGGAACACGGCGGCTCTGGAAGTTGCGTCCCCGCTCGACACAACGATTGCTAACGGCGACTACAACCTGACGCTGGCCGCGGTTCCCGCCGGGCAGGAAACGCTGCTGTTGGCCGGGGACAATGATCTGTGGGAGAGCACGTGTCCGGTGGCGCAGGGTTGCAAGTGGCGCAATACCATCAATTCCACTACCTGCATGAGCGCGAAGGTCGGCGAATACCAGCACGCTCTGGCCTGGAACGCCGCGAATCCGCTGGAGATATTTGTGGGCAACGACAGCGGGCTGTGGCGCTCGACCGATGCTATCGCAGAGAGCACGCTCGCCAACCCTGAGCCGGTGTGCTCGCCGACCGATGCGGCTCATTTTCAGAACCTGAATGGAGGCCTGGGTTCGCTGGCTGAGGTTGAAAGCATTGCCCAGTCGAGTTCAACGCCCTACCCCATGCTGGCCGGCCTGGGAGCAAATGGCACAGCAGGCGTGAGCAGTACGACGGGTGCGACGGCGGATTGGCCGGAGATTCTGGGCGGCGAAGGCGGGCCGGTGGCCATCGACCCCAACGACAGCGCCAACTGGTACGTGAACAACCAGGCGGGAGTCTCGATTTATCTGGGCACGCCGCCCACAGGGAGCACTCCCGGCACATTCAGCCCCGTACTCAATTACACAACCGATCCGGGCGCGACTACGCCAGTGGCGACCGGCGGGGTTGCGACTGCGGATGTGGTCAGGGATGGGCTGAGCATGGCGGTGGAGCCTCCTTACGCGCCCGCGGACTTCCTGGTGGACCCGCTCAACAGCGCGCAGTTGTTGATTGGAACCTGCCGGGTATGGCGCGGCCCGGCCAACGGCGTGGGCTGGAGCACGGCCAACGCCATCAGCCCCATCCTCGACGGCGTGACCGGAGAAAATGATTGTTTGGGCAATGCGCTCATTCGCACGATGGCGGCCATGGCGCTGCCTGTTTCGACGGCGTTGCCCTCGGGCGGCGAAGTGGTTTATGTGGGCATGTACGGCTCGGCGAATGGGAATAGGGCGCTTGCCGGCCACGTCCTGAGCATGACCTATAACGCGGCGACTCAGGATTGGTCCGCTCCGGCCGACCTGACAACGCTGGGCGCGGTCACCAACGATACCCATGCGATGAACTACTACGGGATGGATATTTCCAGCATCTTCATCGACTCCCACGATCCCACCGGGCAGACGGTTTACGTGACCGTCGCGGGCTTTCCGACGCCTGAAGAAAATGTGCAGTCGGTTTACGGCTCGACCAGCGGCGGCGCAAGCTGGACGGCCTTGACGGTCAACCTGCCCGCGGCCCCGGCCAACAGCGTCGTGGTGGACCCGCAGAGCGCAAGCACGGTTTACGTGGCCACCGATGCCGGAGTGTATTCGACGCTGCAGATTGGCTCCTGCACGACGGTCACTTCCGGTTGCTGGGCGCCTCTGGGAAGCGGACTGCCGAACGCGCCGGTGGTTGAGCTGAGCGCCGCGCCCGCGTCGTCGAGCGTGCATAATCTCGTCGCCGCCACTTACGGGCGCGGCATCTGGATGACTCCCCTGCTGGGAGCTGGCGGAATGGGCGCTGGTCCGGCAACCGACACGCTCTCAGCAACCACGCTGACGTTTCCTAATACAAACTCAGGACAGCTCTCGACGGCACAGACCGTGACGCTGACCAATACCGGCAGCGTGCCGCTGACTTCCATCGCCGTCTCGGTAAGCGGAGAATTTCAGCAGACGAACTACTGCACCGCGAGCCTCGCGGCCAACTCGAGTTGCACCATCAGCGTGCAATTCGCGCCAACTTCGACAGGAGTTCAGAACGGCACGCTGTCCATCTCCGACATCATGCGCACAGAGCCGCAAACCGTCACTCTGAGCGGCACAGGCGTCGCCCCGCCCGCGCTCGGCGTCGGCCCAACGAGCCTGACTTTTTCGGCGCAGGTGGGCCAGCCAAGTTCGGCGCAGACGGTTACTGTGACCAATATCGGAGGAGCGCCGCTGGCTGGTGTAGGTTTCCAGATTACAGGGACTTCGGCGAGCAGTTTTTCATATCAGTCATCGACCTGCGGCGCGACTCTAAGCAGTGTGAGCGGCCAGAATAGTTGCACAGTCGGCGTGGTCTTCACGCCGGCCGCGGCAGGCGGCGCCACGGCCTCACTTGTCGTCTCTTCGTCAACTGCGGGCGTCGCGGCGGTCCCGGTTCCGCTCAGCGGCACAGGGCAAACTCCGGCGGGACTCAACGTGAACCCGGCGCAGCTTCTCTTTCCCATCGTTCTGCCGGGCGGGTCCAGCCCGTCGCAGACGGTGAGCATCACCAACACCGGCGGCTCGACGGCCAGTTCGCTCACATTAACGGCCACGCTGCCGTTCTATCTTGTCCAGAACACCTGCGGCACCAGCCTGACGGCCGGGGCAAGCTGCTCCACCGGGGTAATCTTTTCGCCCTCCCTCAACGGGCCGTATGCGGGCACGCTTACCATCGCATCCCCATCGCTCACGGCCTCGGCCAGCGTGCCGCTCAGCGGAACGGGTGGAATGCCGGGTTCCGTTCAGGCGCTGCCCGGCATCGTCAACTTTACGAGCCAATCGGGAAGCTCTGAAATCGGAGTGGGCCTCACCAGCGCTCCCGTCACAGTGACCCTCGCCAATCCCGATAGCGTCAACAGCCTGGGCAGCTTTGCTCTGTCGGTCACTGCGGGATTCCGGCTGGCGAGCACGACCTGCTCCTCCACGCTTGCCGCCGGGGCCAGTTGCACGGCTGTGGTCGAATTCGCGCCCACCACTCCTGGGCCGCAGAGTGGAAGCCTGATCGTGACGAGCAGCGCGCTGCCGACGGGTGAGTTTGTGCCCCTGTCGGGCATGGGCTTCGACTTCGCGATGACGCCCTCAGGCTCGTCCAGCCAGACCATCGCCAATGGCCAGACCGCCGACTACAAGCTGGTGATTACTCCGCTGCTGGGCTCGCAAGGCGTCTTCACATTCCAATGCAGCTCGCTGCCTCCGAATTCGGCATGCACCTTCAACCCGGCCAGTGAAGGCATTCCCGCTAACGTAAGCGGTAACGAAGTGGTGGAGATTGCCACGGGACTGACCGAGACCACTGCCCACGCCTCGCAGCCGCCATCGTGGCCGGTTGTTCCGCTGGCCTGCGGGCTGGCACTCGCGCCGTTTGCCCTCAAGCGCCGGCGCAAGTTTTTGCCGCTGGCTGTGCTAATGGCAATTCTGGCGGGAGGTGTCACCAGCTGCACTTCCTCCAACGTCATCTCGGGCGGAACAGTTCCCGGCACCGGTTCCGGCATTACCTCGCCGGGAACTTTTCCGGTGGTTGTCACCGCGACTTCCAACGGCGTCCAGCACCAGGTCACGCTGACGCTCATCGTGGACTGATCCTATTCGAG
>Ga0302270_10004884_pt1 | contig 12328 bp, 15 predicted proteins | sample III_Bog_E2_3_FD_198773 | JGI IMG/M metagenome (GOLD analysis project Ga0302270, IMG submission 198773) | Peat permafrost microbial communities from Stordalen Mire near Abisko, Sweden - III_Bog_E2_3 | ecosystem: Environmental > Terrestrial > Soil > Wetlands > Peat | place: Sweden: Abisko...
CTTGCGAAGGAGCTGAAAGCGCATGCCGATGGCCGGGGTTCCGTCGTCGAAGGTGACGGTTCCGGAGATTTCTGCTGCGCGCTCGATTTCAAGGGAGATGTCGGAAACGCGGTGCACGGTCACGGTGACTTCGGAGAGGTGATCTTTCCACTGGTCGATGGCGTATTGGTGGCGATCGCGGTCGCTGGGGAGCGCGATGAGCTGCGCGGGGTCGAGCCCCATGACCGGATCAAGATAGCCTTCGAGGGTGGCGAAGGCAAAATAGCGGCCGGGCGGGACGGCTTCAAGGCGGAAGCGGCCATCGAGATCGGTAAGGGTGGTTTCGGCGGCAGGGAGGGCGTCGCCCTGGTCGTTCTTCTCGCCGGTTTTGGGCGCGGCGGAGAGGGTGACGGTGGCAAAGCGCGCCGGTTTGCCGGTGTCGGCGCAGAGCACGATGCCGGTGACCACGCCCTTGGTGGGATCGGGCTTCTTGCGCTGAAATTTGTTGCAGCCGGCTAGCACCAGGCAGGCGAGGGCCAGGCAGGCGAGGGACAGAGCCGAAAACAAACGCAGCCGTGCCAAAGCGTACCTCCCGGCAGAGAATCAGTTTTCAGTGAATTGTAACGCGGTCTGCGCGACCGGGTGGAAGGTCTTGCGGTGGAGCGGGGTGGGGCCGAGGCGAGCGAGAGCGGCGAGGTGTTCACGCGAGCCGTAGCCTTTGTGGCGGGCGAGGCCGTAGCCGGGGAACTGGCTGTCGAGCTCGACCAGCAGGCGGTCGCGATAGACCTTGGCGATGACACTGGCGGCGGCGATGGAGAGGCTGGTGGAGTCGCCGTGGATGACGGACTGCTGGGGACAGGGCCAGTCGATGGAGTCGCGACCGTCGATGAGGAGGAAGTCGGGGCTGAGGGTGAGCTGTTCAACGGCCTGGCGCATGGCGAGGAGCGAGGCCTGGCGGATGTTGATGCGGTCGATGGTCTCGGCGTCGACGACAGCGATGGCCCAGGCGATGGCTTTGAGGCGAATCTGCGGCTCGAGCTCATTGCGCTGATTTTCCGTGAGCAATTTCGAGTCGGTCAGGCCACGGAAGCGGCAACTCTCGGGAAGGATGACTGCTGCGGCGACTACTGGGCCGAAGAGGGGACCGCGGCCTACTTCGTCGAGGCCGGCGATGCGGAGGGCGCCGTTGCTGCGGGCGGCTTTCTCAAGCGCAAAGCTGCATCGAGGGGGCTTGGCCATTAGTGAAAGTATAACCAGCGTGGGAATTCACCAGATAAGGAAAACTGGTCCCTAGAGTTCAGCTCTCCTGTCACGAAGCGTCTCGCGGATATCCTCACGCATTTCCGGGTCGTGATAGACGTTGATGCCGAGTTGTTTGAGGCCGCGAAGAATGCGGTTGGCTTCCGGCGATTCGATTCCCCAAAACGTCTTCCATGACTTGTCATACGTATCGAGCACAATCCCGTAATAGCCTTCTGATTTGTATACGATGGCGTAGGATGCACGGACTATCTCAGCCACTGGGATGGAGCGCGTCACCCTGCGGTAGCCAAAGCTCAGCCATGGGATCTTCGACCAGGTTAGCGTGGAACGATCGCAGTGCAGCCGCTCGCAGAATGGCAGGAAGTGTCGAATACCCACAGCGAGCAAGAAGACTCCCAGTGCCAGGGGCAAGAAAACGGGAATCAAGTTGGAGACAAAATCTACCGAGCCGGATCGCGAGTCAACAACGATTCTCCAGATACTCGGATCGCGCCCGTGACCAAAGCAGAAGTGGTAGAGCATGACCAAGGCGAACAGAACGAAGGCGCTCCCGATCGAGCGCGGGGAAGGCTGTGGTTTTGGGAATCTCGATGAACGAAGGGGAACATCGCACTCGACATCAACAGAGTCTGCTGTAACCTGAATCTTGTAGTCGCTCGTGCGCATGGCTTTGAGCGAATTATAGCGTGCAGCGTTTCGAGGAAGGACTCAGGGAAGCGGCGCTCCACTCCAAAAGCAAAACCCCCGGATGCGGGAGCCGGGGGTTTGATGGAATTTTGGGCTGAAATGGGTTTAGGCGCGAACCTTGCCGGTTACGCGATCGACTTCCTTGAGACGGGCGGCTTTGCCGCGCAGTCCGCGGATGTAGAAGAGCTTGGCGCGGCGGACGCGGTAGCTGCGAATCTTCTCAATCTTGTCGATGACCTTGGAATTGAAGGGGAAGATGCGCTCGACGCCCTGTCCAAAACTCATTTTGCGAACGGTAAAGGTGCCCTGGGGGCCGCGGTTGATGGCGATGACCAGACCTTCAAAGGCCTGGAGGCGTTCTTTGTCGCCTTCCTTGATCTTTACCTGGACGCGAATCTGGTCGCCGGGCACGAATGCGGGAAGGTCGGTGCGCTTGAGCTTGTCTGCCAGGCGCTGCATTACGGGATGAATGGACATAGTGGTTTCCTGCTGTTGAACTCAGAACTTTTAGTTTAGCAGAGAATCGGTTTCGGTGCCTACCTGATAAGGTTTGTGTTTATCAGCGATAGTCTCTTGGATCGATGCATTTGTCGTAGGTTGCCCGATCGATCTTTACCCAGTCGGCGCTGTTGATTCCCCGCTTATTGTGCGCAGCTGGACTCCATGGATACGCACACGCAATCTTGATCCACCGTCCTTGTTGTTGAGCGATTGTTCGAATCTCCGTTGCGGCTTCTGACAGATCTTGATCTTGACTGAATACGATGGCGACGTCATATGTTCCATTGACAGCTCCGGTCAAGATATCGAGAGCAATACGAACATCGATGCCCTTTTCCTCGCCAGTAAGGAAGCTATGGGTGCTGCCGTCCGGAAGTCGAACGATCTTATTGCGATAGCGCAAGGGCCGAGTGAAGACCTTGACACCTGATCTTCCCATTTGTGCGGTTTTCTTGACCCAAAAGGAGTTCCAGAATGCATTGTCCCCCGGATTGGGGATGCCGGTGTAGAAACGGCACTCCACGATATCCCAGCCCTGCGCTGCGCAGATTGTGTCGACCAAGAGCCGTATGTCGAAGTTGGGAAAGGTGTAGCCAAAGGAATCCTTGGCTGAGTGAAAAAGATTCTGGCCATCAACGAATGCAATAGCACGCTTGCGTGTGGGCTCCATCATGGAAGTATCTCCCTTTTTTCGGTTGAGGGATGTAATCCCGGTGACTATTTAGATATTCTGTGTAGTTAGAGTAAATAACCCCGCCTGAGGCCTTATCAGCAGTCAGACGGGGGGCAAGTGATGTATTAACATCTAGCAGTTTTTTAGCGAAATTGCAAGCCCAAAATCAGATGACTGCGCATCTTGCGTTATAGTTTCGGATTATGGATGAGAAACGGGAATTGCTGCGGCATACGCTGGCGACATTGGCTTATCGGGCGGCGCGGGCGCTGGAAGGCGCGCCGAAGGGGTTTGCGGACTTTGACGGCGTGGGACGGCGGCCGGTGGAGATTCTGGCGCACATGGGCGACCTGTTTGACTGGGCGCTGAGCGCGGCTCAAGGGCAGGAGCGCTGGCATTCTTCCAAGCCGCTGCCGTGGGCGGAGGAGCAGGCCCGGTTTTTCGTTTCCCTGACGGCTTTTGACTTGTACCTCGCTTCGGCGGAGACGGTCCACGCTTCGCTCGAGGGGTTGATGCAGGGGCCGGTGACGGACGCGTTGACCCATGTGGGGCAGTTGGCGATGATGCGGCGGCTGGCGGGGAGCCCGGCGCGCGGGGAGAATTTCTTTGTGGCAGCGGTGGCCGTGGGGCAGGTGGGGGCGGAGCAGCCGGCGGCGGTGCAGCCGTTTAAGTGAGGCAGCGAGCGAGTCAGCGGAGTTAGGCGCACTGCGCGGGTTGGCGGGGCGAGGGTTGGGGAGGCACCCGAAACGCAGGTCCTTCGACTCCCTTTGGTCGCTCAGGATGACAGCTTTTTGTTCTTGGAATTGCTGAAAACTCAAGCCTGCGGGTGCACTTGCTGGATTTGCTCCAGGAACTCCAGATCTTTGCGGCTTAGAGCGCCGGCTTGCTTGGCGTTTTCCAGCAGATCGGGGCGGTTGGCTTGGGTTTTGCGCAATTGCTGCTCGCGGCGCCAGCGGCGGATGGCCTGGTGGTCGCCGTTGAGGAGCGGTTCGGGGACCTTGAGTCCGGCAAATTCGGCGGGGCGGGTGTAGTGGGGATAGTCGAGCAGGCCGCCGGCTCCATGCTGGGAGCGGGGAACGCCTTCAACTTCAGTGGCGATGTCGGCGTCGGGGAAGCCGAAGCTTTCAAATTCGCTGCTGGCCTCGTTGCCCAGAACGCCGGGCAGCAGGCGCATGGCGGCGTCGATCACCACCGCGGCAGCCAGTTCGCCTCCGCTGAGGACGTAGTCGCCGATGGAAAACTCCATGTCGCAGTAGAGCTGGTTGATGCGCTCGTCCACGCCCTCATAGCGGCCGCAGAGGAGAACGACGCGGTCGAGGGAGGCGATTTCGCGGGCCAGGGATTGGGTGAAGGGACGGCCCTGCGCGCTGAGCAAGATGACGGTCGGACGCGCGGAGTTTTCTTGCGACGCCTCGGTGAACTTAGGTTCGACTCCGATGGAGGCCAGGGCTGCGGCAATGGGCTCGGGTTTTAGCACCATGCCTTCGCCCCCGCCGAAGGGACGGTCGTCGACCGTGCGATGGCGGTCGTGGGTGAATGCGCGCAGATCGTGGATGCCCACCTCGACGAGGCCCTCGGCGAGCGCACGGCGCAGGATGCCGTTCTCAAAGATACTCGCGAAGAAGCCGGGGAAGATGGTGACGATCTCGAAGCGCATACAGACCAATGATATAGCCACCTGCGGTGGGGCGGACGCTCGCGGGAGGCTCGCACTGGCTTCTCCACTTCCCACCCTTCGCCAGAAAAAAAGCGAAGGATGGGGCACCCGCCTCTTGTCTCGGCACGGAGTTTGCGCACGGCGCGTTCTCACGGATTGTGCTTTAATGTGTGCCAACCGCCATGGCTGACTTTGAATCACTGCTGAAACGCTGGCAAACGGCCGGTGTCCTGGATGCGGAGGCAGCGGGCCGCATCCGCGCGTACGAACAGGAGCATACCCGGCCCGCGGGGTTGCGTTGGCAGGGGCTGGTGGCGCTGATTCTGGGGGCCATCCTGCTGGCCTGCGGGGTGGTGCTGTTTGTTTCAGCGCACTGGGACGATATGGGGCCCGGCGCGCGCTACGCCCTCGTGATGGCCATGGTGGCCGTCTTCCATCTTGGCGGAGGGTTTGCGCGATCGAGCTACCACGGGTTGTCGACGGCGCTGCACGCGGTGGGCACCGTTGCCACCGGGGCGGCGATTGCGCTGGTGGGGCAGATCTTCAATATCCAGGAGCACTGGCCGGCGGCGATTCTGCTGTGGGCCATTGCGGCGCTGGCGGGGTGGGCGCTGTTGCAGGATGAGGCGCAGCAGACGCTGACGCTGCTGCTGTTTCCGGCGTGGATCTTCTGCGAGCTTTGCTTCGCCACGCAGAGGCACATCGGGCAGGACGTGTTTCTGGGGCGGTTCCTGATTGTGTGGGCGGTTCTTTACCTGACGGTGTTTCTTGGCTCGAAGCGCAAAGTCACGCAAGGTATTCTCTTCGCCGTGGCGGCGGTCGGCTGTCTGGTTGGGGTGATCATCACGCTGGAGAGCTGGCGGTCGTGGTTTGGTATGCAGACATTTTTGCCCTTTTCGACGCAGGTGTGGGGATGGATTGACTTTTGCGTATTGCCGCTGCTGATTGCGTTGATCAAACTACGCAAGAGCCTGGCACCGGTGGCGGTGGCGATTGGGTTTTCTGTGGCGCTGCCTTGGTGCGTGCGACTCGTGACACAGCACTACGACTATGGAAAGTACCACAACTCGTACACCTATACTGTGCCGAATCTGCTGGCGCATGCGCTGGTGGCGGCGTTCTGCGTGTTCATCATCTGGTGGGGCGTGCGGCAGGCTTCTCGGGCGCTGGTGAACCTGGGGATTGTGGGGTTTGCGATTGCGGTGGGGTGGTTCTACTTCAGCGACATTTTTGACAAGGTGGGGCGGGCGCTGGGGCTGATCGGGCTGGGCATTCTGTTTCTGGCCGGCGGATGGGCTCTGGAAAAAATGCGGCGCGGGTTGATTGGGCGGATGGGGAACGCCGTTGCTGTTGAGGAGGCGGAATGAAGCTGGGGAAAGCGACCTTGTCCGGAGCTTCGGTGGCGCTGGTGGTGATTCAACTGGCGCTGGTGTCGTCGATTGCGGCGAAGTATCTCTATCAGCGGTGGAAATGCCCGCGGGTTTGGACGCGGACGGTGGCCTACGATCCCGAGATGGTGATGCGGGGGCGGTATTTGAGCGTGCAACTGGTGGTGGACGGGTGCCAGAGCACGCTGCCGTCGGCGAAGCAGGCCAGGATGCCGCACGATAAGAATGGAGTGCCGACGGGGACGCAATTCTCGATCAACGCGCCGGGGCAGTTTGAGTTTCCCGCCGAGCTGAAGGTTGAGGGGAACACGCTGAAGGCGATACGGCTGCCGGAGTGGAAGGACGATTCGGCGGGGCAGCGGGTAATGGCGTCGCCGGGGTCGTCCTGCGAGAACCTGCGGCTGGAAGAGCCGGTCGATTTCTATATTGCGGAACATGCGGTGAGCCCTACGCCGGTGAAGATGGGGCAGGAACTGTGGGTTGAGGTGACTGTTCCGCCGAAGGGGCCGCCGCGGCCGGTGCAACTGGCGCTGAAGGAGAACGGGAATTGGAGGCCGCTGGGCCTGCAATAGAGCGGTTCCTGGATAGACATACCCTTTCCAGCTCTTGCGACCTGTCGCCTCTTCTTCCATCCACATGACGAAGACCTGTGGCCTGGGCCGGTCCCTGGTCCGTATCCCGTGAATGGTGATGGCGGGATACCCTCCCCCCCCGTCTCTGCAAGGAAGCACCTTGTTTTTCAATGGGATAGGGCATGGGCTTCGTTGTAAGCGGATGATTACAATAGAGTTCTTTGCAGAGAATAGACAGCAAAGGAGTTACGGGCGATCACCCGGAGGCCCAGGGTTTTTATTTGGTGTTATGAGATGATTGTGCGCCAAATGGGGTTAATTATCGGCAAAAGTGCGGGAAGTTTTTCGGGCTATTTTTCTGGGTCGTTTGCGAAGGGCCCGCGGCTAAATCCGGATCAATGCCGACGCTTCGCAAACACCTAGAAATTCATAAACTTCGAGCCACCCGGTTCATTCCTTGCCGGGCTGGTTGATTTCCACAAGCCCTTCGGGGAGGGCCATTTCTACTCGTTTGGCGGCGAGGTCGATTTTGCGGAGGTAGCTTTTGGCTAAGGGGATGAGGATTTCTTCCGCAGATCCGGGGGTGTTCACGACGAGCAGAGCTACGGGGCCGGCGGTGCGGTCGACGTCTTCGATCTGGCCAATTGAGACGGGAGATGGACCGGACACATCGATGAGGGTGCAACCGATGAGGTCGGCGATATAGACTTCGTCGTCGGCGAGCGGGGCGCGGTCTGACTGAGGGATGGCGACGACCATGCCTTTGAGGGTTTCGGCAACGGTGATGGAGTCAATGCCGGAAAAGTGAAGAACTATGCCGCCTTTGTGTAGCCAGTGGGCGATAACTTCGACTTCACGCGGGGGCGCGGGAAGGCGTGGAGGGACAGACTCGGACAGCAGCCAGAGGCGGCGGCGCTCGGTGAATTTTTCAGGGAAATCGGTGAGGATGTCGGCGAAGACCTCGCCTTTGCGGCCCTGAGGGCGGCGAATGCGGGCCAGCCATGCCCATTCAGTGGAGGCTTCCTGGGGAGTCATTTCCGCTGTCCTGTCCGCCACGCGTGGCCAGCCGGAGGTTCAGCGGTCACGTTAACCCTCGTCGTCTTCTTCCAGGATGTCGAGCGTGTAGCGGTGATGCAGCTTCATGCTGACGGCGCCCAGGATGGTGCGCACGGAACGAGCGGTGCGCCCTTGCTTGCCGATGACTTTGCCCACGTCCTGAGGGGCAACGCGGAGTTTGAGGACCGTGCTTTCGTCGCGGCCAACGGACTCGACTTGCACGGCTGCCGGTTCATCCACCAAGGCCCGTGCGATTTCGCGGACCAACTCTTCCACTTCGACCATATCGTGTTGGGTCATGTTCGTGCCTCTGACCGGAAGGGTCCCAGGAATTAGCGACCCCAAGATGAACACCCTGATTCGGTGCGCTGAATAGTATCAGCACAAACCCGCTGCCGTCAGCAAGTGTGTTGGCTTCAGGCCCGGAAACCTTTCCGCCCTGAATAGTCCTTCTGAGGGGAGAGGTGGAGGAAATCAGGCTTCGACGGGGGCTTCAACCGCGGCGGGGGCGGGGTTCTTGGCTACCAGCTTCTCGACGATGGTGGAGAATTGCGCGCCGACGCTGCGCCAGTAGGCGATGCGCTCGTGCTTCAGGTCGACCGTGGCCGGGTTGGTGCGGGGGTTGTAGGTGCCGACAACTTCGATGGAGCGGCCGTTGCGGGCGCGGTCCTTCTCAATGGCCACAATGCGGTAGTAGGGTTGCTTGCGGGCGCCAAAACGCGCCAAACGAATCATCACCACGGCGATACGGTTCCTTTCAAAATCCAGTGCTCTGTTGCGATGTCTTTAGGGTTTTTCGGCTGGCGGCGGGAATTGCTGGGCGCACTAGCTCAAAATCACGGCCAGACGGCTACGCCCAGCCACACAAGACACAACAATTAAGTATCGCCGAAAACGGGGTTGGGGGCAAGCCTAAAGACGGGGCCGCGCGGCATAGTTCCTTCATTCTTCAGGTTTTGTCGGCGAAACAAAAGCGATCTGAAGAAAGAAGATCACGATGAATCCGAGCAATTCCGTTGCTGCGCCGGCAGTGAGCGCTTCCATGTATGCGCCGAATCCATCCAGTCCATCATGAGGATAGGCCTTGGCGTAATAGGCAAATTGGTGGCCTTCCGTGAGCCTGAAGACAGTTCCGGCGAGGATGGTCGCAGCGAGGAAGGCGATCCCTGCGTGCGTCCATCGGGATTTGGGCCAATGCGTCATGGCTGTGATTTTCTCATGTATGGATTGACCCTACTTTGTTGCTTCCGCCCACTCTTCTTTGCCGCGGACGAGCACGGCGGCGCGGTCTTCTTCTAAGATCCAGCGCTGCTTTACGAGGTCGTCGAGGGCACGGGTGTAGCGGGCGAGGTAGTCGGCGCGGTCGGTGTAGCGCTCGGCGATGGATTTGCGCGGGTCGTTGGTCCGGATGCGGTCGGCGGCGGTTTTGGGAAGCGGCAGCCAGGACGCTTCGAAGCTGACGCGCTGATCGGGGGCGCCAATGGATGGGTCACGCAAATTCCACCCCACATAGGTGGCGAGCGGGGCGGCGTATTCTGGCAGGCGCACGCCGTCGCGCTCGTTGCCGTCGGCGTCGACTTGCGGCACCAGGACGGGGAAGGGCTTGCCGACTTTGGGCGGCTGGATGGTGAGGATACCGTTGCGCCAGTTGGGGCCGAAGTCGAGATGAAAGCCTTCATTGGCTTCATGCGGGCGAATGAGGCCGGGGATTGCGGGTAAGGCGTAGGCGCTGAGGGGGACGAGGTTTCCGTCGGCGATTTTGGGATAGCCGCTGGGTGGCGGAGGCGTGTTGGTGCGCACCCACGCGTCCATGTTGGCGATCATTGCGCGCCAGAAATATTTGATGGGCAGCGGGGATTGGGGCTGCTGGCCGAGCAGGTCGCCCGAGCCTTTTTCCGGAGGAAAGGCCCCTGAGAAATGCTGCAGGCCGGTGAAGTGATAGATGCGGACGCGGTCGGAGATTGCGGCGTCGTGCTTGCCGTCGGCGGTGATACTGATGAGGGCTGCGGCGCGGCCCCAGTATTCGTAGGACGTGTTGGAGAAAAAGATTTTGGGAACGACGTTTTCGGCGGTGGCACTGTCGAGCAGGCCGGCGGTTTCACCGGTGACGGGATCGCGTTCAGGCTGGTCGGTGAAGGGGAAGATGTCGGTGGGAAAGAAGATGGAAGAGGTGGGCTGGGAATCGCGCGAGGGCTGGGCGAAGCGATAGTTGAAGCTGCCGCGGCCCGCTCCGGCAACATGGGCGAGCACGCCGTCGAGCACGATGCGGCCTTCTTCATCGGCGTTGAAACCCTGGTAAAGGAAGTCGCGGAGGAAGCGGCCGTTTTGCGAGATGCCCTGGCCGTAGACGCGCTGGGCGGGGGTGATGGCGTCAGGCGCGTGCTTGGCGTAGGAGGCGAAGTCGCGAATGGCGGCGAAGCCTCCGCCGGCGACGACGGGGTCGGCGACGACGTAGACGTACTCGTAGATTTTGCCGGGTTGGAAGCCGCCGTTGAGGTGGATGAATCGATCGCTGGGGGCGAGCTTGCCCTCGACGGTGTCCGCGAACTGCCATTCGGCGCGGGGAATCACCGTGCGCGGGGCGTTGCGGGAGTCGCGGACGGTTAGGACATTACGCGGGTCGGCTGGGTCGGAGACGGGGTATTCGCTGCCGCCGATGTTGCCGAGGATCAGGTGGCCGAGGGGGATCTCAGGGAGAACTTTCGACGGCATGAGATCTCCGCGCAGGAGGCCGGTGATGGTGTCGCCGTGGTCTTTTGCGATGGGCGCGAAGAAGCGGAGCGCGCCTGGGCCGGTCGCGTCCCATTGCCAGCCGAGGGTAACGATGGTGTAGCCGTTGCGCAGCAGCCATGCGTCGCCGGCGTTGTGGGCAAGGTCCCAGTCGCCGCCGTCGACGAGCGAGATCATGCGCCCGCGGCCGCGATTGGGCACTTCAAGAATCATGGAGCCGTTGCCTTTGTTTGCGTCTTTTGGGCGCACGGCGATGAATTCAGAGGAGAACTCGACTTCGCCGTCTTTGAGGTTTACGGCGTTGGCGAGGTCGACGATTTGCTTGTTGTGGGGATTGGCGACTGGGAGCGAAAAATAGACACGGCCAGTGATGCGCTCGTAGGGTCCGGCGTTGGCGAAGGACTGGCCGTCGAGGACGTCGGTGCGCGTGGCGACCTCAACGCGGAGGACTCGCGCGTGGAGGGGAAAAACGGCGAGCAGCAGGGCAAGGAGAGACAGAAGGGAAGTGAGTCGCGGGCGCATGGAAGGAAGGATAGCACCGCCTGCGGTCAGCGTAGATGCCCGGCACCTGCGGTGCGGCAAGATGCTCGCGGGAGGCTCGCACTGGCGTACTGCTTCCCACCCCAGCGCCGGGAAAACCAGGAAGAATGCGCAAGGATGGGGCATGGGGCTGCAGTAACCATGGGCCGGATCAATTGGGGAGGGATTGGCCGTGCGCTATCTGCTAGCATCCCTCTTGGAGACTTTTCCAAATGGAAGCTCTTACCAACGCGGGCCTTGGCGCTCGCCGCAATGAAGACATCGCACTCGATTTGCTTAAGTTTGTAGCAGGAACGACCGGGGTGGGCCGCGCTACCGTGCCCTCCACGGGATTCAGCGGCTCGGCCGCACCCAAGCCGGATGAACATGTGACCCAGTTGCTTGAGCTCTATAGCCGCTGCCTGAAGGCTGTCGAAGGCCATGGGCCGGAGCCGGGAGCAGCAGCATAGCCGGCGAGCCCATTCTGCGTGTCGCCATTGCCGGGGCCGGCGCCTTTGGCCGCAACCACCTCCGCGTCTATCGCGAACTGGAGACCGCCGGCCTGGGGGTTGCGCTGGTTGCCGCCATCGAGCCGGACGCTGCGCGCGCCGCCGAAGCCGCGGCTCAGTACGCGATCCCTGTGTTTGCAACTGTTGACGAGCTGCTGGCTGGCGATTTGAAACTGGACGCAGCCACCGTCGCCGTTCCTACCGTGCACCATCACGCTGTGGCCTCGGCACTGCTGGATGCGGGACTCGATTTGCTGGTTGAAAAGCCGCTGGCCGGAACCCTGGCCGAGGCGGACGAACTGATTGCTCTGTCTGAAAAGGGCAAGCGCATTCTGCAACCGGGTCACCTGGAGCGCTTCAATCCAGCGGTGTTGGCGATTCAGCCGCAACTGCGCCGGCCCATGTTCTTTGAGGCGCATAGGCTCTCCATTTTCACGCCGCGCTCGCTGGATGTGGACGTGGTGCTGGACCTGATGATTCACGACCTGGACATTGTGCTCACCTTTGCCAACTCCCCGGTGCGCGAGGTGCGGGCCGTGGGGCTGCCGATTCTTTCGCCGAAGGTGGATATCGCCAACGTGCGCGTGGAGTTTGAATCCGGCTGCGTGGCGAATTTTACCGCTTCGCGTGTTTCGACGGAGCGGGTACGGAAGCTGCGCTTCTTTGAGCCGCGGCAGTATGTTTCGATCGACTATGCGCGCCAGGATTTGCTGGTGATTCGCGTGGATGGCGTTGCGGGCAAGGCTTCGCAGGCCGATTTGATTCGGTCGCTGCCGCCGCATGTTGCCGCGCTG
>Ga0302270_10004885_pt1 | contig 12319 bp, 21 predicted proteins | sample III_Bog_E2_3_FD_198773 | JGI IMG/M metagenome (GOLD analysis project Ga0302270, IMG submission 198773) | Peat permafrost microbial communities from Stordalen Mire near Abisko, Sweden - III_Bog_E2_3 | ecosystem: Environmental > Terrestrial > Soil > Wetlands > Peat | place: Sweden: Abisko...
CTTCCTCGTAGTCCTGGAAATCCTGAACGAACGGGGTAGGCGGTTCCACGCCGAGCGGTAGCCATGTAGGAGCTGGCAGAAGCCCGATGATGCGCTTACCGAGCTTCTTCTTCGTGCCTTCCGTTATCATCGGGAAGTACGTGAAGAGTGCTTCGGCCTCAATGAAACTGTCAAGAATGTACTTAACTACGGGCTCGTTTACCGACTCGTAGTACTGTACGAACCCAAAAGGTCCGGATGTTGATGCCATGAGAATAACCTTTCGATTGCGTGAAAGGTAGGTCTGTTAGGCGGCTCTTACGTCGGGCTTTAGGCGGAATTGTGCATCGCCGAAAAGCGCGAGGTTACGGCCTGCGTAGTTCGGGTATGGCGTCGAGCCACTTCCCGCGCGGCGGTATCTTCTGCGCTTGGTCATTCGTAGGATGAGTGACACCGGTCGTATTAGGCTGCCTGTCGCCTACCGAAATCTTCTTAATAGCGGCGTTAAGCCCTTCGGTTTTGGCGTCGGCAAGTGCCTTGTCAAACCCGGAAACCTTTGCGGCAAGTGCGGCGTTTTCAGCACGCAGGGCCGCGACTTCGGAATTGAGCGTCGAAGTCTTTCTGTCAACAGCCGCGCTGGTGAGCTTGGCTAGTTCCTCGCGTGCTCCGGCGGATGCCTGGTTCTGTACGAGGAAATCATCAATATCTTTGGGGTACGAGGGGTACTTCGTAGTCAGCGCCGATTGCTGGGCTTCGTACTGCTCGTACTGAGAAAGCGCCTGGTTCAGGTCCGCCTGCTTGCGGTTCGCCCATGCGGGATCGGCAAGTACTTGCGCCTGTATCTCGCGATATGCGGCCACTTCCGCCGCGTTGTTTGGGTCTAACCACCATTGGCCGGTTAGACCGGTCGTGTCGTACCCGTTGGCCTGTAAATGGGCCTTCACCGTCGCGTCGGCAAGTTGGGCTATGGACGTGTCAACCTGCTGGGCGATTTGCGCCTTGATGGTTTCGCGGCGCGCGGTCAATTCCTTCTCGGCTGCGGCTTGTCGCTGCGTGTCCAGTTCTGCGCGTTTGGCAACAATCGCGGCGGGTAACTTGGACACGTCCGTTTCGTCAATGCCGAGTGCCTTAGCCGCTTCCACTAGCGCGACTTCTCGCGGGTCCGGCTCTGTTTCCTGGGCAGGCGCGGAAACCTCTCCGTCGCCCTCCGCAGGCGGTGTTTCGGCGTCCGCAGCGGTAGCATCGGCACTCGAAGGCGGCGTTGTGTCGGTGCCAGATGCAACCGGCTCAGACGTGTCAACGGTGGGCTCAGTAACCGTGTCGGACGATTGGCCCTTAAACACTATTGGGTCATCGCCCTCGGGCATGTCGGGCATGGAGTCAAAGTCTAGTTTAGGCATGATGTTTAGCGGTGTCCTTTAGTTATTACGAAGCTGTATCTCTCTCATGCGTGCCTCGAACCGTTCCGTTGCTATCCATTCGGGACTAACTTCACGCACTTCAGCTTCCTCAGGGGTTTCCATACGTTCACCGCGTATTTCTACTATTGATGAAAGCAGTTCACCCGAACGATCTTCTATAAAAGTGTGGATATTGTCGTACCCTTGCGCCTGAAACTCAGTTAGGTGAGATTGAAGCACTGGTATAAGGTCCGTCAGGTTTTCACCGTCAATGTCTAGTGATGGCACGAGCGTAAACCAACTGATCTTGGGTGTTGCCATTAGTCCTTTGCCTTTCTTCTAATACGGCGTTCGCATAGGCGGCGGAGCAGGTGTTAGCCGCGATGGTGGTACAGTGGCCCTTGGCGGTGTTGCGGCAGATGTCTTGCCTTGCGGCATGGCGGCGTCCAGCAGGGCCGTGATCGACTGTTTGCCCGCCTGTACCTTCTGGAACGGCGGAGCGGCACCAGGCACGGTAATCCCCGGCATCATCCGGCCTGCTGTGTCGCGGCCCTTGATGGTCGGATGCGGCACGCGCACAGGCTTCGCTTCGAGGCTAGAGCCATGAGGCGGCTTGATCTTGGCGTTGCCTCTGTAACGCGGCGTCATCGAAGGGGCGGTGTTATCACCAGTCGGCGGGTATCCGTAAGTTTGCGGTATGTCGGCGGTCTTAATTCGTGCCATTATTGGTTAGCCTTTGGTATTCGTGCTCGTAGTAGTGCCTGCCACTGGTTTCGGAGGCGGTGTCAGTTGCTTCTGCATGGTCGCGGTATCGTCGGACTGCAACCCGGCTTCCTTCTCGGCGGAAGCGATACCAACGGGTCCGAGTGGGCCTGTGAGCGACACGGACGGGGTAGACGCCTTAAACGTGGCAAGCCTTAGCTGGTTGGCCGCTTCCACGTTCTGACGCTGCATCTCCCACTCTTGCTCTTTGGCGGATTGCGCTATGGCGATGTTAGACTTCGCCTGAGCTTCCGCGATGTTGATAGCCGACTCCTGATGCGCTTGCTGTATGTCGATCTGCGCTTGAGACTGTTGCGACTGAGCCGCCGCTGCGTCTTTCTGCTGCTGCACGGCCATAGGGTTCGGTTGGTTTGCCTGCATCTGCGCGGTTGCTTGGTTCAGTTCGGTCATTACGCGGTCAATCTGCGCGTCTGACCTAATATCGTTGAGTTGATCGAAGTAAAGCTTGATAAGCGGTAGCGTCTGCGGGTTTTGCGCCAACGGGCCTATAACGCCCATGATCTCGTCAAGCCGTTCATCCTGCGCGGCCGGCGACTTGCCTTGACCGCTACCCGGCGACATGATAACTCGGTAGTTGCCCTCTGACAACGCTTTCAGGTCGGCAAGCTCGGTTGTACCTGCGTTCGGCCCTTCAAGATCGCGTTGCGGTACATCCTCGTCGGCCAGCCCAAGCAAACGAGGGAACGAGTCCCCGAACTGCTCGTACAAGGCTAATATGTACTCGTCGATTTTTACGACACCTTCCGCCATGCGCTCGATAACGGGTGCAAGCCTTGACTTGTCCTCGTTCATGCGAAGCTCGTACTCTTTACCGGAGTTCGGCGTCGGGGCGCTGTCGGAGTTGAAGTCTCGAACGCCCGCCATGTACTCCATGTCGGCCTTTAAGGCTTCCATGTTCTCAAGATACAGGTTCCCAGGCGACGGGGGGAAAAGCCATTGAGGGGGAGCACCCCCCATGTTGGCCGAATCAAACGGTATGATCTTGCCGTAATAGTTGTCGTTGTAATCGTCGGGCGCAATATTCGCGCTCCGAGGTGCCAATATTACCGGCCTGTCCCAAGCAAGCCGTCCGTTCATGTAAGTCGATTGATCGTTAATCGCCATCTGGATCGGAATAAGGTTGCTAACCATATTCAAGCCCCAAATACTACCGACGTTCTCATCGTAGTAGAACTCAACAAAAGGGTACTTGTGCCGCGCTACGCCTTTCGTGTACGGCCACGGCCCCTTATGCAGTACCGTCTCGCCCGAGTACACCCAGAACCTACCCTTAGGGAACTGGCCGCTCGGCTTTTCCCATACCTGCGTGACGACGGCAGAGTTCTTCTGAGACGAAGCGGCCCGTGTGTACGTGCCGGAAATCCACTCGATGCGTTGCTGGAGCCACATGTTCACGTCGGATTGGCTGTCGGCTTCGACGCGCTTACCCCACTTGGCGAAGATATGTTCGATGCTTTCCAGAGACCGAGTAACAAAGTAAGCCCCGCCGTCAATACCTTTGCCGTTCAGCGCGGCGTTAGGATCGGGGTATGCGTCTATCGCAAGCCGCACGTTGGCGCAAACATCGCCGATCTGCTCGTAGTGGTACGACACTGAACCGTCCGCTTGCGGAATGCCGATGTCCGCATACGCCTTGTTGTCCCACCCGATCTCTATGAACGTGGTGGTAGTGATAAGCATTCGCCGTACAACTTGCCGCAGTAATGCGTCGATGTTGAGTTTACGGTGAGCGTGAGTGACACAAGACCTGGCAATAGCCGCCGCCTTCTTGTCGCTGTCGCTATCTGTCATGGGGGCGGCCCATGCGTCGGGTTTCTCGGCCAATATGCGCGATTCCGCCCGTTGCACGTAGACCGGTATGAAGTTCTTGGGCTTGTATACGAACCGTTCTTTGAGGTCGCTGGAACCCTCGTTGATCGGCATCATGCGACCCGCGCCGGCGTTATAATAGTGGTCGTGTACGCCGTTGTAGAACGCAAGCCCGGTGAATATCTTCTCGTTGACCAAGAAGCGGCCTTGACGGGCTTCCTCGTATCGCTGATTGCCTAGTTGACGAAGCTTCTTATCCTCCCACGTCTCTGGCGCAGGTTGCGTTTGCAGGTCGGATAGCTCTATCTGGCTGTCAATGTCGGTAGGGCTGAGTAGCTTCTGCGTACCGCGCACCAACGAAGACGCCCCGCTCATGATTTTGTCGATTACGCTGGGTTGGGCCATGTTGATTACGGTGAGCAGGCAAAGAAAAAGCCCCTCGCGTTAGCGAAAGGGCAACAGTTCGATAAATTGAAAGAGTTCGGTTAGCCGAAAAAATGTTATTGACCTAAATCGTCGGAGGCGTCGATGCGCTCTAGGATTAGCCGAGATACACTGCTGTTAGTCCTTCACCATCTCCGGCCCACGTGCTACTATGTCCTTGATTGGCTCGGCTGGGTCCGCGCCCATCTTGTCTAAGAGTAGTTCGATGTCGCGCTGTAAACTCTCACCGCTGATAACCGGGGCGGCAGTGATGATAGACTCTTGCATCCGGGCCTTAATCCCACGGTTGGGGATTGTCGCAAGAACGGGAGGCGATGGTGGCGACATCCGCACTCTGTGCTCAATCAACCTTTTTTTCGACCAGTAGTTCAATATTATCCTCCTCACCATCCGTCACTTGCGCCGTCTCAACTTCGCACGGTTTCCAGCACTCACGCCATTCGCGCTCGCTGATCGGAACCCATCCTTTGTATGCGTCCGGGTTCATGCCGCTAACCGGCAGTGCTACCACAGGGTTCGTCTCTGACGTGGTTTCCGCTATCAGCGTCATGGCCTGGAACCGCATGAACGGAGCTTGTGCCACTACGTGCATGGCGATACCGCTAACGTGCTTGTAGTACCCACCTGCGACGAACTGCGCGGTAGCCGATAGCCGTTCTACGGCGTCCACACGGGCCTTCACGTGAGGCGGCAGGATTAGCCTGTCCCTGTCGGCCCTGCTCATACCGCATCCCTAATACCGCGAAGGTAAATCGGATCGCCCTGCGGACCTTTGCCCCGTTCAACGTACTTGCTACGGGATTTTGGGGACACTCCCCACGTAAGCGCCTGTACGGGAACCGCAGTCACGCCGAACACTACGTAAGGTTGCCCCGGTTCTAGCGCCTTGACGGTGTACTCCGTGTCATCGGCGCGGGTAATGCTGCTAGCCAGCGTCGCTACGTAATCCATGATGCTTAGTCCTTTGAAAATGCAATGCGTACCAGCTCGTTGTGCTCGGTACAGTACCGCGTACCCTTGACCCGATTGCGCGTACATTCAGCGAACGGGCAACCGTCATTATGGTGCTTGCAGAACCTTAACGGGAAGGTTACTACCTCTTCACAACCGCTGACGCCACACAGAACATGTATCGGAACCGTCACGCTCCCATTGACTACCATTGCCTTTGTGTGAGGCTTGCACCAAGCGGACCCGACCACTAGCGGCAGGTCACACCCGGCGAAATGGCACCGTTCTTGGTCGTCTGGTGGCACGAATACTACGTTGTATCCCGAGACCTTCATACCTGAGTTCATTGTTTCGGTCATCGTGTTAGTCCTTTCGCTTGTTAATCCCGTCGTTTTTTTGGCAGCGTCCGCGTTTACGGATCGGATGAATCTCCCAAACACTGTTACATGACCGCGCGGTAATCCGGCGCGTGGATCTTTACGTTAATCTACCGTGGGCCGTCGCCCTTGCTGCCAAACCGTAAGTACTACGTACCTGGTACCACTTCATGCGGCATGGCCGCTTCTGGCAGTACCGTACCATCGAACTCGGTACCGTTGATGTCTACCTGAACCTGCTCGGCTACGGGTTCCTGCGCGACTATCGGCGTCGGTTCTGCGACAGGCTCATCCACCGGCACCACTGCGGGAGCAACCGGCTCAGGAGCGGTCTCAGCGACGGTCACAGACACAGGACCATCAGCGATAGTCACGTCGGGGAAGTCCATCGCCTCTAGCCGGGATGCGAGATCGGACGGCGCAAGGTTGTTCCACACGTCCTTGTGAGCGGTGTAATCCGCCACGATTGCGTTAGCAAGTGCGTTATTCATAGGTGTTCACCTTCCCCCAAACCCGCGTACCGTTGGCCGTTCCCGCCGTGCTCGTAACATCTGCTTTATGTCTATCGCCACGCTCGGCAGGTGTACCCCACGCAGCCTCAGCACAAGGCAGGCAAGCATGGCCGTGACCGACACCGCACACACCGCGATTATGGCAAGTAACGTTAGGAGCATAGAACCTCAAGCTCAGCATACGCCTCGTATGTCAGCTTCCATCCCATATCATGGTCATCCTTGAGCACGGCATACGGCCACGGACCCAACAGAACCTTGCCCATATCAACCATTTCGCGCAACGTCGGAAACGTCATGTCCTCGCAGAACACGGGAGGATAATCCAGTGTGCGGGCCATCCATCCGTTACGAAAGAACCCATCGGGGCCACAGCTCTCGTCACGAGAAAGCCCGTTTCCCTTCCGGTCGCGTCGGTTGTCAATAGGTACACGCGACATATAGAATCCTCTACTTAACCCCGGTGCTTACGCTTATGAGCGCACCCGCCGCCCTTAGCGCGTTCGCCTCGGGGTCGCTTATGCCGGTGTGCCTTACGTGGTAGTCGATCAGCCCGTCGTCCTTGACGATCAGCCTGATACCCTCAGCCTGCTCGGGCGTCAACGTGTCGATACTGGTATGCACCCACGTAGCCCCGCCCAGCTTCGGGTAGTCGCGCTTATCAACACCTGGGGGACACACGATACCAAGTACCGAGTAATCGGGTTCCGCAACAATCACCGCGTCGGGCCGCGCATGGCCGGTTTGCCGCGCTATCCGCGTCAGTTGACCTATCGCCGCTTCCACGGCCTCACAGAGCGCCCTGCGCTTGTTTTCAGCATCATCTTCCGCGTCGGCGAGCTTCGATGCAAGCTCGGCCTTTTGCCCTTCAACCCACGTTTCAGGGTTGAACACGTTTATGCCGAGCTTGCTAAAATCACGGCGGCATTGCTTCCAAGCCTCTATCTCGCCTTCAAGCCGCTGGTTAACGTCAAGCGCGGTCTTGTGATCGAGCGTCACTTCTTTCGTGTCAAGCACAACGCGCGGCTCAACCGTGTTAATCCAGTTGACCTCAATAGCGTTAAGAGGCCGACTGATCTCGCCGCCACCGGCGTCCAACGTCTTTTCAAGTGCGACAATCCGCGCTTCATCGGCGTTGTCGGCTTCGGTTATCTCGATACGCAGGTTGTACCCAGGCCGGTCGGAGGGTATGTCCCACACATATACCTTTTGCTTGGCGTCACCGTGCCACGGATGCTGTGCTACGGGCGCTGTACGGGTCGCTACGGCGTCGGCTGTCTTTGCAGGGGTTGTTGCCGCCTGTGTGCCTGCCGTCGCTTGCAGGGCCGTCGAAGCGGCTGTCTCGATTACGTTGCGTGGTGCTCGTGCCATTGAGTTAAGATTAGTCCTTTAGGCAGTGGGTCAGTTCAAACTGACCCACTGCCGTCCTTTGCCGTCGCCAATTCGTACCTAGCCACTTCCCGCTGTTGCCTCAGTCGCCTGGTCTTTGCGTCTACGTACCAGTCGCGGTCATTGGCCCCGTGATAGTGTCCGGCCCATCGTGGATACGCGCAATCGTCGCGCAGGAACCACTTCAAAGCCTTCCACGAGGTATCCCGGCCCTTCGGTACCGTTGCCATTACGCGCCGCTTGCGTAGCTCACTGTAGTGCCTGCGTATAGCCCGGTCCATGTCACTTTTCGCCTGCGTTCTCGCGCCTGCGTCTCCACCTAGCCCAATAACGCTTTATCCACCCCTTGATACGGTCCCGGCATAGCCCGTCATCGGAGTAATCCCACCATATCTTTTTGCGTCTGCGCCGACTGGGTATCGACTTGTCCATGACACAAGCCTACTTCTTTTTGCCGTTATCCTTGGCAAGCGCGGCTTTGGCCTTGGCCTTGATTGCCGCCTCTTGTGCCGGGGTTATGTTGCCTGCCCGTTCCGAGCGAGTAGCCCCGCCGATTGCAAGCCGTGCGTGCTTGGCGTCACCGATTGGAAAGCTGGAGTTTGGCCCCGCCGTAACGCTTCGAGCCTTAGCCGGCGCAGTAGTGTTTGGTTTAATCTTAGCCATTCTGTTACCCTTCCGGTACCCGCCACTGATAATATTTTGTCGTGGTCGCATCTTTAGGAATTGAATTATAGTCAACAGGAACAACGCAATCACCGGAGGGGCATTCAACGGTCTCCGGCGCACCATCGGTCACGCTAACGACTGCGGTTACTCTGTCGCTCAACGTAACGGCCCTCACCTTGCCGTACCGCCTATCGGCGTACTCGCGTATGGCCTCTGTGATCTGCTCGGCTGTGAGTTCTATCATGCGATACCACTTGCTGTTGAACCGCGCCACATAACACGAGGTACATAGCATTTTGAGTCCGTAATACGGCAGGTCTATTACCGTTACGTCAGGCCCACGTTTATTACATGAGTCGCATACGAGTGGGTCTTTCTCTTCTTCGCACACGGTACTATTCCTTGTCCTAAAGCTTGTAGAAATCCACCGACTCTGAATAATAGCCATTCGAGGTTCCATACCACCTTACGGCGACATATCCCTTCGTCGTAGCAAAATTATAGAAAGTCCATGTATACGAATCATCGCCCTCATTACCCGGTTGCAGATCGGAGCTGCTATCCTCCCGAGCAATCAATATTGGTGAGCCCACAAGGGCGTTCAAGTCGCCGCATATATCCTCTATATACACCGTCTCGCAACAATCTGGCGAATGATACATCGCATAGGTCTGACCATCATCAGTCACAAAGTACAAGCACTCTTCGCCGCCACGACCCCCTCGCGTTACTTCGGTCAGCGTCTTTCCTACCAGCACATCAACATTGGATAGTTCTTCGCCCATGTCTTTATTCCTTGCCCTCGGGAATAAGCCCCGCCGAAGCATGGTACATAAACCCGGCAATGATGAAGAACAATAAGACAACGAGCACGTACACCCATTGGAACCGCAGTATCGCATTCGCTAACATTAAGCCAGCCATTAGGCCTGTCAGAAATACGTACACCACAAGTGTCCTCAGTGAACGGAGCGTCATGCCACGTAGTCCCTTCGTCGTATCGTTACGATGTATTGTACCACGCGCACGGAGGATTATCCTCCGTGTAACGAAAGATTTACCTGCCCCCGAACCCTTTAACCACACCCTTCGACTTACGCGGTGCCTCTTCCCACACAATGTCACCGTCATCGTTGTACTCGATAGCCCCGTCCTTGTTACGCACAGGCTGCATACCGTTGCGCTTCATGCGCTCGATACGCTGCGCCTCGTGTATCTCGCGGTTCGTGTCAGCGTACTGCTCATCAGGCGATAGTGGGTTGATCGGGCTCTTGGGAACCGTTGACCAGTGCGCCACGAAGCACCCTGCCGCGAACGTGCTATGGGAGCTTTTATCGTGCAATACCGATTCGCGCTTGATTGGGTCGTACTTTGCGTTTGCCAGTGCGGTTACCAAGTCCCTGTTAAACCCCTGTTGAACACGAAACGCGCCGGGCTCGCGCATCGCCGCACGAAGCAAACTCATGCGATGCTTGTTGCTCACCGCGTCGGTTCTGGCCTCAAGCATCCAAAGCCCGGCGCGTTGGTACGCGGCCACGTCGGGCTCAACGACAACACCATTGACGGTGCGTTGCGACCACATGTTACCGTCCGCAAGAATCTGCACCTTGCCGATTGGCACGCCCCAACGTTCGATTATCTCGACCACGCGGGCGCCTTGCTCGTCGTTGGTGAGCCTGGCCTCCTCGAAAGACTCCAACACGTGCTTGTTGCCGTTCTCGTCCATGCACCCAAACACGAATGCAGTAGGGTCGGCATACCCCCAATCCAATCCCCCCATGAAAACGTACCAAGACGGCGGCGGTTTCGCCGGCGTGAAGATCGCCGTCCGCACGTGGCTGGATGGACCTTCGGTCATGAACGTGTCGAAAAACAGATTGCCGGTAACGCGAAATGCCTCGTCGTCATCGGCAGGATATTCCTGGGGAAACATCGAACCCATACCAGGCTCTAGTTGCTTCCGTCGTCGCCATTCAAGTTGCTCGTATGTTAGCCCGTACTGCGACGCGAGAACCTTTTCATCCTCGTTAGGCTCAAAGCCTGCCGGAGCCGGGATCGAGTATCCCGCATACTGATGCCATGCGTAGAAGTGAGCGCGAAACACGCTCGCGGTACGCCCGTCCTCGGTCTGTTCAATTTTGCCTTTGGCCAGTGTGTACTCTTCGTGAAACTGGTTGCCGCGCCCGTTCGCGGTCGACTCGCCGAAGATGTTGCCGGAGCCCGGTACCGCCTGCAAGAGCCCCGTCACGACTTCGGGGACTTCCCAGAACGCCCACTCGGACATGTGCAGGTTGTTGATGGTGTCACCGCGTCCTGCGGTGCCTTTACCTGCTGTTTCTATCGACATGCGACTGTTGATCGAGGGCCAATATATCTCGCGTTTGGAAGCGTACTGAGTAACAGGCTTGCCCGCCGGCAAGCGGTCGTAGAAGCGATTAACCATACGGAAGAGCTTTTCGGTGCTCTCCAGGTCGTGGGCGATCACCACCGTGTTCGTGTTCGCGTGGTTGATCGTGTCCAGGAACAGCAGCGCTTCGATCAGCGTGGAGAAACCGAACTGCCGCGCTTTTAGTATCAGCTCGCGAAGGCCGGTCAGCCGCGTGTCCGGGGTCCATCCGATTTGCTGGATATAATCCTCTTGTACATCGTTAAGGCGGAACGGGACAACCGCTCGCTCTTTGGTCTGTATCCAGAGGTGTTCTAGCCCAAACTTCTGCCGCGAACCGTCGCTAATCGGGCTCAGCCGCTCCGCGCCGAACGCCCAGAGAGAGTTTACCAAACTCCCGTGCGATTGCTGTAAGCGATTCTTGATCGTGGACATTGGATTGTATTATCGAAATCAAGTGGCCCATTAGGTTGTGGGCTTGGTCGGCGGTCATCATCTGCTGCATACTCACAAGCCGCTTTTGTTCGGTTTCCACAGTCTTGCGCTTGTGATCGAGCCACGTCCGCACTTCGCGCCATGCCGCGTAATCCGCAGCGCCTTCTTGCGCTAGAGTGCATATGGTCTCAATGACGACTTCGCGCTCATCATGCCATGTCGCAGTAGGGTGAGCGTCACCCTTTTGCAGGGTTTGCACGCAGTCAAGGAGGGACGCCCACAGCTCGCCACTTTCGCCAGGGTCAACCTTGGTGAGCGCATCTGATATACGCGCGTCGGCAAGGGCGATGTCGTCGGTTAGGTTGAGGTACTCTCTGTTTGCACGTGCGGCGTCATAGGTCTCAAACAGCCGCGCTGGCATGTACTTCGACCGCATACCGTGCTTGTAATTGGGGTTTGCGATACCTACCGGCTGGGTACCGCCATGCACTTGGCACGTCTTGCGTCCCGTGCAAGCAATGCGCTTGCAGCGCTCTCCGGTGATCTTGGCCTTGGCCGTGCATTGCTTCTCCGGCGTCCAGCCGGCAAGCCCTTTGGCGTACTCGCGAGCCATTGTCAATTGTCCTTTGGAGGGGTTATGATCATTCCGTTCTTTTGCAGATCCTCCATCGTTAGGGGCATATTGGCGACGGCTTCTAGAAGCAGTATATCCCAATAACGACAGTAGATGTCTGTCATGTCATCGACTCCGCTTGGCGACAACAAAGGATTCGCCTTGACGATAACCGAGCGGACGTATTCCCTGCCCTTTTTGTTCATGGTTAATCGCTGGGGTGCTCGCCCTCGCCCACATAACCGGCGATGTTTTGGTTAATTAGCTCTGCGGCACAGGAACTGAACACAGCTCCGGTCAGCGCATCGCACTTACAGGTCGCGCTCTCCTTGTTGGAATACTGAACGCGAACCGCATCCCCGGCCACGAACAAGACCGGCGTACCGGACCCTGTTGGGGTTGGGAGCGCGTAGTATCGCTTGAATGTTATCCACTCGATTGCGTGCATGTCGTTTAGTCCTTTCGCGCCAATCACATATCCTCGATGCCCATCTTCGTTTTACTGCGCCGTTTGCGCGGTAGCACGTCGGTGGGACCGGTTGCCTCTTCTGCCATGTGGCGGAGGGTGAAATCGT
>Ga0302270_10004894_pt1 | contig 12299 bp, 12 predicted proteins | sample III_Bog_E2_3_FD_198773 | JGI IMG/M metagenome (GOLD analysis project Ga0302270, IMG submission 198773) | Peat permafrost microbial communities from Stordalen Mire near Abisko, Sweden - III_Bog_E2_3 | ecosystem: Environmental > Terrestrial > Soil > Wetlands > Peat | place: Sweden: Abisko...
AGGCAAGCAGTACAGGATTGCAGTTGACCCCCGGACTGACTCAAAAAAGCTTTGAAGAAAACGAGGAGAAGCACGCATGGCCGTTGAAGAGAAGGTGAAACAGATCATCGTCGAGCAGTTGCAGGTGGACGAAGCCGAAGTGACCCCCGGCGCGAGCTTCCAGGAAGACCTGGGCGCGGATTCGCTGGACGTGGTGGAGCTGGTGATGCAGTTTGAAGAGGCCTTCGACCTGGAGATCCCGGACGAAGACGCCGAGAAGATCAAGACCGTGAAGGACGCGATCGACTACATCGAGAAGAACGCGAAAGAACCGAAAGGTGCCAAGTAGCCAGTGACTCGTCGAGTCGTCATCACTGGCCTTGGGCTGGTGTGCGGTGTGGGCAACACCGCGCCCGAAGTATGGCGGCAGCTTTTGGCCGGCGCCAGCGGTATGGCTCCCATTCAGGGGTTCGATACTACCGGCTTTCCGGTCACGTTTGCCGCCGAGGTCAAGAACTTTGACCCGCTGAACTTCGTGGACAAAAAAGAGTCGCGCAAGATGGGGCGATTCATTCATTTTGCGTTCGCGGCGGTTCAGGAAGCGATTGCCCAGTCAGGCCTCAAGATTACCGAGGAGATTGCCGACCGGGTGGGCGTCTTCATTGGCTCCGGCATTGGCGGATTCGAGATTATCGAGCGCGAGCACTCGAACCTGCTGGCGGGCGGCCCGCGGAAGATTTCGCCCTTCTTCATTCCCGCAGTCATTGTGAACATGGCGGCCGGGCAAATCAGTATTCGGTATGGCGCCAAGGGGCCCATTTCGGCGACTGCCACGGCCTGCGCCACCAGCGCCAATTCCATTGGGGACTCGGTGCGCATGATCATGCACGGGGATGCGGACGTGATGATTGCCGGGGGCGCGGAAGCTTCTGTGACGCCGCTTTCGGTGGGCGGATTTGCGGCGATGCGCGCACTGTCACAGCGCAACGACGACCCCACGCGGGCAAGCCGGCCCTTCGACAGGGATCGCGATGGGTTTGTGATCGGCGAGGGCGCGGGGATTCTGATTCTGGAAGAGCTGGAGTTTGCCAAAGCGCGCGGCGCGAAGATCCTGGGCGAAGTAATCGGCTACGGCATGAGCGCCGATGCGTACCACATGACGGGCATTGCGCCCGAGGGCCAGGGCGCGCAACGCGCGATGCGGGCGGCGCTGAAGGACGCGGGCATTGCGCCGGAGGAAGTGGGCTATGTGAATGCGCATGCCACTTCGACGCCTGCTGGCGATGGCAACGAATCGCGGGCGATTGAGTTGGTGTTTGGCGAGCATGCGCTGAGCCACAAACTCAAGATCAGCGGGACCAAATCGATGACCGGCCATCTGCTGGGCGGCGCGGGCGGCCTGGAAGCAGGCATCACCGTGCTGGCGCTGGTGAACCAGCAGCTTCCGCCGACGATTAACCTGGACAATGTGGACCCCGAGTGCAGGCTGGACTACGTGCCCAACAAGGCGATCGACCACAGCTTCGATGTGGCGCTGTCGAATTCATTTGGATTCGGCGGGATCAACGCTACGCTGATCATGCGGCGGTGGACGGAGTAGGACAGTTTTCAGTTGTAAGTTGTCAGTTGTCAGTTGTCAGCCGCTTTGTTGAAGCTACTTGCTGAGACGCGACACGGAAGATTAGGAAAAACGAACGGCGCGAGTCCATTGGGATTTGCGCCGTTTTTGTTTCAGTTCAGAGGAGGGTTTAGCTGAAAGCGGCCGCCCAGCCTGCTCCGACGAGAACGATGATCGCCCACCATCCAAAAACTGCGATATAGCCCGAAGAACGCTTCACACCAGCCACGATTGCGATGCCTATCGAAAAGAGCACCAGGTACCAGATGGTCGTGACATCGATAGCAGTGGCTATTTTGTAAAGGGCGGCGTTTGTTTCCGTGGGACTCAGGAAAGCCCCAACGTTTGTGGGCGCAAAGTTATTCAGATTAAACGACTCTGGAGATGCTCCCGCGAACAGTACTATCGCCCCAAGGAGAGACTTGAAGATTCCCGGCAACGCGGCAAACATCCACACCGCGAACACGCTTCCGAATTTGGCGTTGCCGCCGAATACAAAGTTGATGGTGCCCCACAGGACAAGGGAAATGATGGCCGCCGCGACCAAGATCGGAATGGGGCTGGCCGCAAAACTGCCCTCCATGCCATATTGTGTCCACTTCATTGACATTTCCCGTTGTGCCGGCGGAGCCTGCGCCATCCGCTCCTCGGACTTGGGATTGAGATGGATCACGTTCTCAGCTACCTGTGCCCAGCCGACTTTGAACGTGATGGCTGCAAACAGGACATAGCTGACCAGGACCAATATCAGGAAGGGCAGCCACCAGCTTTTGTTGCCGCGCTTGATGTCTTCAAAGGTTTTTGACGGCGCGGTGAAGGTGCTGATTACGCGCTGCACTTGCGACAGACCGGGACTGGCTGGAACCGAACCGGGTACCGCTTGAACTTCAAGATCGCTCATGATTTTGCCTCTCAGAAAGCCGTTTTTGGGTTGTTGCACAACTCCCACTCAGGTTGACCGCGCCTTTGCTCGCACAGTTGCATTTTCCCGAAAGCGAAAGCAGCGGACAGGTCCCCGCTTGCCGCGGCCCCTGGGAAGGAAATGCATTTGCCCGCGATTGTACCGTGGAAGGGGCAAATGACCCAATGATTTTATGTCGAGAGCGGAACTGAAGTAAGAAGCAGGCTTCTAGAGTCCGCGCGAGGCGATGCCGGAAGAGGGGTCGGTTGTCCGCGCTACGGTTCTGCGATGGGTGTGGCGGCGATGTGCATGAGCGGCAGGCGCGGAGCCGGGGCGGGCGGCGTCGGGCTGCGTAGCGTCCGGCTGCGCGGTGTCGGCCAGGGCGATTTCAGGCTGAACGCTTTTCCGATGGGCGGGCCGGGCCGGCGTAGTTCGGGCCGGTGGGGTTCGGCGCGACGGTGGCGCGTAATTTTTATAGACGGTGATGTGGAAGCAGGCCTGCTGGAACTCCTCTTCCACGTCGATTTTGCCGGCCTGTTCGAGGGTGAGCAGGCGGGTTCGCATCCAGGCGATTTCCTGACGGCTGAGTGGGCCTTTGGCAATGTCGATGGTGGCGCCGGTGAGGTGCGGGCTGACGATGTCGCCTTCGGCGGCGGCGGCATTGCCGTTGATCCCCATGAGTCGCTTCTGGTAGGCGACGGTGCGGACCGCGGAGCTCACTTCAAGGGGGCTGTGGAACTCGGCAGCGTGGCTGCGCGCCAGGTCGGAGAGGAAGAGCGCGGTCCAGGGGCGGCAATAGCGGTGATTGACGGGCAGGTTGCCGTTGACCGTGAGCGCGATCGACGTGGGCACCGGGACCAGCAGCTTTTTGGCGATGCGGTCGGCGAGATCGTCTTCGTCTTCGATGCGCTCGAGACCTTCAGCGTCCGACATCGCGTTTTGATGTTCCAGATTCGCGCGCGAGCCAACCAGCGGCGGCGGCATCCCCAAGCGCGAGGTGCGCAGCGAAATGGGCTGGATGGCTGCGCGACGAGTGAGTATCCTCTCATCCGAAGAAGGAACACCTGCGGCGGGAGTGTCCGCAGACTGGGCGTATGCTGTGGGAGCGTCGGCGGCGGAAACGTCGGAGTCGGCGCTATCGGAGTCTTGCGCCGGGATGTCGATCTCCGGAGTGGGCTTGGTTTTGGCGGTGGTGCTGGCTTCGGAGGTGCGCCTCGTTCCAGCGAAGGAGCTTGTTTCGGCAAAAGACCCTGTTTCGCTTGTGGGCTGTTCCGTCTTGGGGGCGAATGGGCTGGGGTGGAGGGACGCAGTTTCAATCCGGCGCGAGGAGCGGGCCTGGCTTCCTGGGGGTTCCGGACTTCTGGCGGGGACTTGGGACTTGGCGTGTTCCAGCGCTGTTGAGAGTTGCGGGGTACGCGAGGGAGCTTTGGCGATCAAAGCTTGATGGGAACTCCGGCCGGATTGGGAATGAGATTGGGAAGACGCAACGCGCTGCCGGCTGTGCGGAACGGCTTGAGCCGCACGATGGCGCGCAAGGTCGCTGCGGATCTTGAGACCGGCGGCGCGGCCAACCTCTTCTGGGGTGGGGCGACCCGCTTTGTTTTGAACGCTGCGAGTGGTTGGCGCCGCATTGGCGTACTTATGCGTCTTCGCCTTGGAGACAGACGACCCATTGGCTGAAGAAACCGCGAGTGCAGCCAGCACAAATACTGTAAAAACGGTTCGCCGCATAAGGAGTGTGCGGAGAATCCAGAGCCTCTTTAGTTTAGACGCATTCAATTGAAATAGAGAGTGCCTGTTGAGGTGCGGCCACGTCTGATAATTGTCTGCGCGATGCGGGATGACTGTAGGCCCGTTTACAATCAACACGTTCCCATAAACCGTCCACAAGAACCGGGATCCCCCAGATCCCAAGGATTGCTCGAGCTGCCGTGAAGATTTCAAACAGAGGTGTATGGATTGCCGTCGCTCTGCTGCTGGCCGTGCAGGCGGCGCAGGTGGTTTACGTCGTGCACCGCGAGTCGCTGACCTGGGACGAGGGCGACCACATTTTTGCGGGCTACATGATGCTGCATACCGGCGACTACGGGCTCAATCCCGAACATCCGCCGCTCGTGAAGATGCTTGCCGCACTACCGCTCCTGGGCCGTGATTTGTGGACGCCGCCGTTGACAGGAGGCGACTTCAAAGGCGAGGCGTATATGGGCGGACGCAATTTTCTTGCCCGCAACGACGGGGGCAGCCAGAAGCTTGTCTTCCGCATGCGGCTGATGGCGGGGCTGCTGGCGTTGGGGCTTTCGCTGCTGGTGTTTCTGGCGGCACGCGAGTGGTTCGGCACGGCGGCAGGACTGGTTGCGCTGGTGCTGGTGACCTTCGATCCTAATCTGCTGGCTCACTCCGCATTGGTCACTACGGACATGGGCGTTACGCTGTTTTTTCTGGCGAGCATTTACGCCTTCTATCGCTATGTGAAGCGGCCTTCGCTGGGCCGGCTGCTGCTGGCTGGGGGCGCCGCCGGGCTGCTGCTGGCGACCAAACACTCTGGCATTCTGTTAGCGCCGATGCTGGTTCTGCTGGTGGTATGGGAGGTGTTCGCATCGCCCAAAGGCGGCCGCGGACGGCTGGCGCTGCGGTTGGCGGGCGCGCTGGCGGCGATTGTCGTGGTGGGCGTGCTGGTGCTGTGGTGCTTTTACGGATTCCGCTATGCCGCGCGGCCAGCGGGGTTGCAGCTCAGCGCCTCACTGGCCAACTACGCTGCGCCGCTGGGACACTTCAGCGCGGGTGTGATCCTGTTCTTTGCCCACTTTCACCTGCTGCCTGAGTCGTACTTGATGGGGCTGGTGGATGTGAAGCGCGTGGCGGAGTTCTATCCCACTTTCATCTTCGGCAAGGTCTACGCGCACGGGGTTTGGTGGTACTTCCCTGCCGCGATCCTGATTAAGACCACGCTGGGAATGCTAGCGCTGGTGGCGGTTGCAGGCTGGGCAATTGCGAGCGGGCGGCTGCGCAAGGGACGCGAGCTGGCGTTCATTTTGATTCCGTGGATTGTGTACCTGGCGGTTGCCATTCAGGCCGGAATGAACATCGGCGCGCGGCATGTTCTGCCGCTTTATGCGCTGGCGGCGATTTTGGCGGGTGGTGGGATTGTGGCGCTGGCTGCGGGGAATCGCCGATGGGTTTGGGTTGGAGGTGTGCTGATTGCCGCGCATGTTGTCTCGGCGCTCACGGTGTTCCCGAATTACATGGCTTATGCGAACGAGGCGTGGGGTGGGGCGAAGAACGTCCATAATCTGCTCAGCGACGCCAATGTGGATTGGGCTCAGCAGCTCATTCAAGTGAAGGAATGGCAGGACAGGAACCCTGGCGAGGAGTGCTGGTTCGCGTATTTCGCGAGGCCTGAGATCGATCCCGGAGTTTATGGGATCACTTGCCACGGGCTGCCGACGATCGACACGTTTTGGGCGGGCGGTTCGGACATTGTTCCGCCGACGATCAACGGGACGGTGCTGATCAGCGCCGGAGACCTGAGCGGGTGTGAATGGCCCAGCGGCCGCATGAACCCTTACCGGGATTTTCAGGCTGTGCAGCCAGCGGAGAGCATCGACTACGGAGTGTTTGTCTATCGGGGCAGCTTCAAGATGAACCAGGCGGCGGCATTGAGCCGTGCGCAGAATGCGTATGAGCTGCTGGCCGCGCACAAACCGGAAGAGGCGCTGGTGCTGGCGAAGGAGGCTGTGGCAATCGATCCGGAAGAGATCATCAGCCAGACGGCGTTGGGCGATGCTGCAGCTGCGCTGGGGCAGAAGGATGAGGCGCGGCAGGCATGGCAGGCGGCGATTGCTTCAGCGCGGCAATTGGAGCCGGATGCACAGGTGAGCTACATTCCCAACCTGGAGGCTAAGCTGAAGAAGCTGTGAAGTCATTGGGACTACTCTATAAATAGATTGGGGAGGTGCGCATGACCGCAAAGACAGGAACGATCCCCAAGAAGATCGAAGCAAAACTGTTCTGGATCGGCCGAAGCCAGGCTGTGCGACTTCCCAAGGAGTTTCGTTTTGGGGGTGACCGAGTGCGCATAAGCCGGATGGGCGCGGGCGTGCTGTTGGAACCCGTGATTGACGTAAGGAAAGAAACCGCCGAGGAGTTATTTGTGCGCATCGATGCAATGAAGGGTGATCCGCTGTTCCCCGATGGGCGCAAGCAAAACCTCGCGCCGATTCGTGAGTACTTCAAGTGAGCTACCTGCTCGATACGAACGTCTGCATCGCGCTCATCAATGGAACGTCGACCAAGGTTCGCGCGCGGTTTGCGGAAGCGACTCGGCAGAAAGCGGGCCTTGCAACTTCAACGATCGTCATTCATCAGCTTTGGCACCGCGCGGCAAAGGATGAGCGTGCCACCCGCTATGCCCACGCGTTGGCGGCATTTCTGAGCAGTGATGCAGCGCTGCTCGATTTTTCCGAGCAGGATGCCCACGCCGCCGGAGAAATTCGTGCGGAGCTTGAACGGAAGGGCCGGCGGATTGGCGAATACGATACGCTGATCGCGGGACAGGCGCTTAGCCGGAATCTGATTCTGGTTACCGCGAACACGCGAGAGTTCGGAAGGGTGAACGGGCTGGTGGTGGAGGATTGGTCGCTGTAGGATTGGACTTTCCCAGCGCCGCCTTCGTTCGACGCATTCTGCATCCGGAACTTGTTCTACGGACTATTCCTCAGGTGCGGATTCGCGTAGTTTCTCCACATCCGCAAGGTCCTGAAACCGGCCCACTGCGAGCTTATTCTGAATCAGGTGCTCTCGCGAGATGACGTGTGCCGGAGTCTGACCATCGAGGAGTTTCTCAACGCGGCTTTCCCACGCTTCATCGAAGGAGACTCCTGCAATTCCTTGCAAGATGTCCACCCGGCCGGGCTGGACTCCCATTTGGAATACGGAAGTCGGCTTGTCGTTGAAGTCGGCTGGCGTCATCGCGCCGATGGGGGCGCCGAACTCCGTGAGAGCTGCGAAGACGGCCCCGCTGTTCTCCTCATCGGCCTTGATGAAAAGATCGAGGTCTTTGGTTCCTCGCGGCTCGGCGTGAATGCTGACGGCGTGCCCACCGATCACAAGATACTTCACCCCGTGAGCGTTGAAGGCTGCGATGATGTCTCTCTGATCCTTCAGCATGGTTTCACCAAGCCTTTCACAATGCCTTCCAGTTCGGGCGCTCGACGCGGACCAGGGTCTTGTTCGTTGGACGATCTTCGAGATCGATCCCTTTGGAAAGATAAGCACACCGGACGATTTCCGCAACCGCCTCCATGCGCTCGGCGCAGGGCCTGCTCCGCCAATAGCGGTATGTCTCCATACGCTGCGCCTTGAAGTCCGTCACCCGTCGGATTGTCTTGTCGATGGTCATGGTTTAAATCCACTTGAATTTGTGACGACTCCCAGGTCTCAAAGGCGAGACCTCAGACGCCCGCCACCCGGCCACTCGCCCCTGATCACCAGCCGACCTGAGCCGCGCTAGGAATTCCCCTCCGCATGCGAATCTCGTCAGCTTCGAGCGGATGCTTGCGCGTGTGTGCAATGCGGTGACAGGTCGGACACAGACACATCAAGTCACTTGTTCCGGTTATTCGCACGCCGTGTCCGTGGCTGAGCGGGTACTTGTGATGACAGTCTATGATGAACGCCCCGTTCGCCTCCAGACGAAATCCGCAGGATTGACAGGTGTAATCATCTTGCTGCTTTCGCTCCTTAATCAGTCGAGCGTTGCGTTTCCTAAACGTCGCCGAGCGGTCCTGCTGGTACCCTTCCTCGGCTCCGCGATCCGTATTGTTCGAATCGGACTCTCGCCCCCAGTAGCGCCAGCAGGCTTCCTGTGCTTCGTGGTGAGAAAGATAAGGCAAAGTGTGCCCTGATCTCTCCTCCAATAGACGCTTCGCGCCGTTCCAACTGCCGCCGGAAAGACCTGTGTCCTTTCGTACAACTAGCTCCATCAATGGTGGTCTACCATTGGCGATTTCAAAAAGTGAAATGTCGAAAACGCGCGGGACTCTCTCACGGACTCGCACCTGCCCCCAGTCCTTCCGCGAAATCCTTCCCCACAACTCCTCATATGTGACTAGGCGCACCCTGTCTGTCTTGAGATTGCCGGTTGCAGTCTCTATCAGAATTCTCCGCAGCCTCTGTTGTTTGGGGTCCAATATGGATGACATTTGCTCCTCCGTTTTGAATGCCGAGTGCCTCAGGTCCCGATTGAGACCTGGGGCGTCGCTGGACGCGTAGTCCCGCAGTCCTCACTGCAACAGCGTTGGCTCGTCGTCCTTCAGTTCTTCCGGCGGGATGATGACGGCGGCGGCGATCTTGTCGTCGGTTTCGAGGTTGAGCAGGCGGACGCCCTGAGTGGCGCGGCCTGCGGCGCGGATGGTCTTGGTGTCGATGCGGATGATCTTGCCAAACTGGCTGATGACCATCAGTTCCGAGATCTCACTCACCAGGAGAATGGATGCGGTTTTTCCAACTTTCGGGGTTGCCTTGAGGTTGGTCACGCCCTGCGCGCCGCGCGCCGTCAAACGATACTCGTCCACATCGGTGCGCTTGCCAAAGCCGTTCTCTGTGACCGTAAGAATGAGTTGCTGCGTCACGCAGAGCTTTTCGTCAAGGTTCTTCATGGCCTTGTAGGCGCTTTCAACCGCCTTCTCGGCCGCACTCACAACCGACGAGTCAATAATCTTGTTGCGATAGTCCTCACGCGCCCTTGTCAGCGCCGCTTCAGCCGCGGCATCGGCCTCGCGGGCCGCTTTGAGTTTATCCGTCAACCCCAGCCGCGCGGCGCACTCATCGCGCTCGGTTTCGCGGATGGCGTCGGAACTGGTGATGGCCGCGCCGATGAGATAATCGCCCTTCTTGAGCGAGATGCCGCGATTGCCGGCGGCGTTACGGCCCATGGGGCGCAGGCCGATGCCATTGCGGTCGGCGTCATATTCCTCTTCGAAGCGGATGGCCATGCCATCGCGCGTGGCGAGGAAGATGGTCTGCTTGCCGTTGGTAAGGCCGGCGGAGACCAGGTCGTCGTCCTTGTCGATGGCGATGGCGATAATGCCGCGCGCCATGACGTTGGAGAAGTCCTTGAGCGGCGTCTTCTTGACGGTGCCCTTTTGCGTGGCGAAGAAGATGAACTTGCCTTCTTCCTCGAGGTCGCGAATGGGGAGAATGGCGCGGACATTCTCGCCGGGCTGCAGGTCGAGCAGGCTCTGCATGCTCTTGCCCTTGCCGGCGGCGCCGACATCGGGAATCTCGTAGACCTTGAGCCAGTAGACGCGGCCCGTGTTGGTGAAGCAGAGCAGGAAGGCGTGCGTGGAATCGATGATGAGCTGCGAGACGAAATCTTCCTCGCGCGTCTTCATGCCGGTGCGGCCGGTGCCGCCGCGGCGCTGCTGGCGATAGATGCTGATGGGCGTGCGCTTGAGGTAGCCCTGATGGCTGACCGTGACGGCGACCTGTTCGTCGGCGATGAGATCTTCAAGCTGCAGTTCCGCGCTTTCGTCGACGATCTGGGTGCGGCGCGCGTCGCCATATTTCTCGCGGACTTCTTCGAGTTCCTTGACGATGACGGCGCGGAGTTTTGCGTCGCTGGCGAGGATCGACTCGTACTCGGCGATGCGTTCGCGCACCTGCTTGAGCTCATTCATCAACTCGTCGATGGAGAGCTGGGTGAGGCGGTAGAGCTGCAACTCGAGGATGGCGTCGATCTGCTTGAGGGTAAGGCCTTTTTCCTCATGCGGCAGGCGAACGCGGTCGAGGGTGACAACGATGGAGGTGCCTTTGCCCCATGCATAGAGGTTCTCGCGGGCTTCAACACGCGAACCGGAACCGCGAATGATCTTGATGACCGTGTCGAGGTTGTCGAGCGCGATCCTGTAGCCTTCGAGGATGTGCTCGCGATCGCGCGCCTTGCGCAGCAGGAAGACGGTGCGGCGCTGCACAACGTCGATGCGATGATCGATGAAGCAGCGAATCGCCTCGTCCAGACCGAGTTCCCGCGGCTGCCCGTTGAGGACCGCGAGGAAGATCATGGAGAAGCTCTCCTGCATCTGCGTGTGCTTGTAGAGCTGGTTGAGCACAATCTCAGGCTGGGCGCCGCGCTTGAGCTCGATGACGATGCGCATGCCGTCGCGATCGCTTTCATCGCGCACGTCGCTGATGTCGTCGACGATCTTTTCGGTGACCAGTTCGGCGATTCGTTCAATGAGCTTGGACTTGTTGACCTGGTACGGAATCTCCGTGACGATGATGGCCTGTTTTTCCTTGGTCAGGTTTTCAGTGGCCACCTTGGCGCGCATCATGAAGCGTCCGCGGCCTGTCTTGTAGGCCTGGGGAATGCCGGCCTTGCCGTAGAGGAATCCGCCGGTGGGGAAATCGGGGCCCTGCACGTGCTTGAGGACTTCAGCGAGGCCGGCGCGGGGATTCTGCACCATTTCGATAGCCGCGTTGAGAATCTCGGTCAGGTTGTGCGGGGGAATGTTGGTAGCCATGCCGACCGCGATGCCGCTTGAACCGTTGACGATGAGATTGGGTATGCGCGTGGGCAGCACCGTGGGCTCGAAGGTGGACTCGTCGTAGTTGGGCGTGAAGTCGACGGTCTCCATGTCGATGTCGGCGAGAAGCTCGCCGGCGATGCGATCCATGCGGCACTCGGTGTAACGCATGGCCGCGGGCGGGTCGCCGTCGACGGAGCCGAAGTTACCCTGGCCGTCGACCAGCGGATAGCGCAGAGAGAACGGCTGCGCCATGCGGACCAGTGTGTCGTAGATGGCCGAGTCGCCGTGGGGGTGGTAGACACCCATGGCCTGGCCGACAACTTTGGCGCACTTGGCGTATTTCTTGTTGTGGGCCAGACCCATCTCGCTTAGTGTGTAGAGCACGCGGCGGTGCACGGGCTTGAGGCCGTCGCGGGCATCGGGCAGGGCGCGCCCGATGATGACGCTCATCGAGTAGTCAAGATAGGAGCGGCGCATCTCCTCTTCGATGTTGATCGGGATGAGGTTCGTGCCGCTGTTTGGCGGCGTACCGCTCTCAAGAGGAAGCTGGGGATTCTGATCGTCTGCCATAGTTTTTTGCTGCCCGCCACAAGGCGGCATAAGGGTTCCGGTGAAAGCGGGGCCGGACTTTGCGGGCTGGTTCTATTTTACGCGCTCAAAGGGCGTTTCAGCAAGGCAACTACGGAGAAATAAGTCCTTATTATGGTTTGGCTTATGGACGCTTGCGGATGGTCGGGCGGGAGCCTCGTGAGGCTCAGGCGGCGCGGCGGGATTTTGGCTTGGATTTGGCGGTGGCGCGGGCCTTCTTTTTGGGGCTCTTGGGAGCCTCGTCGTAATCGGCATTCTCTCCCAAACCTGTCAGAATCACCGGAGCGCGATCGGGGAATTCGACAATGAGCGATAGCTTACCGCCAACTCCTTCGACATAGCTGCGGAGGGTGGAGAGGTAGAGGTCGGTGCGCTTCTCGATGCGGGAAACACCCTCCTGGCCAATTTTTAGCTTCTTGGAGAGGCGGGCCTGGGTGAGTTTGCGGGCGCGGCGGACTTCGCGGAGGTTCAGTTCCACCCGCATCTCTTCCGCAAGCAGACGAATCCTGGCCCTACTTTCCTCAGATTCTTCGGCAAGCATTTCTTCCAATGAAACTGTCATCTGGACTGCCTCTTTAAACGAAGACTTTGTAAATGTTGATCGAAGCGCTCATCCGCAACGCGCAACAGGTTGCGATAAAAGCGCTCCTTCCCGATTCCACTCTTGTCCCCGCCGACGAGCAAGATG
>Ga0302270_10004901_pt1 | contig 12289 bp, 5 predicted proteins | sample III_Bog_E2_3_FD_198773 | JGI IMG/M metagenome (GOLD analysis project Ga0302270, IMG submission 198773) | Peat permafrost microbial communities from Stordalen Mire near Abisko, Sweden - III_Bog_E2_3 | ecosystem: Environmental > Terrestrial > Soil > Wetlands > Peat | place: Sweden: Abisko...
GGGGTGGCACGTTGTCGAAGGTCAGCGTGTCGGTCGCCAGGGCATTGCCGTTGCTCGCGCTGTCGAACACCGCTCCGGCAGCCAGCTGCACGGTGACAGTGCCGTTGAGGGTTGGCGTGATCTGCACGGTGTAGACGCTAGAAGATACCGTTGCGACCGAGGCAGCGGAACCGTTGGTGACCTGGATCGATGTCAGGGCCGGAGCGGTGACTGGCTTGGAGAAGGTGAGAGTGAGGGTGAATGGCGAAGCGTTGGTGTAGCTGTTTGCGACCGGCAGGAAGCTGACGGTCGGGGCGACCGGGTCATAGGTGACCGCGATGGTGCTGGATTGCGCATTCGCTACTGCTCCGCTGTTCTGCACCGCGCCGGCGTTGAGGTACAGGCTGATGGTACCGGCTGTGCCGAGCTGGGCCGGAGTCACGGACGCCGTATAGACGACCGGGCCTCCCGTGATCTTGCCCACCGATCCCCCGGTGACGGTGAAGCCGGTCGCTATGCTCGGGGCGGTCACGGGCTCCGAGAAGGTCAGGGTGAATGGGATTGGCGATGCATTGGTGATGCCGGTCGGCGTGGTGATCACCACCGTCGGCACTGCGGTATCTGCAGCCATCGCGATAGCGGAGGTGGCGGTATAGTTCATGGTGAACGGACCGGTGTGGGTTGCGAAGGTGCCCGAGAGGCTCGTCGCGCTGGTCACCGTGAAGGCGTCGCCCTGGTGGACATAGTATCCGGGCAATGCCGTGAGATGGACGGCGCCATTGAGGGTTGCGGAGCCGCCGCTGACGCTGATGGTGCTGCAGTTGTTGAGTCCGCCGACGAGGATGTCGAGGGTGCCGGCGGCGGTCTGGACGAAATTCCCCGAGCAGGTCATGGTCTGCGGTGACGCCAGGCCGAGCGAGAGGATGCCAGCATTGGTGAAGGTGCCGGCGGTGACGGCGAATACCCCGCCCGCGACATCGCTTGCGATCGTGCCCTGGTTGAGGATGGATGAGCCGCCCTGGTTGGCCCGCAGCAGCGCATTCTGGCCATGCATCGTGAGCGAGCTGCCGATCGTCAGGGTGGTGCCGCCGAGAGTGTCATTGATGCGGTTATTGCCGCTCTCGCCGAAGAGGATCTCCCCGCCACCCGCCCAGGTCTGGGACCCGGCCCAGTTGATGAGCCCGTAGTTGCTGGTGACGGTGGATCCGACCAGGACGGTGCCATTGACGGTCAGGCCGAGGAGGGTGGTGCAGGAGGTGTTGCCGTACTGGCTCATGTCGAAGGTGGCGCCATTGGCGATGGTGACATTCGAGAGCGATCCGCCCTGGGGAGTCGCGATCAGGACGGGCCCGGAGGCGCCGATCGTGCCTGCGATGGCGCCGCCGACGATGGTGGCTCCCGACAGATGCCAAGGCCCGTTGGTCGACGACAGGGTGCTGGTGCCGGCATTGGTCATGGCGCCCGCGGTGAGATTGATGGTGTCCCCTGAAGCCTGGCCGGGGATGGTCAGCAGCGTGGACGAGGTGGTGTTGACGCCGACATTGTAGATGCTGTTGGTGCCTACGATGCTGCCGGTGCTCACGAAGGTGCCTGCGCCGTTCCAGGTGATGGTGCTGTCGTTGGAGGTGATCTGCCCGAGATTGGCGCCGCTCGCTCCCGAGGTGATGGTCAATGTCGAGTCGGATGCGGCCGATATGACGCCCTGGGGAGATGACTCGTTGACCCAGGTGTAGGCATTGATGGAAAGCGCCCCTCCCGCATCGACGGCAATGGAGCCATAATTGTTGAGGGTGCTTGAATAGTAGGCGTAGAGGATTCCTCCCAGACCGTGGATGTGGAGGGAGCTGTCGATGGTCAACGCGGCAGCTGTGCTGTCGATGATCTGGTTGCTGCTGCTGCTGCCGAAGACGATGTTGCCGCCTCCGCCCCAGCTCTGCGAGCCGGTCCAGGTGATGCGGCCATAGGTGGAGCCATTGGCGGATCCGACCAGGACGGCGCCATTGACGGTCAGGCCGCCGGTGATGGTGCAGTTCGCATTGGAGACCTGCGACAGGTCGAGGATCGTCTGCGTGTCGATGATGACGTTGTTCAGGGTGCCACCCGCCGTGGTCGCGATCAGCATGGCTCCCGTGCCGCTGATGGTGCCCCCGTTGATGGTGCCGCCATTGAGATACCAGGGACCGTTGGCGGCGGTGATGGTGATGGTCCCCGGATTGGAAATGGTTCCGGAGGTGATGTTGATGGAGTTCCCGGTGCTCTGGCCGGGCAGCGTAATCAGGGTCGCGGTAGTGGTGGGGGAGCCGATGTTGTAGATGGTGTTGGTGCTGGAGATGGTTCCGCCATTCGTCCATGTCCCGGCGCCGGTAATGTCGATCGTGCTGTCAGTCGAGGTGATATGGCCGAGATTGGATCCGGTGCCGCCGCTCTCCGTGTAGATGGTCAGCGTCGCGCCGGTAGCGGCGGAAAGCACCCCATCCGCCTCATTGGTCCAGTCCAGGGCGTAGATCCGCAGCGAGCCATAGGCATCCGCGGTGATGGTGCCGTGATTGAGGATCGTGCCGCTGTAGTATCCGTAGATGTTGCCGCCCGTGCCATGGATGGTGAGCATGTTCAGGATGGTCAGCTGGTAGGCGGAGCTGACATCGACGATCTCGTTGTCGCTGCTCCCGCCGAGGACGATGTTGCCGGCTCCGCCCCAGCTCTGCGTGCCGTTCCAGGTCAGGGTGGCGTAATTCCCCGAGGCGCCCGGTGCACCGACCAGGACAGAGCCATTGACGGTCAGGCCATTGGTGATCGAGCACTGGGAGTTGTTGTTCTGCGACATGTCGAAGACCGTCTGGGTGTCGATGATGACCGCATTCAGGGTGCTGTTGGTCGAGGTCGCGATCAGCATCGATCCGATGCCGCTGATGGTGCAGTTCGAGATCGTGCCGCCGGCCAGGTACCATGGGCCATGCGCCGGGGTGATGGTGGTGACGCCGGAGCCGGTGACCGTCCCGCCGGTGATGTTGATGGTATTGCCGCCCGATTGCTGGCCCGGGAAGGAGAGCAGGGTGGTGGTCGAGGTCGAGGTGCCCATGTTGAAGACCGTATTGGTGCCGGTGATGGTCCCGCTATTCGACCACTGCGCAGTGCCGGTGCCGGTGAAGGTCACGGTGCCGTCGGTCCCGGTGATCGTGCCGGCATTGTTGCCGGTGCCGGCGTTCTCGGTGTAGATGGTCAGCGTCGCGCCGCTTGCCGCGGACAGGGTGCCGCCAGCTTCATTGGTCCAATCGAGCGCATACAGCCTGAGCGATCCGTTCGCATCGGCAGTGATGGCACCATAGTTGAGGATCGTGCCGCCGTAGTATCCGTAGATGTTGCCGCCCGTGCCGTGGATGGCGAGCGTGTTCTGGATGGTCAGCTGGTAGCCGGAGCTGACATCGACGATCTCGTTGTTGCTGCTCCCGCCGAGGACGATGTTCCCGGTGCCGGCCCAGCTCTGCGTGCCGTTCCAGGTCAGGGTGGCGTAATGCCCCGATACGCCCGGTGCGCCGACCAGGACGGTGCCATTGACGGTCAGGCCATTGGTGGTCGAGCACTCGGCGTTGTTGGTCTGCGACATATCGAAGGTGACGCCGGCGCCGATGGTGACGCCGTTGAGTGTGCTGGCCGTGTTGGTGGCCAGGAATGTCCCGCCTGTGCCGTTGCCGATCACGGCCGAAGCGAGCGTTCCGCCGTTCATGGTCAGCGTGCCGCCATTGAGGGTGAGCGTATTGGGCGACTGCCCCAGCAGCAGGGTGCCGGTCGAATTGATGGTGAGCGATCCCTGGAGGTTGAGCGAGCTGAGGCTGGCAGTCGCGACGGTCAACGTGACGTTCGCTCCAGGCGGGATGACGACGCCGCTGCCGAGCACGGGCACCCCGTTGCTCCAATTGCCGCTCGTGGTCCACAAGCTGTCTGCGCCTCCGCCCGTCCAGACGGTATTTCCGCCAGGTGCGTAGGTGACCTGGATCACAGGGGTGGCGAGATTGGCGCCGCCACCGGAAATGGCCGTCACCGCTCCTGCGATAACCTGGAACTGGACAGTCCCTGGAGACGTGACGGTCACTGGCACGGTGTAGGAGGTGCTGCCGCCGGTGATGGTGCCGATCATGCCTCCGCTCACCGACAGGCCGCCGCTGCTCAGGGTGCTCACCGGTGTGGATGCCGTGACGACGAAATTGATCGGTTCGCTGCTGACGATGCTTCCGGAAACCGGCGTGATGGTGAGCATCGGGGCGACGTTGTAGGTCACCGTGGCGGTGCTCGAGACCGCATTGCCCACCGAGCCGCTGTTGGTGACGGCGCCGGCATTGACGGTCAGGCTGACGGCGCCAGGGCTGGTCGGCGTGACCATCGCCGTGAAGATGACCGGTCCTCCTGTGACCACCACCGTCGAACTCGCATTGGTGACGGTGAAGCCGCCCGAAACCGGGGTCGAGACCGGCTCCGAGAAGGTCAGCGTGAAGGGGATCGGGTTGAGGCTGGTGGGGGATACGGGCGTGGTCACCACGACGGTGGGCGTCAAGCTATCGGTCGCGCTCGCCACCAGGGTGGTGGCAGTCGTTGTGACGGCGAAGGAGGCATTGCTGGAGGATGGGCTTCCTGTCATGGATCCGGCGGTCACCAGGATGACGGCATCAGGTGAATGCGCATAATACCCGCCGTAGGTGGTGATGGCGACATGGCCGGCGAGGGAGGCGGCACCGGATACGGCCAAGGTGTCGTAGAGTCCGGACGTCGTCCCGCCGATCAGGACATCGAGGGTGCCGGCGGCGGTCTGGGTGAAGTTGCCGGTGCAGGTCCACGCCTGCGCGCTGGTCTGGCCGATTGCAATCGTCCCCGCATTGGTGAAGGAGCTGGCGGTGAAGGTCATCGAGCCGCCGCCAGCGGTGTTCTCGATGGTCCCGGTGTTGTTGATGCTGAATCCGCCGTACAGGTTGAAGGCTCCGCCAGCGACGTCGCAGTCGATGGTGGCCTGGTTCGCCAGGGTGCTGTTGCTGGCGAGGTAGCAGACCAGCGATTTGCCATGCACCAGCAGGGGGCTGGCGAAGGTCAGGGTCTGATTGCTGTCATTCTCATTGATGCGGTTATTGGTCGACGCACCCGCGAGGATGTCGCCGTTGCCGCCCCAGCTCTGCGGCCCGCCGGTCCATTCCAGGTCACCATAGGTGGTGCCGCTCGGATTGCCGAGGAGGATGGTGCCGTTATTGGTCAGACCGTTGGTGATGGTTATGGTGGCACCCCAGGCCTGAGTGACGTCGATGATGGAGCCACCGGAGACCGTCACTCCGGACAGCGTGCCGTTCGAGGTGGTGGCGACCAGGGTATCGGGGCTGATATCGGAGATGGTGCCGCCGGTGACGGTGCCGCCGAGGAGGTACCATGGGCCGGTGGAGGCCGATAGCGTCAGGGTGGCGAGGGCATTGTTCATGATGCCGCTCAGGTAGACGGTGGTGCTGGCGGCCGGGTAGCTGACCAGCATCGCCTGCGCGTTGGGGAACGTGCCGCCGAGATAGAGGGAGGATGTTCCGGTGGTCGCGATATCTCCGAATACCGGACAGGTCCAGGCGCCGCCCAGGGTGAGCGAACCGTTGCTGACGCTCAGGTTGCCGACGCCGACCGTGCTCCAGCTTCCGACGTTGCTGCCGTTGCTGCCGATGGTGATCGATCCCCCGGTCCCGGCGATGGTCCCGGTGTTGGCTCCGGTGGTACCGGCGATCTGGTAGAGGATCAGCGAATCGCCGGTTCCCGCCAGCAAGCTGCCGGTATTGGTCCAGTTGCCGATGGTGTTCATCGTGATCGAGGATCCTGCTCCCGTCGCCGTCGCTTCGATGGTGCCGCTGTTGGCGAGGATGAAATTGCCATTGAAGAGGAAATTCCCGGATGCGGTGTCGCAGTTGATGGTGCCCTGGTTGTCGAAGGTGCTGTTGGATGCGAGATTGATGGTCATCGACTGGCCATGGACCGTGGTCGCGAAGATGAATGTCTGTCCGCTATCGTTCTCGCCGATGCGGTTGTTGGTCGAAGCTCCGACCTGGATGCTGCCGGTCCCAGTCCAGGTCTGGCCGCCGGTCCAGTAGAGGGAGCCGTAGGTGCTCCCGGCAGCATTGCCGAGCAGGATCAATCCATCGTTGGTCAGGCCGTTGGTGATGGTGACGGTCGCACCCCAGTACTGGGATAGATCGAGCGTGGTGGTCGCCGCGATGGTCACATTCGAGAGTTTGCCTCCAGTGGTCGTGGCGATGAGGGTATTGGCTCCGGACCCGGTGATCGTTCCGCCCGAGATCGTCCCGCCGTCGAGGTACCAGGGTCCGGTGGCGCTGGTGAGGGTGAGGCCGCCGGTGATGTCGAGGGCGCCAGTGACATTGACGGTCGAGCCTGAAGGATAGCTGATCAGGCTTGCCTGGGCGATCGAATAGGTGCCGCCCAGATTGAGCACAGTGGATCCGCTCGTGGCGATATCGCCCAGGGTCGCGAACATCCAAGCGCCGCCGAGCGTCAGGGAGCCGTCGCTGACGCTGATGTCCCCGACCCCGGTCGTGCTCCAGGTGCCGCCGCTGATGGTGAGGTTGCCACCCGTGCTCTTGATCGTCCCGGTGCCCGTATTGGTGCCGGTGCTCGCACTGGTGGCGATGAGAGACAGGGTGTCTCCTGAGGCTGCGAACATGGTGCCGCTATTGGTCCAAGAGCCGATGGTGTTCATCAAGATCGCGGAATATCCGGGGGCCGTCGCCGTCGCTTCTATGGTACCGCCGTTGGTGAGGGTGAAGTTGCCGTTCAGGGTGAAGGTTCCGCCCGAGACGTCGCTATCGATGGTTCCCTGGTTGTTCAGGGTGCTTCCCGACTCGAGGTAGATGGTCATCGCCTGGCCATGGATGGTGAGGGAGCTGCCGATGGTGAGTGTCTGGTTGCTGAGGTTCTCGCTGATGCGGTTGTTGGTCGAACCGCCGGAAAGGATCGATCCTCCGCCCGTCCAGCTTGGCGATCCGGACCAGTAGGTGTCGCCATAGGTGCTGCCGGAGGCATTGCCGAGCAGGATCGTACCGTCGAGTGCCAGGTTGTTGGTGATGGTCAGGTTCGCACCCCAGGCCTGGGAGACATCGATGATGGTCCCGCTCGGGATCGAGACCCCTGAGAGCGTGCCACCAGTGGTGGTGGCGACCAGGGTATCGGCGCCGATGCCGGTGATCGAACCGCCGGTGATGGTTCCTCCGTAGAGGTACCAGGGGCCGGTGGTGGCGCTCAGCGCCAGGCTCGCGCTGTTGTCCATGCTGCCGCTGACATACACCTCCGTGCTGTCCGGCGCGTAGGTGATCAGGACTGCCTGGGCGGTGGTGAAGCTGCCACCGAGATTGAGGGAGGAGGTGCCGGTCAGGGTGATGTCGCCTTGAGCGGGGAATGACCAGGATCCGCCCAGGGTGAGCGAACCATTGCTCACCGAGATCTGATCGACCGTGGCTGTGGTCCAGGTTCCGCCGCTGATGGTCACGTTGCCGCCGGTGCTGCTGATGGCTCCGGTGTTGGCGCCTGTGCTTCCTGCACTGGACATCAGGGAGAAGGTGTCATACGCGCCGGCGAAGAACGTGCCGTCATTGGTCCATGAGCCGATGGTGTTCATGGTCAGGGTGGAACCCCCAGACTCCAATGGCCTTTCCCATAAATTCACTATGCCCATCGCCCCCAGGGACGTTTCGTTTCGCGGATGAATGATCGTCCTGGACGTCGACGTCGGGCACCCGTGACAATCCAATCCGCTTCACCCTGCGCGAGCTCTTCTAGATTGTTAATGGCCTCCCTGGGATCGACCAAAACCGCAAAAAACAGCCGCCTTGTCGCAGAAAATACATCGGCTCGACTTACTTGCCACATGTGTGGATCCGTCCATTCCTGATAGCCATGCTTCTTGTCCACGGCCTTCTCGGCCATGCCTTGGACCATCGCCGACAGGGTCATCCATGTGAGGACAGCATAGATTTCCTGTTCTACCCCGTCGACTCGATTTGAGTGAAAGGATTCAAGGCCGTATTGGTGCTTCATCTCGCGAAAGCGAGTTTCGATATCCCATCGCCGAGAATACAAATCCAGAATGACCTCTAATGGATATGCCTCCTGATCCAGGAGTGTGGTCATTATGATCATCTTATCGCGGGGTTGACCTTTCTTCGGAGCACCAGGAAGGAAGCGGCGGCGAACCAATCTCATCAATCGTTTGCCGAGACCATCTCCGAGATCCATGTTTACAATCGCGTCATCTTCCTTGCTCGCGAGGAACGGCTCGATCTCCTTCCAGGTGGAATCCACCACCGATGGCATTCTCGCAACGATGTCAACTCCATGAGCGAGGAACCCAGAGAAGAATTCTCGACCATGATATCCGCGATCGAATACGGCGACATCGCCTTTCTTGAGCGATTTCAGGATTCGATTTGCGCCGAGTCGTTCGGATCCCTTGTACCCAAGAAGTGCGATATCCAGCGGTATTCCCGTGGTTAATTCCCAGGCAGCGACCATCATGGACTGCGGATTATGGTGCTTCTTGTTATCCTTGCCCGTAGGGCTTCCCCAGCGCTTCCGAGCACCAGCCGTTCCCGGGGACACGACCCTGGTAGCGTCGAATGCATAGATGCGTCGACCAGGTAGGGCGCTGACTCGCGCAGGGAAAGTCGCCTGTGCTCGGACAACAGCTTCCTGCCAGACCTCCCGGCAATCTTCTACATCAAGATGAGCGCGAGCTTTGGAGAGTGCACCGGCTGAAGGAGTTGATTCCCAACCCAGCCACTGCCACTCCTGGTGCATTTCTTTGAGCACGTCGCGATAATTCACGGATCGGTGCGCCGCCTTGAGCGCCATGACCGCCAAGAAGGTGTTCTTGGGGCCAAAGACACCATCTATGTGAGTATAAATCTCGTCGAGCTGTGCGAATATTTCGCGGTGGGCGGTCAGGATACGGCAAGGAAGGGAAAGGGCCATAAGGCCCGAAAATTTTTCTGCAAGCGGTTGTCAATAGTAATCTTCTGCTTTCCCGCGATTTGCAGATTTATAGGAAACGCCATTGGGGGCTGAGCCCCTGGCTGGGGTGTCGGGGACTGGTCCCCGACTGGGGCGCGGGGCTAGCCCTGCTTGGGTTGTGGGCGAAGCTCACTTTGGTCACTATGCCGCGGATCGCCCGGCAGCTCATCGGCATTCACGCTCCAGGAGCGATAAATTGATTGAAGCTTCACGAAATACACATATTTATCACACCTCGTTCCCCACCCTGCAGGGACCTTCCTGCGCTCATCTACGATTAAGGACTTCGCACTATGGCTTTCAAATACCTCACGCTGTCCCTGGCGCTCGCTGGTCTCTCAGGAGTCGCTGCGGCTGCCGACGATACCTTCCTGGACGGTCGACTGAACCTGGGCATCGTTCCGGGAATCAAGTCAGCTGATTACTCGGGCGGAGGAGCCTCCGGAACCGATACGACCAGCGCCAAGGAGGGGTTCGGCGTCGGGTTGGGCGTCGAATACGGTCAGTACCTCGACAAGCAGTTTGGCTGGGTCGCTGGCGCCAGCCTCATCGAAGGATCGGCCAAGGGCGACGCCTCGGGTAACGGCAATAGCGAGCTCAAGGAAACCCACTATGGCGTGCAGATCAATGCCGGTGCGGCGTTCAAGGTGAACAAGGAGATTCACATCGAACTCACCCCCTTCGTCGGCATCGGACGCGCCAAGACCACCGTCGTGGGCGCCAATGATGGCTCGGATGCCAGTGCTTCAGGCACCTTCTTCGACTACGGCATCACCCTCGCCGGCTTCTACACCTTCAATGACCACTGGCAGGGTGGCCTCGATATCGGCTACGAGGGCTACAAGGCCAAGTCGTCACCCAGCATCAACTTCGGAGCAGGATCGACCACGGTCGACGTCACCGCCAAGGGCAGTGGGTTGATCGCCGGACTGAGCCTGGGTTACCGCTTCTAGACGGTCCGTCAGGCACAGCCGGAGCGGCCAGGCCCTGAGAGCCCCCGTGCATCGCGTATCCCCACACGGATACGCGGTGCGCTGGGGCTTTTCGTTGGTCATCGCGTCCGTCGCAGGATCGGATGGTGCGTCGCCGGTCTTGCCCAGATCCACGTACGCCCACCGGGGGCCATGATTTTGCCACCGCCCCGGGAGGCGCCGCCAGCGGAGCCGTCGTGGCGATCCGAAATCTTGTAACTACTAGGGGTCTAAAACTTTACTACTAGGACCATAGAAGTTACAGAGAATAGAAATCTCTTCAGAACGACATAAGAAAGATAGGTACTTGGGTCTAAATCGAAGAGGATGAGATTGTATCTATCGATTGTAAAATGGGTTATGCCTTAGACCCATCTCAAGACCTATCTTTTCAGTTCAGATCGCCAAAGTATTACAATTATTTACCATTCAATGCCTTACAGCCGTAGACCCATCTTTTGCCCTCGAAAAAGATGGGTCCAACGGCAGAGCGCAAGGAGGCAGGAGCCCCTCAGGATATGCACGCCGGCACCGCCTTCATTCCCTTTCCAGATGCAAAGCGCAAGGAGGCAGGAGCCCCCTCAGGATATGCACGCCGGTACCGTCTTCTTCTCTCTTTCTGCATTCGGGCGTTGCCACATTTCATGATGGGACCCAGATCAGCGCCGGCACGTCAGCTCATCCCCAGAGACCTGACTCAGGCACTTCGCGGCATCAGCGCCGGTGGCTCGTGCTCCAGAAGATGGACGCCGCAGGTGCCATCGAGCGTGGCCCGGGATCACAAGCCGGGCACCGAACCATGCCCTTCTCGTCATGACCACCCTTGCCCCCTGCCCCAGCGCCCTACAAGGGTGGCTATGGCCACCTACCTCGTGCTCAATTACTCGGGCGAAGGGCCGCAGTCGGACAAGGACTGGACGGCGCTCTTCAGCCGGCTGGAAGCAGCCAAGGCGCTGCGCGGCGGGTCAGCGCTGGGGAAGCGGTTGGGATTCGACGGCACGAGCGACGTCGCGGTGACGGCTCGAGAAGTCGGCGGGTACTTCATCATAAGCGCGCTGAGATGGATGACCGAGAACAAGCTGGCCAATACCCACAAGAACCGAACGGAGTATGCAATTGTCCAGAAGGACTTGGCGCTTCGCAATGGCGTCAGGGTTTGCAAAGATCCGATACCAGGCATTACTCCCGATGATCAACCACAGAAGGGAAGCCCATGAGCATCTTCGATTTCATCTTTCCCGAACAGGCACAGGCGTCGCATCTGCGCGACATCGCCGATTCCAGCTCGAAGATCGCCAACTCCATGAGGAACAAGGAAGCCAACGAGTCCAACAGCGTGGTGAAGATCACGGTGCTCCAGCGGAGAATCGGAAAGCTCGAAGATGATGTGGCCATGCTCTCCATGATCAATACTCTTCTGATCAAGAAGTACATCAAGGATACGGGCTATAGCGTGGAGAAGCTACGGGCTGAATTGGCCGAAATCGATAAGCTCGACGGCGGCCAAGGCGGTGGATTCGATACAGGTTCCATGAGAAAGATGCTTGGGATTCCCCTCCACGACGGCAATGCGACTCCCGCCATGAAGGAGCGCTGCAAGGATTGCGGACGGAAGGTACTGACTCAGTCGGGGATATGCTTGTACTGCGGCGGAGTCGTACATTGATTTTCAATTCCATTATAGGAAAAGGAAGTGTCGTAAGCGTTCGGTGGCTGCGTAAGCCCTGTCCGGCCCTCCCCCGGTATAATGGGCGACCTCAACGGAGGTCACATGCCCACCACATCCCCCACCACCCGACGTGATCCTGCCGCGCGAGCGGCGCTTCTCGATCACTGGCAGCATCGCCCACCCGGTCAAAGCCGTGCTGCCTTCTGCCGTCACTACCGGGTCAAGCCGTGGACCATGGCCTATCTCCTACGACCGCGCCGGGTCCGACAGCGTCCCGGCTTCGTCGAACTCGTCCCCGCGGCCACCGCACCTACCGTGGAGGTCATCATCGGAGGAGCGCGCATCCACCTGGGCCATGACTTCGATCCTGCCCTGTTGCGCCGGGTGGTCGCCGCCTTGGGCGGTCCGGGGAGTACCGTATGCTGACCATCGGTCTCCCCAAGCGCATCTACCTGCGCCGTGGTCCCACCGACATGCGCAAGTCGTTCGATTCCCTGGCCGGCCTGGTGCGCATGGAGTTCGCTGATGATCCGTTGTCCGGCGATGCCTTCGTCTTCGTCGGCAAGGCCGCCAATCGCATCAAGATCCTGGTCTTCGATCGTTCCGGCTTCTGGGTCCTGGCGAAGCGCCTGGCTTC
>Ga0302270_10004931_pt1 | contig 12247 bp, 9 predicted proteins | sample III_Bog_E2_3_FD_198773 | JGI IMG/M metagenome (GOLD analysis project Ga0302270, IMG submission 198773) | Peat permafrost microbial communities from Stordalen Mire near Abisko, Sweden - III_Bog_E2_3 | ecosystem: Environmental > Terrestrial > Soil > Wetlands > Peat | place: Sweden: Abisko...
CGAGGTGGAAATCCGCCGCATCGTCCAGCTCAAGGTCGAGGAGTCCATTTTCGACACCTTCCTCTGGGCCATGGGCACCTTCGAATTCCATGACGGCCAGCCTCCGCTGCAGAAGTCCATGCTCCTGAGCCTCGACGTGACCGGGATCGTGCTGGAGGGTGCCCGGCGGGTGGATGAGTGGAAGCGGATCCGCTTCCTGGTCAAGGGGGGTGACGCCATCCTGGCCGCCATTCCCGAGGCGATCGCGGACATGCTGCCGCTTTCGCCGGAAGACGCCGACATGTTGAGCCGTCTGGACGGCTACAAGAGCATCGACCAGCTCGTCATCGAGATGCGGGTGCCGGAATTCAAGGCCAACAAACTGCTGTTCGACCTCTACGAGAAGGGCATGGTGCGGATCCTGCATCCCGGGGGCAAGCTGGGGGATCATTCCAGCCTGCAACTTCAGCGGGCCCGGCAGCTGGTGGAGAAGCAGAAACTGGAGGAGGCCCAGGAGGAGTTGAGGCACCTGTTGCAGGAACAGCCCAAGCTTCAGGAGGCCACCCGCATGTTGCAGGTGGTCGAGCACATGCTGCAGGAGAATGCCATCGACGAGGGGCTGGTTCCGGAACTGGCCGTAACCATCGAGGACCTGATGCAGGCGCAGCTGGGACCCAACGAGGCCTTCCTGGCCACCCGGGTCAACGCCGTGTGGAGCATCCACGACATCATCTCCATCTCCCCCTTTCCCCAGGAGGAATGCCTGGCGATCTTTTCCAAGCTGCTCAAGCGTGGGATCCTCAAAGTTCAGAAACCATCGGGAGGCCTCCAGCCGGATTACGGGCGGTGAGGCCTTCCCACCACGGAGGGCCGATGCGCGTCTTCAATCCCTTGATTTCCGCAATGATCGTAGCCGTGGCCTGGACCGGGACCGGCGCAATCCAGGCCGCCGCGAAACCCAAGGTCTCCGCCGCCCAGAAGCAGCTCCAGGCCCAGCTCCAGGCCGTCACCGCCGAGCGGGATGACCTCAAGGATCGCCTGGCCGCGACCGAAAGCCTCCAGGAGGACCTGGCCGCCAGTCAGAAGAGCCGGGACATGGCCCGCCAGGAGACGGACAGCGTCCGCAAGGAGCTGGAGCAGATGAAGAACACCCTGGCGGAAAACCAGGGCAGCTCGGACACCATCCTGGCCGAACTGCAGAAAGCCAAAGCGGATCTGGCCGCGTCCCTGGCAGCCAACGAGGCCCTGCGCACGACCTTGGCCGCGGACAAGGAAAAGCAGGCCGCGCCCACCCTCGAAGGCGCCCTGGTGCCCATCGGCCCCGACATCCTCCCGGCCCGGCCCCTGAACCTGAACCGGATCACCCCCAAGGCCCGGAAGGTGAACTCGGGGGTCGTGGTGGTGAACGTCCTGGTGAGCGAGAACGGCGAGGTGCTGGACACCCGGCTGCTCCAGGGCTTGCCCGGCCAGGGCGAGTGGGTGGACAAGGCCAATGCGGCCTGCGTGGAGCAGGCCAAGCGGATCGTGTTCGATCCGGCCCGGACCGCGGACGGCAAGACCAAGGTGCGGGTCTGGCAGGGGGTCGGATTCCTGCTGGACTGATGTTTTTGTGGGGATGCCACCCATGCGTGGCGTCCCGCGAGCGAAGCCCGCTCTGACTGAACGCATGCGTTCGGTCCCCACACCCAGACTCCATGCCCGGGCGGAGCCCGGACCTGGAGTCTGGTTCCTCTCATAACTCAGCTAGGCCTTGCCTTGACGGTCCGGGTGCGGGCACCATGGGACATCCCTTCATAGCCATTCTGAAATCCCGGATGTCCCACCGCTGCTCCAGGAGGCGTGTCCATGAACGCACTTACCCTTGTGTTCGTCACCCTGTGCGTGTTCGCGCTGGCCTACCGATACTATGGAATCTTCCTGGCCACCAAGGTCCTGAACCTCGATCCGGAACGAACCCCCCCAGCGATCGCCCTGGCCGATGGCCACGACTATCACAAGACCAACCGGTTCATTCTGTTCGGCCACCACTTCGCCGCCATCGCCGCGGCCGGGCCCCTGCTCGGACCGGTGCTCGCCGCCCAGTTCGGCTGGCTGCCGGGGACCCTCTGGATCATCATCGGCTGCGTCATGGGCGGCGCAGTGCATGACATGGTGGTGCTGTTCGCCTCGGTGCGCTACAAGGGCAAGAGCCTGGCCCACATCGCCGAGAATGAGATCGGCCGGCGGGCCGGCACGGTGGCTTCGTTCGCCATCCTGTTCATCCTCATCCTGACCCTGGCCGGGCTCTCCATCGGCGTGGTGAACGCTCTGTTCAACAGTCCCTGGGGCACCTTCACCGTGCTGGCCACCATTCCCATCGCCCTGCTGATGGGAGTCTATCTCTACATCCTGCGCAAGGGCGACGTGGTGGGCGCCAGCGTGATCGGCGTGGGCCTGCTGTTCCTGGCTCTGCTGGCGGGGCCCCACATCGCCGCCAATCCCACCTGGGCCCGGCTGCTCACCCTTTCCCGGAACCAACTGGCCCTGATCATCCCGCTTTACGGATTCGCCGCCTCGGCCCTGCCGGTCTGGCTTCTGCTCTGCCCGCGGGACTACCTGTCCACCTACCTGAAGCTGGGCGTCATCGTGATGCTGGTGGGCGGCATCGCCTTCGTCCATCCTGTGCTGCAGATGGCCTCCCTCACCCCCTACATCCACGGCGGCGGCCCGGTCATTCCCGGCTCGGTGTTCCCGTTCATTTTCATCACCATCGCCTGTGGCGCCCTCAGCGGCTTCCACGCCATCATCGGCACCGGCACCACCCCCAAGATGATCGCCAGCGAGAAGGACATCCTGTTCGTGGGCTATGGCGCCATGCTGGCGGAAGGGGTCGTGGCCATCATGGCCCTCATCGCCGCCTGCGTCCTGGTGCCTTCGGACTATTTCGCCATCAACGCCATGCCCAAGGCGTACGCGGCCCTGCACATGACTCCCGTGCACCTGGGAGCGCTGGGGCAGGCCGTGGGCGAGCAGCTCCAGGGCCGGCCCGGCGGCGCGGTGTCCTTGGCGGTGGGCATGTCCTACATCTTTTCCGCCATTCCCTTCATGAAGACCCTGGCGGCGTACTGGTATCACTTCGCGATCATGTTCGAAGCGGTCTTCATCCTGACCGCGGTGGACACCGGCACCCGGGTTGGCCGCTACATGCTCCAGGAAATGCTGGGCAAGGTCTGGCCAAGGTTCGAGGAGAAGAAGTGGATGCCCGGCATCCTGGTCACCAGCCTGCTGTTCACCGCGGCCTGGGGCTACCTGGTCTATACCGGCGACATCTCCACCATTTGGCCCCTGTTCGGCATGGCCAACCAGCTTCTGGCCACCTGCGCCCTGATCGTCGGCACCACCATGCTCATCCGTCATGGCAAGCTCCGCTACGCCTGGACCACCGGAGTACCGGGGCTGTTCATGATCCCGGTCACCCTCACCGCCGGCTACGAGAACATCGTATACAACTACCTGCCCAAAGGTCTTTGGCTGCTGGTGTCCTTTTCGGTAGTGCTCATGATCCTCATGAGCATCGTGTTTGTGGAAGCCTTCATCAAATGGTTCCAGCTGCTGCGGATCAAGGAGCAGATCAACGACCGCCACGGTGAGCTGGTGTTGGTAGAGACCGAGGAGTAGAGCCAGCGGCTACAAGGACCCCATGAGCTGACTGAGCATCTGGGCGCTGCTGGCAGCCGAAGACTGGGGACTGGCAGTGAACAGGTCGTTGGCGGCGCTCTGGCTGGCGCCACTGACCGGGGCCACGGCGCTGGCGGTGGCCAGGTCGCTGGTGGGGTTCGGGCTAGTGCCGGGTTGGCTGCCGTCGCCGCGGAACGCCTGGTTCGCCGTGCTCCCCGCATGCTGCTGATGGTGATGCAAGGCCTGTTGGGTGCCGTCGGCGGGCTGGGTGCTCTGGATATCGCTCTGCAGCGCCTGAAAGGCCTGCTGGGCGGCGGCGATGTTGCCCGACGCCAGGGCCTGGCCCAGGGTGCTCAGGTCGGCGGTCACGGAACTCTGGCCGCTGGCCGAGGTGCTCATGGCACTGGGGCTGGAGGCCTGACCGGTCGTTTGTGCCTGGGACTGCTTGTCCAGGGTCTGGGCTAGCAGCGCGGCGAAGGAATCATTTGCCGAGTTGCTCGCCTCAGGGGGGGCTTGGGTGGAACCTGGACCCTGCAAGCCGGTGACCGGTTGCCTGAAATCCGCGCTGGATAAAGACGATAGGCCCGACATAGGGTGCCTCCTTGCCATTTCGTTAGCAATCGCCATACCGCTTTTCGGGGCGGCGCAGCAAGTGGATGAATTTGTCCGTTTACAAGCGGACACTATTGTCCTATTGTATAAGTCATGAGGAACCCTGTTCGGTCGGATGCCAAAAAACGCCGAGAGCTGCTGTTGGATGCGGCCGCGGAGATCTTCGCCGCCCAGGGCTATGGCGCTCCCCTGGATTCCATCGCCGCCCGGGCGGGGGTGGGGCAGGGCACCCTGTACCGGAACTTCGCGGATCGTGATGAACTCCTGTTGGCTCTGATGAAGCGGGATCTCACCGAGATGGAAGAAACCATGAAGGACATCGATCTGGCTGACCGCCCCATGGCCATGATCGAGGCCATGGCGGAGCACTCGGTGGTGAATCCGGCCATGTGCGAATACTGGACGGCTTTGCCGCCGGATTCGGTGCCATTGGCGACCGCCAAGGAGCACTTCTTCGCCCTGGCCGGCCGGGGGCTGGAGCAGGCCAAGGCCGCTGGGCGGATCCGGGAGGATTTGACTGAAGAGGACATCGGCATGATCGGCACCATGTTCCGGGCCATCCGCATGGCCAGCGATGAAACCGAGCGGCGCCAGGCGAAGCACCGGGCCCTGGCGCTGCTGACCAAAGGCATTGTTCCCTGAGTACCCATTGGCAAGGGCGGAAGTTGAGGCCGGCGATCGGTGTATGTGGAAAGGATCTATGAAAACTTCAATCAAGAGCTATCCCCCCCATCAGCAGTCCGTCGGGCCAAAGCTGGAGCTTGGACTGACCGGCATCCTGCTCCTGGGCCTGGCCGGTTGCGCGGTGGGGCCCACCTTCGCCCCCCCCAAGCCGCCCAAGACCGGCCAGTACGGCGCCAACGCCCTGCCGGCCGGGACGGTCGCGTCGCCCGCTCCCCTGGGCGACGCCCAGAGCTTCCTCCAGGGTGCCCAGATCCCCGAGCGGTGGTGGACCAGCTTCGGCAGCCAGGAGCTGGATGAGCGGGTGGACCAGGCCATCCAGCACAGCCCCAGCGTGGCTTCGGCCCAGGCGGCGCTGAGGCGGGCCCAGGAGAACCTGCGGGCCGCCAACGGCGGCAGGCTCCCGTCGGTGGATTTCCAGGCCGGGGCCACCCGGGAAAATACCGGTCCCACCGGGATGATCACCTCCCCCTATACCCTGTACAACGCCTCGGTGAGCGTGTCCTACACCCTGGACCTGTTCGGCGGCGTGCGGCGCGGGATCGAACTCCAGCAGGCCCTGGCCGACCAGCAGCGCTGGTTCCTGAGGGGCACCTACCTCACCCTGGCCGCCAACGTGGCCACGGCCAGCATCCAGGAGGCTGGGCTGCGGGCCCAGCTCCAGGCGGCCGAAGCGGTGGTGGACCTGTTCAAGGAGCAGGAGGACCTTACCCGCAAGCAGGTCACGCTGGGAGCCAAAAGCTCCGCCGATCTGCTGGCGGCCACGGCCAACCTGGCCGGGGCCCAGGCGATGCTTCCGGGTCTGCGCCAGCAGCTGGAGGCCCTGCGCAACCAGTTGTACATCTATCTGGGACGGTTCCCATCCGAGGGCGGGCTGGGGAGCATGAACCTGGACGGCCTCACGCTGCCCAAGGACCTGCCGGTGACCCTTCCTTCGGTCCTGGTCCGTCAGCGGCCTGATGTCCTGGCCGCCGAAGCCCAGCTGAAGGCCGCCACCGCCCAGGTCGGGCTGGCCGCCGCCAATCTCCTGCCCAGGCTCACCCTGGGCGGGTCGTACGGACCCTCGACCACCCAGTCCAGAAATATCCTCAACAGCGACGTCATGGCCTGGAACGCCGGGTTGAACCTGCTGCAGCCGATCTTCCACGGCGGCAGTCTGCGGGCCCAGAAACGCGCCGCGGCCGCCGGGCTGGACCAGGCCGAGGCCGATTACCGGGCCACGGTGCTCAATGCCTTCGGCAACGTCGCCGGCGCCCTGGACGCATTGCAGTTCGACGCCGAGACCTTGCGGGCCCGGACCGAAGCGGAGCGGGCCGCCGCCAGCTCCCTGGATCTGGCCAGGGCCCAATACCGCCTGGGCGCCGCCAGCTACCTGCAGCTCCTGGACGCCACCCGCCTCTGGCAGGGGGCCCGCACCGGCCTGATCCAGGCCCAGTCCGCCCGTCTCGCCGACACCACCGCCCTCTATGCCGCCCTGGGGGGCGGCTGGGCTTCCCAAACCAACTGACCGCCCTCCAGGAGATTAATTCATGGAACTCACAAACCACAAGGACCACCCCGTCCCGCCCTCCCGCACCGGCAAGCGCATGGTTCTCATGCTGCTGGCGGTGGGGCTCTTCCTGGGGCTCTTGGTCGCCTTCAACCTCTTCAAAGGGGTGATGATCAAACGGGCTTTGACCGGCAAGGGCGAACCGGTCCAGGCCGTTTCCGTGGTCGCGGCCCGGATGGAAGCCTGGCAGCCGGCCCTTGAGGCCGTAGGCACGGTGCGCGCTATCCGCGGCGCGGACCTGGCATTCGAAGTTCCTGGCGTGGTGGCCCAGGTGCCGGTCAAGGCCGGTAGCGACGTCAAACAGGGCCAGCCCCTGGTCGCCCTGGACGACAGCACGGAACTGGCCCAGCTGCGCCAGCTCCAGGCGGTGGCGAACCTGGCGGAGCTGACCTGCCAGCGCAGCCGGGAGCAGTTGGCGGCCCACACCATCAGCCAGGCGGATCTGGACAACGCCGAGGGCGATTTCAAGGCCAAGCGCGCCGGGGCCGAGGCCCAGGCCGCCCTGGTCGCCAAGAAGCACCTCGCGGCCCCGTTCCCGGGCCGGGTCGGCATCGTGACCACCAGCCCGGGCTCCTACCTCAATCCCGGCGCCGTGGTGGTGACGCTGCAGCAGCTGGACTCGGTCTATGTGGACTTCTTCCTGCCGCAGAAGGATGCCGCCCAGCTCAAGCAGGGGCAGGCCGTGACCTTGACCGTGGACGCCTTCCCCGGCCGCAGCTTCAAGGGCAAGGTGAGCGCCGTCAATCCCAGGGTCGACAACAGCACCCGGAACATCCAGGTGGAGGCGACCTTCGGCAATCCCGGGCGCATCCTGCTGCCCGGCATGTTCACCCGGGTGAGCATGGACGTGGGAACCCAGCAGCAGAACCTGACCCTGCCGCAGACGGCCATCACCTACAACCCCTACGGCGCCCTGGTGTTCGTGGTCAAACCGGCGCCCGCCGGCGGCCAGGGGCTGGTCGCCAGCCAGGCCTTCGTCACCACCGGTGCCACCCGCGGCGATCAGGTGGCGATCCTGAAGGGGCTGGAAGCCGGTGCCCAGGTGGTGAGCAGCGGTGGCCTCAAGCTGAGGAACGGCTCGCCCCTGCTCATCGACAACCGGATCCAGCCCGCCAACGACGCGAATCCCGCGCCCCAAGAACAGTAAGGACGGGCCATGAAATTCACCGATCTATTCATCCGCAAGCCGGTGCTGGCGATGGTGGTCAGCCTGCTGATCCTGGTCCTGGGCCTGCGTTCGGCCTTCAGCCTCGCCGTCGGCCAGTATCCCAAGACCGAGAACGCGGTGGTGACCATCAGCACCGCCTATTACGGGGCTGACGCCGCCACGGTGGCCGGGTTCATCACCCAGCCCCTGGAGACCTCCGTCGCTCAGGCCCAGGGCATCGACTACATGTCCTCCTCCAGCGTCAACAGCGTCTCGACCATCACCGCGACCCTGCGGCTCAACTACAGCGGCAACAAGGCCCTCACCGAGATCACCACCCAGGTGAACGCGGTGCGCAACCAGCTGCCCCCCGACGCCCAGCAGCCGGTCATCACCGTCCAGACCGGCGACACCACCGACGCCATGTATCTGGGCTTCTACAGTGACCAGCTGCCCACCAACAACATCACCGACTACCTGTTGCGGGTGGTGAAGCCCAAACTGGACTCTGTGGAGGGGGTCCAGACCGCCGAGATCCTCGGCGCCCGCAACTTCGCCATGCGGGTCTGGATGGATCCCAAGCGCATGGCCGCCCATGGCGTCACCGCCACGGACGTGGAACGGGCCCTGGTAGCCAACAACTATCTGTCGGCGGTGGGCACCACCAAGGGCCAGATGGTCAGTATCGACCTCACCGCCCAGACCGACCTGCACAGCGTCGACGAGTTCAAGCACCTGGCCGTGCGCAAGGACCCGGGTGGGATCGTGCGGCTGGACGATGTGGCCAACGTGGTGCTGGGTGCCGACGACTATTCGGTGGACGTGGCCTTCAACGGCAAGAAGTCCGTTTTCATGGGCATCAAGGTGGCCCCCGAGGCCAACATCCTGGATGTGGCCAAGCGGATCCGTACGGTCTTTCCGGACATCCAGTCCCAGATGCCCACCGGGATCACCGGCCTGGTGGTCTATGACGGCACCAACTACGTGAACACCTCCATCCACGAGGTGATCGTGACCCTGCTGGAAGCACTGCTCATCGTTACCGCCGTGATCTTCCTGTTCCTGGGTTCGCTCAGGGCGGTGGCGGTGCCGGTCATCGCCATGCCGCTTTCGCTCATCGGCACTTTCATCGTCATGCTGGCGCTGCATTACTCCATCAACCTGCTCACCCTTCTGGCCATCGTCCTGGCCATCGGGCTGGTGGTGGACGACGCCATCATCGTGGTGGAGAACGCGGACCGGCACATGAAGGAAGGCAAGAGTCCGTTGGAGGCCGCCCTGCTGGCGGCCCGGGAACTGGCCGGTCCCATCATCGCCATGACCATCGTGCTGGTGGCGGTGTATGTGCCCATCGGTTTCCAGGGCGGGCTGACCGGTAGTCTGTTCACCGAGTTCGCCTTCACCCTGGCCGGCTCCGTGGTGATGTCCGGAGTGGTGGCCCTTACCCTGTCGCCCATGATGTGCTCCCGCTTCTTCAAGCCCGAGCAGGACCAGGGCCGGTTCGTCCAGTGGATCGACCGCCGGTTCGAAACCCTTCTTCACGCCTACCAGCGCCTGCTGGCGAGCAGCCTGGCCACCTACAAAGTCACCGTGGTCATGGGGCTCCTGCTCCTGGTGGGCACCGGCTATCTGTTCATGACCTCCCAGTCCGAACTGGCCCCCCAGGAGGACCAGGGCTTCCTGCTAAGCGCCATCACCGGGCCGCCCAACGCCACCCCCCAGCAGATGCAGAATTACGCCAAGCAGGGCTTCTCGGCCGTGCAGAAGTTCCCGGAATACGACAACCTGTTCCAGATGACCGGGGTCCCCACCGCCAACCAGGGCATCGCCGGCATGATCCTCAAGCCTTGGGATCAGCGCAAGCGGAGCACCACCGAAGTCCAGCATGCACTCCAGGGCGAGTGGGACAAGATGGCCGGTCCCAAGGTGGCTTCCTTCCAGCCGCCCTCCTTGCCCGGAGCCCAGGGCCTGCCCATGCAGTTCGTCATCAAGACCACGGAATCCTTCAGCCGGTTGGATGAAGTCACCCGGGCGGTGCTGGACAAGGCCAAGCACAGCGGCATGTTCTTCTACATCGACAGCGACCTGAAGCTGGACAAGCCGCAGACCTCGGTGATCCCAGACCGGGACATGATCTCCGACCTGGGCCTGACCCAGAGCGACCTGGGCGCATCCCTGGGCGCGGCCCTGGGCGGCGGCTACACCAACTACTTCGCCCTGGATGGACGTTCCTACAAGGTGATCCCGCAGGTGCTGCAGCCGGACCGGCTCAACCCGGACCAGGTGCTGGACTACTACGTCCGCACCCCGGGGAGCGGCGTGGTCTCGGCCGCCACCATGGCCTCGCTCAAGAACCAGGTGGTGCCGGAATCCATCAACCACTTCCAGCAGTTGAATTCCTCCACCATTTCCGGCGTGTTCTCGCCGACGGTTTCCCAGGAGGAGGTGCTGGATTTCATGCGCAAGGCGCTGCTGGAAGTGGCGCCGGTGGGATACCAGATCGACCATTCCGGCGTCTCCCGGCAGTTCGTCCAGGAATCCGGCGGCTTCCTGGTCACCATGCTGTTCGCCATCATCATTGTGTTCCTGGCCCTGGCAGCGCAGTTCAACAGCTTCCGGGATCCGATCATCATCCTGGTTTCGGTGCCCATGGCCCTGTTCGGGGCGATGATCTTCATCAACCTGGGAGTGGCCTCCATCAACATCTACACCCAGGTGGGGCTGGTGACCCTCATGGGGTTGGTGAGCAAGCACGGCATCCTCATCGTTGAGTTCGCCAACGACCTGCAGCGGGAGGGTAAGACCCGTCTGGAGGCCATCCTGGAGGCCACCTCGATCCGGTTGCGTCCCATCCTCATGACCACTGCGGCAATGGTGCTGGGCGTGTTCCCCCTGGTGATCGCTTCCGGGGCGGGAGCGGCCGGGCGGAAGGCCATGGGTGTGGTGATTTTCTCCGGCCTGTCCATCGGCACCTTGTTTACCTTGTTCGTGGTGCCGGCCTTCTACCTGCTGTTGGGTTCCGACCTGGCAGGGAAGGGGGAAGTGGAGGAGACCCTTTCCTGAAGGGGGTCCAATGGAACGTGAATGGGGCGCCCACCCGGGCGCCCCATTCTTGTTTCTGCCTTGGATTGCCGGTCAGATCTGGTCCAGGGGGCTGGTGACACCACGGCCTCCGCGGTTGAGAACGTGGGTATAGATCATGGTGGTCTCAAGGTCCTTGTGCCCAAGCAGTTCCTGGACGGTCCGGATGTCGTAGCCGGATTCGAGCAGGTGGGTCGCGAAACAATGCCTCATGACATGAGGGGTCACGGGTTTCACCAGCCCTGCCGAGCGCGCAGCGGTGCGTACCGCCCGCTGAATGGTTTCAGCATGGATGTGATGGCGTCTGTTCATTCCCGATCTCGGATCGATGGACCTGGCCGCGGAAGGGAAGACCCATTGCCAGCCCCAGGTTCACGAAGCGCTCGGGTATTTATCGGTCAAGGCATCTCCTCGTGACGGCGGATTGCGGTGGGAGCAATGGCTACCGTGCCCGGGCCTGGAAACTCCACCTTCAGAAACTTGCGAACGAGACTGGCTTGGCGATTTCGGTGTGCCATTTCCCGCCGGGCACAAGCAAGTGGAACAAGATCGAGCACCGGATGTTCTGCCACATCACCCAGAACTGGAGAGGGCGCCCTCTGGTAAGCCTGGAAGCCATTGTCAGCCTCATTGGCGCCGTGACAACCCGCAAGGGTCTCAAAATCCAGGCAGGCCTGGACCCTGGCAAATACGAACTCGGCCAGAAGATCACGGACAAGGATCTGGCCGGCATCCGAATCGAAAAGTCAGAGTTCCAGGGTGCGTGGAACTATTCAATCCTGCCGAACCATAAATGACAAGTTTATTTTGTCCTTAATCCTTAGGCCCGAACGGCGCGCCGAACCACCGCAGCCCGCCAATAGGTGAATGCGTCCAACTCGCGGCCTCGCTTATCGAAGATGATACCCTTGTGGCCAATCGACCATCAAATATTCCAATCGGTCATTTGACTTAACCCAGGGCCAAAGAAGCTATGCCGGCGAAAAATCGTATTCAAACGAACTTGCGATTCCTCGAAGCCACTCTCGAATGGCCAGCGACATGGGCAACTTCAGAAGCCGATATTCCACTTGGCATTTTCATTCGCGATGCAATGCTGCCATTTTTGGAAAGCCTTTTTTTCGAAGGGCGTTCGGAAACTACTCTTCGGCGCTTCTTTGGAAGTCTATGGCTATTGGGGGGGTGAAATTGTATGGGAATACAGTGGCAGGCCTTTGCCAGATGCAAAAACAGGAGGTGAGTTGGTATTGGATTTTATTGATTATTGTGGCGGCCCGCTTCTCGGAGACCATTACACAGACCAAGAACAAAAGACATTCGATGCTTGTTGCAAAAAGTTTCATCTTTATCTTATTCATCAGCCGTTTACTGCTCCCGGGCCAAAGAGAGAGACAAGAAGGCTCACCTAGCCTAACCCGGGTTCCGCACCAAAGTCACTAACCATCTTTGTTGCCAATCCCGAGGGACGATTTTAGTCCCTATGTTCGCATTTTTCGGCCTTCGTCAGACCCAGGTGCGGATGGGCTTCATTGGTTCCCCGG
>Ga0302270_10004932_pt1 | contig 12245 bp, 8 predicted proteins | sample III_Bog_E2_3_FD_198773 | JGI IMG/M metagenome (GOLD analysis project Ga0302270, IMG submission 198773) | Peat permafrost microbial communities from Stordalen Mire near Abisko, Sweden - III_Bog_E2_3 | ecosystem: Environmental > Terrestrial > Soil > Wetlands > Peat | place: Sweden: Abisko...
AAGCGCAACGGAGTTGCGGGGACAAGGGCGTTCCCAAATGGAGTTTGGGAACGAAGAGCAGGAGAAACATTCATCCGCGAAAACGCCGCTCGAGTAACCGGATCACAATCAATGCCAAAGGACCGGCGATAGTAACCACGAGAGTTACAAGCGCGAAAAAGAACACCTTGGCGCCGATATGATTCTTCATTGCGAAGTCGTCGGTTGTCAAAGCTTCCCAGAGACGATGAGCCTCCAAGGCCGGCATCAGGACGAGCACCATAATCCCGGCGCCCGAGATTATGGTCAGCATCCTTGTCATAGATTAGGCCTTAGATGATCGCGCTCTGCTCCACGCGCCTTGGCTTCACGGGCGAGAGCTTCACGACGTTCTCGGGATCGTAGTCGACGAGCTTGAGCCAGTCTTCCGTGATGTCGTTGGGCGGGAAGATGTCGTTTTGCTTGTACTCGACGTTGAGGCCCTCGATGAAGTCGTTCACGGTCAGGCCGGTTGGCTCGGGCGAGCTGATCGCGCGCTTGATCGCGGTTTCCTTGGCGCGCTCGACGATGCCGGCGATGACCGCGCCGCTGACGAGGTCGCCGCGGTGCAGGTACTCGTGACGGCCGCTGCGGAGGGTGACCTCGAGGAAGCGGTTGTCTTCACGCTGGCTGAACTGCGCGTCGACGATCTTGGCGATGATCGCGTCGACAACGGCCTTGCGGTCGTCGCCGTGCTCCTTGAGGAGCGCGGGATCAAGCGGCAGGTTCTCGTTGATATAGATACGGTAGATTTCCTCCGAGCCCTTCTTGGTGGGACGCGAGACCTTGATTTTGCGGTCGATGCGGCCGGGGCGCAGGATGGCGGGATCGATCATGTCCGCGCGGTTGGAGGCGAGGATGATGACCATCTGCTGGAGCGACTCGATGCCGTCCATTTCCGCGCAGAACATCGGGACGAGCGTGTTGAGAATGCCGCTGGTGCGGCCGGCGCGGCGCGTGCCGAGGATCGATTCGCACTCGTCGATGAAGATGAACGGGAGGAAGCCTTCCTTGGCCTTCTCGCGTGCGCGGGCGAAGAGTTCGCGCACCTGGCGCTCGGATTCGCCGACCCACATGTTGAGGATTTCCGGCCCCTTGACGTGCATGAAGTACTCGCGGTGGTCGGAGCCGGTCTTCTCGCGCAGTTGCTTGGTGAGATTGTAGGCGGTGGCCTTGCCGAGAAGCGTCTTGCCGCAACCGGGCGGGCCGTAGAGCAGGATGCCCTTCGGGCTGGTGTGGTTGTAGGCCTTGAAGAGATCGCTGTGGAGGAGCGGGAGCTCGACGGCGTCGCGCACGGCCTGGCGCGCTTCGTCCTGGCCGCCGACTTTTTCCCACGGCAGCTCGGGCACTTGCTCGAGCAGGTGATCACGCGATTGCGCGCCGGCGACGACTTCCAGCGCGACGCGCTGGGAGGAATCGAGCCGGATTTCGAGGCCGGGCTTGAGCTTTTCCTTGCCGAGATTGGCGGAGCGCATCACAAGCGTGTTGGCGAGGCCGCCTTCCTGTCCGACGCGCAGGCGACCGTCGGGGAGCAGGTCCTGAATTTTTGCCACGGGGCCACCGGTCTCGAAACCAAGGTCGCCGATGACGACGTAGGCTTCGTTCAGCAGCACGCGCGTGCCGACGAGGAGCTTCGACTGCGACAGGCGCGGGTCGATCGAGCAGTAGAACTCGGTGCCGCCATTAATAATGAGCGCGATGTCGGGCTTGGGCAGGTTGAGCAGCGTGCCGACGCGGTTGGCGGGCGACGTGAGCTTGGTGACGGCGGCATCGAGTTTCTCGACCGCCTGGCGCGCTTGCTCGTTGAGGACTTCGAGTTCCTCGATGCGGCGGCGCAGGTAACCGAGCTCGGTGCGGCGCGGCGAGTTGATCGGGTAAAATTGCGTCAGCAAATCGACGAGCTGAAGGGCGGACAGCGTGTCGAGATTTTCGTCGAGGATCGGCTCGAGCGAAGGATTGGGGCCCTGGGAGGGTGAATAGAGCGGGTTGCTTTCCGGCTCTTCCGATGGATTCGATTTATTTTTACGAGCCACAAGAAAAGATTAGATGGGTGCTGTCATTGCGCAAGTCGCATCGCGGATGGGTTTGCGCTGAATGGAGCACAAGGCAGGCCAAGTTCGCGTTACAAAATGGTCGTGAAATTTTGCGCCGTGTGTTTCGCGACAAAATCTACAAAATCCCTTGCGCGCGGTTCATGTCATCGCGATTCTATTCGGCATGAGGTTGTCTGTCTGGGTTCAGGTTACTTGGAACCTGCATAAATTGCCCGCGGAATCGCCGAAGCTCGACGCGCGTTACAGCGCGGAGGCGGCGACGCCGGACGACAAGACGCTTTTGCTCGCGGCCATCACGCGCTCGTACTCGATGGAGCCGGCGTGGAGCGATGACCTCGCCGCGCGCGTGCGCTTGGCGGAGGGCATCGTGTCCACGGAATGGCCGGCGGGCGAGGTGACGTTCGTCGCGATCAAGCACGGCGCGCGGATCATTGCCGCGTCGGCCATTCGCGATTCCGGCGACAAGGTGAGCAACCTGCCGCTGGGAATTTGCGTGCTGAATGAATATCGCTGCCGCGGCTTGGGCACGTACCTGCTGCACGAGAGCCTGCGCCGCCTGAAGGAGCGCGGGCTGGAAGAAGCGCGGCTGGTTACGCGCAAGGGTTTGCCGGCGGACCGTTTTCTTTATCCCAAGTTTGGCGGCGAGCGCGTTGTGCTCGCGGGCGTGCCTGCTTAACGCCCTCTCGTCGCCGCCATGCCCACGCTCTTGCCCCGCCCTGCCCATGGCGAGACCGTGAGCGCGGATTGGGCGAAGTTTAAACCGGCCAAGCCGGAGTTCGACGTGGCCGTCATCGGCGGCGGCAGCGCAGGATTCGCCGCGGCACGCACCGCGACGGGCCACGGCGCATCGGTGGCCGTGATCGAGGGCGGCAAGGAGGTGGGCGGGCTGTGCATCCTGCGCGGCTGCATGCCGTCGAAGACGCTGCTGGAGTCGGCGCACCGCTGGCACGAGATCAATCGCGCGAGAGAATTTTGCCTCGTCGCGAAGCCGGTAAAGGTGGACATGAAATGCGTCCACGAGCGCAAGGAGCACCTCATCGGCGGCTTCGCGAGTTATCGCCGCAAGCAGCTCAAGGACGGCAAATTCACGCTCGTGCGCGGCATGGCGTCGTTCCTCGACCCGCACACGCTGCTGGTCACCAACGGCCGCAAGCAGGAGCTGGTGACGGCGTCGGCGTTCATCATCGCGACGGGCTCGGTCGTCACGCGCGTGCCGATTCCCGGCCTGTGGGAAACGGGCTGCTGGACCAGTGACGAGGCGCTCGAGGCCACGAAGATCCCCAAGCGGCTCGCGGTGCTCGGCGGCGGCGTGGTCGCGGTGGAGCTCGGGCAATTTTTCGCGCGCGTCGGCTCGAAGACGACGATCCTGCAGCGCAGCGAACACCTCGTGCGCGGTTACGACGAGGATGTTTCCGCCGAGCTCGAGCGCGCGTTCACGGCGGAGAAGATCGACGTGCGCACCGGCGTGAAAATTCTCGAGGTCAGCAAAAAAGGCAAGGGCAAGCGGATCGTTTTCCAGCGCGGCAAGAAGCGCGAGGACCTCGTCGTCGACGAAATCCTCTACGCCATGGGCCGCGCGCCCGCGCTCGACGGACTCGGCCTCGGTCAAGCCGGCATCGAGGTCAAGGACGGCAAGCTGCGCGTGAACGACGAGCAAGCCACCTCGGCGCCGCACATCTTCGCCGCGGGCGATACCGTCGGCCCGCACGAAGTCGTCCACATCGCCATCCAGCAGGGGGAACTGGCCGCGCGCAACGCGGTCAACGTCGTGCGCGGCTCGCACCAGGTCGCCGAGAAAATCGACTACCGCCTCAAGACGCTCGTCACCTTCACCGATCCCGAGATCGCCTCTGTCGGCCTGACCGAAGCCGAGGCGAAAGCGCAGGGCCTCGCCTATCTCACCGCCAGCTACCCGTTCAACGACCACGGCAAGGCCATGATCGGCGGCCACGAGTTCGGCTTCGTGAAGCTCATCGCGGAAAAGACCCGCGGCGAAATCCTCGGCGCGCAAATCATCGGCCCGCACGCGTCCGATCTCATCCACGAGCTCATCGCCGTCATGCACTACCGCGGCACCGCGCAGCAACTCGCGATGATGCCGCACTATCATCCCACGCTCGCCGAGATCGTCACCTACCCCGCCGAGGAAATCGCCGACATCATCAAGGTCGACTGCGTGCCCGAGCACGTGATGAAGCATATTTAGAAGTCACCCCGTAACGACGCATCGCTCGTCTATGCAATTCGGATGCTTCGATCGCGATCGGATTTTTCTCAAAGTCTGCCCAGCGCTTCTCCAATTCTTCTGCGGTGATATTTAGACGTCCCTTCTCAAAATCGTGGTGCACGCACAAATAATAGCATAATCAGCAGCGTATTGTACTTTCGTATAACCTTTGCTAGGACAGAGGGCACACCACCTTGAACCCGGTCCTTCCTCTGCATTGCCGGCGCTGTTCGCCGCCTGCACTCCGCGTGTCTCCATTTATGGCCAACCCTACCCACCTCCGTCTCCTCGTTCTCATTTTGCTCGCCTTCACGCTGGGCCGCATGGCTCATGGCGCGGAGGACATTCCCACTCCCGGCGCGGCCGCGAAAGGCGCGCAGTACAAACGCGCCGACGGCAAATTCTACGCCCACGGCGACGTCCTTAAGGCCGACCCCGCCGCCGTCATCCTCCCGCCCACCGCCTTCGCGCAGAACGGCGAGACCTACACCTACACGCCCAAGAAAAAAGCGCCCAAGTTCATCTACGCGGAAGTCCCCAACGATTGGATCGAGCCCATCACGCCGCCCGACATGCCCGCGTCACTCAACATCGCGCCCGACGCCATGCAAGTTCGCGAGCCCCGCGGCGACGTGCAGGTCGCCATGCCCAGCGCGCCCACTTCCTTTTCGCCCGCCGCCGATGGCGAGCCGCTCCCCAATGGCGCCGTCGTCAAGACCGGCGCCAACTCCACCGCCGCCATCCTCTTCGGCGGCGTCGATTCCGCGCGCCTCATGCCCAACTCCGAGGCCGCCGTGCAGCAGGCCGTCGCCTCCACGTCGCGCGCCGCCGAGGTCGACCTCACCGTGGGCGGAGTCTTCTCCAAGGTCGGCACGCAGCCCGGCGTGCAGAGCGACTACCAGGTCCACACGCCCTACGGCACCGCGCTCGCCGCCGGCGGCGACTTCGTCACGCTCCTCACCAACAACCGCATCGACCTCTGGGTCGCCGCGGGCACGGTCGAGCTTCTCCAGCCCGACGGCAAGAAATTCGGCGCCGCCACCAGCGACGGCAAGGGCCCGCTCAAGCTCATCCGCTATCCCGCGATGAATGCGGGCGTGATCGAAGCCGACGCCGACTCGCTCAGCACCGTCCTCGGCTTCATCCCCATGGCCAACCAGAAGCTCGCCGCGCTCCACCAAAAAGCCGCCGCGAACGTTCCGCTCACCGCCAACGAGCAGGCCTACCTCGCGCGTATCAAGCAGGTCCCCGCGCTCATCAAGCTCGAGATCATCAAGCCGCCCGCCGCGCAACTCACCATCCTCGCCGACGGCACCGTTGGCCTCGACGGCACGCCGCTCAGCCTCGTCGAGCTCACCGGCAAGCTGAAGGATTTCGTTGCCAACTCCTACGATCCCGCCGTCGTCGTCACCGCCGGCACGGGCGCGACCTACGCCAACCTCCAAGCCGCGATGAAGGCGCTCAAGGACGCCGGCGTGCCCAAGGTCACCACCGACGGCGCGCTCCCCACCGCACCGCCGCCGCCGCTCGCCGCGCAGGACGTCGTCGTCACCGCCAACGGCATGGTCAAGCTCAACGGCGCATCGCTCAAGCTCGACGACTTCATCTCCAAGCTCAAGGCGATCATCGCCGCCGCGCCCGACGTGACCGTCACCGTCCACGCTGACGCCAAAGCCAGCTTCACCGACCTCTCCACCGTCATTGACTCTTGCAAGGGTGTGCCGGTCAAGAACCTAAACATCGACCTGCCGAAACTGACCGAGCTCACCGTCAGCGCCCATCAGGACGGCACCATCGGATTCCACGGCGCCACGCTCAAGCTCGACGAGTTCAACCCCGACCTCAAGGCCGCCGTCACGCTCTTCCCCGACCTGCCCGTCGTGCTCCACTCCAACCCGGCGATGGACTACACGAAATTCAAGGCCGTCGCCGACGCGTGCAACGCCGCCGGGGCCAAGCAAGTCAACGTCGTCCAGCCCGCGCCGCAACCGCCGCCTCCGCCGACGCTCAAGGCATTCGTGCAGGCCGATGGCTCAATCAAGTTCCAGGACGCGACGCTGAAGCTCGACGAGTTTACCGCGAAGATCAAAGACGCGGTGACCGCCACGCCCGATGCGCCGGTAACTATTAAAGCCGATCCGAAGGCGAACCTCACGGACGTGTCCGCCGTCTACGACGCCGTCAAGGCCGCCGGCCCCAAGAATTACCACCTCATGCTTCCAGCGGCCAAGGAACTCACAGTCGCCGTCCACGGCGACAACTCGATTCTCTTCCACGGCGCGACCATCAGCGCCGCCGCGTTCGCCAACGAGATCAAGGCCGCCGTCGCGCTCTATCCCGACGCGCCCATCGTCATCCATTCCAACCCCAAGGCCGACTACACGAAATTCCAAGCCGTTGTCGACGCCGCCCACGCCACGAACGCCAAGGAAGTCACCGTCGTGCAGCCCGCGCCCGAGCCGCCCAAGCCCGTCGTCGCCGTCACGCCGCCCGCGCCCGCGACACCGCCCACTGCGGAAACGCCGCCCACGCCCGCTCCGGCTCCCGCGCCGGAAAAACCCGCCGCGCCGCCGCAACCGCTCACCGTCGTCGCGCACCTCGACGGCTCGATCAAGTTCGAGGGCAAAACCCTGCAGATCGAAGAATTCACGTTGAAGATCAAGGAGGCCGTTGCCGCGCATCCCGACCTCGCCGTCATCATCCATTCCAACCCGAAGATGGACTACGCGAAATTCCAATCCGTCGTCGACGCCTGCAAAAACGCGCCCGCCAAGGAAGTCGACGTCGTTCCGCCCGCGCCGCAACCGCCCGCGGCGCCGCCTGCTGCTCCTCTTGTGAACGTGCCCAAACCGGCCGCGCCGGCCGCGCCACTCAAACCCCTCACCGTGCTGATCCATGAGGACGGAACAATCGGATTCCAAGGCAAACGCGGCACTTTGGATGACTTTAAGACGAAGCTCGCTGCGATGGTAGCGGCCACGCCCGACCGAGAGCTCAACCTCAAGGCCTCCAGTAGGGACGTCCCCTACGCTCACATCAAGGCTGTACTCGACGCCTGCGCTGATGCTCGCGTTTCGCACGTCTCTACGGCGGAGCTGGCATCCGCTCCCGTAGCGGAAACGCCATCCACCAACGCCGCCCCGGTAGTAACTCCGCTCGCGACTCCGCAGCTTGCAGTCAAACCTCCGCCATCATCTCCGCCGGAAAGTGGTAACGCTGATAACGTCTCTATTGCCGGCACGACCAAACTGGCGCCCGTGAACACCAAGCCCGTCCCCGCCCAGATTGATCTCGCCGCCGACGGTTCGCTCAAGCTCGACGGCACGACCATCACCGAGGACGACCTCAAGGTGAAGCTCGCCGACATCAAGGCCAGCAACCCGAAAAATCCGCTCGTGATGATAAAGCAGCCCGGCGTCAAAAAAGAGCAGTGGATGCACTTCGTCGATCTCGCTCACACCATGGGCCTCAAGCTCCTCGTGAAAAACGGCAAGGCGCCCGCCATCGCGCCCATGGCCGCGACGCCGCCCACGCTGCGCCCCTCCGCCGCCGAGGGTGGCCCCACCATTCAGCCGCCGCCCGCACCGGAGCCCTCACCAACCGCGCCATCGCCCACGCCTACGACGGAAACGCCCTCGACGAATGCTGCGCCCGCGATCTCCTCCACCGAGGAAGCCGTGCCGGTCGAGATCGAGCTCACGCCCGATGGGCTGATCGCCTTCCTCGGCGAAACCGTCTCCGACGACGAGCTGCAAAAGCGCCTCAACAACGTCGCGCGCGCCAACGTGAAGGAGCCGGTGCTCATCGTGAAGGACGAGAAGGTCACGCACGAGCAGTTGCAGCACGTCCTCGACATGTGCCGCGCCGCCAAGCTCAAGTTCAAGGTGAAGGTGGTGAAATCCTCCGACACCGGCGCGCTCAAGCCGCACGCAACCCTGCCCCTCGCACTCCAGCCGCCTCCCGCCGAAGGCGATCTCACCGCGCCCAAAATCCTGCCCATCGAGATCGGCCTCGGCACCAAGGGCCGCATCACCTTCGAGGGCCACAGCGTCTCGCTCGATGAATTGAAGGCCCGCCTCGCCACCATCGCGCAGGGAAATCCCAGCCAGCCCGTCGTCATCACCAAGCAGCCCGACGTCACCGACGGCAGCGTCGACGCCCTCGTCACCGTCTGCCAGGGCGTCAGCGCGCAGCTCAAGATCAGCGTCAAGACCGCCCCCGCGTTCCTCCCCATGAACGCCCCCGCCGACAACCTCCGCACGCTCAACGCCGAAACGGAAACGGCGTCGAGCCGGTAGGCAGCCGTCGACCGCCGGGCGACGGGCTCGTTGACTATTCGCAGCCGGGACGCGGGTGCGATCACGCTACGAGCCCGCGCCCGGCGGTCGCGGGCTACCACGGCGCGTCGCGTTCCATAACAATTCCCCACATCCCGTTCTTCACATTCCCCGCCCATTTACGCTAGCCTCCCCGCCCGTGAAGGTTGACCCGAGGATCGCTTATGCCGTCGTCATTTCGCTTTTGGCGCTGACGCTGTTTCAATGCCTGGAAATCGAACGCGCTTCGGCCGCGCGATTGGCGGCACAACAACAACTCCGCGCCGCGCACGATAAAATCGCCAAGCTCGAGAACAGCTACGAGCTCATGAGCCTGCGCCTCGTCCCGCTCGACGCAAAGGATCCCGCTTACGCCAATGCGCGCGTCTTCGTGGCATGGGATGGAAACATGCATCGCGGCTCCATCGAGCTGCAGGATTTTCCTCTGACGCCGGCAGGCAGCGCCTACCAACTCTGGGTGCTCGATCCCAACGCGCCGTCGGCGCTGAACGCGGGCACGATCACCGGTTCGCGAACCTTCGACGTGCCGTCCGTGAGCATGACACGGCCGGGTTTTGCCATCTCGCTCGAACCGGCGGGCGGCAGCACAACTGTGACGGGACCGATTCTTTTTGCTGTCTCTCCGGCGGAGTAAACGGTAATCAAGAAGGCGTCGGAAACTATGTCCGAGGTTAAAAACATCTGCCTGGAAGCGCTTGAGCGTCACTGTTCCCGTGGCGACATCGGCCGTCTCGACTTCCGGCGCGGCACTTACGAAGGCCAGATTTATCTCGCCGGCCAGCGCATCGTGCACGCGGCCATCGGCGGCATCGAGGGCGTCCCGGCGCTCTTCCGCCTCTTCGACTGGGGCGATGCGGAGACGATGTGGCAGGCCGAGCTGAAGCCGGAAAAGCCGACGCTGAATTTGACGATGGACGAGGCGTCCACGCTGTATGCGGAAGCGCTGCACGATCGCTCCGAGCTCGAGGCCAAGGACAAGGAGCGCCTGGACGAGGCGTTTTCCACGCCGGAGAAACTGGCGGAGCAAGCCGGCGGCGTCGAGTCGGTGCTGAAGCACTACACCGTTTCGCTGGAATCGACCGATCCCGAGGCGCTGCCCGGCGGTTTTGTTTTTTCCGACGCGGCCAAGAGCAGCTACGTCATCGGCAGTTCGCCGGACGCAGATGTGGTGATCAAGAATACGTCGGTGGATCCGCTGCACTGCGGCGTCATCCTCGAGCGCGGCTCGGTGCTGGTCTGGGACTTGGGCGCGGTGTCGGGCGTGAAGCTCAACGGCCATCCCGTGGCGCAGGATATTTTGAAGGTGGGCGACAAGATGACGCTGGGGAACGTGGAGCTGAGCGTGCGTTTCCAGATTCGCCGGCCCACGATCAAGCCGAAGGCGCCGCCCACGACGGGCACGGTCCCGGGCGCGCACACGACGGCGGCCATTCCGGCCACCGGCACCGTGCCGATGCCGAAGATCACGCAGCCGCTCTCGAAGGAAGTGCCCAAGGGCGCGATCACCTTCGCCAAGGTGGAAAAAGAGTTGCGCAAGACGGGCGGCGGCGCATCCTTCCTCGATAAACTGGGCTCTATTTTCGGCAAAAAGAAATAGGCACGACATTTTCCTGATCGCACGATGCATATCCTCCTGGTCGATGACAGTTCCTCCACGCGCAGCCTCCTGCGCACGCTGATCAACTCCGGCCAGGCGGTGCGCCACGAAATCAGCGAGGCCGCCGGCGGCGAGGAAGCGCTGCAGAAGGTCGGCTCCGGCGAGATCAACCTGCCCGATCTCGTCATCATGGACATCAACATGGGCGGCATGAGCGGCTACGATCTCTGCCGCGAATTCCGCCAGCGCCACGGCACGGCGTCGGAGTTCGTGCCCTATATTATTATCGTCACGGCGAACGAGGGCGTCGATGTGATCAACCAGGCACTGGATTGCGGCGCGAACGATTACATGCCGAAGCCGGTGAACGTGAAAATTCTTCACGTGCGCCTGCGCGTGGCCGAGCGGCTGCTCGCCAGCGCACGCGCCGGCGGCACGAAGTCGACCAAGACGCTGCCGAAGCCGGACGCCGAAGGCGCCGACAAGCCGAAGGAGGACGCCGAGACGCCCGCGGCCGACCCGATCACGAGCCTCGTTGCCTCGTCGATCGAGTACGCCGATGCGCCGATCGCGGTCCTCGACGTGGCCGGGCCGCAGCCGTCGTTCAACATTGTCTACTCCAACGCGAGCCTCGCGCAGACCACGTCGCTCAAGCCCGAGGAGCTGGTCGGCCAGTCGCTCGCGGAGATCGAGGCGTGGACGCCGGAGTTCACCAGCATGGTCGTCGGCTACATCGACCAAGGCGCGAGCATTTCCCACGCGCCGCTCTGGAGCCGCACGCGCCAGTCCGTGCCGGTGCACCTGAGCTTCTATCCGATCCGCGGCGGCGACGGCCCGCCCACGCACTACTTGGTCATCCATCACTTCTAGAGCCTCTATTTTTAGGTGAAATAGAATCGGCTCGTGATTTAGCGCGGTTGATTTCCGCGTGACCGATCCATTTTTCCCGCTCACGCTTCCGCCGTGCGCATCGTGGTCACCGGACTCCTCGGCCAGTTCGCCTTTGGCGGCGTGACGTGGGATTACCTCCAGTATCTGCTCGGCTTCCGCGCGCTCGACCACGACGTCTGGTACCTCGAGGACTCCGGCGCGTGGCCCTACGACCAGGTCCGGCAGACCTACGGCGAGGACTCCTCCCACAACACCGCGTACCTCGGCAGCATCATGGCCGAGTTCGGCCTCGGCGACCGCTGGGTCTACCGCAACGGCGCGACCGGCGTCTTTTACGGAGCGGGCGAGCGCGCCGCACGCGACCTCATCAAGCACGCCGACCTGCTCCTCAACGTCTCGAGCGCCGGCTGGCTCAAGGACTACGAGTGGGGCGTGAAGCACCAGATGTTCATCGACGGCGACCCCATGTTCGCGCAGGTCAGCCTGCTCGACCCGAAGAACGCCGAGTATTTCGCCCGCGTGCGCGCCCACGACAGCCACTTCACCTTCGGCCTCAACGTCGGCGGCCCCGGCTGCCTCGTGCCCGACACCGGCATCCGCTGGAAGAAGACCGTGCAACCCATCGCGCTCGACCAGTGGCCCGCGCAAACGGATGCTGCTGCGCAGGGCAGTATTGGCCTCGACCGCTTCACCACGGTCATGAACTGGTCGAGCTACCCGCCGGTCGAGTGGCAGGGGCACACGTACGGGCAGAAGAACCTCGAGTTCGAGCGCTTCAAGACGCTGCCGCACCACACGCCGCAGCGGCTGGAGATGGCGATGGGCCACGGCATCGGCGCGGTGCGGCCCGACGCGGAACTGCGCGCGCTCGGCTGGACCCTCCTTGAGGCCAGTGACGCATTGCCCGACCACCGCAGCTACCGCGAATTCCTCCGCACGTCGAAGGCCGAGTGGAGCGTGGCCAAGCACGGCTACGTCGCCGCGCGCACCGGCTGGTTCAGTTGCCGCACCGCGTGCTACCTCGCGCTCGGCCGTCCCGCCGTCGTGCAGGAGACCGGCTGGAGCGACTTCATCCCCGCCGGCGACGGCCTGCTCGCCTTCTCCACGCTCGAGGAAGCCGC
>Ga0302270_10004939_pt1 | contig 12237 bp, 9 predicted proteins | sample III_Bog_E2_3_FD_198773 | JGI IMG/M metagenome (GOLD analysis project Ga0302270, IMG submission 198773) | Peat permafrost microbial communities from Stordalen Mire near Abisko, Sweden - III_Bog_E2_3 | ecosystem: Environmental > Terrestrial > Soil > Wetlands > Peat | place: Sweden: Abisko...
AATGGTGCTGACGGCTGCAACCTCGATGCGCTGTCGAAATATGTGGTCGTCAAACCGCAAGTAAACCAGACAGAGGCGCATTTCATGAGGCATGACAACATAACCGACATCTACACATATTTGCGCGCCCACGCAGTCGAATTGGGCTCACGCATTCTTGAAACCTATCCGCCGCTTCAGGGCACAAAAGACCCTGTCTCGCCACGCATTGCATCGCTTTTGCGGAAGGCGCTTCCCGCACAGGCACTTGCTATTACCGGCACCGCAAAGTATCTTCTCAAAGCTAAGGCAGCGCGAATCGTGGCCGAGTGCGGGGCCGGCAAGACGTACATGGCGCTGGGCACGATCCATGTGCTGGCGGATGGGCGACCCAGTACAACCTTGGTGATGTGCCCTTCGCACATCACCCACAAGTGGGCGCGTGAGACTCTGCTGACTGTGCCGCGCGCCAGGACCTTTCTGATCGAGGACATGCGCAATGGCGGCGATCCCAAGAAGCCGCACGGCATCTGCGAAGTTAAACTGCGTAAGGGCCGGATCGTGTATGAGGGCATGCGCCTGTCACTCTCCGAACTACGGCTCATAGGCCGCAAGGGGTGGCGTAAACGTTGCTCTGCGCCTGCGTTTTTCATTACCGGCAAGGACAAGGGGAAGCTCGGCTACTACTGGGAGCATGCCTACCTGAAAGCGAAATCCGGGCCGAATCTTGGGGGCGTCATCAATCCCGACACTGGCACCGCGATCATGGATTCGGAGAGGCAGAAGCTCACCCATCTCGACTTTGTCGACAAAATCAAGCTATCTGAATCCGTGACTCCGCCGCGTGGCGGCACCACACGCTATTCCGCACTCTGGCAGGCGGATCGCAACCGCATTCAGCGTATGGCGCCGATTGAGTACATTGGCCGGTACATGGGGGGATGGTTCGACTTTGCCATCGCGGATGAGTTGCACCAGTTGGCCGGCGACACGGCGCAGGGCAACGGCCTGGGCGTATTGGGGCGCGCGGCCAAGAGGCTCATCGCTCTTACAGGCACGTTGATGGGCGGCTATGCGGACGATCTGTTCAACATCTTCTACCGCATGGAGCCGCGCACCATGGCCGGCGAGGGTTTCGCATATGGCGGACAGGGACGGCGCGACTTTCAGCAGCAATACGGAGTGCTTGAGACCATCGAGAAGGTGCGGGACACGGACAACGCCTGCTCACGGGCGACGAAGAAGACGATCCAGGTTCTAAAGAAGCCGGGTGCGTCGCCGCTGCTGTTCGGCAAGTTTCTGATGAACACGACGGCGTTCCTTTCCCTCGAAGACATTGCGGATAACCTGCCGCGATACGACGAGAGCGTGCTCTCGGTTGAGATGGATGAGGAACTCGCCAAAGCCTACGAGGAGCTTGAAGAGGACATCCGGGCCGCGATGCGGGCGCATCGAGGCAACAAAAGCCTGATGAGCATCCTGCTCAACACGCTCCTGCTCTATCCCGACCATCCCTATGGATTCGAGGATATCTGGGCGCGCGCCTTTGATCCGCAGACAAAGGAGTATGTGCGGTTTCTGGTGACGACGCCGAAGAATCTCTCTGAGGATCGTCTCTATGCGAAGGAATGCGCCCTCATCGCCGATGTGCGAGAGGAACTCAGGCAGGGCCGGCGCTGCCAGGTGTACGCAACTTATACGGGCGAGAAGGACGTCATGCTGCGGCTGGAAACTGTTCTGCGGCAAGCAGGATTCCGGGTTGCTGTTCTCCGATCCTCGGTTGCTACGGACAAACGCGAGGAGTGGTACGAGCGCCAATTGAGGGCTGGAGTTGAAGTTGTCCTTTGCCACCCGAAGCTGGTGGAGACAGGCCTCGATCTGCTTGCATTTCCCACGCTGTATTTCTATGAGACCGGCTATTCATTGCATACCCTGCGCCAGGCGAGCCGCCGCTCCTGGCGCATAGGCCAGCGGCACGATGTTCGCGTAAAGTTCGTTACCTATCCGGGCACGATGCAAGAGACCTGCCTCCGTCTGATGGGCAAGAAGATGCTCGTCGCACTCATGATGGAGGGCAAGTTCTCGGGTGAGGGCCTGCAATCGCTGGATACCGACGAAGACCTGATGAGCGCGATGGCGCGCGAGCTGGTTGAGAAGGCCGGAGTCGGGGAATCCGCGGACAAAGTGTGGCGCGAATTGGATCACGAGCGGGGCCAGGTGCTGCCACAGCCGCCGGCCGTGCGGGTCGAGGAGGACGACAATCCCGTGTTCAACTTGTCTGACACAGAACTCGCCGACCCACCAGCGGAACAGGCCGGCATCCACCTTGTCGAGCCTCCTGCGGGTGTGAGGATGCGGAAGAATCCTTCGCCGTGGTCCACGGGCACGGAGCCTGCCGTGCAGCTCAGCCTCTTCGGTTGAAACTGCGCACTGCATTTCATTCCTTCCATTTTCTGATCCTTGAGATTCTTGAGGAGAACTGCATGTCAAGCAAAGATCGTCGCTCCCAGATGTTCGTTGAGCGGACACTGGCGTTGCTCGAAGAGAGGTTCCCCTGGCTCGGCAAAAACAATGACGAACCAGTCAGTGGGGCCAATATTGTCGATGAGTTGGCTGACTTGCATCGAGTCCTGATCGGCCAGCGTGATGCGAAGGATCGTAACGACCAGCACACGGATCAGTAGTCCGCCGGGTGCCGCAGTTGCTGTCGAAAGAAACTGGTCGGCTTCTTGGAACGGTGGTAGCGAAGCCAATGGGAGAATCGTTCCAGCGATACCGGCTATAACCGTTTCGCAATCAAAGGCAAGGAAAAGGGTCGGCGTGTGCTGGCCGTTTTTCTTGGTGGAGACATTCCATGCCGAAAGGACCGTTTCTTCCTTCGGAGTTTATGCCCACGAAGTTCTCGACGGCTCAAGACAAGGCTGAATTCGGAAATACGTTTTTGCACTTCATCGAATCAGAGTGGGCACGAACCGCCTTTTCCAAGAGCTTCTACAACCGCCTCTCGATGTGCTTCTCGCATATAGCTCATTACGATGCCGCCGGATTTTATGAAACGTGGTTCACGTCGGATACCGACCGGCTGCGATTCTTGCGTCACATGCTCGCCTGGCCGTGCTGGGGCGACCCAGAGTACACGTTTTGCGATGTCGAGCGCGCCATCCAGCAAGAGATTCGCAAACGCAACTATCTTGCTCGCTATGAATTGCGAGCCGCCGAGGCCGTGCGCTCCTCTGAAATGGAGATCCTCAAGAGGCTTGAGGCGAAATATCGACCGGTTGCTAATCAAGCGCCGGCTGAGGATACGGTGCGACAGGCTCCACCAGCATCCACACAGGAAGTCGCAATCAAGACGCTGCCCTTACAAGCCAGCCTCTTCTGATCACAACATTGGTTCAACTTGAATCTGCAAACAAGGAGATGAATCGCAATGGCCAGTCTCAAAGCAGAAGTTCTGCTACGCGAGTTCAATTACAACGGCGTTCGCATCCCCGATCCGGCGCCGCAAATGAGCGTCGAGCAGGTGCGCGATTTGCTCACGCCGACCTACCCGGAGATCGCAACCGCAACCCTCACCGGCCCGGAAGACACAGGGACCGTCTTGCGCTACACCTTCAGCCGCGCGATCGGATCGAAGGGTTGAGCCGTGCCCAGGTCCGTGATGTCACAAGAGGCACTGGCAGCTCTGTTCATACAAAAGGCCGCAGAGCCACCCCCTGAAGCCAACCTGATTCTGGCGAGGCATCTGAAATGCAGAGAATCCTGCGATCTCGCACACGCAGTCTCAGAAGCCATGAACCGGCATGTGGCAGCGGGCAGCCATCGGCTCCCGACGCCGCCGGATCTGCTTCCGCCGCTAGGGTAGCGCCTCTCGCCCCAGCCTTCGGCCAGGCCTTGCCGTCGCTCGCCGAAGTTCGCACCGAGTACAGCCACGAGGCAAACGCGGAACTGGTCTACGAACTCTGCGCCGCCCTTGTGCGCGAGGGGTTGGGGACTGCCGAGACCTGGAAACAGCGTGGCGGCAACGCCCTTGCGTTCGCTCAGCACGCCATGATGAGCCGCATTGGCGTGGAGCGGGGCGATGTGCTGCAGCGCAATGTCGAATATCACCTCGATGTGAGCGACGTGTTGGGACGTGCCGGCAGCGATGCGGCGCTTGAAGGCGGGCAACTTGCTGTCACCATCGAGTGCAGCGGAGCGGGCTACCTCAAGATCGGGCCGGCAATCGATGCGCTGGAGGCGGAAGCTGAGGGATTGGGTGCGGCATTCTATTGGGCATTGAGCCATGCACTCTATCGCGTGATGAGGATTTACAACCACGACGATGCGCTCATGTATGAGGAGCGAATGCGGGAATATGCCGACCAAGACGATGAGGAGAGCCGCGGCCAATATGAGTTTCCCGAGGTCGAAAAGGCGTTGCCGGAGTGCATCCGGAAAACGCTGAAACGCAAATGCCGCGATTGGAAGGTGCGCGACCGCGAATTGCTGCACAGGTTCTCCACGGGGAGCTATGCCACCTGGATCGAGCGGCTGCGGCGTATTCAGAGTCTCTCCCGGCTTCGTCTCAAGCAGTCCAGGGATTACATCGAAGCTGGTCAATACGATGAGCCTCCATTGCCGGCCGTGCTTGTCAGCTTCAAAGAGCATGACGCCATCACAGCGTGCTTCGATGAAGAGGGCCAATACATGATGGAGGGAACTGCCGAACCAACCTTGTGTGTCGTCTTTTCACCGCGCAAGGCGGATGAAGTTCGGCACGCATTGCGGGTTGTGGGGCGGTTTGTCGCGCTCAACTGCGAACTCTTTCAGTTGGTCGAAGCAATTCAGGAGTGGGAGAAACGGTTTGAAAATCCATGTATCGATCGGGGAGAACCATCGCTTCGAGTTGCGTGAAGCGCTTCTGGTCTATCGTGATCGGCAAAGCAGTTTCATCACCCGCCACGATGTGACCGCTCAGAAGGACGCACCGCCCACTCTCGGTCCGGCACAACCGCTCACTGTGGCATTCATCGAGTCTATGGTGCGCTCCCTCAGCGGCAGTTGTGAGGCCGACGTCTTGCCGGCAAACATTCTTGCCAAGGCGGACCGGATGATCGTCTGGTGGACTCCGGCGCAACGCCGCCAGATGTTCTACGAGAACTCCGAAGGAAAGGCCGCGGAGCTGAACGGCCGTATTTTCCCGCAGCCACCTCTGGTATGGCGGGTCTCGAATGGCGAACTCACTATTCGGGCGCTCACAGAGAACATGCGGCCGGAGAGTTCGACGAAGCTCGCTGTCGCGCCGTTCTGGAACTTGTCCGACGACGGGCGCGTTTGCACGGGCACCATGCGGCGCCCAGACAGCGCCTCGGTGGGTGCAATGCCAGCCTGGGAGCGCGGCTTCTACGAGAGCGCATCCACGCACGCAAATGTCGGCCGCCTGACGCGCCATGAGGGCGGATTCGAGGGACTGTGGACCGGGCTCGCTGGGAAGCGCCAACGGTTCCCGATCCAAACACTCATTGTCTTGCCTCAGACGCTCATGCAGTTCGTGCGCGGAGAGAGGGGCTAACATGCGCATCGAGCATACTCTTCCTCGCGACCTGCTCGGTCAGCGGGCGTTGCGTGTCCTTGTTGTAGGAGCTGGCGGGACCGGCAGCGCCATCGTCATGGGGCTCCCATATCTCGACCAGGCGATGAGGGTTTGGGGGCGCGCTGGGGGATTGGAAGTTGTCATGATGGATGCCGATTCGGTTTCCGAGACGAACTGCGTGCGCCAGCCATTCTCGATCTCAGATATTGGGCAGAATAAGGCGACCGTCCTGATCAATCGCATCAACCTGTTCTGGGGCACGCGGTGGCGGGCCGAGCCAGCGAGTTTCAATGAACGGACGCTCGACCGGGTCAATGACACCTCTCTCGACCTTCTTATTGCTTGTGTGGACACGCGCGCGGCACGAAACCTCATCGAGCGAGCGTTGACAAAGATCAGGAACCGCACAGCGTACTGGCTCGATCTCGGCAACAATGCCGCCAGCGGTCAATTCGTTCTCGGCCAGCCATTGAACGCACGCAACCGGAGAAAGGCGGGCCGGCTGCGGACCGTGAGCGAGCTGTATCCCGAAATCATCGACGCCACGGCTGGTGAAGATCCCCTGCCCAGCTGCTCAGCCGTCGAGGCGTTGGATCGCCAGGAACCCTTCATCAACCAGACTCTGGCGTCGAGCGCGCTTGCCATGCTGGCGCGGCTCTTCCGCTGGGGAAAGCTCACACATCACGGCGGCTTCTTCAACGCGCAAAGTGGACTCATGAGCCCGTTGCCCGTGGATCCCCAACTTTGGTCGAAGACGCGAAGACGCGCTCGGCGACTGTGATCCCGACATCAACATCCAACAGGAGAGATACCCATGTTCAAAGAACTTGCACCAGTCCTGCGGGACCGCGCAGTCTTGCTGACGGTCACGCTTGTCGATGCAGATCAGATTCGGGTGAATATTGTGCCGAAGAAGCTCAAAGACGGCGACAATGACGCCCTCACCACTCCACTCAGCGTAACCGGCACCGCCGAGGACCTCGACGCAGAGTTGTCCTCGACCATCGTCGGCTTTATCGGTTCCCATCTCCAGATGAAGAACACCCTGGAGAAGGCAAAGGCCGAAATGGATGTGGCTTCCAAGGCGGCACAGGCGGAGGCGCGTGCCAAGTCGAAGACGACGACAAAGCTGGTGCCGCCGAAGACGGAGTCCGCACAGCCTGCGGCAACCGCCAAGCTGGCCGAGTCAACGAAACCGGCGCCACTAAAGACCGCAAGTCTCTTCGATGTGTCCACACAGGCGGCCACGCAGATAGCTGAGCCTGCCGAATCGGAAAAGGACTCGGAACCCTTCGTCGAAATTGATGATGACGAGCCGGTGGAAGAGGCTGAAGAATTGGATGACGCCGCCTAACGTCCGCTACATGGCCCATCGCACCAACTAAGGACCGTTTCATAACGGTCAACGATCTTCCCGAGGATCGGCAATTGGCCTGCTGTTCGGCTCGATGCGCGCGTTAGGCTGTTGGCGTGAGCTGAGAATCGTGCGCGGGCATTTCCATATGAAATTCGCAGGCCTCGTGTACAGACGTTGTGGGCTATTTGTCGCTACGGCGCACCGTTTGAGAATCCTCGGTAGCTCCCGCCAAGGCCTCTCTGAGCATCGCTTCGCCCTTTGTTTCCTGGTTAGCTGGGACTGCAGTGAAGCCGACTGCGGCGGCCCATTTCTCGGCTTCCGGAGGATTATCCGACCAGTGATCCTTCAGCAGGTCGTGTACCTTCAGGAAATGCATCCTGGCGGCCGGCACCGAGCCAGCTTGAAAGTGCATGATTGCGGTCATGTAGTGCAAGTAAATCCTGCGAAACGGCGAGGGCTGTTCGTATTCGACTTGAAGGGCGAGGCAGCGAGCATATGAGCGCGCGGCGGCCGAGAAACGTTTGCGACTGTAAAGAAGAAGGCCGCGCTGTTCCCAAAGGAGCGATGTACCGACGCGCCGGGTGAGCTTTCTGGACTTTATCGCCAGAAGGAGGGTTTTTTCACACTCCGCGAGCGCCTCATCCTCTTTGCCTTGCTCTTTCAAGAGGTCAACATATTGCACTGTCAGCACGCAGACGATGTCCTCACCGTACTCAAGCCAGTTGCGGGCGTAGGGGAGCGCGCGACGCATCCAGACGAGAGCCCGTGCTCGAGTCTCGGGAGTTTTGGCCAGTCCAGAGTAAACACAAATCGCCTCACAGACCGGGAAATTGACGCTATCATTGCCCTCGAAGGCTACGAGTGCATCTTCGAGTAACCCTCGCAGTTCGCCTTCCGGCAAATGTCCCGAAAGCGAGAGCGCCTCCCGTAATCGAGCGCGCGCCGGCTCGTTGGCCGGTGCGTCAGGATCCTTCATGGCGTGGGCACGATAGAGATGGAAGAGCCGCTTGGCTGTTGGTATCCCTCCAGCTCTAGCATGTGATTGGGCGATGGTCCAAAGGAAGCTATATATCTCCTGGCGAGGAGTCCTTATTGGGCCGTCGCCTGCCAACCGCTGGAGGTTATAAGCCAGGTTGTGGCCCAACGATGTTTCGATGACCTGTTCGAACAGATCCTCGACATGCGACAGAAACCACTCTGTCTCAGCGATGAGTTCAGGCGATCCATATGCGTTCCTTTCCAGCATTTCTCGAATGGCACTCATTCCAGACTGGTGCCAATTGATTTCCTCTTCAGCCCACTTAAGAATATGTCTGAGAGGAGCGTACCCACCGATCAAAGCACCTTGATCCATCACATGCAATCCAGGAGCAATGGCTGCCACATTGCGTGATAGAGCTTGAAGGTGACCGATGAACGGCAGCATTTTGCGCAGATTCCGGTAGCGGCCAAGAACCTCGGGGAGAACACCCTCCAAGTTCAGCAAGAATCCAGCCCTATGGAGCCACAAGCCCGACGCAAGAGACTGGTGCGAGTGTTTGCCCGCAAACATCCATTGCCGCCAATATCGGGCCTGCCATGGCCTCACTCGGGCAGAGCCGAGAATTACTTGCTGTAGCAAGGGGTGCAAGCGAAAGCTATCCTCAGAGAGTGAAACAAGGCTGAATCGTCCAAGCTCAGCAAGTGCAAGGTTGATCGCATCTGGCGGCTTTGTAGCATCAAGTAGTTGCCGGCGCTCGAAAGGGCCGTAGGTACTGTCAGCTGACGCAGACCTTACGAAATGGGAGAAAATGCTTCGCGGGATGGGCTCGGCGGCCAGACACGCGGTATAGTGCAGTATCTGACGAGCAAGCCAGCTTAGACGGCGCACGGATATTTGCCAAGTGTCCTCGATGCTTGCGCGATAGTCTGTCATGGCTGGATGCCTGCGCCGGAGAATGCTCCTCCGATCCCGGTTCAAGAGCTCCAGGTAGTCATTGACAGAGATTCGGGTTTCTGTCACATATGCAGCTGCCTGTTCGATGGCCAAAGGCAGTCCACCCAGTTCGCTGGCGAGTCGCGCGAGGGCAGGTGCGGCTGCTTCACAATGCTGCAAACGCTGCTTGAGGAACGCCGATGACTCTGACTCTGTCCACACTTCCATCCGCACCATCCGGAACGCCGGGGTCCACGAAGTATTTTGGCTGGTGATAAGCACAAAGCCGTTATGCGCCGCTGGAATGAACTGTTCGATCTCCCGCGCAACCTTGGGCAAATCAGCGTTGTCAAGAATGAGTAGCCAAGATGGTTTTGTGGCGAGCCAGAGGCGGAAAGCCGCGGCCTTTTCCTGAATGGAATTGTCAATCTCATTGATTAGTAGCTGATCTGCGAGCGCCGCTAGAGCCCGGTGGAGGCTCGGTGTCGATTCTGCCGACACCCACAGGACCGAGCCGTATCGAGAGCGCAATTCATGCGCATGCTGCACGGCATGCTGTGTCTTACCGATTCCAGGGGGTCCGGACAAGACGAGAGAATCGCCTGCGCGAAATGAGCTTAGCGATTCAGCGACTTCTTTCTTTGGAATGAAGTAGGGGTTCTTACGATGTGTGCCTGGTAGCGTGAAGAGCGAACAAGCAGAACCCTTCGCGCGTTCGAGAGTCGATTGAACCCACTTCTCATGGTCAGCCTTAATCGCCCGAAGCCGTTCGATTGGATACTTGTTCCGGTGAGTGTCGACTTCGAGGTGATGATCCGGGCATAGCAACAAGAAATTGTCATATCCATCAATTTGTTCTGGCTCGATTTCAGAACCTCGTGGACCGAGCGAAGACTTCCCACGGATGTGACACTCTGCTGCAATCAATCCTTCGGGATCAAGTTCAGTCTTGGGTAGTACGAGCAGCTCCTTTCCGATCGCACAGAAATTGCCTGAGCGCCCCCAGAGCAGCTTCCTGTCATGATCACTAATGGCCATAAGAGCATCTCGCCCCGTTCCGGATCTCTGATACTGAACTGTTCGAACTACCTTGGCAAATATGCGCTAGTGTAACAGCCTGGAATCTTCGCGGAAAGTGCGACAAATTGGCCGATTAGTGGCCAAAAACGCCCATGCGCCCGGAGGGATTCTCGCTTCACGCCAAATCTCCAATGCGCACGCCGACGGCGGAGACAAGACCAAAGCCATCGCCCTACCGGTGCCTGCATCATCGGGCTATCCACATCCAACGTCACAATGGACGCCGCAGACGGCCGATCCAATTCAAATGTCGGGGTGTTCATCCTGCTTCCCCCAAGTTGTACGCAGGCAACGTGGTAAGGCGTCCGTCCTCGACTGGGCCACCCACTGTGAAATGGTAGAAGCTCTGCCAATCGCGCGAAGAGATGCCAAACACCTCGTGAACCGGATCATCGAAGTAGCAGCCGATCCCGGTCGCACGAATGCCCGCCTCCTCCGCCTCGAGGTACAGCACCTGGCCCACGAGTCCGGCCTCCCAGAAGAGATTTCGGTAGAAGCCGGCGCCATAGACAACCAAACTGTCCATGTATTCGGCGATCATCCCAAGGCTGAAAGCCCCGTCCCCCGCGATGTCTTGACCGCAGGAGACGCTCGCGGCCAGAGTACGGCAGTCACCCTCCTTCAGTAGGAATAGCGGAAGGCCATGCGGACACGACGGAGGGCGTTGCCACAGGAACTCAGGCCGCATAGCCTGCCGGAGTGTCTCGACCTTTTCCGGATCCCGAGCGAGCACGTAGAGACCCGGAGGCACGTCGTTCACGCGGTGCACGAAGAGGCCCAGGTGGATGCGTGGGCGCCAGGGCAGGGCGTCCCACGGCATAGATCGGCCGCCTCGGCTGGGTACAAGACGAGCCATCATCCGGAAGAAGGTAGCCGCAGGAATCGCTGTGGCCCCGTCCATGCTCACCGCGCTCCTGCGCCCCAGAATGACTTTTTTCGCAGTGAAGGCCCCGGACCGAACTGGCGCCCCGAAGAGCTCTTCCTCCGAAGGGAACCTGGAGAACCCTTCGTCCGCCGCAATCTTCGAATTCGTAGTGGCGGCAGTCACGTGGTCGATCACCGGCCAATCGACGCCGTGCTCGGGACTCAGCACGTTAGCTGTGCCGTACCACTGAGAATTGGCCACTTGGGTTACCAACTCTTTGGACAGGCAGAGGCCCCGGTCGCTGTCCCATTTCTCCCTGAACACAAGCGCCACGAGTTCGGGATGCTCCCTCTCCGCGCCGATGTAGTCGGCCTCGCGGTCGAGTCCGAGAAGTTGGGCCACGGCAGCGCTACCCACACGGTCGAGGAGGCGGATTTTCCACCCGAGGGCAGCCGCCGCGAATCGCATCGACCCCAGCGCATGGCCGACATCGTGTTGGCAGTACCGGAACGCACGCTCGCCATACTTCCAGGCCTCCCGCCAAAAAATAGACGACAGCCCCACGAGGAATGAACCCTCCGGAAACGCTGCCATCAAGGCCGTCCATACCAAGGGATCAAAGTCCGCTCGAAGCTCGAGACCGTGCTCCTTCGATGCATAGTGGTATACGCCAGGACGGTCGTGGATAGCGTCCAACGACGGCAAGAGCACGTATCCCTCCGTCGGGTGGAGATTCCCGCTATACGGATTGGCACGGAGAGGCCATGTGGTTCCCTCGAACTGTTTCCAAGCTGTGAGCGAGAGTGCGTATCGCAAGAAGAGTGAGATGGAGTCAACCGAGAGCGGAGCGGGCGCGATGTTGTCCGCGACATAGAGCTGCCAGAACGGAAGCACCCGCCCCTCCTCGGGCAGAGGAAGGCGAACCAGCGGCGCTCCGTCGTAACGGCGGAACGGATCTGGCTGTTTAGCCCAATCCAGGTATCCAAGCGAGGCGGCATAACGGTGGTAGTGGTGCTTCGTTCTCTCGTGGTAAGCAACCACGACTTGTTCGGAAGGAAGGTCGAGGTCGTCCCCGTCCGTCTTCACCGTAAAATCAGGAGGAGTATTTGATCGCATGTCCATCGTTGCCCTCCCGTCACATGTGGGCAAATGCTTGGTACAGGTGAAGGCCTCCATCGAAGGCCGGGGATCTCGTGGCGGTGATCTACCAGACGCTTTGGGAGCACAAACATACCAGGATCCATTCCGCCCCCAAGATGCCTCTCTCAGTATTTGCAGAACAGATTGAAGCGTAACAAAAGACGGCGAACTACTGCCTAAAGAAACCTATCCTTTACATAGGGACCGGGATCGGGAAAGCAATCGAGAGGTTTCTGGGTATGTGTTCGGTAATCCGGGCATTGAGCCAGGTATCCCAGTTGTTGGAAAATCGCCGATGCACGTAGCGAGCGCCTAATGAACCCTGA
>Ga0302270_10004947_pt1 | contig 12227 bp, 7 predicted proteins | sample III_Bog_E2_3_FD_198773 | JGI IMG/M metagenome (GOLD analysis project Ga0302270, IMG submission 198773) | Peat permafrost microbial communities from Stordalen Mire near Abisko, Sweden - III_Bog_E2_3 | ecosystem: Environmental > Terrestrial > Soil > Wetlands > Peat | place: Sweden: Abisko...
GACGAAACCCGCAACCATCCCGAGACGCGCGGCACCAGCCGCCTCTCGCCGTATCTCCACTTCGGCAACATCGGCCCTCTGACCATTGCGCTGGCGGTCAAGCAAGCCGTCGCCGCGGGCAAGGCGACTCCTGAAACCGGCGAAAGATTTCTGGAGCAGTTGATCGGCTGGCGCGAACTGTCTGTCCTCTTCGTGCGCCACGAGCCCAACTACGACAACTGGGAGTGCGCTGCCCCGTGGGCCCGCAAATCCCTCGTCGAGCACGCAGGCGACCCGCGCCCGTACCGCTACAGTCTCAGGCAGCTTGCGCGCGGCGAGACCGCCGACGAGCTCTGGAACGCGGCCCAACTCCAGATGGTCCAGACCGGCTGGATGCACAACTACATGCGCATGTACTGGGCCAAGAAAATCCTCGAATGGGCGCCGGACCCGGCCCGTGCCTTCGAGTGGGCGGTGGAGCTGAACGACCGCTATGAGCTGGACGGTCGCGACCCCAACGGCTACGCCGGCATTGCCTGGGCCATCGTCGGCCGCCACGACCGCCCCTGGTTCAACCGCCCTGTCTTTGGCCTGGTGCGCTCCATGACCGCCGCCTCAACGGCCAAAAAGTTCAACGCGGCGCTCTACATCCGCCAGCACGGCGCCAACCTGGACGGCCCCCAATCTAGTGGCACGCCCACCCAGACAATCGCCCAATCTGGACCACTGACCACTGACAACTGAAGACTGAAAACTAGACCCTGGTCCCTGCTCCCTGCCTTTTGCAGATAATTACCTTCCGATGCCGCATACTGGAGAGGCAATGGAGTGTGTTGCAGGGATGTGACCGGTCCGTACCCCTGATCCTTCACCCACCCCCCCTCCCCTTTTCTCCACTTTTTCAGCCCCAAATAAAAAATAAATATAATAAAATCAATAACATGTAAATTTTACCTATTAACTTTCCAGTAACGCAAAACCCTCGATTTTAGCCTGTTTTTAGCCAAAAAATGCCCTTATTGCCTCAAGAACGCTGTTTATTGCGCTTTGAGCCCATGTGTTAGAAGTCACACATCAACAGAGTTAGCGCTGTCCTATAATGGGCCACAATTTCATTCCTGGAATCTGCGCGTTTCGCACGGCCAAATCCATTGGATTTCGCTAACTTCTCCTCGGAAGATGGGAGAGAGAAGAAGCGGAGCCGAAATGCGAATGCGTGTGAGCAGCTTTATCGATCGGCGAATTCCCGGCCAACCTGCCCTGTGCGGCAGAGCGGGCAACTGTGCGTATCCAGCCTGGCGCGGCGGACCAGGCGCGTCACGGGCTTGCCTGCAATGGGGAGCTTTCGCTCTGGCAACTCTGGCGCTTGCCGCGGTAGTCTCCGCCATGGCGCAGAATCCGCTCTCCGGCCCGGCTGCGCAGCGGCCCAATCTTCCTCCGCGGGTGGTTGCGGCCCAGCGCTTTCTTGCCCAGCGGGGCTGGAAGCAGGCCAAAGCCGGAAGCCGGACAAGCTGGCGGAGTAGCGCCGCGCGGTCCGCAGTGCGCCCGTCAGCGGTAGCACCAGAGGGCCCCGGCGCGGCTACAGCCACCTGGCAGCCTCTCGGCCCGTCCGCCGTGCTCTCCACCAACTTCGGCTCCACGCCGGTTCCGGTCACCGGCCGCGTCTCCGCGCTGGCGATGGACACATCCGACTCGAGCGACATTCGGCTGTATGCGGGAACCACAGGCGGCGGCGTGTGGATGGCGAAGTATGCGGATGCGAGCAGCGCCTCTACAGTCTCCTTTACCCCGCTGACGGACACCGTGGAGGCCCTGAGCGGTGCAACAGACGCTTCCATCAGCATTGGCGCGCTGACAGTTCAGCCGGGCGGGACGGGCGTCATTCTGGCCGGCACCGGCGACCCCAACGACGAACTCGACTCCTACTATGGCGCCGGCATTCTGCGCTCGGCGGACGGCGGAAACAGCTGGACCCTGATCCAGGCAACCTTGGACGCGGAACAGTTCATGAGCGGGCAGGACTACAGCTTTGTGGGCGATGGATTTTCCGGTTTTGCCTGGAGCACGGTGGATGCGCAGCGCGTGGTTGCTGCGGTGTCGCAGGCCTGGGAGGGCGCGCTTGTGAATGCGGACCGGCCCAAGCAAAGCTACGAGGGCTTGTATTACTCCACGGACGGTGGTGTCTCCTGGCACCTGGCGACGATTACCGACGGCAATGGAGCGGATGTGCAGGGGCCGCTCGATAGGTTTACCAGCCCCGACGGCAATGCGGCCACATCGGTGGTCTGGAACCCGGTGCGGAAACTGTTCATGGCGGCGGTGCGCTACCACGGCTATTACCAGTCGCCGGACGGCATTACCTGGACACGGATGGCCTCGCAGCCGGCCTCGACACTGACCACTTCGCTGTGCCCCACCAACCCAGGCCTTCCCGGCTCGCAGGGCTGCCCCATCTATCGCGGCACGCTGGCCGTGAATCCCCAGACCGGCGACACCTTTGCCTGGACGGTGGGCTCGTACAACTCAGTGACCGGCCTGTGGCCCAACCTGGGCATCTGGCAGGATGCGTGCTCGATCAATAACGCCGGGACCGCCTGCACCAACCTTACCGTCAGCTTTGCCCAGCTGCCCTGGTTTCCGGGGACCAGCTCTACGGCGCCCACCCTTGCCGACGGCGGCTACACGCTGACGCTGGCTGCTGCGCCTGCGGCCCTGGGACTGGGGCAGGACACGCTGCTGTTTGCCGGCGCGGACGACCTGTGGAAGTGCAGCCTGGCGATGGGCTGCCAGTGGCGCAACACCACCAATGCGACGGCCGGATTCTGCGCGCAGGTGGGCGCCTACCAGCACACGCTGGCGTGGAACCCGCTCATCCCGCAGGAAGTCTTTCTCGGCAACGACAGCGGGCTGTGGCGCTCGCTTGACCAGATTGGCGAGTCGGGCGCGGCATGCGGATTGGCCGGCAACACCGACGCCGCCCACTTTCAAAATTTGAATGGCAGCCTGGGATCTCTGGCGGAGGTCGAGAGCCTGTCGCAGGCTGGCAATACCCCCTACACCATGATGGCCGGGCTGGGCGTCAACGGAACCGCGGGCGTGAAGAGCTCTGCCGGGGTCACGGCGGAGTGGCCGCAGATTCTGGGCGGCAACGGCGGGCCGGTGGTCATAGACCCCCGGGACAGCGAAAATTGGTATGTCAACAACCAGAATGGCGTCTCCATTTATTTGTGCGCGCAGGCGGGCGGGTGTACTCCGGCGGACTTCGGCGCCAGCCCGGTGATCGACATGAACGGCTCGTATGGGGACGGGTTCACGATGACCACCCCGGCCCCGTTTCTGTTGGATCCCGTTGACACGACGCAGATGCTGATCGGGACCTGCCGGGTGTGGCGCGGACCAGCAGGCGGCATTGGCTGGAGCGGAACCAACGCCATCAGTCCCATTTTTGACAGCGGAGTGACGAACGCCGCCTGCAACGGCCATTCTCCCATCCGCTCCATGGCCGCCATGGTTCTGTCCGGCGGCAATGAAATTGTGTATGTGGGCTCGTACGGCTCGGCGGAGGGTGGTTATTCTCCGTGGACCAACCTGACCGCCAATGCCACCGCCAATACGATGAACGCCACCGGCATGGGCGGCATATCCAGCATCTTCATCGATCCTCACGACCCTACCGGACAGACGGTATACGTGACCGTGGGGGGAATGCCTTCCTCGACGCAGACTACGCAACTGGTTTTTCTCTTGACCTTCACCAATGGCAAGGCAAACTGGTCGAACATCTCCTCCACTCTTCCCGCGGCGCCGGTCAACAGCCTGGTCGTAGACCCGCAGGACGCTAATACGGTTTACGTTGCCACGGACGCGGGCGTCTGGTTCACCACGCAGGTCTCAACCTGCGCGCTGGCTGCGTCCAAGTGCTGGTCAGTATTCGGGACCGGACTGCCTGAGGCGCCCGTGGTTGCGCTCAGCGCCGCTCCCGTCACCGCGTCGCAGCAGGTTCTGATTGCGGGAACCTACGGCCGCGGCGTTTGGGACACTCCACTGTGGTCCGCGGGCTCGGCAATAACCACCGCAACGGCGAATCCCGATGTACTGCCCTTTGCCACCCAGCAGTTTGGGACCGCCAGCGGCGCGCAGCCTGTGATCCTGGAAAACACGGGTAGCCTGGCTCTTGTTCCTACGACGATCACCATGAGCGGGGACTTCAGCGAGACCGACAACTGCCAGAAGGTGACAGTGGCTGTGGGCGGCCACTGCACCATCCAGGTGAAGTTCACACCTACAGAGACCGGCAGCCGGACGGGCCAGATGACCATCGGCGCCAATGTCTACGGCGGACAACTGACGGTCGCTCTAAGCGGGACCGGAAGCCCGGCGGGAGCGGTGAGCCTGACTCCCGCGACAGTGCCTTTCGGTCAGGTCGAGATGGGAACCACGTCCGGCTCACTTCCGGTCGCGGCCACCAACAGCGGCACGACGGCGGTACCGATCACCGGAATCGTCATTACTTCTCCCTTTACCATCGCCGGCAACACCTGCGGTACCACAACCCTGGCGGCGGGCCATGCCTGCCAGATCCAGGTTGCGTTTGCGCCCACGCAAAGGGGAGCGGTGGCGGGAACACTGTCGCTTACCGATGGGGCGGGAACGCAAACGGTGGCACTGAGCGGGACCGGGGCAGCTCCGCCGGCAGACAGCCTTCCCACCACGTCTCTTACGTTTCCCGCAACACTGAATGGCAGGCTTTCGGCGGCACAGACCGCACCGTTATCGAACACCGGAGACCTGCCGCTGACGTCGATCTCGATTTCGGTGAGCGGGCCGTTTCAAACCTCGAACAACTGCGGAACCCAACTGGCGGGCAATTCCAGTTGTACCCTCAGCGTGATTTTTGCCCCTGTTACTGCGGGATACCAGACCGGTACGCTGACCGTCACCGATGCGCAGCACACGCAGACGATCGCCCTGTCCGGGACGGGTGTGCAGCCAACGGTTTTGACCGTCAGCCCGTCCAGCCTGACCTTTGCCGCATTGGCCCCCGGCAAGTCCAGCGTGGCGCAAACCGTAACCGTCACCAATTCAAACAGCTTTGCCGCCAGCGCGCTGACGCTTTCCGCCCCCACCCCGTTCAGCCTGACGCAGAACACCTGTCCCGTGAGCCTGGCAGCCGGGGCAAGCTGTACGGTAGGAATTCTTTTTCAGCCGACCACCTACGGCACATACACCGGCACTCTGCCCATCATTTCTCCCGCGGTGGATAACCCATCCGCCGTTGCGCTGTCAGGAATGAGCTTCGATTTCGCGGTAGCCGCGACCGGTTCGACCAGCAATACGGTCGCCAGCAGCCAGACCGCGAGTTATGCCTTGTCTGTAACCCCGGTTTGGATCTCAGCGGCGCAATTCTCGCCCGGAGGAACCTTCACATTCACCTGCGGCACGCTTCCCGCGAACCCAACCAGCCTGCAGGTGAGCGCCGGCTCCTCGGGAACCGTGACTGTTCAGATTTACACAGGAAAATCCGGGACGTCCGCGCGGTTGTCGCCACCGGCCGGTTGGCGCGCGCTACCGCCGGCCTGCGGGTTGCTGTTTCTGCCGTTGGCCTTCTGGCGGCGGCGCAGGACGTTTCTGTTGGTAGCGCTGATGGCGTTCATGGCCTGCGGCGGCGTGTCCAGCTGCACCAGCTCGGGCGGAGGCTCAGGCGGCTCAGGCGGCTCGTCAACCAGCAGTTCCACCCCGGCGGGAACCTATACGATTCCCGTTACCGCAGCTTCCAACGGCGTGCAACATTCGCTCAGCGTGACGCTGACCGTGGACTAAATGAGTGCGGCGCGGAACCCGGAGGGTACCACGCCGCGCCCATTCAAGACCGGGTTTGTACAACCCGCATTTTTAGGCGGCAATCCCGTCTCGGAGATCGCGGATTTTGTTGTGAGAATGCGCGATGTGCTTCTTTTGAGTTAACAGCAGGTCGCGAATATCGCCAGGCATCACCGCTTCAAGGGCCTTCTCATAACCCTTCACCTCTTCGTCCTCCCCTTGCTCGGCCGTGGTCAGCAGGCTGCGGTCGTCAGCTCCCATACGGGCTTTGAGGTCGCCCCAGACGCGATGCAGGGTTCCGGAAGCGGTGCCTCCCTCGTTCACGTCGCGTTCCCCGTGACGATGGAGTTCGTTCTCCAATTCGGCTGCATACTCGGCTCTGACCTGGCTCTCGCTCAGGATATAAAGCTTCGTGGTTTCATTCTTCAGGTGTTCGCCAATCTGCAGCAGCCCCTGGTGACCGTCGTGCAAGACATCGATCACTGAGCGCAATGCTCCGTCCACTTCCGACAACTCTTTGCTTCCCACCATGACTTCAATACCTCTGGCGATGTGATGTGCTTTTGGGGGCTCGGGTTGTTAGGCCACTGCTAATTGAGGCGGATGTGAGCAATCCGGGACGGGCTATACTTTAGCTTCGAGCATCACAGATGAGTGTCCGCGACGGAACCCTGGAAGGCCCGGGACCGGAGACGCCGGAGATGGGGAAGAGCAGCGAATGACGACCAAAGTAACCGTGGAAGAAGTGGAGCGCGTGGCCGAACTTGCCCACCTGGAGCTGGCGCCGGAAGAGACTCCGGGTATGCTGCGCGATTTGAACGCCATTCTGGACTACGTGGCCGAACTCAACGAACTGGATACAAAAGGCGTGTCGCCGCTGGCCCAGGTCAGCGAGCTTGAAACCGCGGCGACCGCGAGCGTGCTGCGCGCCGACCAGGTGTTGCCCTCGCTTGATCGCGCTGCCGTGATGGCGCAGGCGCCGGAGACTGACAAGGTTTTCTTCAAGGTGCCCAAGGTGATTGAGCGGTAAGCGGGCCCCAAGGGAACACGCGCAGCGCGCAACTGCAAACAGGCCGTCAAGATGCCGGAAACAGGCCACAAACAGAGGCCATGGAAAGGAAAGCCCGATTGCCCAGCGAAGCCAAAGCAGCGGAAAACTATGTTGAGAAGCCAAAGACTCTGGCCGAGTTGCGCGCGGAGCTTGTCTCCGGCCAGACGAAGGCCGCCGACCTGGCCGCCAGCTACTATGACCGCATCGCGAGCGTGAATCCGCGCCTGAATGTCTATCTGAGCCTGACCAAAGAACGGGCCCTGGAGCAGGCCGCGCGCGTGGACGCGCTGGCTGCCAAGGGCGATCCCTTGCCGGTGCTGGCCGGGGTTCCGGTGGGCATCAAGGATGTGCTGGTGATGAAGGGCGCTCCGGCGACGGCGGGGTCCAAAATTCTTGAGGGCTATCGTCCTCCGTACGACGCCACGGCGGTGGCAAAGCTGGAAGCGGCGGGGGCGGTGCTGCTGGGCAAGATCAACTGCGACGAGTTTGCCATGGGCTCCTCGAACGAGAATTCGGCTTACGGCCCGGTGCGCAACCCGGTCGATACCGAGCGGGTTCCGGGCGGGTCCAGCGGCGGCTCGGCGGCGGCGGTTGCGGCCAACATGGCGGTGGCTACGCTGGGGTCCGACACCGGCGGCTCGATTCGCCAGCCGGCAAGTTTTTGCGGAGTGGTGGGCGTACTGCCGACCTACGGGCGCGTTTCGCGCTACGGGTTGATTGCTTTTGCCTCGTCGCTGGATCGCGTGGGGCCCTTCGCCGCGAATGTGCGCGACGCCGCCACACTGCTGGGCGTGATCGCCGGCAACGATCCGAAAGACGCCACCAGTTCCCCGGCTCCTGTCCCCGACTTTGCTGCCGAAAGCGATAAAAGCACGGAGCGCCTGCGCATTGGCGTGCCTGCGGAATATTTTGCCGAGGGGCTGGACCCGGAGGTGCGCGCCGCCATTGAAAAAGGCATTGCCGCGCTCAAGGCGGCCGGCTGCACGGTCAAGCCGGTCTCGCTGCCGAACACCAGGTACGCCGTGCCCACCTATTACCTGATTGCCACGGCCGAGGCCAGCGCCAACCTGGCCCGCTTTGACGGCGTGCGCTACGGCTACCGTTCGCCTGCGTCGGAGACCCTGTCTGACATGTACAGCCACTCGCGCGACGAGGGCTTTGGCGCCGAGGTCAAGCGGCGCATCCTGCTGGGGACGTATGCGCTCTCTGCCGGCTACTACGACGCCTATTATTTGAAAGCGCAGCAGGTGCGGCGCCTGCTGGCCGAGGAGTATCTGCGCGCGTTTGCCGAGGTGGATGCGATTGTGACGCCGACCGCGCCCACGGCGGCTTTCAAGCTGGGCGAGAAGACCGGCGATCCGCTGGCCATGTACCTGGCCGACATTTACACGGTGACGGCGAGTTTGGCGGGTATCTGCGGCGTGACGGTGCCGTGCGGCGCAACGGCTGCTGGTTTGCCGGTGGGGATGCAGGTGCTGGCCGCGCATTTGAACGAGGGCACGGCCTTCCGCGTGGCGCGAGCCGTGGAGGCTGCGAAGATTTAGGAGCAAGCGGATGACGATCGGCGGACGGATTGCGGTTGGATTCATGGCGGCGGCGCTGCTGGCCGCGGCGCCTGCAGCTCAGGCAGCAGCACGAAAATCACACACCGTGGTTCTGGGCGCGGTAAAGAAGGTGCCGTACTCCAAGGCCGGCGACCCGGCCGGCGCGGCTGCCGCCGAGGAAGCGCTCAAGATTCGCGCGCTGCTGGTGGACGGCGTTCTGAAGGAGTGGACTAACGGCGACGCCCACGACGTGACCGACCGCAGCTTCGTGGTGCGGCGGGTGATCCGGCTCAACGATTCGCTGCCCGGCGACAAGCTGGGCCACTGGGTGTGGCAGCGGGGTCCGTGGCTGCTGGTGGACCGCGTCACCGGCCACGTGGTTGCGCTCAAGTTGCCGGACTACGACCCCGGCGTGAGCCAGGTGAGCTGGTTCCGCGACTACGGAGCTTATTGCGGGACGACCGCCAGCGGCAAGAGCCTGTATGCCGTGGTGGCGCAGGTGGCGGCGCGCAAGGCGGTGCTGGCCAAAAAGCTGTCGGCCTTCGACCCGGAAAACCATCCCGACCCGGCCTGCGGTCCGCCGGAGTGGCAGCGCGAGCCGCTGCGCATTACCTTCCATCCCACCGGCAAGGATGCGGTGAGTTACGATATCGTTCCCGGCTCGGCGGTCCTGGTGGAGGATTCAAACGACGAGCCGGAGACGCCGGCCGCGGAAGCCAAGCCGAAGTAGCAAGCCGGCAACACTGCACGACAGAAAAAACATGGAATCTTTGGACCAACTGCTGCGGAAGGCTGAGGCGGCGCATGGGCACCTGTGCGCGGGGCAGATTCTGGGCGTGCGCATGGCCCTGCTGGGCCTGGAGCGGCTGGGAATTGAGGACCCGCTTGGCGCCGACCGCAAGCGCCTGGTTACCTACATCGAGATTGACCGCTGCGCTACCGACGCCATCGGCCTGGTGACCGGTTGCCGGCTGGGCAAGCGGGCGCTCAAATTTCGTGACTGGGGCAAGATGGCCGCAACCTTTGTCGATCTCGTTGCCAGCCCTGCTCCCGCTCGCGCTGTGCGGATTGTGGCGCGCGAAGACGCCCGCGAACTGGCGCACCAGCTCTATCCGCAGATTGAAAGCGCCTCCCGGCAGCAGATGCAGGCTTACCGCGAGCTGACCGATGCCGAACTGTTCAGTGAACAGTGGGTGCGCGTAGCCATCGATCCCGGCGATTTGCCGGGCGCGAAGGGCGGCCGCATTCTTTGCTCGCAGTGTGGAGAGGGCGTGAGTTTTGGCCGCTTTTGCGAGGTGGAGGGCCAGCGGCTCTGCCTGAGCTGCGCCCGCCCTGAGCTGCGCTATTGGGAGCCGGAAGACAGTTGTCCTTGATCAGTTGTCAGTTCCGGGGCAAACCGGCTGGCGGGGCGGGGAATACCTGGCCACTGTCGAGTGTCAACTGGCGACTGCTGGAGCAGCTGCTGGCGTCTAGAAGCCCCCACCGCGCAAGTGGTTCTTGGCAGGGCTCGCCTGGAGCAAAAATCGGTATGGTTCAAGCAGAAATCGCCCGCGGTAAAGCTGGTGCAGGCAACTCGTAAAGGCTTTATCAGCATCCGAACTTACATCAGCGGAGTTCCCGTTTTCCTCAGTCTGAGGCACAGTTGGACGGCGCAACCGGTCCTGGCTGCGAAGCCTGCGCCTTGACACGCATCAGGCTGCGCGTATCTTATCTTCCTAGGCAGTCTTTTGGAATCCGGGCGGAGCAGGCACAAGCAGAACTGTGTTGCTTCCGGAATCGGAGTTCCTGAAGAGAGCTGTGTCGAACAGGAAGCAGACGGCAATAGGGTTTGTGGTGGGTGTACGGTTGCGGGATTGGAATCCAGTCCCGGGTAAGCTGCAACCGTTCTTTCCATCCCGGCGGCTGGCGGTGCCAGGGCCGGAATTGACCAGATGCCAGGACCATTCCCGGAGACAAATTTTTCTGTCAGGCGCCCGGCCCAAGGCCGGGTGTGCCTGTGCCCTGAACGGCTGCGGACGATTGCGGCCGGGGGCGAGCAAAGGATGAGCGTGGCGATGAGTTTCGCATTGTTGGCGGGCAGCCCCGCCGGAGCGGGCGGAAGCAGCATTACCATGCTCTTGCCCCTGCTGTTGATTCCGGTACTGTATCTTGTGATGATCCGCCCGCAGCAGAAGCGGCAAAAGCAGTGGCAGTCGATGCTGGGCTCCATCAAGGCAGGCGACCGCATTACCACGGCAGGCGGCATCCGCGGCATCATTCTTTCCATCAAGGACGACGTGATTGTGATTCGCGTGGCGCCGGACGGCATCAAGCTTGAAGTGGCCAAGAACGCGATTGCTTCGGTTACCACCCAGGACGGTACTTCGGGATCTTAAGTTTTTCGTACAAGAGAAACGGAACTAGAGAAACGGGACGATGAAGAAGAATCTCAAGAGCAAAATTACCCTGATTGTTGCAGTCCTTGTGGTTTGCATCTACGGCATTTTCGGAGTGCCATCGGGGTTTACCGGCAAAGCCCTCACCGATGCCCTGACGCAGAGGATTCATCTCGGTTTGGATCTGCGCGGCGGCGCCCACCTGATTTTGCAGGTCGTGGTTTCGGAAGCGGTCAGCGAGGAAACGGACAACACCGTGGCGCTGGTACAGCAAGAGCTGAAAAAGGCCAACCTGAGCTTTACGCAGGTGATCAAGCCCGATCCAACCAAGCCTGAAACGATTCGTGTGGAAGGCTTCGCAGCGTCCAGCAGCAGCGCCGTGCGCTCCCTGTTAGACACCAAGTACTCCACCGAATACGACCTGACCGGCGGCGGCGCGGACAATACCTACACGCTAACCATGAAGCCGATGATTGAAACGGCTCTGGAAAAGAAGACGGTCCAGCAGGCGATCGACACCATTCGCGACCGCGTGGATTCGCTGGGCGTGAGCGAGCCGGTGATTCAGGAGTACGGACTGGGCGCCAACCAGATTCTGGTGGAATTGCCCGGTATTTCGGACTTGGAACGCGTGGAGAGCATCATTCAGTCCACGGCCCGGCTTGAGATTCACCCCGTGGTGGGCGGCCCTTTCCCGGACGAAGCGGCCGCGACGGCCAGCACGGGCGGCACGGTTCCGTCTGACGAGATGATGGTGCATGGCTCAGGAGCGCTGGCAACCGGCTCCGATGCCGACAGCGTATACATTCTGCAGCGCGCCGCGGTCGTGGCGGGCAGCGACTTCCGTTCCGCCGATCCAGGGGTCGATCAGAATGGCCTCCGCGACGTCCGTTTCACGCTGACCAACGAAGCCGGCGACAAGTTCTGGGACTACACCAGCGCCAACGTGGGCCACAGCATGGCGGTGGTCATGGGCGACCGGGTTAGGGAAGTAGCCAACATCAAAAGCGCGATTCGCGACAGCGGCGAGATCGAAGGCAGCTTCTCGCCGGACGAAGTCTCGATTCTGTCGAAGATGCTGCGCACCGGCGCTCTGCCTGCCTCGCTCAAGTATCTCGAAACTCGCACCGTGGGCGCGTCGCTCGGAGCTGACTCGATTCGCGAGGGCGTCACGGCAGCCATTGTGGGCGTTCTGGTAGTCATGGCATTCATGCTCATCTACTACCGCGGCTCGGGCATTAACGCTGACCTGGCGCTGATTATGAACCTGGTGATTCTGCTAGGCTTCATGGGCTTCTCCACTGCCACCTTGACCCTGCCGGGCATCGCCGGAGTCATTCTAACCATAGGCATGGGTGTGGACTCGAACGTACTGATCTTCGAGCGCATCCGTGAAGAGGCGCGCGCCGGCAAGGCGCCGGCCGCGGCCGTGGATCAGGGCTTTGCCCATGCCTGGGT
>Ga0302270_10004953_pt1 | contig 12222 bp, 10 predicted proteins | sample III_Bog_E2_3_FD_198773 | JGI IMG/M metagenome (GOLD analysis project Ga0302270, IMG submission 198773) | Peat permafrost microbial communities from Stordalen Mire near Abisko, Sweden - III_Bog_E2_3 | ecosystem: Environmental > Terrestrial > Soil > Wetlands > Peat | place: Sweden: Abisko...
CGGTCCCGCTCGCGCGGGCGCGAATCGAACTTGATGGAATAGGAAAGCCCGGAGCAGCCGCCACCCATCACGCCAAGCCGCAATCCGCCCTCTTCCGGCGATACGCCTTCCTTGGCCATTGCGATGCGAATGCGCTGGATGGCGCGGTCAGTAACCTGCAAGCCGCCTGCGGTGGGGCCAACTCCGCCCGCGGCCGGGGCGCCCCCTGGGCCCGGTGGGGCAGACTGCGGCTTCGCCGCAAAAGCTCCTTCTGCCGGTTTCGATTCGATTGTCACCATGTTCGACATGATTGCCTTTTCATTCCCCATCCTGAGCTTTCGAGGTGGCGTGGCACCGCAATGTTGCAGGGCCGCGCCACCGGGCAGGAAAGGGGAAGCCTCTTAGTGTGCTGCCGTTGTTGCGCCGGCAGCCAATTCTGTTTCCGCAACGCCGTTCTTCTTCTTCCAGTCGCCGATGGCCGCGCGAATGGCATCTTCTGCCAGCACCGAGCAGTGAATCTTGACTGGCGGAAGCGACAGTTCCTTCACAATGTCGGTGTTCTTGATGGCCAGGGCGTCGTTGACGGTGCGCCCCTTGATCCACTCAGTGGCCAGCGACGAGCTGGCAATGGCGGAGCCGCAGCCAAAGGTCTTGAACTTGGCCTCTTCAATAACCTGAGTCTCCGGGTTGACGCGGATTTGCAGCCGCATGACATCGCCGCACTCCGGCGCGCCCACCAGGCCGGTGCCGACTTCGGTCGAGGCCTTGTCAAGCGTGCCCACGTTGCGGGGGTTGTTGTAGTGGTCGATTACCTGATCGCTGTATGCCATGGTCTGTCTCCTCTGCGGGGAAGCCGCTGTCCGTTGGTTAGATTCGGCAGGTATGCCCGACGAATCGAAGAATTACTTGTCCGGGGTAACGAACTTTGTTGCGTTCAAACCTATTTGACTCCGGTTCCGCAGATGCCAGTTGACGGCAACGCGCATACCTATTGCAATGACGGCGTCCGCGAGAGCATCCCCCGGGACCGCGATCTGCCAAAAGTCCGAATGGACTGACAACACCTGGTGACGGAGAACGGGGCTAAACACCATATCCAAGCCGAAAGTGCACATCAGCATGCCGCCGAAAATTAGAGCCGTCATTGCCCAACTCATCGGTTTCGTGTTCATTGCTGCCTCCGGCCTTCCCTCAGGGGCTAAAGCCCCCAGTCCTTAATATGGCTCTTGCGGCACGACTAAAGTCGTGCCCTTTCAAAACCCGCTGTTGGCCAGCCCCTTAGTCCCTAGTCCCTTAGTCCCTGCCCTTAGTGCGCTGCCCATTGAATCTTGGTGAGGTCGATGCCCTCTTTCACCATCTCGTAAAGCGGTGAAAGCTCACGAAGCTTCTTCACGATGTCGATGACCTTGTCGGCCACGTAGTCCACTTCGACCTGGGTGTTGAAGCGGCCCAATCCGAATCTTATTGAACTGTGCGCAACATCGTCGCCCAGTCCCAATGCCTTAAGCACATAAGACGGCTCGAGTGTGGCCGAAGTGCAGGCCGAACCGCTGGAGACCGCTACGTCGTTGATGCCCATCAGCAGCGACTCACCCTCGACATACACAAAGCTCATGTTCAGGTTGCCCGGCAGCCTGTGCTCCCATGAGCCATTCACATGGATGTAGTCGAGTTCGGACTCGAGCTTGGCCTTCAGCCGGTCGCGCAAGCCGCGCAAGTAGGCCGCCTCTGTATCCATCTCCTCACGGGCAATTTCGCACGCTTTGCCCAGACCCACAATGCCGGGCACATTCAAGGTGCCGGACCGCATTCCGCGCTCGTGGCCGCCGCCGTCGATCTGAGCCGCGATTTGAACACGCGGATTGCGCCGGCGTACATACAAAGCGCCCACGCCCTTCGGGCCGTAGATCTTGTGTCCCGAAAGCGAAAGAACATCGATGTTGTCGGCGATGACGTTGACCGGGACCTTGCCTACCGCCTGCACCGCATCGGTGTGGAAGATGACGCCCTTTTCATGACAGAGCTTGCCGATTTCGCGAATAGGCTGCAGCACGCCGATCTCGTTATTGGCCGCCATGATCGAGACAAGGATGGTCTTGTCGTCGATGGCGCGTCTCAAGTCGTCGAGATCAATGAGCCCGTCTGCCTTGACGGGAAGATACGTGACGCGATAGCCGTACTTCTCCAGCCGCTTGCAGGTGTCCAGAATCGCCTTGTGCTCGGTCACCTGGGTGATGATGTGGTTGCCGCGCTCGCGATACATCTCCGCTATGCCCTTGATGGCCAAATTGTTCGACTCGGTTGCGCCGGAGGTGAAGATGATCTCCTTGGCGGTGGCGCCGATCAGCCTGGCAATCTGCTCGCGCGCGGTCTCGACGGCCTGCTCAGCTTCCCAACCAAACGAGTGGTTCCGGCTGGCCGCGTTCCCGAACTTGGTGGTGAAGTAAGGCAGCATCGCCTCCAGAACCCGGGGATCAAGCGGGCTGGTAGCGTGATTGTCCATGTATATCGGCAGACTCAAGCCTGCCGGCACTTCCACATTGCTTGCAACGGTACTCATTCAGGTCTCCATCCTCTTCAATGCTTTGCTCCGCGTATAGCGGAGAGGAAAACTTGTTGCTACAAGGTCAGTGCAACCAACCCCTGGGCGGCGTGAACTGGAGCGCCTTGCGCGCGGGTCGCGGGTTGTTCGTGCTCCGCCAAATCTTGAATGCTGATGCTCTTCAGTACTCCGGCGATCGTGTCGTTCACTCGCGCCAACGGTTCCTTGATGGTGCAGCTCGGCGTCAGCTCGCAGGATTTTGCGCCCTTGGTGCAGGAAGTAATGAAAAACGGCCCGTCGATGGCGAGAATTACTTCGTAGGCCGAAATCTTGCGCGCATCCCGCGCCAGGGAGTAGCCGCCATTCATCCCGGCATGCGAACGCAGCAAACCATTCTTTGTCAGCAGTTGCAGAATCTTAGCCAGCAACTGTGCTGGAATGCCATAGGCGTCGGCAACATCTTTTGCGCTCAACGCAGTCGTCTCCGGGTGCTCGGCGAGGTATTTGAGCGCCATCAACCCGTAGTCCGCCTTTTTGGTCAGCTTGAGCATTCAATATCCGACTTCTTCGGTCCGCATTCAGTATACGACCGATTCCGTCGGGATTTCAAGTCCACTTGGGAACCGGCTTTAGAACGCTGAGGAAAAAATCTGAAGCGTGATCGAAAGATTCAACAAATATCCGTTTCAAATTATGGAAAAGCCCGCTACAATCTGGCGGAAAGAGCAGTTTATCCAAACGATCCACGAGCGATGGCAACCATCTGCAAGCATCCGAGGGTACGTATCGTTTCCCGACACGACGACATCGAGTTTGTCGAGTGCCTGGAGTGTGGCGAGGTCTTCGACTCCGAAGAGTTCCGGGATATGGAGATTGAAGAAACCGTCGAGACAGAGGACGCTGCAAGCGACCTTTGAGACCGAATCACCTGACGCCGGACTCGTTGGCCACTGGACCAGCGATGCGGCGCGACGCTGTCCACGCGTAATGCAGGCCCGATACCACGGTCAGGACCATCGTGGCATCCAGCGCCAGCATCCGTACCTCCGCGACCCAATGCGCCGCGGTGAGTTGATGCAGCAGCACGGCGGCAACCGCGGCGATCTGTATGGCTGTATTGGCTTTGCCAAAGATGCTTGGATTAAACTCCCGGCGTCCGACCGCCGCATACAGAATGGCCGCAACCACCAGAATGCCTACATCGCGGCCGAATACCATCACCGTGACTCGGGCCGGAATGAGGCCCATATGGGTGAGGACCACGAATAGCGTGCTCAGCAGCAACTTGTCGGCTACGGGATCGAGGTATTGGCCTAGTTGGGAGCGCTGCTTCAGCACGCGGGCCAGGGTGCCATCCAGAGCATCGGTTAATCCGGCCGCCACAAACAGGCCAAAGCTCACTGCGTAGTGTTCTTCGAGGATGGCGGCCACCAGAAATGGCGCCAGGCAGATGCGCAACAGCGTCAGCAGGTTCGGAGCGGTGCGGATTGGGTTCAACCGAGTGCTCGAAGCGTCTTCCATGGCAGATTATTGCAAGCACCAGACTGGAGCGATCCCTGGAGGAATCACGCAAATGTACTTCCCAGCCAAGAGCGCCGCGCCGTTCGTCAACGATGGTACATCATGAAACGGATTAGCGACACCCCCATCAGTCTTTTCCAATCCAAAGATGAGCCTGAAGGAAGCGAAGGGTAGGCGAAGCGGGTTTTTGTCCTTTCGGGTTTTGAAATCAACATATGCTAGCAGCCGAGGGCGGAGGGAATGTGGAAATCGCTCCGGCATGATTTCCATTTCCCCGATGCACTTTCCGAGCGATTTCCAAGGTTTGTGGGAAGGTCGGAAAACAACGCACTATCGTTTTCCGAGCTTTCCATAAACCGCCATTTCCTCGGCCCTTGTGCATCGGCCTGCGGGCCTACGCGGTGAGCCGCAGCTTCTCGAACAGCTTGCTTTTTGCTTGCTGCATTCGTCGCGCGGCATCGGTGTCGCTGATGGCCGCGGCGACCCTTTTCAGCGCGTTCATGCTCAACCCGTCGCGCAGGTATTGCGCCGGTTTGTGCAACAGCGACAGCGTCTCCAGCGGTGTTTGGTAGCGCTTGTAGCGGATGCGCCTCCGGCCCTTTTCGTCGATCTTCACGTCGGCCTGGGCACAGGGGCGATGATAGTTCAGATACGGATTCAAGTACTCATGATAGAAGTCATTGAGCGCATCGGCGTGCCTGGGATCGATGTACCCATAGCCGATATGCTTGCGGATGATGGCGCCGTTCTTGGCCTCCACCAGGCCGTTGTCGCCGCTTTGCCGAGGCCGGCTTTTGGTCTGTTCGATGAGCAGCTTTTCCAGCAACTCGGCGACGGTCTTGTTGATGAACTCCGAGCCGTTGTCGGTGTGGAAGCCCAGGATGCGAAAAGGAAACTGGCGCATCATGTGCTTCAAAAGCGGCTCCAGATAGGCCTCCGAGATGCGCGGCGTTGAGCCCACCGCCTCCCACTGCGTGACCTCATCAACGGCGTTGATGTGATAAACGCCCTTCTCCCCGCCGTTGGGCTGGTCGCCCTGATGCACCGTGTCCAGGCGCAAAAAGCCGGGCTGGCCCTGCGGCTGCGGCTTGCGCCGTTCGCCGATCGAGACCGCCGTGGGCCGCGTCCTGGTGTAGTTGAGAAGCCGCTCGCGGTAGCGCGAATGCTTGCGCAAGTTATACAGGTGCGCGACCGAGATGCCTGCCAGCCGCGCAAACTCCGGCCGCTTGTAGACCTTGTGCTCGCGTTCCAGAATACGCCGCGTCGCGGGCCCGCTCAGCGTCTCGTGCGCTTCGTCTACCGAGGCCTGCAACTCGATGTCGGCACGCGTATAGAGCGGCGGGAAACGCCGTCGCCGATAGACCGTCACCCGGACCTGCCCGCTGGCCGTGTAGCGAGCGATCAGCCGCGTAACCTGCGCCCGGCTCAGCCCGGTCATCCTTTCGACGTAGCGCCGAAGCAGACCCCGCGCCGCCTTGCCCTGCAGGGCGTATTCCTGCCCCACCAGCACACGCTCCACCCAGCCATAGAGCTGCTGGCGATCCTGGGCTTCAAACCGGATTTCCTCGCTGGCCGCGACAAACCGGCCAATCGATTCCAAACTCAACTTCTCTGCGTCGTTCATGCAAATGTTCACTACCCAGCATGACCGCCCCTTCAGGCTCATCTTGTGTTGGAATCAAACTCAGCCTTCAGGCTCATCTTGTGTTGGAAGAGAGTCCATCTTTCCCCGCCGCCCCGATCCTGTTAAACTAGCTGATATTGCATTGCAGGCGCGTAGCTCAGTTGGTTAGAGCGCTTCCTTGACACGGAAGAGGTCGCTGGTTCGAGTCCAGTCGTGCCTACCATTTATTTCTTTTAGAATCAATGGTTTAGATTGACACCCCCTGCCAGAGCCACACTTCATTTCACCCAAGAATCACCCAAAACCTACTGAATGGCCGTTCCGGCTGCTCCGAATATGGCATCGACCATCATTTGTTGAGCCGCCATTAGCTCGTCTGAGTCCGTTTGCGTGTACCGGCGGAGCGTAAAGGCCGCGTTGTTCTGGCGGAGGGTGGTCTGAGCCGTCTTCGGGTCAACCTTCTTTTTGGTCGTCAGGAAGCTGGACAGGCTGTGGGCCAGCTTGCATCGTTCGGCGTACTAGCCTACGCCATCGGTAAACTTACGCTGACTGGCCTCTGAGACGTCTGGGGCGGCAAGCGAAGCTTTACTCTGGGACTCGGCGGCGCAATCGTATTTAACTTGCTGTTCGCCTCAACAGGCCTCTTGCCGGTGTTTACGATAGCCTGGATCGCAAACAGGTTGTCCCAATCCATCGGTTGGGCGGGACTCATCAAGGTCTGTTCCAACTGGTTTGGGTTTTCTTCCTATGGCACGGTGATTGGAATCCTGAGTCTAATTTACCTGGTAGGGGATGCCGTCGCGCGCCAATCGATGGGCATGCTCAAACAACAGGGATTCGGCTGGAGAGTCTTGTTTTACTTTGCTGCTATTGTGGCTTCGGCGCGATCGAATTGAACCTGGCCGCCGCACGCATCGATTTCCTGATCTCCTCCGCGAACAAATGTATTGAGGGTGTGCCGGGCTTCGGATTCGTATTGGCGCGGCGCACGCGATTGTTGGAAGCGAAAGGGCAAGCGCGCACATTAAGTCTCGATCTGCATGCGCAATGGGCGGGCCTTGAGTCCGATGGACAATTTCGCTTTACCCCGCCGACTCATGTGTTGCTGGCCTTTCACCAGGCTCTTTTGGAACTGGACGCAGAGGGGGGGACCGGGCGGCCGTGCTGCGCGCTATCGTGCAAACCACCCCGCACTGATGCGCGGGATGGTGGAGATGGGCTTTGAGACTTATCTATCGGCGGAAGACCTGAGCTTCATCATCACTACATTCCGCTATCCGCAGGATCCGCGCTTCTGCTTCGACGAATTCTACCAACGGCTCAGCGAACAGGGGTTCGTGAATTACCGTGGCAAGCTAACGACGGAACCATGCTTTCGCATCGGAACTATTGGTCGGTTGTTTGCGATGGATATTAAAGCGTTGCTAGAAGCGATGTGCCGCGTGCTGGGAGAATTGGGAGTCGCGCCTGCTATCCGCACCGTCTCTTGAGCTGCAATGGCTGCTATTGTCGAATTCGACCTCTTGGGTTGGAGAGGCCAGATCATATCCGGACGACGGTTACTTAACGAATGTCGAGTCGGTCCCAGCCTGCAGAGCCTCTTGAAACGTTCTCCACCTGCATGAGCTATCGGCTTGGCTGCATCCAGGCACGAAAATCGGTACGCGCTCAGGCGGGTTGTTGACGCTTAGAGGCGTGGCGTTACGCATCTGATCCAGCGTTTGCGCCATGTAGGAAGTGCGCACGGAATATTCTCCCGTCGATCCGTCCTTCCACAGTTCAAACACCAGAGCTCCACCCGGCGACGTATCATCGAGGCGGCCATCGATGAGCCATGTAAGACCAAGCGCACCGCTGATGTTGGAAAGGTTGGTGTCATGGCCGACCAGGACCAGAAGACGGTCCTCAGGGCTGCCAAGCGCACCATCAATCGCCTTGCCTTTGATGGCCTGCTCGATTGAACGCAAAACGTGGCGGAGCAAATTCGATGATCCGACACGCGCGATATAGCTGGTGCGCCTTTCCAGTTCAGCATTTGCAGTGTGGAGTTGCATTAGCTCCCGCACCTTGTTCGCGTCAACTAATCCCCAACCGACCTGGGTCGCATCCATGCCCTCGGCATATTCCAGCAGCAGATTCTCGGCCATGGTTGCAGCCATGCCCAGAGGGCTGCGCAGTTCGACAAGATGGTCGCCTTTTCCGGGACCAATTGAGGATGGAATTTCGAACAACGAACCCTTCGCACCAGCACACACTGGCTCGGGTTTGCATCCTCGAAGAACTTCTTCCAATGCGCTGAGTTGCGGACAATACGCATCTGCCAAGCCTGCCGGATTGCCGCCGATGCGTCCAGAGACCGCTGCCGCCGCAAGCGCTTTGTCGGGATGCCCGATGCCGGCCTCCAGCGAATGAAAAAGCGGGTCGGGCGTGCCTTCCGGGAGTGCTCGCACTGCGGCGTTGCAGCCCGGAAACATACCAGCAGCCAGCGCCTTTCCCGTCTCCCGCGTACGCTGATCCGAGTCAGCCAAAATTGATATGAGCTTCGCATCGGCGCAGCCGTCGCCGCCAAACAAGCCCTCTTTGGCGAACAGCTCGCGGTCGTACGCGCCGAACAAAGTCATCAGCTTCGCGCCGTGTTGTGTGAGGTAGCCCGGCGGAACGGTCCACGCAGGCCATGGCTTGACGGAGTACTGATTCAACTGATCCGTCTTGCCGGTTGGCGAACGCACGCCGTGGCGGCTTACGATCACCACATATTTCAACTTGCTCGCGTTTCCACTCTTTGCCACAGAACTCTGCGGCAAACTCTGCGCCGTCGACAAAGTCGCCACCGCGAGAAAGAGCGACAAGCCTCCAAATCCGACGCAGTTCGCACACCAATTTGTCATTTGCCGCCCTTCAAAACTGAAGTGGAGTAGATACGAATCTCCGCGGGGTTCGAGCCAGTTGGTGGAACACCCACATAGAGCGCGCTTTGCGATGGAACGAACAAGGCTGTCTTTGCGCCTGGTGAGGTGCGCGTCACTCCGACCGCCTTGATGGTTGTCCCGTTGACATCGAATGTGTCCACCTCACCGGCTCCGCTGATCACGTACACACGGCCGAGCTTCGCGTCGTAGAACAGATCGTCTGCGCCCTCGCCCGTCGATGCGCGCGAAAGCTCCGTGCCTGAAGCGCCATCCAATTCGATCAGCGTTGCGGGAGTCCTGCAGGCCACAAACAGCTTGTGGTGTCCGGCGTCATAGGCCATCGGTACATTATCCGCCGCGCCAGTCAACTTCCAGTGCGCAGCAATCGTGTTGGTTGTGCCGTCAATCACGGCGACCTCGCTTGCGTCCGCAATGTTTGCAAAGATGCGGCGTCCGCTCACATCCAGATCCAATGCCTCAGGGTGAGCAGCGACAGGAAGGTTCTCAACCAGCGTGAAGCTCGCAGTATCCACCACGGCAACTTTGCCTGGGGTTGCCGCATTTGCGCCGCCGTGACCAACATAGAGCAGATGATGCGCGTCGTCGAAGACCATATCATCGGCATCGTCTGAGAGTTTGATGGTGCCGGCGAGCTTGAGCGGACTGCCCTTGTATACCCTGAGTTCACCAAGCGAACCATCGGCAACGTAAAGGCTCGCGGTAGCATCAACCCAGGCGAGGCCATGCGGCTTGCCAAGCCCTGTGATATTCTGCGCAACTGTTCCCGTTTTCAAGTCGATGACTTCTACAGAGTGATTGCCGGTTGCCGCGGCGAACAGACGATGGCCAGGGGGGTCAATGGCGAAGTGATCAAACTTGCCGGTAACGCCTGGCAATGGAATCGTCGTGCTGAGCGGCAGTGAAGGTGAGGTTTGTTTGCTTGCCGCAAGAGAAACTGCAAAAAGAAAAAACACTGCAAGTGTCCGCATTGTCCCTTTTCCAAATCGAAAGCAGGATGTGCGGGCGTCGAGGGCAAGTCCTCGACGCCCGCTTTGATTTATTTCTCGCGGCTCAAGTTCCAGCGCAGGCTTGCAGAGTATGTAGGCTTGTAATACTCGCGTTGCGTCATATACTCGGGGCTCCCGTTGTAGAATCCAAAGACCTCATTGTTCAGATTTAGGCCGTTGAGTTCCAAATGAAGCCCTTGATAGAGGCGCATGCCGACCTGCGCGTCGATCTGCGTGTGCGGATAAAAGTAATTGTCGCCCCAAGGTCCGTCTATGGGTCCGGGGGAGTTTTCGCCGCTGCCCGTCGGCAAACTGTTGACGTACTGGTAAGCATAGATGTTGGCGCCGTTGTAGCTGACCCCGAGGTGGGCCGAGTAGCGCTTGTATTCGAATGAGGGTTGGACGTTGTAGGAATTCTTCGCTTGTCCCACTAGCGCGGGTGTATCGGTTCGCCCCGGAATGCCTTCTGTATTCGAGCCGGTGAAGGTGTAGTTCGCATTGATCCCCAGGCCACTAAACCCGCCCGGAAGCATGGAAAAGTGCTGCTGGTAGGCAACCTCCAAACCAGATACGTGAGCTCCAGAGCCGTTTACGTTCTGCTGTTGAATATCAACCGCGCTTCCGGAAATGCCGTAATACGGAGAGGTCGAAGGAATCGAAGTGTAATCCGCAAAGATCGGATTGCTGAGCTGCTTGTAGAAATAGCCCGCCTCAAACAGGCCCAGGGACCGGATCTGGTGTTCCAGCAAAACATCAAAGTCGTTGGCATGTGTCGGGAGCAAGTTGGGGTTGCCGACTGAAATCGCAGGGTTCCCGCCGTCGTTGATGCTTACGTAAGGAATGATGTCGTACGGGTTCGGGCGCGAGATGCCCCGCGCAAAGACGGCCCGAAGGTTGGTGTCGTTAGTGAAGGCGTAGCGAGCCTGAACGCTTGGAAGCGGGTCCCAGTAGGTATTGTTGGAATTGACGGTGGTATCGGAGATCCAGTTCTGGTTTGCATCTTGATTGGGCACATATCCGAGAGTGCGCAGCGTGGTTCCCTCAATGCGGAGGCCCATCTGGAGGCGGAGCCGGTTCGAGTTAATAGTATTCATGATGTAACCTGCGCCAACGCGCTCCACCAGGTTGAAGTTCGCAGGGTCGGAGCTGAAGTGGGTGTCGTTGACATCCAGCGAAAACTGATTGGGATTGTTGTCAAAAAACTTCGTCCGAGTGTCGAAGCTGGTGGTCGGTCCCATGTGGTAGTTGCCGCTGTAGTAGTGAGGATCGACATAGCCGTCTTCGAATTGATCCGCGGTGGCATTGATATCGCTGGCCGTCTGGGGACCGTTGTAGTCCCAGCTCGGAGTATAGGCATTTTGAAACTTGTGATTGTTCCGGAACTCTCCGCCAAATTCAAGCGTCGCCGGTAGCCTCCCAAAGTGGTAGTTCGTACCCATGCTGGCCCACTCTTGCAGGTTCAACTGAACCGCTTGGCCGGTAGTGGTGATGAATTCGCTCATGGTGTAATTCGAGAGTGTGAAGGTGTCATCGGCGGCGTTGGAGTTGGGCTGCATGCAGCTCGGAGACCAGGTAGGGAGATAAACGCTCTTGGCGGCGGTACCAGTATAGTTGCAGTTCGCGGAATCGAATTTCTTCAAGGCCTTGGCGGTGGACCACTTGACTTCAGGGTTCCCTGCGGCGTTCAATTCGCGAGAGCGCGAGACTGACGAGCCCCAGGTTATCCACGCCTTATTGAGAATGTGGTTGCCGCCAATGGACAGACTCCCGATAGCGAAGTCCGGTTTGCGGCTTGACTCGTAGTACTTGGGCTTGTCGAGAGTGTTGATGCCGTAGTACCACTTGTCGCCCCAGTCCTTGAAGTCCGAAAGCAGGAAGTGCGCAGACAGGCTGGAGCGATCGCTCAGCTTGTAATCGGCGCCCATCGTCCCGCCCCAGCGCAGCCGCTGATAGCGATAATCGCGCAGCGTTACGCCGTCATAATACGGAGTAGCGCTTCCGTCGGGATTGATATCCGGAGCAGGTTCAATATCGTTGATGCCGCGCCCGTTGTAGTCGTACCCCGCGCCCATAATCACGCCCCAGCGCTTGTTTGCGCCAAAGCGCTGGCCAAGCGTCAGGCCCACCTTGCCTATGTAGCGCGTATTTGTAATTGGGGTCTCCCCCATCGTCGTCTCAATGTTGAAGGTCGGCCGTTCACCGGCCATCTTCGTCACCAGGTTGACCGATCCTCCAATTCCGTCCGCATCCTGGTTGGCCGACAGTGTCTTGTTCAATTCGATCGACTGGATCATGTCGGAGGGAATGGTGGCCAGGTTAACCTGCCGGATGGCTGCCTCGGGAGAAGGGACGGTGACACCGTCGATGGTCACATTAGTCATGCGCGGGTCCAAGCCGCGAACCTGCACGTAAACTCCTTCACCCTCGTCGCGTTGCAGCGTAACGCCCGGCATTCGCCCGATCGCGTCCGCGACGTTTGCATTGGGAAGAGATAGAATCTGCGTTTCCGGCATCACCTGGAGAATGTTCGGCGCGTTGATCACCTGGTTGATCGCCTCAACCTCATTCTTTCCGCTCTCCGCCGTGACCACTACTTCCGTGTTTCCAGGGGCAACCGTTAAAGTTACATCCGCATGCACC
>Ga0302270_10004956_pt1 | contig 12221 bp, 9 predicted proteins | sample III_Bog_E2_3_FD_198773 | JGI IMG/M metagenome (GOLD analysis project Ga0302270, IMG submission 198773) | Peat permafrost microbial communities from Stordalen Mire near Abisko, Sweden - III_Bog_E2_3 | ecosystem: Environmental > Terrestrial > Soil > Wetlands > Peat | place: Sweden: Abisko...
GAAGCCGAAGTAAACGGCGCACTGCTTGAGGAGGAACTTCTGCCCGTCGGGTGACGCGAGGTCCAAGCGGTACGTGTTGACGTACTTCACCGAGGCCGCGAGCCACTGCTGCCACGCCTCCTTCGACACCTCGGCGAACAGCTGCTGTCCGAGCTCGTTCCGGTACGGGGGGCGGTCCAGCCCCGGCAGAGCCTTCTTCAACATGCGGCACTGAACGATTCGTTCGATCATGAGCACCTCAAATCTTCGAGCCCGAATCCGTGCGCCAGCGCAGCGCCCGCAGTCTCGGCGCGGCTGGTCGGCGAGATAGAGTACTCAATTAGTCCTGATTCACGGCACTGTCCAGGACCGGAGACTCTGCGGGGGTCCGCGATGATGCGCGCTCGTCCTTGCGCGTCGCCCAGCCGCGCGTCACATTGGGCTCGCGACCTTCACGGGATCGCACGCATGAAGACCTCTTCCTGAGCCGAATCGCTCGCGAGTCCTTCGCGAGTCTTTTGCGAATCATCCGCGGCGCCGCCGCGTTTGCTCAGGAGTCCATGCATGCAAGCCCTATTGGCAAAGGGCATCGCGTTCGCACATGGCGACGCGGTGCCGCTCTTCGATCACGTCGACTTACACCTCACCCCTGGCTGGTACGGCCTCGTCGGCGCAAACGGCGCGGGGAAGAGCACGCTGCTCCGTATCCTCGAAGGTGAGCTCCGCCCCGACGCTGGGTGCGTCCGGCGCGAGCCCAGCAACGGCTGGGTCGTGTCGTGCGCGCAGGAGGTGCACGACGCGGGCGCCGACATCGCGGACCTAGCCGCGCGCGAGGACGCAACTGCACGTCGACTGCGCGCGACGCTCCGGCTCGACCCCGCGGTGCTCGAGCGATGGTCCAGTCTGTCGCCGGGCGAACGCAAACGGTGGCAGGTGGGGGGGGCGCTCGTCCGCGAGCCCGACGTTCTCCTTCTCGACGAGCCCACCAACCACCTCGACACCGTCGCGCGCGAATGGCTCGTCACCTCGCTCCAGAGGTTCCGCGGCATCGGCGTCGTCGTGTCGCACGATCGCATGCTCCTCTCCACGCTGACGCGGGAGACGCTGCGCATTCGCGCGGGGCGCGTGGAGACCAAGCCGGGCGCGTACGACGACGCGAAGCGCGAATGGGACCGGGAAGAGCACGAAGCGCAGGGGCACAGGGACGCGCTGCGCGCGGCGCGCGACACGGCGGAGCGGAGGCTCGGGGAGGCGCGGCGCACGCGGGCGTCTGCCGAGCGATCCCTCTCGCCGAGCATGAAGGATCCTCGCGATCACGATGCGCGCAGCATGGCGAGGAAGGGGCTCGCTCGGCGCGCGGAGAAGTCGCTCGCGCGCCTCGTCACCACGCGGCGCGCGGTGCTCGAGCGCGCGGACGACTCGCTCGCGGCCACGGACCCCGTCGTCCGCGAGCGCGGTGGGGCGCTCTTCGTCGACTGGGAGCCCGCCCCGCGCAGCCGCGTCCTGTCGCTGTATGCCGCGGAGATCCGCGTGGGAGACCGAGTCCTCGTGCGCGACGTCGCCCTCGACGTGGCGCGGGACGCGCGCGTGCGCATCGCGGGACCCAACGGCGCAGGCAAGAGCACGTTGCTCCGCGCGCTCACGAAGGGGGCAAGCCTCGACCCGGCCCGCGTTCTCCATCTTCCCCAAGACACGACGCCGGCCGACGACGTGCGCGCGCTCGAAGCCGTTCGGTCGCTCACGCCCGCAGAGCGCGGCCGGGTCCTGTCGCTCGTCGCGGCGCTCGGCGTCGATCCGGGCCGACTGCTCGCCTCGCGGCAGCCGTCGCCCGGAGAGGCGCGCAAGCTGCGGATCGCGACGGGGCTCGGCCGCCGTGTCTGGGTCCTGGTCCTCGACGAACCGACGAACCATTTGGATCTCGAGTCGATCGAACGGCTCGAGCGGGCGCTCGCCGGCTATCCGGGTGCGATGGTGCTCGTCACACACGACGATGCGTTCGCGCGCGGGTGCCGGTGCGACACGTGGCGCATCGAGGGGGAGCGGGTTGTCGTGGAGTGAAAGGCTCGTAGACCGGCGCTCGGCTCCCGCTCCCGGTCAGGACTCCGTCGTACGCCGGGGGCGGCTCACTTCGGTGTCACCTTCATCACGGCCGCACCTGTCTCGTTCCCCTCGTTCACCCAGTACACGCTCGTTCCGTCGACCGCGATACCGACGGGATTCGTCTGGCCCGCAGCGAGGACGACGACCGGGCCACCGCCGATCGGCGCCTTGAGAACCTGACCTCCCGTGCCGTTTCCGTACGTCCAGTAGACGGACGTCGCGTCCACGGCGATCTGTATCGGTAGGGCGGGCGCGATCACGATCGGCGCTCCACCGTCGCCACCGAGTGGAAGTCGCACCAGCGCGGTGGACGTTCCCCAGTACAGGTTCGCGGAATCGACCGCGATCGGCCTCGGGTTCGTCTCTCCGGACGCGAGCACCGTGGGAGCGCCCCCGTCCGTTCCCCCCACGGGCGCCATGGAGACGGTCCCGCCCGTGTTCGTCCAGTACACGTGCTGCGCGTCCGCGGCGAGATTCCACGGATTCGCTCCAGCCGCCACCAGCGTCGTCGTCCCTTGGGCGATCGAAAAGGCGACGACGTCGCCGGCCGCGTCCGCGAAGAAGAGGCTCGTGCCGTTGGTCGCAACGGAGATCGGCTCGCCACCGACCTCCAGGGTCCGGTCGGCGCCCGCATCCGGCGCCTTGGGCAACGCAGTGATCCCTTCGCTCCCGGCCGTGTAGATGGTCGAGGAGCCGAGCGCCAAGGCCCAGAGCTCGCCAAAACCGCTCGCCAGAACGCTCGCGGTTCCGCCGCCGATGGGAACGCTCTGCACCGTCCCTGGGATCTCGGCTACGCCCGGCGACGGTAGCGTCTCCCAGGTACCCCAGTAGACGTTCGTCGCATCGACGGCGATCGCGTACGGCATGGTCTGCGGTTCGGCCGAGAGTGTCGTCACGCACCGGCCGAGCGCGCACGTGCCCGCGCACGACACACCGCAGGCGCCGCAGTTGTGGTCGTCCGTCTGCTCATCGACGCAGACACCGCCGCAGAGAGTCGCCGTCGCGCAGCTGCACGCACCCGCGTCGCAGTTGGGCGTCGGCTGCGCGCACGCGGTGGAGACCAGCCAGGCGCCGTCCGCGCTGCAGGTCTCCGGCGCCTCACCGCTGCAGCCCACGGCGCCGGGCGTGCAGTCGCCGGTGCACGCTCCGTTCACGCACGCCTGGTTGCTGCAATCCGATGGGGCGCTCCAGGCCCCCCCGTCGCACGCTTCGACCGCATTGCCCGCGCATTGCGTAGCGCCGGCAGCGCAGGTCCCCACGCAGGCTCCGTTCTCGCAAGTCTGGCCGCTGCACGGCACGGGCGTCCCCCACTGCGCCGCGGCGGTGCACGTCTGCACGGCGTTCCCCGAGCACTCCTTCGCATTCGGGGCACAGACACCACACGGGCCGTTCACACAGCTCTGACGGAGGAGCACGTAGTTCCAGACGGTCGTGCAATCGCCGTAGCCGGACGTATCCGAGAACTGGCTCGCGGACAGACCGAGTGCCATGGGCGCGGACTCGACGCCGGCGCTCCCCCCGTCGCCGTAGGCCTCGTAGACGGACCCATACGAGGAGTCGATGGAGAGCGTGAACGGTTGGCACGGTTCGTAGCCCCAGCATTGCTGGGTAGACCCGGAAGCCGTCAGACCGTCGATCGTCAGTGTGAGGCCGATGTCATCGGCGGATTGATACGCGGGATTGTTGGCGACGGCCGAGAGTCCGAGCGTGGTCGGTCCAAGCTGCGTGACGGTGAAGGTCATCGGGTCGAGGACCTCGTTCGGAAACTGCGGAGGGGACTGGCACGACACCGAGCCCCCACCGCCCCCGAGGGTCCAGGTGCCGACGAACCCCGAAGGGGGCGCAGGCGGACCGCCGTCGACGAGTGAGCAGCCTAGCTCGCTCGTGCAGGTGCTGGCGGAGAGGGTCTCGCACGGTGCGAAGCTCCCGAAGCACTCGAGGCCGGACCACGAACAGCCAGCCGCAGCGCACGTGGACGCGTCGGCACCCTGGCAGTCGGTGAGGTCGAGCGCTGCGCACTCGCCCTGCCCCGGCGCTCCTGCAGAAGCCCACGTGCAGTACGGGGGGCCGCAGTTGGACTCGGAGAACGATTCGCAGGGTATTCCCTCGCATTGCCCCCACGTGCAACCCGGCACGCCAGGGCACGTCGTTTCGTTCTGACTCTGGCAGACGTTCGTCGGCGTGCCGGTGCATACCGGTGCGGGGGCGGGGGCGGCGTCGTAGGAGGTTCCGGTCCCCACGGGCGTGACGTAGCCAGCGTCGAGATCGGTGCCGCCGTTCCCGCTCGAACCGTTCGGGGAGCCACATGCGACCGCGACGACGGGTCCTGCTGCGAGCATGGCGAGGAAGAGGGCGCCGCGCATGGGAGCGAGCCTACGGGCCGTGGCGAGCCCTTCGCAATGGAGCCCACCTGGGAGAGCCTCCGCGGGCAAGCGGAGCGCCTGCCGCACAGTGCCGGCCCACGTACGCGCGAGCGTGACGATCGGGCGGTGCATCGGCACTACTCCGTTTGACACCCGGTCCCGGGCACACACTGCGCACAGGAGTCGAGCCCGTATTCGCACTGCGCGGTCCCGGCCGCGTTGAAGTCGGCGCACGTCGCGTTGTCACCCGTCACCTGGCACGCGCATGTGTATGCGGACGACCAGACGCCGTTCGTACACAGGTCGACGCCTGTCTGGAGGCTGCCGCTGTTGGTGAAGCTGCAGCGATAACCGCCGTTCGCGACCGTGTCGCCGAAGGCTCCGCCAAGGTTGTAGCAAGCGCCGTTCGGGGGAGGCGCGGCGTCCGGCGGGCCGTTCGGGTTGGTGATGCAGGCGTACAGCCCGCTCGACAGCGGCGTGCACACCCCCTCCCCAGGGCACGGGGACGCGCTCGTACAGGTGAGGGCGCACTGGGCTGCGTTCATGCAGACCGAGTTGGATCCGAACTGCGTCGCGCACAGGTCGAGGTTGGTCGTGCAATCCGCGGTGCAGCGGCCCAGCAGACTGCCGCTCGCGGCGCACGTGAGGCCGGTTCCGCACGGAGTCGTGGCGGAGCAGAGGGCGCCGACGGTGCCGCCGGAGGTCCCGGTGGTCGAGGGGCCGCCGTCGGCGGAGGTGGAGCCCGAGTCGCCGGGAGAGTTGCTGGAGCAAGCGGGGAGCGCGACGAGGCTCAGTGTGGGGAGGGCGAAGAGGGCGAAGGCTCGAAAGGGCTTCATGGTTTTCACGCTACCTGGGTGGTTTTCGGTGGGGCATCACCGGCGGGCGATGCGAGGAGGACGTACACGCCGGTCGTAGATCCGGCCGTACTGATCTACTCGGATCGTTCCCAGGGGATGTTGCGTGAAATCGACATCGCTCTCGCCGATGGCGTTTCGACGGTGCTCGGCGCCGCTGACGCGTGCCATCCGCGCGGCACACCGTTTCTCGATGCGCTCCCCTTCCGTGCACGCACTCCTTCCACCAGGCTTACGCCCCAATGACCGACCCGGTCGCGTTCGCGAGCGCGCTCGCGTGGCCCCGCGGCCGCCGCGCGTAAATGCGCGGCGACCGCTCAGGCCAGTCTTCTCACATCGGGCAGTTGTGAACCGTCTGCGGCGGGTAGTGGCAGGCGCCCGTGACGCTGAAGGGGGGGAGCACGATGCCTCCGGCGTGTACGTCGCTGCGAACCGAGAGGTTCTTCACCGTGGTCTTGCTGAGAGAGAGCTTCTTGTCGTTCTTGTTCTTCATTGGAAGTCTCGAATCTTGAAGTGAGGTTCAAACAACGGGGCACCAGCGCCCACGCAGAACCCCCATCGCAAGAGGCGAGCCGCGGCGATTTCGCGGGGAATCCCGGCACTCGCGAGTCGCGAGCGTGGGGAGTTCCAACGCGTGCGAAGAGGCAGTGTTGGGTTTCCCAACGCAGCGCCGGGCGCGTCCGCGTCGCGCCCTACTCCGGCTTCGCTGGCTCCGTCGCCCCCGGAGCCGCATTCCCGGCCGGAGCCCCGTCCCCATCCGGCGGCTTCGGACACCCGTTCGTCCTCGGGTCCTTCGTCCGCACGCCCGGCACGTCGGGGCACGCGTCCCTGCTGTCGAAGACCGTGTCCTTGTCCCGATCCGTGCTGTGATCGAACAGCTCGATCCCGATGACGAAGCGCCACTCGGGTTCGCCGAAGTGAGGGTTGAGCCCGGCCCCCACGCCGAGCTTGACGCGGTACTGCCGTCCGTCCTCCGCAGTTCCTTCGAGCCGCCCCGAGAGGAGCGCCTCGAGCGCCGTCGCGTCGGTGCCGAGGAATGACCGGAAGGCCGATGCGCCGTACACCTCGGGGCCGACGATGACGGACGTGTTCGGCGGGCCGGGGAGCGGGATCCTCACCCCCGCAGCGACGCCGAAGAGGAGCTCGCTCCCCTGCGGGCCACCGGGCGTCGGTGCGTCGTCGCGCGGACGGATGTGCACGCCGACCTGGCCCGCGTACGTGAAGCGCCCCACGTCGCCGGCGAAGAGCACGCGGCCCATCGCGCGGTAGGTCCCGTCGGTGAGGTAGTAGGAGGGGTTGCCGGTGAACGGGACGTAGAGCTGCGCGCCAGCGCCGAGACGGAACGCGCTCCTCGCGTCGCCCACGAGGCGCGCGTCGAACCCCAGGCGCGCGTCCGAGAGCACGTCGGGAGTCGCGCTCGGGTTGACCGTGGGCGCCGTGAACGAATAGGCGCCGACCGTGCCATTATTGCCGCCGACGGCGAGCGGCATGTCGAGGTTCAGGTAGAAGCGGAAGCGGTCGTACGTCGCGGCGAAGCCGAGGTCGGCGAATGCCTGATCGGAGATCACCGTCAGGTGCTGCGAGCCGTCGGTCGTGGCGACGCGCAGCGGATCGTGCGCATAGCCGAGGGTCACCCCCGCCACGCCGCCGAAGCCCCCCCGCATGTCGAGGGTATCCATGACGAGCCACCCGCCCCCCGGGGCCGACGGATAGAAGCGCTCGAGCGCGAACCCCTGGGTCTGCTGCTGCGCCGCGGCGTGCGACGTCCACGCCACGGCGAGCACGATCGCGAGGAGCGCCCCCTTCCTAGAACTCCGCATGCGCCCTCGTCCCGAAGATGTTCACGGGGCCGCGGTCGGCGTTGAATCCCGGGTTCCACAGGTACTGGTAGTCGGCCGTGAGCCAGAGGGCCTTCAGGAGGTTCACGCTGTAGAAGACTTCGAAGACCCCCTCGGCGGCCTGGCGCAGATGTCCGTCGCCGACGAAGCCGTCCACGCCGCCCATGGCGAGGTACTGGGCGTGAATCGAGGAGATCCAACTGAGCCCGCTGCCGATGCCCGTCACGTCGAACGGGCGATGCCACGCCGAGCCCTTCGCGATGAGGCCGTACGCGATCGATCGATCCGCCGGGTTGAAGGCGTCCACTTCGGTCTGGCCGTCGGAGTACATGCCGCGTGCGAACACGCCGATGTCCTCGGTGATGTGCTGCTCGAGGTCGAGACCGATGCCGAGCTTGTCGTTCGGTTTGCGCACCCAGCAGAGGTCGGGGGCGTCTGCGTTTCCCGAGCCGTAGTTGAAGCCGGTGCAAGCCGCCGCGTTCTTCGCGGGGTTGGCCTCGAACGCGGCGATGGCGTCGGCGAACCGGCCGGTGTCCACGTGGTTGTGGTAGCCGACGAGCCGCACCGCGCCGCTGTGCCCGAGGATCTTGTGGTCGTGCTCGATCTCGAGCTCGTCGCCGTAGAACTTGAGGAGGCGGAAGTCGATGGCGAGCTGGTTCGGGTTCTTCGGCGGCGTGATGCGCCCGAGTCGGAAGGCCCAGTCGTCCCAGTACAGCTCGGCGGTGCCGCCCCACGAGTATCCGCGCGCGTCCGACGGGAAGTCCCACGACGAGAACGTCATGAACGCCATGTTGATGAGGTTCTGGCGGTAGTCCCCGGAGATCGAGTTGCGATCGAACACGTCGAGGATCGTGAAGTTGCCCGCGGTGATCACCAGCCGTCGGGCGTCGACCACCGCCGCCAGCTGCATCGGGTCGGACGTCTTCTCGACCTTGTCGCCACCGAACCCGATCGTCTGCTTGAGATACGTGCGCGCGCGATAGAGCTGCGGCTGCGGGGAGCCCGTCTTCTGGAGCTCGCCGTTCTGGATCGCTCCGCCGATGCCGCGCAGCTGCGAGAACGGCACCTCTTCGATGGCCTCGGGGACGAAGTACCCTTCGCCCCCCGGCCAGAGGCGGAAGCCGAGGAACAGCGTCGCGCTCCCCGTGTAGCTCCGCTCCGCGTTCGGGACGAGCGAGTTGATGCTGCCGTTCGCGTTCGTGTACGGCGCCGAGAACGCCGGATGCCAGCTGGAGATGTACGTGACCTGTCCGTAGGCGTTCCAGCTCTCCTGGTTGATGTCGTGCAGGTTGTGCTGCGACAGGAAGTTCATGAAGTCGAACGCTGCATCCTCATGGGCCGCGGGCGGGCCTGCTTGCGCGCGCGCCGGGGCGTCGGCGAAGAGGATGCGTGCGGCGAGCGCTGCGCCGAGGGCACGCGCGAGCCACCGGGCGTTACGGTGCACCGGCGTCTCCCGTCTGCGTCGTCGTGCACGTCGCGGCGTCGTAGTGGAAGCCCGCGAACGTGCTCGGGAACACGTACTGCGTGATGAAGTCGGCCTGCGCCTGCGTGAGGAGGCTCCCGGCCGCGCAGTTCCCGGCGAACGTCGTGTCGTCGACGGGGATGTGCAGCGTGTCGCCCAGATCGACCGCGAAGCCGCTTCGCGACTGCAGGACGACGAACGACGTGGGCTTCGTGGGGCTCGTCGGGTCCCACCCCGGCGCGAGCACGACGTACGCGGTGTTCGCGGAGGCGGGCACGGTGCTCTGCGGTGCGGACGAAGAGCCGGGAGCGACCGGGCTCGGGAAGATCACCGCTTGCCAGATCGCAGCGTAGGCGACGAGAGGGGCCGCTTGCGCTGCAGGGTAGTCGTTGTCGAGTACGACGTTCGTTTGCGGAATGGTGCACCCGAGGGCGAGCGCGGCGAAGGCAACGGCGAAGGGCACGAGAGACGCGCGCGAATTGTGCGCGAGCGAGCCCCGCGCGACCGGGGTACCCTTGTCGTGCAGTTCGGCCGTTTGCGACGACCCGAGAGGTGGCACATGGGCTGGAGACGCGTTTCGAGGTTCGCGATGCTCGCCATCGGCGCCGTGGCCGCCGTGTCTGGCTGCACCACCTACGTCCACCCGACGACGTGCGCGCGAGGCGCGACCGCCTGCGCAGGCATCCACGACGCGCGCTTCTGCGACTACGTCGCCGTCTCGGTCCAGGGAACCGACTGCGCGTCGCTCGGAGTCGCCGAGACGAAGCACTTCTGCGTCGCGACGACCAAGTGCATCGGCACGACCTACGCATTCAAGGACCGCGACTGTCGCGTGGTTCAGTCCGAGAGCGTGCGCGACAGCGCCCGGGACGAGTGCGCCCCGGAGACGCCGATGTTCACCACGCGCTAGGGAAACGGGACGCAAAGCGGGCTCCAAGCGTCCGCGCAGAGTGCCACGTCCGACCGTGAGCGGACGGTGTCTTTCACCGTACCGCTGGGAAACGAGGTCGCGCTTCGGGGGGTTCACGGGCCGCCTCTACTTCGAGAAAGCGCAGACGACGTCGATGAGTCCTCGCCAGCGAGCGTTCGTATAATTTCGGACCGCGCATCTCGCAAGGGGAAGAGCAGCGGCGCGGGCGACGACGCGAGCGCCGCCGGGGGGGCGATCCGCGCTACGCGCGCTCAGGGCGCCGAGAGCGCGCGCCACACCATCGCGAGCAGCCGTTCGCTGGTGATCGGCTTCGAGAGGAAGTGCACCCCCTCCTCGAGGATGCCGTGGTGGCCGATCGTGTTCTCCGTGTAGCCGGACATGAAGACGACCCGCATCTCCGGACGGAGAGGGAGGAGGCGCTCCGCGAGCGTCTTGCCGTCCATCAGCGGCATGATCACGTCGGTCACGAGCAGGTCGATGGCGCCGGCGTGCGCTCCGGCGACCGCGAGCGCCTCGATCGGGTTGCGCCCCTCCCGCACCGAGTAGCCGGCGCCTCGCAGGACGGTCGTGGCGAGGGCGCGAACCTGGTCGTCGTCCTCGACCACGAGCACGGTCTTGTTCGCGACGGCGCGCGTCTCGACCGCGGCGGTGTCCTCGCCGGTCGTGAGGTCCTCGCGTGTGCAGGGGAAGTAGAGCTTGAAGGTGGTGCCGCGCCCGAGCTCCGAGTACGCCCAGATCCAGCCGCCGCTCTGCTTCACGATGCCGTACACCGTCGACAGCCCGAGCCCCGTGCCGTGCCCCGGCCCCTTGGTGGTGAAGAACGGCTCGAAGATGTGGGCCTGCGTGTCCTCGCTCATTCCGTGTCCGGTGTCGGAGACGGCGATGAGAAGGTGCGGGCCCGGGCGCGTATCGAGATGCGTCTGCGCGTACGACTCGTCGATGTCGACGTAGCTCGCCTCGATCGTGAGCGTCCCTCCGTCCGGCATCGCGTCGCGCGCGTTCACCACGAGGTTCATGATGGCCTGCTCGAGGTGAACGACGTCGGCCTTGATGCGAGCGACGGGGGACGCCAGCACGACGGCGAGCGCGATGTTCTCGCCGATGAGCCGGCGCAGCATCGGCTCCATCTCGCGGAGCGTGTCGATCGGATCGATCACGCGCGGCTGCATCACCTGCTTGCGACTGAACGCGAGGAGCTGCCGCGTCAGCGTGGCCGCGCGCTCGCTGGCGCGGAGCACCTGCTCCAGGTACTCGCGCCTCGGATCGCCCGCGTCCATGCGCCTCGTCGCCAGGCCCGTGAACCCGAGGATGTTGAAATCGTGCGCGATGCCGCCGGCGAGCTGACCAACCGACTCCATCTTCTGCGCCTGGAGCAGCTGCGCGCGGAGCAGCTCTTCCTCTTTCTCGGCGCGCTTTCTCTGCGAGATGTCGCGGATCTCCCAGAGGATGTAGCGCTCCCCGCGCATGTCGATGTACTCGACGGTGACGAGCGCGGCGAACGTGCGCCCGCCCATCACCAGGTCGACGCCGATGTCGACCACACGCCTGTCGATCGCGAGGGCGTCGAGGATCCGCGCTCGATCCTCGGCCCGTGTCCACAGCCCCAGCTCGTGGCCGGTCTTGCCGATGGCCTCTTCGCGGCGCATCCCGGTCGAAGCGAGCCAGGCCGCGTTGACGTCGATGATCCGGCCGCGCGTCAGCTCGGTGAAGGCGAGCATGGTCGAGGTCGCGTTGAAGATCTGCGCGAAGCGCTCTTCGCTCTCGCGAAGCGCCTGCTCGATCCGTTTGCGCGCGTCGATGTCGCGAACGCTGGCAAGGACGTGAGGGCGCCCCTCGAGCTCGAAGCGCCGTAGCGCGACATCGCTCCAGAACAGCACGCCGTTCTTCCGACGACTCCGCCACTCGAACGCGGCGCGCCCCTCGCGGATGGCGCGCTCGATGTGCGCGACGGCGTCGGCTTGCGTGTAGGGGGGCTCGTTTGCGCTGAGCTCGCCCACCGACAGCGCGCGCGCCTCGTCGGCCGTGTAGCCGAACATCGCGCACATCTCGGCGTTGACCTCGATGATCCGGCCGCTCAGATCGTGGAGAAAGAGCGCGTCGCTCGCCGTGTCGAAGATGCGTCGGTACGTCGCGTCGCCTCCGATCACACGCCCTCGATTCGCGCCCGGCGCTCGAGCTCTTGTCGGCTCGCGCCGCTGAGGGCGTCGAAGATCAGGGCCTGGAAGGTACCGGGGCCGCCGGCGCTCTCGGCCGCGATCTCGCCGGCGATGCCCATCATGGCCATCGCGTGCGTCGCAGCCTGGAACGGCGAAGCGTTCACCGCGGCGAAGGCGCCGGTGAGGGCCGTCGCCGTGCAGCCCGATCCCGTGATGCGCGCGAGCAGAGGCACGCCGTTGCGGACGCGCGCGGTCTGCGCGCCGTCGACGATGACGTCCACCGCGCCGCTGATCGACACGACGCAGCCGTGCGCGCGGGCGAGCGCGCGACCGGCGTCGACCGCTTCCTCGCTGGCGTGGGCGCTGTCGACGCCGCGCGTTCCGCTCTCGGCGATCGCCAGCGCACGGATCTCCGAAGCGTTACCGCGGACGATGGTCGGACGCACCTCGGCGAGGAGACCGCGCGCGATGCGGGTCCGGTACGCCGTGGCACCGGCGCCGACGGGATCGAGCACCACGGGGATGCCGCGACGCCGCG
>Ga0302270_10004959_pt1 | contig 12216 bp, 4 predicted proteins | sample III_Bog_E2_3_FD_198773 | JGI IMG/M metagenome (GOLD analysis project Ga0302270, IMG submission 198773) | Peat permafrost microbial communities from Stordalen Mire near Abisko, Sweden - III_Bog_E2_3 | ecosystem: Environmental > Terrestrial > Soil > Wetlands > Peat | place: Sweden: Abisko...
ACCCTCAGGTCCTGGCCGCCCTGCAAGCCAGCGGAGATACGGATCAAACCACTGCGGCCCTCTGTAATAACGTAAATGAGCAGACAAACTTCCTTACCACCGCGGCGGGTTCCGGCGGCGCCAGCAACTGCTCAATCGCCGGCGCGGATGCCAGCATTCCGTGCGCCTCAGGCTACCCCAAACCGGCCTGGCAAAGCGGCGTCACGGGCATCCCGGCAGACGGAGTTCGCGACCTGCCCGACGTCTCCCTCATGGCCGGCAATGGCCTCTGGGGCACTTTCTATGTTTACTGCCAATCCGACATCCTGCCGGCCAAGGTATGCGACGTCAACAACTCGGTCGAGGGCGCGGGCGGAACTTCCTTCGCGGCGCCCGTCTTCGCCGGCATGATGGCTCTGGTACAGCAGAAGACCGCCTCGCAACAAGGCAACGTCAACTACGTCCTCTACAAGCTTGCGGCGACACAATACTCAGGGAGCAACGCTGCCTCCTGCACGTCCGACGCCGCCGTTCCCGGCAATTCCTGCATGTTCTACGACATCACCGACAGCAACATCGCAGTCCCCTGCTACAACGGAAGCATTGACTGCTCGCCGGCCAACCCGGCCGACAACGTCGGCATTCTGCCCGGCTACGACACCACTTCCGGCTATGACCTCGCCACCGGCCTGGGCTCCATCAACGCCTACAACCTGGTCGAAGGCTGGGCTGACGCCACCCAAAACTTCCTGCCAACAACCACCACCATCGCTGCGGCGGACGCAACAACTGTCGTCTACGGAACGACCTTGGGCGTCACCGTATCCGTTGCTCCCGAGGCATCGTCCACCGGTATACCCTCCGGCGATGTCGGCGTCGTCACCAACAGCACCATCCTGAGCAACGGGTCAGTCGGAGACGTCACCCTCAGCAAAGGCGCGGGAACGGTCGCGGCTGAGTTGCTGCCTGTCGGGACCTACGAACTGTTCGCGGAGTATGCCGGCGACGCCACCTTCGCGCCCAGCAAATCCACGGGGCTCTCGGTCACCATCACCCCGGCCAGTGCCGCTTTCGCTCTCAACGCCACGCGCGCCTCCGTAAAGCCCGGCCAGAAGGTCAGTTTCTCCGTCTCCGCGAGCGGCATTACCAACGGCGTCGCCCCGACCGGAACAATCGTCTTCACCGACTCCACCAACGGCGTCCCACTTGGATCGGTTCCGCTCTCCGGCAACTCTTCATCCGCGACCTCGGTCGCCTCCGTCCTGGTGACCGCGAGTCAGCTTCAACTCGGCACCAACGTCATCACTGCAAGCTACTCCGGAGACACCACCTACACCGCCTCCGTTGTCCCTCCGCTCAGCATCAATCTCTCTGGCTCTTTCACGATTGCCATCAACCCGACTTCGCTCAAGCTTGCGCCAAACGGCACAGGAAGCGTGGCCGTCACGGTGACCCCGGCCGGCGGCACAGTTCTCACGCCCAGTTCCCTTGCGCTTGCTTGCCCCACAACGGCGTCCGCTGGAATAGCCTGCTCCTTTAGCCCAGCCCTGGCTGCGGCTGGTGGCGCAATTACGTCAACGCTCACCCTGCAACTCGCATCCCCCCTGCAAGTGGCTCCCGTTCCCATTGCGAGCCTGCGCGCAACACCCCATGGCTGGCTGGGCACGGGTCTCGCCGGGACCCTTGCCGGCCTTGTGCTGCTTGTCCTCCCCAGGCGCCATTACCGCTCTCTCCTGGCCCTGACAATCGTCGGCTCGCTCTCTCTGTTCTTCGCCTTGGGCTGCGGCGGCGGAAAGGCCGCACTCATCCCCACAACCACCACTCTGTCCGTCTCACCCACTGCGCCCGCATCCGGCAGTCCTGCAGTCTTCACGGCAAGGGTCTCACCCAACTCCGGAACCGGCTCCCCGACCGGCTCCGTCACCTTCTCCACAGGCGCTACAACCCTCGGCGCCTCATCCGTCGCATCCGGTTCCGCAACCTTCACAACCAGTTCGCTCCCGATAGGCGCGGAGCAAATCACGGCCGCCTACTCCGGCGACGCCAACTACAACGCGTCAACCTCCGCTGCGAGCACCGTCGACGTGGCGTTCACCGGCACAGTCACCGTAACCGCATCCGACAGCATTGGCGATCAAAGCAGCACGAATCTGTCGGTTGTCGTTCAGTAACTTTCAATCACCCGCTGGCGCCGCCACCCCGAATCGGTCGAGAACTCCGCGAGAGGGCGTTGTCCCATGGATCGAACGAAAGCCGAAGGCGCGGACATCGCTTCGCAGGCAGGCCTCCTGTCCTACGCGCCTTTGGCTGTGACGCTGGAGATCGTCACCTCGATCTGAGCCGGCAGCGGCGCCACTTGCGGTCGCGGGACGCCCGCACTCCGTCCGCCGGCTGAACATCGCGGCGGTTCCCCGCTGGGAAATCGGAGTGCTCGACCCATATTCGATCCATGCATCAACGCCACACCATGGCCGCAGCGGACATGCATTGCATTCAATAGCTTAGGGCAAAAAATCGACCGCCTGTGGCCGCCAGTCCTGGCGGATGAATGACTGATTTTCAGGAACCTGAACAAAATCCTTGACAACTGCAGGATACGCGACCGACAATTTTTGAGCGCTCATAAGTAAGGCGAACACGAATCATATGGTCGAGATCGCCGAAAATAGGAACAGATAAGCGCTCATACTGTTCTGGAGGGAAATGTTGCTCTCGATCTGCGGATTCCTTCATCGCCATCTTCGATCATTCCGAGTTCCCGCAAAGCGCGCAGTTCAAGGCGGGCGATCGCAGGATGCCGGCCTCCCGAGTTGTGGACCGGAATGAAGGGCCAAAATCATGTTCGCAGTTTTCGTCGAAAGGCTTGAGGAGCCCGGAATTGATCCCTTGTAAGGTCGGCCTTCGTGCCCGCATATGCGCGTTCATTGTGTCTCCGGCATGGGCGCGCGGCGGGCCGTCATCGCTGTTCTCGAGGACGATGCGGGCGCGGTGATTGAACCCACAAAGGCCGCGCCCGCAGGCAGCGGCCTCGCGCTCAACTTTCGGACAACGGCCCAGGAAGCATGCGCATGGACATCTAACTACGGCTTAGCAACCCGCACGAATTGCACGACGGCGCAGTGCTGCAGGAGGCCACGGTCTCGGAAGAGCAGTGGTTTGCCAACCAATCTCCGGCCTGCGAAACCGGTCGGGAAATTAGCGCCGGAACCATCAACAGCACACCACTCATGGGAGGCTTCAATGCACCACCACAAAACAGGCTGGCTGGGAATCGTGGTTTTTCTGTTTTCGACCACGCTTTTCTGCCAGGAGTTCACCGGCCACGTCACTGACCCCAGTCATGCGGCCGTCCCAAAAGCTACGATCACCGTCCACAATCAGGGCACCAATACGGATGTGACCACTCTGACGACCGGCGCCGGCGACTACACGGTGCCCTACCTCAAGCCCGGCCTCTATACGGTCAGCGCCGAGTCCGGCAACTTTGCGAGGCAAAGCAAGACCGACATTGTGCTCAATGTCGATCAGACGGCCACCATCAACTTTGTCATGAAGGTCGGCTCGGTGTCCGAGTCGGTAACCGTGTCTGCCGAGGCGCTGCTGGACGAAGGCAAAGCCGATGTCGGTGAGGTGGTGGAAAACGCCCGCGTCACCGAGCTGCCGTTGAACGGCCGCGATCCCAGCACCCTGGCCCAACTGAGCGCCGGCGTCAACTGGTATGGCGGCAAGCAGTGGACCCGCCCCTTTGACCAGACCGAAGGCGCGTTGGACATCAACGGCGGCGGCGAAGGCAATACGGTGCTGATGCTCGATGGCGTCTCCAACGAGTCGCCGCAGGGCAACGCGCAAGTCGCCTACATTCCTCCCGTCGATGCGGTGCAGGAATTCAAGATCATCACCAACCCCTACGATGCGCAGTTTGGCCGCGGCCAGGGCGGCGTCATCGACATGACCCTCAAATCGGGTACCAACAAACTGCACGGCGATGTCTACGAGTTCGCCCGGCGGACCTGGATGGACGGCAACACATGGGTCAACAACAACACCATCGTCAATGGCGCCCCGGTTCCCCGGTCCGAGCACAAGCAGGATCAGTTCGGCTTTGAACTCGACGGCCCCGTCGTCGCCCCCAAACTCTTCAATGGCCGTGATAAGGCTTTTTTCCTGCTGCAGTTTGAAAACTGGGACGAGACCGAGCCGAACACCGTAACCACCTCCGTGCCGATGGACGGATGGGCGAGCGGCGACTTCAGCAACGCCACCTACTACAATTCCGCGACGCAGTCGCAGCAGCCGCTGGTCATCTACGATCCGCAGTCGGTCTCCCAGGACCCCGTCACGGGCCGCTGGTTGCGCACAGCCTTCCCGGACAACAAGATTCCGGCAGCCACCCTCAACACGCCCGGCTCCAAGATGGCGCAGAAGATTCTCTCCTACATGCCGGCGCCGAACGTTGCGCCGCGCGCCGGCCAGAACCCCTTTTACGACAACTACGTCATTCCGGAACCGATCAAGACAATCTATCGCAATGCGCTGGCCAAGTTGGACTACAACCTGACCTCTCGCGACCGCTTCACGCGGCCTTTCGGGCCCGGCCGCCGATGCCTATCCCAACGGATCGCGCAACTCCACCTTCGCCACCGAGGAAGTGCATACGTTTACGCCGAACCTGGTGCTGGACTTCAAGGCTGTGGTCACCACCTTTATTCAGATCAACCTGGGCGGAGCGCAGGGCTTCGATCAAACCTCGCTGGGATGGCCGTCGAGCCTGGTGGGTCAGTACAAGGGCCTCAACAACTACTTCCCGAGCATCGGTCTCAGCGGCTTCGCCCAGATGGGCAACACGGGCGGCAACATCAGCCCGGCCTACGCGCTGGCCTTGAACCCGGGCATCACCTGGATCAAGGGCAAGCACACCTTCCACGGCGGCGTGGATCTGCGCGCTCTGCAGCAGATCAGCAAGCAGGTGGGCGGCGGCATCAGCTTCAGCAGCAGCAACGGCTGGACGGAAAATGGCTGGAACTACAGCGGCGGACCTACCACCCAGACCGGAAGCACGATCGCTTCGTTCCTGCTGGGCACGCCGGACTCGGGCAGCGTGGGCATCAATTCCCCGGTTTACTGGTCGGAGCGCTATTTTGCTCCGTTTGTGCAGGACGACTGGAAGGTAACTCGCAAGCTGACGATGAACCTGGGCGTCCGCTGGGATCTGAACGGCACGCAGTCGGAGCGTAAAAACCGCGGCAACTATGGTTTCGACACCACCGACCAGAATCCGGTCTATTCGCAGGTCAATCAATCCCTGCTGCCGGCCGGGACCAAGCTTCTGGGCGGCCCCACCTTCCTTGGCGTCAACGGCGCTCCGCGCACGTTCATTCCGATGATCAAGTCCAACGTGCAGCCGCGCATCGGCTTTGCGTATGCGCTGGACAACAAGACGGTGGTCCGCGGCGGATACGGCATGATGTTCCGCAACCCGATCCCCAACGACAACAATCTCGGCTTCTCCGCGAGCACGCAGTATGTCGATAGCTTTGACAACGGCATCCACCAGAGCGGAACCACTATCGACAATCCCTTCCCGGGCGGTGTTCTTCAACCGACCGGCTCGAAGCTGGGGCTGGAGACCGGTCTGGGCCAGGGCACGTGGTTCATCAATCCGCACTATAAGACGCCGCGCTACGAGAGCTTCTCGCTGGGCGGGGAGCGTCAGTTCCTGAAGAACGACCTGGTCAACGTGACCTACTCCGGCAGCCGCAGCACCCGCCAGGACAGCGCCGACAACATCAACCATGTGAGTACCGCGGCGATGGAAACGTGCTCGCCGATCTTCGGCGGAGATCCGAACTCCTCGGCTTGCGGCGCGCAGAATGCCAATCCGTACTTTGACGTGCCGGCCTTCAAGGGCAGCAGTTTCTACAGCTCGACAACGTTGCCGGCCAGCGAATTCAGCCGCGCGTTTCCTGAGTTCAGCGACATTACCGAGTACCAGTTGAACGAGGGGCGTTCGTGGTACAACTCGCTGCAGGTAACGGGCACACACAAGATGGGCCAGGACCTGACTTTGCACGGCACCTGGACGTTCTCCAAGACCATGGACTCGGGCGGCTACACGGACGGCAACTACCGCATCCTGTCGCGCAGCCTCGATGGCAGCGACATCACGCACCGCGCAACCCTCTCGGGAGTCTACATGCTGCCGGTCGGGCGTGGCCGCCGCCTTCTGGCCAACAGCAACAAGCTGGTCGATTCGGTGATCGGCGGCTGGGAACTGGCCTCGCTCTACATCTTTGAGACCGGCCATCCATGGAACCTGAACGGCGCCGGCTTGGACTACCTGCACAACGCAGCGGTTCCGCATCGTGCCGATCCGTCCATTCCCGGCTCGATTCGTGGCGCAGCGCCTTGCGTTGCGGGTTGGAACGATGTCTCGGAATTCAACTGGGTGATCCAGCCTTTCCCGGAGGCCGCGTCCTGCAAGAGCGCCGCGGGCGTTTACGACTACGACTTCATCCAGCAGGCTCCGTATGGCCCCAACCAGAACATCGTCTACTCGGGGATTCGCATTCCCAACTTCAACCAGATCGATGCCAACCTGTCGAAGAACTTTCATCCGACGGAGCGGTTCACGGTTCAGTTGCGCCTGGAAGGGTTCAATGTGCCCAACCATCCGGTCTTCCAGCAGAACTACGACACCAATCCTCAAGATTCGCAGTTTGGAACGATTCTGAAGCAGTGGGGACAGACGAACGTGCCGCGTGAAGGTCAGATCGCAGTCAAGTTGCTCTGGTAATTTCCGCGCGCGTGTCGAAGCGGCACGCGCGCTCCAACACATTTGGAGGCTCTATGTATCGCTCAGACAAAAAAACAGGCTGGCTCTTTTCTGTTGGCTTGCAACTGCTGGCAGTGGTCCTGTTGATTCAGTTGGCCGCATGTTCCGGCGGCATGTCCAAAAGCCTGGTTGTAACTGCCATCACTCCGACGACCGTGCCGGCGACCGGTGGAATTGTAAGCTTCACCGGCCTCAACTTCACCTCCGATACCGTGGTCAAGTTCGGCGGCGTGTCGGGCACGGTTTACTACGGCGGCCCCACGCTGCTTACGGCCACCGCTCCGGCCAACAACACCGCCAGCGCCGTCGACGTGGTGCTGACCAGTCCCGAGAATGGCACGGTGACGCTGTCCAAGGCGCTTACCTATAAGGCCGCTGCGACGACTCCGGTGGTCTCTTCGACGCCCACCTGCACCGGCACGGTCTGCATTTACCAGGCCGAGAGCCCGCAGAATACCCTGATAGGCGGCGCCCAGATCGGCTCCTGCTCTGGCTGCTCGGGCGGTCTCAAGGTGGGCTGGCTGGGTGGCTCCGGCTTTGTCAGTGTCAACGACATCTACGCGGCGGCCGACGGCACCTACAATCTGACCATCTACGGCGTCGATGGCGACGACACGTACTCTGGCCGCTCCCTCACCGCGGCCGTCAATGGCGGATCGCCGCAGTCGATTCAACTCGTCGGCACCGACAATTGGGGCGCCACCGCGCCCGGCGTGACGATGCAGGTGCAACTGAAGCAGGGCGGCAGCAACTCCATCGAGTTTGGGAACGCGAGCAACTACGCGCCCGATCTGGACTACATCACGATCAGCCCCAACACCACGGTGGCCCCAGCCCCCTGCACCAACGCCATTTGCGTCTACCATGGCGACAGCCCAGTGAATACCTTGTGGGGCTCGACGCATAACGGGAACTATCAAACCGGGCAGATCGCCGGCTGCAACGCCTGCTCGGATGGCACCAAGATCGTCGGTTTCGATAACGGTTTCGGCGGCGTGACCATGAACGACATCTACGCTCCGGCTCCCGGCACCTACAACCTGACCATCTATGGCGTCGATGGCGACGGCACGGGCAATTACCGCACCATGAGCATTTCCGTCAATGGAGGAACAGCTCAGTCGGCCAACATCAGCGGCACCGACTGGAACGGCGACGCGATCCCCGTCACCATTCCGGTGACGCTCAATCAGGGCAACAATTCGATCAACATAAGCAGCTTCCTTTATGACTACGGTCCGGGGCTGGACTATATCGTCGTCAGCCCCCAGCCGCAGTTGACCTCCATCGGCAGCGGTCCGGCGCAGATCAACTACGACGTGAACACCGGCCTGGCCTCGTTCGTCTACAACGACTCGACCATCATCTCCAACTTCTATAGCGAGGTGATGCTGGGCGGCGCCCCCGTGGCGAGCACCTCCCCCAGCTACACTCAGCGCGTGATCAGCACCGGATCCAACGGGGAAACAGACGTCACGCTGACGGCTACCGATGGAACTCCGACCATGGTGCAGCGTTTCATCATGACCAGCAAGAACTACCTCCTGGTACAGGTGGAAATGCAGGGCGCCAGCCTGAGCAGCAACTCGATGGCCCCCATCGTCACCACGCAGCCTGGGTCGATCACCCTGCCCACCGCCAATTCGGACCCGCGCTTCCTGCGGGTACCGTTCGACAACGACAGCTTCCGCACCTACAACGCATCCCCCTCGTACAATGGCCTGCAAATGGCCTCCAGCTATGAGGTGGCCGCCTTCTACGACAACACCAGCCGCTACGGCCTGGTGATGGGATCGGTGACCCACGACACCTGGAAGACCGCGATCGTCGCCAACGCAACCTACGGCACCTACGGGCTCGATGCGGTCAGCGTGGTCGGCGGATTCGCCGCACCGGAAGACCAGTTGCCGCACGGCGCCGTCACTGGCAGCACCATTGCTTCGCCGATCGTGATGGTGGGCTTCTACGACGACTGGCGCAACGGCATGGAGCAGTATGCCGCCGTCAACGCGCAATTCGCGCCCAAGTTGACGTGGACCAAGCCCGAGCCGATGGGCTGGAGCAGTTGGGGCCATGTGCAGACGAGCATCGTGGTAGGCACCGCGCTCCAGGACGCGACCTACCTCCACACGGAACTGCCCAACTTCAACAACCAGGGCGTGAGCTACCTGAACCTTGATGCCAACGCCGGCTGGAGCGACGCGCAGGCGCAGCAGTTTATCTCGACGGCGCACGGCCAGGGCCAGAAGGTCGGCACCTACTGGACGCCGTGGGTGTATTGGGGCTCTGACCTGACCCAGTTGGTCGAGGGCTCCAACTATACCTACGGGGAAATCGTGATGCGTGACCAGCACGGCAACCCGCTGAAAACCATCGACGGCGCCTATGCCATCGATCCCACGCACCCCGGCTCCCTGCAGCGCATCGACTTCTACTACCTGCGCTTCAGCACCGACGGCTTTGACTACGCCAAATTCGACTTCCTGAGCCATGGGATTCTCGAAGGCGGTTCCAACAACGGCGCCTTCTACAACCCGACCGTGCAGACCGGCGTGCAGGCTTACAACGCGGGAATGACCTATCTGGCCAAGAAGTTCGGCGCAACCATGTTCATCGACGAATCCATCGCGCCCATCTTCCCCTACCAGTACGCCAACGCCCGCCGCGTTTCCTGCGACACCTTCGGCGGCATCGGGAGCCCCAGCACCACCAGCAGCAGCGACGCCACGACCTCCTACGAGATGAATTCGGCCAGCTACGGCTGGTGGCTTGCCGGTCGCCTCTACAACTACAACGACCCCGACCAGATGGTCCTGGAAGGCTATACGCAGTATGAAAACAAGAGCCGCGTGACCTCGGCGGCGATCCAGGGCTACATGTTCGATGGCGACGACCTCACCGATACGGCGGCTCCGGCGCTGGCGCAGACATGGCTTACCAACAGCAGCATCAATGGGCTGGGTAGCCTCAACCTCAACTTCCGCCCGGTGGAAGGAAACACCGGCGTGGGCCCGGCCAATGTGTTGGTCGCCAACACCGGCTCAACCTATTACCTGGCGGTCTTCAACTACGATGGCGGCAACTCCGCCACCGTAACAGTTGACCTGGGACGGGCCGGATTGAGCGGCTCGGCCACCTACAAAGTGACCGATCTGTGGACTGGCGCTGCCTCTTCGGCAAACGGCAGCCTGACGGTAAACCTGAACCCTGCTGAAAGCACCATCGTCAAACTTCAGTAGCGTGTCTCACCGGGAAGGCCAGCGCCGTTTGTCAGGCGCTGGCCTTCTCATTCTTTGCAGGACGGATTTCAAAATGCAGGCTCCGCCCGCCTGAAGTAACTACAATTGGGTCGAATGCGTTTCGCGGCGACCCGCGGAAAGTTGCGGACTCGCTGATGGAAGGGTTGCCGATTGGGGATTCCTGCAATCACGAAAACGCCAACATCCCGCCAACAGGCGACACAAAAATGATTTGCCGGAATGATCAAAAAACTACGGAGATGACAATGACTGACCAAGAGTCCGATCCATTGACCCCTGCTTCAGGAGACTTCAACGGGGTCTTTACGCCGCTCCTGGTGCCGTGGGATGAGAATGGCCAGGTGAACGAGAGCGAGTTACGCCGGTTTGTTCCATGGCTCATCAGCAAGGGCATTCGCGGCGTTTACGCCAACGGTTCGATCGGCGAGTTTCCGCGGCTGAATGCTGTCGAGCGTCGCCGCGTGGTGAAGGTGGTGTGTGAAGCGGCGGCGGGGCGTGTGCCGGTGCTTGCCGGAGCTGGAGAGGCGAACGTCGCCGAGACTCTCGATGCATGCGCAGCCTACACAGAGTATGGAGCACGCGCGGTTGCCGTGGTTTCGCCGTTTTACTATCGCCTCGACGCAAGCTCTGTCTATGCGTACTTCGCCGAACTTGCCGCTCACACTCCCATCGACCTGTTACTCTACAACATCCCCGCATTCGCCAGCCCCATCGATGTAAGTACTCTCCGCAAGCTCGCAGAGATTCCGCGCATCATCGGCATCAAGGACTCGACCGGCGATGTGGGAGCGATGATCAAAATGATCACGGCGGTGCGGCCGTCTCGACCTGGCTTTGCATTCCTTGCCGGCTGGGAAGCCGTGTTTGCGCCCATGTTGACGATTGGATGTGATGGCGGCGTGGTCGGAAGCAGCAATGCCCTGCCGGAGATTCTATGCTCGATTTTCGAAGCCGTTCGCTCCGGCAATCTCGGCCGCGCCATGCGAACCCAATACAAGCTCAACCCCTTGTTTTACGCCATGCTCGACGATCTTCCGTTTCCGGAAGGAATTCGCGCGGCGGCACAATGCAGGGGATTTCAATTTGGCAAGAGCCGGCAGCCGATGACTTCGGATCAAGAGTTGGCACTGTCGGCCCGGCAGAAGAAAATCGGCGCATCCATCGAGCAGTTGCTGGCTTGGAATCGCGAGGCGCCCGCAGACTTGCCCACCAGAACGGAATGAAAGATATGCTATCGATTCCCCGCGGCAATCATGGTTGTCGCCGCGGCCAGCAGTGCAAGCCCAGCCCACAGGCCTCGCCTCGCCGCCGCGGGAGCGCCCTTCCATTCGCCCGTCAATACACCTGATAGGTTGGCGGTCATGATCATGAAGATCTGAAACAGCGCCCACCCGACAGACGTTCCAAGAATTCCCAGGTAGACCGAGCTGACACCGTAAACGGCGAACGCGCCCATCCACAAGACGCCCATCAGGCAGCCAAACCAGACGTCCGGACGCCACGCGCCGCGGAAGTGCTTCCATGTGCGGTTGCGCGACAGCAGCCAGCACGAGTAGGCCGCGTTGGGAATCAGCCCGCCCAGCAAGGCGATGGGCCACACCGCGTAACCGGCCACCTGCGGGGACGCGCCCTGCCGCACCGCTTCCTGCGCGATGCCCTGGCCGAATGCGAACGCGAAGTTCAGCATTGGAGCCATCAGTCCGCAGAGTACTGCAATGGCCACCGCGCCAGCATAACTTCTGCTTGACCCTTGGCTGTCGGAGCCTTCGCGCGCCTTTCCGGCGCGTGCGGAAACCGCAATGCCCAGAGCCATGATGGCGACGCCTGAGAGAATGAGCGCGCCGCGTCCAGTGGCGACGATTTCGCGATTCTTCACGATCAGCGGGACCAGCGTCCCCAGCAGCGCCCCGAGTCCGACGATGATGGCATATCCAAGCGCCATGCCAAGACGCGCGATCGAGAGGCCGAACAGAACCTGTGCGATTCCCCATCCGAAGCCAAACACCAGCGGCGCGACGAATGCACTGGCCGGCAATGCCGCATACACGTGGAAGACGTCATGCAGCAGCGCGATCGCCAGCGCCCAAGGCAGGATCGCGAGCGACACCACGGTGAATACCAGCCACGTGTTTTCCCATGGCCAGC
>Ga0302270_10004968_pt1 | contig 12205 bp, 13 predicted proteins | sample III_Bog_E2_3_FD_198773 | JGI IMG/M metagenome (GOLD analysis project Ga0302270, IMG submission 198773) | Peat permafrost microbial communities from Stordalen Mire near Abisko, Sweden - III_Bog_E2_3 | ecosystem: Environmental > Terrestrial > Soil > Wetlands > Peat | place: Sweden: Abisko...
CCCGTCCGCGAGGGCCCCATTTCGCCGGGGACCCCGTGAAAACCGCGCCCTTTCAAAGCACCCTTATTCCTGCTCTTGCGGCGGGGCGGAAGCCTTGCTGCTGATTACGACGAAATGTCGGGGTCCAGTGCACTCAAATGCCGCCGTTGATGGCCCCTTCGGCGCACCGGGAATCCGACCCGGGATTCGATCGAATGACGCCGGGAAAAGCGCTGTTTGCTGAGTAGTTTCCGAGTGGGCGACAATTCGATCGAAACGGCGCAGGCACAGCCAATGACGCGCCACACTCCTCCCAAACAGGCGAGCGGCTCCAACCACCAAACCGGACAAACTCTCGCCCAATCCGCCCTAAGTTCAACTATTGCGATTAGCCAATTCTAATTTCATTTCAAATAATTCAATGCACCTTGGTTTCGAACTTCGGTTGAAGCACCTTCAATGGAGACCTAATCGCCGAGGACCTTGGTTGGCTCGAAAGAGCGTTGACCGCAGCCCTCCAACCTTTCCCCACACGGTCCGAAGCCATAAAAATGTGGCCGGCGGTTAGTTTCCCGAGTACCCGGTGGTGACCCACGGCGGCCAGGCCCATTGACGCGATACAGCCACATTGACTGCAATCGGGATCTCCTCCGAACTGGCACGGCGTAATTGCGGTTCTAAGATCGGCCGAAATGGTCTCTGTGGTCCTGGCGAAAATGCATTCGTCTGGACTCCTCGGCGGGACCGCCATTTCACGAATGATTGCCTCGGGCAAGTCGAGAGCGGGGTACCTCAATCGAAGCTGTTGAAGATCTTCAATGATGCGGGCTCTTTGCGTACCCGTCAGGATCTCAAGATTGGCGGCTCCTCGCTGAGGGGTAAAAATACTGAACCAGACCTTTGCAACTTCCCGTTGAGAGGTCCAGAAGCGAAGAAATTCATCCAGATATCCGGGGACGTTCGCAATTTGTGACGTGATTGTGCAATGAATCGTTACTCGCGCGTCTTTGATGTTCTGTAAGATGCGTTCATAAGTAGCCGGCTTGCGCCGCGCATCATGCTCCGGTTGCAGGCCGTCGACGGATACAACCACATTCAGCTTTTTGAACTTTTTCCATTCTCTCGGAATCACTCTGAAAGCGCTGGTGACAACCTGCGTATGCACGCCGCGGCTCTCGATCAGCGGCAACAGCAGATCGAGTTCGCGATGGCGAACGAGCGGATCACCGCCGACCAGAGATACGTGCAGCGGTTTGCGCTCGTCGATGAGCGCAAGCACCCTGCTGACAAGCTCATCTCCCTTGAAGTCGGAGAGTCCGCGCAGCGGTGTCCCGCCCCCGAGATGTGCTGCATCAAAGGCATAGCATCCAGCGCACCGCAATGGGCATTCTTTCGTAATTTCGATTGAAAGCGAAGGCGCTCGACCAGCCAGAATTCTGGCCCATGCATGGATCACTTCTGATTTGTTCATTACCTCTCCACGTCAGACGCGGTGGGATGAGTGGAAATCAACGGCCCCTGAACGGCTCTGTAAGAGTCATCCATTATGGGTGCCCGGAGAGGTAATGGATCAGATCTGAAGGGGGAGTGAGTACATGCCTAAAACTCGACAGGACACTCGCTCGTTACAGAAAGTCGAGACGGTATCACTTCGAGTAGTTCTAGCCAATACAAAGTGGTGGCAAATGAGCGTGAACAGATGCCGAGCAGCGATCAACAGATCGACGCTCTGCTTGCAATGCTGAGCAAGCACGAGCACAAGGCATAGGGTTGTCAGTATCGCGAGTGCGGTAAACTCAAAGTCCTGACCGCCGTGCAGAAAATGATCCCAGGTCCAAATTCGTTCCGTCAAGGGCATGGTAATCAACGAAACAGCGATCAATATCAGCAGAAGGCGACCGATCCGCGCATATATTCGCGCCATACATGCGAATGCAGGGGACTCTAGTCTGCTCGTGTTGGGAGTGTGCTTCAAGGATCCTATCTCCCTGTTTTGAATATACGCTTTGCCGGGGTTTGGGGTTCAAAAGCCCTGAATGTCAGTTGCATGGTTCCGCCCCCACATCGACCATTACGAACTACAGTTTTGCCGTAGGTCAAAATCCGGAGTACATACAACATATGACGAATTCAGCACGAAATAGTTACCTGCTCAATGTGGAACCGGGTGCTCCGCAGTCTTAGATTGATGAAAAATCGCCGAGCCGTGATTCGAGGTGTGGGAGGCCTGCAATAGGCGTGTTTCCTGGGTTCCGGATGGATCACCGTCTAACCGGACGTTACTCTTTCTTACCGATGAGCTGCCGACGAAGAACAACTGCAGATCCTTCGTCGTCCGCCGCGGCGGACTGCTCTGGATGACAAGCGTAATTGTGAGTACCGGCTGAATTACCGGCAATCCGTCTCCAACTCGCCGCCCGGTTAATCCTGGATCATCCCGCAGGTTTGCTCTAAGCTCTGAGTATGGCAGAGCCAACACTGTATAGAGCAATTACAAAAGGAATAGCGGTAAGCGTAGTACCGACTTACCTTGAGGCACAATCATCGCCTGGCAGCTCGCAGTATTTCTGGGCTTACCGAGTGATCATCGAGAATCTGGGAGAGGAAACGGTACAGCTACTGAGTCGACACTGGATGATCACGAATGCGCGGGGCGAATTCACCGAGGTAAAGGGTGCGGGTGTTGTTGGTGAGCAACCAATCCTCAAACCCGGCGAGAGCTATGAATACACGAGTGGCGCGCCTCTCAACACGACATCAGGGATGATGGGTGGGGCTTACCAGATGGAGAGTGAAGGCGGTGAGCGGTTTGATATTGAGATACCGACATTCTCGCTGGATAGTCCAAATCAGAGTGTACGGCTGAACTGAGAATTCGGAGCTCCTGCCGGTTGACCGTCGCCCCTTCTGTTAGTCCGGAGTAACGAAAGAGCCGGCGACAATTCGCCGGGAATATGTGCTGAATCGATGACTGAGTTCACGGCACCTGCGCAAACGGCGGAGAAGCAAGTGTCCTGGTTCGCGGAAGAAGCGGAAAAGGCTTCCGGGGAACGGGGTTGAAGAAAGAAAAGTCGCATGCCAAGCTCGAAGAGCAGGAGACGGCTGATTCACTTAGCCGCTTGAACGGTACAGTCGGTTAGTTTGTAATGCCAGCTTTCGTGATGACTCTCCCGGTTGATCGCAACTTGCTCCGGCAGTTGAAATCCGGCAACGCTCTGATAGGTATAGGTGAGGATAATCCGATTGCCCGGCCTGAAATCTCCATCTTCGCCTAGCCTGAACGAGGTCAGCAGAAAGCCCTGTGGGCCGAGACGGAAATCTGTTTCCCGGCGATCGGACTCGGATCCCTTCGCCCCTTCGGTCTGGAGGCCCATGTCGCGCGCGAACATCATTTCAACGTCGAAGGTCTGGATCTTAAAGTCGAGCTTGTAACCTGTCTCGGACGGTTCAACGTGGACGGGTGTCTCTTGCTGGGGAAGAATGGCGTTGTTACCGGCAGCCAACCAGTTATTCAAGCTGTACCGTACAGCGTGCTCGAGAAGACCTTCCGCCATGCCTCCATGAGGAAGTTTGTTTACTTCCTCCTCGGTCATCCCGGATGACACTTCGGCGTTCTGGCGAGAGACCGTGACGCGATTGCGAATAGGCTGAAAGATCCTCGCGATCTCTTCGTCTGTTCCTTCGTCGCCCAGGCGCACGGCCTCATTGAAGTGCTGCTTCCAGCTGAACTCTACAGCGCAGCTGAAAGATTGCAGGTTTCTTTGAAAAGGGGCGTCATACTTTGCGCGGGCCTGTTTGAGGAAGGTCGCGTCATCTGGTGTTGCCTGGGCGTGACAAAGGACTGCGCAAAGGCAGAACGCCAAGATTGAGTGGAAAAATCGCATGATTGATCCTAAACGGCGAGTCAACCCACCTCATCGAGCATGGGGTTGCAGAACCGATCTTTGGCGCTCCATCAAGTGAGTTTCTTCGAAGCTGCCGACTAGCCTACCGAGCCGAAAATAGAGTTCCGGGCCAATCACCGTCTACCTGGAAGTTTCTGACTGCGCGACACCCCGCGACCTGATCGTGGAGGATGCGGCCTCTATTTAAAGGCGATGGGGAAGGGCGGCATTAAGGCGGCTGCGCCGCGTAGACGAATTCTCAAGATTCTTGTTCGGGGGTTGCGGCACGACTCAAGCCGCCCCAGCATGGACAGAGCCGATCAGGGTCCATTCCTCAGGGTCCATTTTTTAGCATGGGCTTCACGACATAATCGGCCGGAATGGATTCGATGAGTTCCGGAAGCTCCTTGCCTTTGACTCTGCGTCCTGCCGTGCGAACGTAGCCGAGGTATTGGCCACGGTCCGCCTGAAGAGCACAGATCTCTGCTTCGTTGCCGGGCGCGATGGTCTTGTGCCAGTCGAGCCACAACTTCCAGCCGTCCAGCAGGGTATCCGCGACATCGACGGCGAGCAAACCGGTCCGTTCCCAATGACGCCTCCACCAGGCGGCGGAATGAAGACACCATAGATCCGGCGTCCACCAAGGCGCGAGATGTTCGGGGGGAGAGCCCGCGATCTCCTGCGTGAGTCCGGCACCGGCAATTCCCAGGCTGCCGCCGGGCTTCAAGAAGCGCAGAAGGTAGTTGAGGTAGAGATCGTCCGTGCCGTAGTAAGGGAAGGAATCGATCGAGAGTATGGAGTCAAAGAACTCTGTCTCAAATGGCAGTTGCCGCGCGTTTCCATGGAGGGCGTGGACCCCCTCATCGTCGCCGGCATCGTGGATGCGCTGCTGATTTTCGGCCGCACTGAACCACAGGTCGAAAGCCCAGACCTCGACCTCATATTCGCGGTGGAGAAAGATGGAGGAAAGCGCGCGCCCACAGCCAAGATCGAGCACACGCATGCCGGGACGCAGGTCCAGCGCAGGCGCCAGCCATTCGGTCATGAACAGAGGGTGGGCTGCGCCCGAGATCCCAGCCAGGACCCATTCAGGGTTGTACTTCGCAGAGCGAGGAAAACGGTCGAGTTCCATTCACATTATCCGTAGATCGGATGGTAGAGTGTTACCCTTCGACGGTTACTCCAGCTTATTTGATTTTGCAAGGCCCCGGTCGCCTGGACGATCCAGCCAATTCCGGAATGCTCTCAAATCTTGGGCGAGTTGCGGGCGTAAAACCGGCTAATCGACTCCAACCTGGTTTTGGGCCTTCCCAGAACCTGCGGAAGTAACCGGACATGATTGGGGAGGAGCGGACGACCATCCTATCGGAACATGGCGAATGCCATCCACAGGACCGTCAGTCACCGCCCAAGCAGGAGTGCACATCTGCTCACGTTCGGCGAGGAGGAGCGTGAGTACGCGTTGACGGTTAGCTTCGCTGGCTGTCATGGATACACCCATTGGAGCGATCGTAATTCGCATCGCCTGCAAAGTATGTTCCATCCAGCTCTCTGTTCCGGGTGAATTGCCGGCAAACCGTCCGGTACCGCTCAATAACTGATGAGTAGGCGAAGAAACACTCGGAACTCAGAATATCCTTGTGCTTTTCCGTGCGGTGGCTCGAAGCCGGGTCAGCCCACAGGGATATCTTCAGGACCTTGGTTCAACCGCCATCTCCCGCACGCGCAAGTCCGGAGTGAGCCCCATCGACCGAAAGGAACAGCTACTCCGCCTTCATCAGCGTCGCTATCAGCGAATCTCTGCGCTGGTTAGCATTTTCATCCGAGTAGTGCAATACGCGCATCCAGGCGAAACATGCGCCCATGGCCAACGCCAGGAAAATAGGCACGGGTAGCCAATGGATCTTTAAAGACCAGCAGAGCCAAAAGACCAACACCCCGACTCCGAGCACTCCCAACTGAACTAACATGGCCGGCAACGTGTTGGCCTGCGCTCCCGCCGGTCGCGTGATTCGACCGGGATTAATGCGGTATGGAATCGTGAGTGAAAGGATGTTTCCCGCGGCCAAATTGCACGGCAGCGCAAACACAAGCCACGCGGCGGTGGCCGCCAGTACGCCAAACGGCGGAACTCCCAACCGAAGACAGCTCAGGATGCCCGCAGCGAACCCTACGAGCGCGAACAAGATGGAGTGGAGAAGATTCTTGGCCAACAAAACTGTCCTGATCGGTGTGGGTGAAAGGAACAACAACTGAATCCCGGCTCCTTCGGCCCCTAGATTGTTGTAAAACAACCCCGTAAATCCAAGCAGTGCGTAAGCGACACACAAAGGAAACGCATATAGAAATGAACTCGTGTCAGTGGAGGGGCTTGGATGAAACGCGCCTGCAATCACAAGCACGAGCAGAACGGGTAAACTCACCGCCCAGAGTAATGGCACCGAACGCATCAGACTCCGCAGCTCTTTCTCGACGATAGCGGCAAAGGCGCCAGAGCCACCCAGTGTCCACCCGTCCCCGCGTCCGATAGCTTTGTCCCGGTTGGGAGCCCAACTCAGGTTTTGTCCACGATACTGGGCCTTAAGACGGCCTGCCAACGCACCTTCCGCAAGAACCACCCAAAGCCCGAGCATACCCAGCGATGCAAATGCCGACCCAGGCTTCTGCTCCATGGCCCGCTGCAATATGCGCGCACTCAGCCCGGGCGGCAACCATTGCTGCACCTGGTTCGCAGACTTCAGCAACCCCTCATGCTTGTCCAGTGCCTCGAGTAAGGGCGCTGTCTCGACCTTATGGCTCTTCGAACCCTCAAAGCGCTTCTGATTCAACACTGAATTGGTTACCAGCAGGCTCACGATAAGAACCATGAATACCGCGCCCAGAATCTCCCGGGTCTTTCGCTGCGCCAGCCAGCGGTCGATCCAGGCAAAGACAGCGCGCACCAACAGAATGTTGAAGACCGCGAACACCGACAAGCTGAGCGTCGTCCACAAGTACAAATCCGGCCGCACAAGGACGATTCCAAGCCATGCGCCTAAACAGCAGAGCGCACCCACAATGGTGGAACCTTCCATCAAGCCGGAGATCAAATAAAGGAGGAAGTACGACCTGAAATGTACGGGAAAACGCAGCAGAATTTCCAGATCTGACTGTTCTTGAAATGAGGCTACAACCACCGGGAACATCAACCAGAGAAAGCTTATCGCCCAAAACAGGATTGGCAGATACTGCCACGATGCCCGTGATGCCAACGAGTAAGCGGCAGCGCAAAGGCCAACTCCCAAACCCAGCCCATAGATGGAATAGAACATCCACGCGATCCCGGTGGCGCCCAGATCAAGCAGGCCGTGAATTGAGCGGAGCCCATTGATAAAAACCCGCCAGCGCATTTGCGCCATGGCCGCACATTGCGTGCGGGCTTCCCGGCCGAACATTCCTCCACCAGCCCCGTTCACGCCGAATCTGGTTACGTCAGCCATGAAGGCTCCTGCGTCAACTCCTGGCAACTGCCCGCTCTCAGAATTGCAAGGAAAGTCGCCGCAAACGTGGACCGTTGTCCCTGCTCGACGCCAGGCAGTGCGCCACGCATGCCAGCTCTCAACTCAGCGACAGATTCAAACGCGACCAGGCGCCCTTTCGAGATGATTGCCACTTGACCGCACAGCCGCATTCCAAACCTTTCAGCGAGCTTAGCAGATGCTCAACGGTTAACTTTCAAGGCGACGCAATCGGGCGCGATCGATGCCTTATTCCTGAGACACCGTCCACCCGGCAGTTACTGGTTGAGCGACATTCCCGCGCGCCATCGGCGTGAAGGATGCTGGCTCCGTTTTCTTCCAGAACCTCCCCAGGGACCGAAGGCACCTGTTCCCTGCGTGTGAAGTCGATGCGGAGAGAGGCGTTAACGCGGCTCGCGCCGCGTGCACGAACTTTCAAGTTCTCCTGGATGGGCTTATGGCGCGGTTAAAACCGCGCCCTTTCAAAAGCGGAGGACCTACGCGAAAACAAATTCACATCCACAGCCACAACGTCCTGTACACTCTGCTTGGTCAGGCATTCCCCAGAGTACTTCTGACCAGGGCGCTGCCAACCCTACCTGAGCAGCGGCTTGGATTTTGACAGAGCCCTACCTAAATCACAACAGGAGATCGGAAAGATGAGCGAGAGATTGTGGTGTGTCTTCACGGGGTTGTGTTCGCTTTTGGTGCTGACGGTGTGCGTGGCGCCCGCAGGCGCGCAGATGCCGGAAGTGAAACCGAAACCAGCGATGTACTCGTATGTTGCGAACTGGCAGTTTCCGCGGGCGAGTTTTGCGGACGTAGACAAGATGCTTGCGGGCGGAAACCCTGCCCTGGACAAGGCGTATGCCGACGGGGCGATTATCGGCTACGGACACGACAAGAACCTGGTGCACTCCGTTGACGGATGGACGCACGACACCTGGTGGTCGGCGACGTCGATCGCCGGGCTGATGAAGGCGCTGAGCGCGGTGAGCGCGACGGATATGCCCAATTCCGCGGCCATGACCAGCGCCAGCAAGCACTGGGACGAGGTTCTGGAGAGCCACTACTACAACTGGAAGCCGGGATCGTACACGGATGCGTACGTTGAAGTATTGGAGTACAAGCTGAAGGCGGACGCTCCGGACGATGCGGTGGCAATGCTGAGCGAGCACCTGATTGTGCCGTCGATGGAGAAGCTGCTGGCCGATGGGTCGATTCAGGAGTACGAGATTGACGAGGCAGCGATACACAGCACGGCGCCGGGGATGTTTTTTGTTGTGTACATTGCGCCGAAGCCGGAAGGGATCGACGCGGTGCAGGCGGCGATTGCGGCCGCGGCGAAGGCCCATGTGCTGGGGATCCAGGCGTTTGGCTCCATGGTGGACATGAACGGCCACCGGGATGAGCTGGGGATAGGGAGCGGGACGTTCAAGTAGGTAGCGATTGTGGGCTGCCTGATCCGCGAGCGCTGCTTGGCATGCTTGTCTTGAATGGAGATAAAGCGGCGCGGGCCGGAGGCACGCGCGACAGCCAGCCTGGAGGCTGGCGCTACTCTTCGCGGATGTTCACTTCACGTAATTGAAACCGAAAAATCAACATGGAGGAATGAAATGAAATTCATGCAGACGTGGACGTTGTTGCCTGGATCAGTAAGAACTGCTGCCGAACAGTTTCTTGCCGGAGGCGGAGGCGAACCCGCGGGAGTAAAGCTGCTGGGCCGCTGGCACAATGCGGATTGCTCCGGCGGTTTCACGTTATTCGAGTCCGACAACGCCGCCGCTCTCCATCTGGGGGCTGCGAAATGGGCTGACCTGCTTGAGCTCAGCACTGTTCCGGTGGTTGAGGACGCAGAGGCCGGGCCGAACCTGGTGGCTGTGTTCAAGAAGTAGGTTTAGTACTTGCTGACGCCGGCTTCTGTGAAGCAGATACGGAGGCCGGCGGCGGGCGCCCTGACGGGTCCCCGGTCCCTCCGCCGCGGCGGACGAGGGACCGGGGGCACCCACACACTGTTCCCCGATTTATTCCTCTATGCGGTACGTGAATTCTTCGATGACGGGGTTGGTGAGGACTTCTTTTGCGATGCGCTCGACCTGGGCGCGGGCAGCGTCTGCGGCGAGGCCTTCAGCTAGCGAAAGCTGGAAATACTTGCCCTGGCGGACGGAGCTGACGCTGGCGAAGCCGATCTTGCGCAGGGCGTTCTGGATGGTCTGGCCCTGCGGATCCAGGACCGAAGTCTTGGGCGTGACGTAGACATGTGCCTTCATTAGCTGTGATTATAGTAGTTCCGGGAAGTTAGCCGGAAACGGTTGAAAACCGGGGACAGCTCCCCCATGCACCGCCCACTACCCCTCAAAGTGGGATTTAACAGGCGGCCTGACAGCCTTTAGCTTTCAAACTGGCGGCGGCGGACCCACGCTCCCCAACCCGAAGGAGACGTACATCGAAATGGTGAACTACCTGGAACTGCCGATAGGCGACCGCTGCCCCGAGGTGTTTCGGTGCGTGATCGAAATTCCCCTGGACGGAACGCAGAAATTTGAATACGACAAGCAGTTGCACGTCTTCAAGCTGGACCGCAATTTGCATTCGCCGGTGCACTATCCGGGCGACTACGGATTTATTCCGTCGACGTTGAGCGATGACGGCGATCCGCTGGACGTGCTGGTGCTGGTGCCGAGTCCGAGCTTTCCGGGATGCGTGCAGGAAGTGCGGCCGATCGGGTTGCTGGAGATGATGGATCAGGGCGTGCTGGACGAGAAGGTGCTGGCGGTTGGAAAGAACAATCCGCGCTTCACCAATGTGTGGAACTACACGGACATTTATCCGCACATGCTGAAGGAGATTACTCACTTCTTCTCGATCTACAAGGATCTTGAGGGCAAGCGAGTGGAGATGAAGGGCTGGCGCGACGCAGCGTATGCCCGCGACCGCGTGCTGGTGGCCGCCAAGCAGTTTGAAGACGGCAAGTTGAAACATCCCGCGCACGTTGCGAAAAAGAAGTAGGGGCGGCGCGGGGAGCGAACAGCAGAAAGCAAAGATCGGAAAAGCAAGGGCCTGTGAACGCTTGGCGGAAGTTTGTGCCGGGCGGGTTCACAGGCCTTCGTTGTTTGCAGGGATGGCCGGTGGTTGCCCGCGCGAGGGCAGGATGGCTGTTGCCCAATAGAGGATGGGGCCGAGCAGACCAACGGCGATGGCGACGAGCAGGGCCGAGGTTGTGCCGATGATCTTGTCGGCGCGCGAGACATAGAGCGCATACGCGATCAACATTGCGGGTGCGACACCGAGCAGGCAGGCGAAGGTCCGGTTTCCAGCTTTGAAAGGCCGGGCAAGATGGGGCTCGCGGAAGCGGAGAACGGCGAGCGCGGCAAACTCCAGCAGCAGGCTTGAGCCGTAGAGAATCAAGTCAATGGAGATGAGGCGCTCGAAGGGCAGATTGAGCGCAAGAGCCCAGGCCACCCCACACAGAAGCACGCTTACCCAGGGGACGCCGCGCTGGTTGCGGCGGGCGAGGACGCGCGGCAACATGCCGTCAAGCGCCATGGCCATGGGTAGGCGCGTATAGCTCATTTGCAATGCGTTGAACATGCCGACGCCGGTGATGCAACCGCCAACGACGATCGCGGTCCCGAGGAACTCTCCCAAGAGGCCGGGGCCACCGAGAGCGCGAGCGGCTTGTGCCCAGTCGCCCGTGGAGAAGCTGGCGGCGGAGAGACCGGCGAAGGCCATGGCGGCGAGGGGCAGAATGTAGGTGACAGCGGTGAGGACGGCGGCGACGATCATGGCGCGCGGATAATTGCGCTGCGGATTTTCGACTTCCTGCGCGATGGTGGAAGCGTTGTCCCAGCCCATGTAGTTCCACATGGCTACGAGGACGGCAGTGGAGAAGGCTGAGCCGGTGCCGAAGCCGGTGGACCCGGATCCGGAGTTGGACCATTGAATGGCAGGGTGAAGCGTGAGGCCCTTCAATAAGCCGAGAGCAACGAAAAGGGTGAAGGGCGTGAGCAGGAGGACGGAAAGCAAGAGGGAGCCGTCGCCGACAGCGGGCGCTCCACGGAGGTTCCAAAGGCTGCAAACGAGAACGATGGCGAGAGACCATGCCCAGGCCCTGGGGCCGGCAGTGAGTGCGGGAGAAAATTTGCCGAGGTAGAGAACGAAGATGGAGGGGTAGAGCGCCATGTCGAAGATGCTGGCCGAAAGCGAGAGCCAGCTTTCCTGGTATCCCCAGAAAGGGCCGAGGGCGCGGCGAACCCAGACGTAGAATCCACCTTCAGCGGGAATGGCAGAGGCCAGTTCGCCGATCATGAGGGCGGTGGGCAGGCTCCAGAAGATGGGCAGGGCGAGGAGGATGGCGATGGCCCAGCCGTAGCCGGCTCCGCCGAGAATGTCCTCAATGCCGTAAGGGCCGCCAGACACCATGAAGTAGGTGGCCGCGATGAGAGGCAAAAGCCGCATCTTTTTGCCGTGTGAATTTTGAGCGGGAAACACATTGTGAATTTAACAACAGCCGCTTCGCGGAGAAAGCGGGAAATTTGTGATGGCCGAAGGCGGGCGCCAGCGGCGGAGCACAAGCCACAACGAATTGGTCAGAGAATTGATAGGGGCGAGGTTCGATTTCACGGGGCAAGGCGGAAATCCGCTATAATGCCAATTGGACCCGGAGAGATGGCCGAGCGGCTGAAGGCGGCGGTTTGCTAAACCGTTATAGGGTCAAAAGCTCTATCGGGGGTTCGAATCCCCCTCTCTCCGCCACCGAGTCAAGTTGTTTATAATCTATAACTTATACATCGATAATGCGCCCGAATTTCGGGCTAGTTTCGCATAAGTCATCCACCAGAGAAT
>Ga0302270_10004969_pt1 | contig 12204 bp, 7 predicted proteins | sample III_Bog_E2_3_FD_198773 | JGI IMG/M metagenome (GOLD analysis project Ga0302270, IMG submission 198773) | Peat permafrost microbial communities from Stordalen Mire near Abisko, Sweden - III_Bog_E2_3 | ecosystem: Environmental > Terrestrial > Soil > Wetlands > Peat | place: Sweden: Abisko...
CAGCCGCGATCTTCAAGCCGGTGCAGCGCGGGATAGAGAGAGCCCTGCTCCACCTCGAGCGCGTTCTCCGATGTGCGCTCAATGGCTTCCGCAATGGTGTGACCATGCAAGGGCCCCATCACCAGGGTTCGCAGGATGAGCATGTCCAGCGTGCCCTGGAGAACTTCTCCCGCCTCCGGCGGCCGTTTCATCACCATCATCAGGTCCCTCCACTCGAATGGCTATGCGAGCAAAGCCGAAGCTCCACTCGAATGACTATGGGAACCAGTTATACTCCACTCGAATGGCTATGGGAAGGGGGTTTTTGGGAAAACTGCGATTTTTCTTTGCGCATTTGCAGGGAATTTGTCTGTTTGAGCGCATGCTGGGCTCATGCAACGCTCACCAAATGCACATCCGGATTCGGTGTCAGGAGTGTTCCCGGTCTGTACCTCCCGGGACCCCCCCCACCCCTCCCCCTGTTTTGCTGCAAAGCGCTCAAGATACATCGGTTACGTGTGAAAAACAGCGAAAAAGGTGCGATTTTGTGCTTTTCGTTGAAATCGTCGCGAATGAAATGTGGGGAGCGCAGTTCGACGCGGGACGGAAACGCTAAGAAGCCGCCGTCTCCAATGCAGCAATTTCCTCCGTGCTCAACTGCAGGCTGGCGGCTGCGACGTTCTGTTCCAGGTGCGCAACTTGCGACGTTCCGGGAATCGGCAGCATCACCGGCGAGCGCTGCAACAGCCAGGCGAGCGAGATCTGCGCCGTGCTCGCTCCATGGCTCTCCGCGATTAAGCCAAGCTTTGCGGCTGCGGGGTTCTCCGCTTTCAACTGCTTGCCGCCGCCCATGGGATACCACGGCAGAAACGCGATTCCGCGGCTCTCGCAGTATCTGAGCGTCTCTTCATGCCTGCGGTCGCTCAGACTGTATCGATTCTGGACACTGACGACCTTGATGATCTTTTCGGCCGCTTCAATCTCGCCGGGGCTCACTTCGCTGAGGCCGATGTGCAGGATCTTGCCCTGCTCATGCATCTGCTTCAGCGCGCCGAGGGACTCCTCGAGCGGAGTGCGCGGATCGATGCGGTGCAATTGGTAAAGGTCGATGCGCTCCAGCTTGAGCCGACGCAGGCTCATCTCCACGCACTGGATCAGGTAGCCCGCGCGACCCACATATTCCGTTTTAGCCGGCCCTTGCCGCGTGATTCCGCCTTTGGTCGCGATCACCAGGCCGTTCGGATACGGGTAGAGCGCCTCGGCGATCAGCCTTTCGGCAATCTCCGGCCCGTAAGCGTCGGCAGTATCGATCAGGTTGATGCCCAGTTCGACGGCGTGGCGCAGAACGCGGCGCGCTTTGCCAGGATCCTCCGGTTCGCCCCAGGCTCCATCGCCGACAAGGCGCATCGTTCCATACCCGAGCCGGTGCACGGGCAGGTCGCCGTCAATTTGGAAAGTGCCGCTCACCGCGGCGGAAGGCAGTTCGGATCGCATCGTACATGTTAGATGCGAAAGCCCGTTGACCGCGCAGGTACGATTTGCAGCGTTTATGCCGGGAACCCGGTCTTACGGACTTGCGTACCACCAACACCAGCGCAGTATGCTGAAAAGCATTGTTGGACCTCATCCATTGCCAAGGAGAACCCATCATGGGTACCGCAGCTTTCCCGAATCCGCAAGCCATCTTTTACCAGCAGTATGAATCGGTGCGCCGGGATGAGGTAGTCGGCATTCTGCTGGCTCTCTTCCTTGGCGATTTTGGAGCGCACCACTTCTACCTGCGCCGAACAGGCCTGGGAATTCTCTACCTTTGCTTCTTCTGGACGGGTATTCCGGCGATCCTGGGACTGATCGAATGTTTCTTCATGCCGGGACGCGTGCGCGAGTTCAACGCCATTCAGGCCGCAGGCATTGCCGCTACATTGGGGATTCCGATGCCGGGCTGGGGTCAGCCAGTCAACGTGACCGTGAACATGCCGCCAGCCGCCCCGATGGAAGCATCGGCCGTAGCCACCGCACCAGCACAATCCGGAACTTTACTCGCATGCAGTAAGTGCGGCAAGCCCAACCCCGCCGGCGCTCGATTCTGCGCAGGCTGCGGGCAACCGTTCTAGGCAGGTGAGGCCAAGCCGCGTGCTACATGTTCGCGTGGCCGGAGCGCATCGACTCGTTGAACTGAGGTTTGGTGAAATTCAATGCCGCCTCAAGCTTCGCCTGGTACTCTGCGGCGCGCGCCAGCAAGGCTGGAGTGGCTGCTGCAAATTCTCCATCCAACGTCATCAGGCCCTCGCCGCTTTCATGCCCGGCCATCCGCAGCAACTCGGCTTCGGTTGTATTCAGATACTGCGCGTCGCGCGGATCGGCAATCCAAACCGGCTTGCTTTCGCCCAGCGCGCCAGAAAGCCAATAGACTTTGCGCAGCAGGTAGTCGAGCCGCTCAGCGTCGGTGGTCTCTGTGAAAAGAAACCGCTTCTTCCAGCGGCTGTAATAGCGCGTGGTAACCGGAACCGGTTGGCGATTTCCGGATTTCACGAACTCCAACTGGCCGTAATCCACGGTCTTCCGCACTGCGTTGTAGACGAAGCTTTCGGCGAATGGCTGCTCCATGGCCGGAACGATCTCGGCGAAGGTCAGCGTCACGGATGCCGCAAGTTTGGCGTGCAGGTTATGCGTGCCGCCGTCGGCCAGGTGCATCTCCCCGTGAACGATATAGGTATCGGCGCCCGAGGTAGACCGGTGCGCCGGCCACTGGAACTGCCCAAATGCTATGGGCAGCCCAGCCATCGTAACGTAGCACTCGGGTCGCGGATTGCGCAGCCGCTTGGCTTGCGCCGCGAGGTGAGCAGTCATGCTGGGCAGTAGTTCGGGTTTGTCGAACTCGAAGCCCTCGCCAAGCTCCAGGCGAAGAGTGTGACCCGCTTCCGCATGCGGCAGGCCAAGCTGGAAGACAGCGGTCGGCTGGCCATGGAAGTCGCTGCCTTCGCTGGCCGAGACCACGACCAGACCTGCCTGTGAGGCTGCGGTTTCGACGGATGAAGTCAGATTCGATTTTGTCGTTGAGTTCGATTGAAGAGTCATTCGCAAAGCATCCTATGTTCGAGGTCCAGTGCATTCCTATTCTACGGGACCGTCGCGACGATCTCCTCGGCCAGGAACGCTCCCCTCGCACTGGTGCAGCTCCCATCTCGGCCAAATGCCGCATTTACAATAAGGAGGTGCCGTCCGCCGTGTCTTCACCCATCATCCTCGCCGAAAACCTGACCAAAGTGTATGCAGCCGGGCGCCTCCTGGTGACGGCGGTACGCGGCGTTTCGCTTTCGATCGAGCCCGGCGAATTTGTCGCAATCGTGGGTCCATCCGGCTCCGGGAAATCGACGCTGTTTTACCTTCTGGGCGGGCTCACGCAGGCAACTTCGGGACGTGTTGTCATTGACGGAGTGGACTTTGCCACGCTGAGTGACGGCGAACGCACGCGGTTGCGCAAGCACCGCATTGGGTTTGTCTTCCAGAAGTTCAACCTGCTCCCTACGCTTACAGCCATGGGAAATATCGAGATCGCCTATGCTGTGAGCGGACGCAAAGAGCCGATGGATCTGAACTATCTTGACCATCTGAGCGGCCTGCTTTCCATCCGTGGCCGGCTCGACCACCGGCCCTCAGAGTTGAGCGGCGGCGAACAGCAGAGGGTGGCCATCGCGCGGGCACTGATCACGCGGCCTGCGATCGTACTCGCGGACGAGCCAACGGGAAATCTTGATACAAAGAACTCCGACGCCGTTTTAGACATGTTGCTGAAATCAAACAGTCTGCTGGGCCAAACAACTTTGATGATTACCCACAATCCTGAGGCCGCATCCATCGCCGGCCGAATACTTTACATGCGCGACGGAGAGATCGTCCGCGAGGAGAAGGGTACGCGCCAATATTCGGCATGAATTGCCGCTTCTCAGATTGAAAGTGGGCTTTTGGAGGCCGAGTTCCCTGGTTTGACCTCCCTTGGACCGCCCGGTATACTCAGGATTGCACCAAGCGGGAGTAGCTCAGTGGTAGAGCATCGCCTTGCCAAGGCGAGGGTCGCGAGTTCAAATCTCGTCTCCCGCTCCAGTTTGCCCCGCCCCGTCGCATTTTCCTGGGGAGAGCCGAGCGGACTGGAGCCAACTAAAAACACCCCTGCCCAAGGCGCGGTACCCAAGTGGTAAGGGAGAGGTCTGCAAAACCTTTATGCGCCGGTTCGATCCCGGCCCGCGCCTCCAAACTTTTCTCCCCCCCAAAAAAACTGATCCTCAAACATGTTGGCGAGCCAGCGCACCGTTTGCGAGTGCGGATCCATGTACAGGTTGTCCCTTGACCGCAGACCGACGGTCTCGGTGAATCAACCTCCATGTCGATTGTTGAGTGACGCGCGCCCTTTGGGACCGACCCGCCTTACATGCGAAAATCTGTTCCGCGGTCGATTGGCCGATGGAGGAGCCGTGAAATTCGCCTGGATGTGCGTTGCAATGGTGATTACGGTCGGGCTGGCAACACAAATCAAATCTCAGACAGACCCGGCTTCGCAGGTAGATCCTTTGATCGGAACAAAGACCAACCAGTTCAAAGACAATGGCAATACTGTTCCGGGAGCGACGCGGCCTTTCGGCATGCTTTACTGGAGCCCTGATCCAGCGAACGGAGACTTCTACAGGTACGAAGCGCCCGTGGTTCGCGGCTTTGGCCTCACGCACATCAGCGGTCCAGGCTGCGGCACGCTCGGCGACGCCCCCATGATGGTGATGAAAGGTAAACTCCAGAAGCTTCCGTTCGTTCGCAGCGCTCCAATTCAGTCTGCCTTTCGCCATGAAGACGAAATTGCGGAGCCTGGATATTACGCAGTCAAGCTCGATTCCGGCATCCGCGTGCAGCTGGCAGCGGCCCAGCGCTCGGGGCTGGCCGAGATAGACTTTCCCGACGATGGCGATGTGCACACGCTCTTCGTGGACGCGAGCCGCAACCTCACACGCGTAAACGACGCATCTGTATCCGTCGCGAACGGGCGCATGACTGGTTCCGTGACCAGTGCGGGATTTTGTGGACTCGAAGACACCCATCGGATGTACTTTGCCTTCCAACTTGAAGGCACGCCGCAAGAGCAGGGCACCTTCTCAGAGGCCGGGTTTGCCGGGCCGGGATCGGTGGATGGCGCCCGCACTGGCGGATATGCCGTGTTCCCCGCCAGCACACGAAAGATCCTTGTGAAAGTGGGCATCTCATTTGTGAGCGTGGCCAACGCAGAAGAGAATGCAGCCACGGAGATTCCGAATTGGGATCTGGACGGGCTCCGGTGGGAGGCACGGTCGGAGTGGAATGATAAACTCGGCCACATTCAAGTGAGCGGCGGAAACGCGAACAGCCGGCGCGTTTTCTATTCCGCGCTCTACCACGCGCTGCTGCATCCCTCAATTTTCAGTGACGTCAATGGCCAATACATCGGCTTCGACGAGAAGGTTCACAAGGTTTCGCAGGGACATTTGCAGTATGCGAATTACTCCGGATGGGACATCTATCGCTGCCAGGTTCAGTTGATCGCTATGCTGTTTCCAAAACAGGCGAGTGACATCGCGCAGTCGCTCGTAAACGACGCGGAGCAGGGTGGCGGGTTGCCCATTTGGCCAGTTGCAAACGACGAAAGCAGCGTGATGGTGGGTGATCCTTCCGATCCGATTCTGGCCAGCATTTATGCCTTTGGCGCGCGCGATTTCGATACGAAGAAGGCACTCGAGTTCATGGTGCGCGGGGCCGACGATTCCGACGCCCACGTAAGGCTTTATCCGGAACGCCCGCATCTCAAAGAACTACTGGCCAGGGGCTATATTGCCGAAAGCGAAGACTCGCAGGGTTCGGCCTCGGTGAGCCTCGAGGACGAGACGGCTGATTTTTCAGTCTCACGAATGGCAACGGCCCTGGGAGACAAGGCAACGGCGGATCGCATGTTGCGACGCTCGGCCAACTGGCGCAAGCTGTTCGATCCTGATACTCGGTACATTCGCCCCCGAATGGCCGACGGTAGCTTCATGCAGAAATTCACGTCGTCGAGCGCGGATGGATTTGTTGAAGGCAACACCGCTCAATATACGTGGATGGTTCCCTTCGATTTGAAGTCCGTAGTCGACGCTGTGGGCGGCCCGGAAGTGGCGAAGACACGGCTCGACAGCTACTTCAGCCAGTACGGAACATGGAATGGCGGACCTTATTTCTACATCAGCAACGAACCGAGTTTCGGAGATCCGTGGATTTATAACTGGACCGGCCACCCGTGGCGCACGCAGGAAGTTGTTCATAAAACGATTGGCGACTTATTTACGGCCACTCCGGACGGATTGCCTGGGAATGACGACCTGGGTGCGACTTCAGCGTGGGTCGTTTTCGCCATGCTTGGCATCTATCCTGAGATTCCAGGCGTCGGAGGAGTTACGCTGAATAGCCCTTCGTTTGAGAGAGCGACCCTCAAGCTGGGTGATAAGTCGTTTGAGATTCTAGCTCCGGGTGCGCCGGACAACATTTATGTCAACAACATCTCGCTCGATGGAAATGCGATTCATAACTGGTGGATAGGATGGGACGAGATGACTAAATCTTCACGCCTGGAATTCAAGCTCGCTGATAAGCCGAACAAAGATCCGGGCGAACTGCCGCCCTCCTATCCTGCGCAGATGAACACGGGCGCTGTGAGACAGAACGGTCCCGACTCCTATCTGCAACCGTTGGTTGCCGACGGCACGCTGGCTGGTGCGGTCACGCTGGTGTCTGACAAAATCAACACCATATATGTGAAGGCATCTGGATATCGCGACCTTACGTCGAGAGCACCCATGGCGTCGAATGACTTGTTCTGGATCGCGTCCACATCGAAGCCTATGACAGTAACGGCCTTCATGATGCTTGTGGATGAGGGAAAGATCAATGTGAATGACCCCGTCGAAAAGTATCTTACTGAGTTCAAGGGCCAGTTAGTCAAGACGAAGTCGAACGATACCGCAAATCCGGGACCAACAGGATCAAAGAATCTGGAATTGGTCCCTGCGAGTCACCCCATCCTTGTGCGCGAGATTTTGAGTCACACCAGCGGGCTTCCCTTCAAGTCAGCGGCACAGCCGGGAGCCTTGGATACGTTGCCACTGAAAGAAGCGGTGAAGAGTTTCGCTGCGGAGCCGCTGAACTTTCAGCCCGGCACTGCATACGCATATTCGAATGAGGGCATTAATACCGCGGCACGCATTATTGAAGTTGTGACCGGCATGCCCTACGAAAAATTCATGCAGCAGAGGCTCTTCACGCCACTGGGCATGACCGACACCACCTTCTGGCCGAATGCGGAACAGATACAGAGACTGGCTAAAACTTATAAGGTGGATCCGCAAACGAAGGAACTCAAAGAGATCCCAATCAACCAACTGACTTATCCTCTGGATGATCGCACGCATCGATATCCCATGCCAGCGGGCGGAATATTCTCGACGGCAGAAGACGTAGCGAAGTTTTGCCGAATGATTTTGAACGGCGGCGCCATCGACGGGAGAAGATACATTTCTGTCCAGGCTTTACATACGATGACGAGCGAGCAGAATAGCGGACTGGGCGGATCGAGTTATGGATTTGGCTGGGGTGTGTCGAAGACCGGCTTCGGCCACGGCGGCGCGTTTCGCAATGCGATGGAGATTGACACCGTGAAGGGCCGCATTCTCATCTTCATGGTGCAACAGGACGGCCCCTGGGGCACGAGTGCGGGAGACGCTATTACTCCTACGTTAGAGAAGATTGCAGACGACTTGGTTGCGGGCGGCGATTGAAGTTCGGTTCACACAGATCCTTGGCTGAAATGATCAGCTCAAGAGGGGCCCAATCGAGATGGGCGCCATGCAAAGGGTTATTCAAGACACGCGAAAGATGACCACCGTGTCCGCCGGAACTTCGACTGCATCTCTGTTGGGGCGGAACGGAGTGCCAGAACTGAGAATCAGTTCACTCTTCGCTGCAATTCGAAACGTGTGCATGGTCTCGCCGAGATTGCAGAAAAGTGTCACGCTCCCGCGCTCCATTGAAAAGCACTTGTTCTGTTCGTCAACATGCACACGGGTGTTTCCCGGTTCATCGTTATTGAGCGCGGGGGTTGATCGGCGCAGTTGAATTAATGCGCGATACCAGGCGAGCATTCCTGCGTGCTCACTGCTATCCAATTCGTGCCAGTTCAGCTTCGAGCGCTCGAAGGTTTCTCGCTTTTCTGGATTGGGGATCAGATCGGGACTCCAGCCAAATGCGGCAAACTCTTTCTTGCGGCCCTCAGCCACAAGGCGCGCAAGCTCCCGGTCTTCGTGGTCGGCAAAGTACTGAAAGGGAGATGAAGCAGCCCATTCCTCGCCTTGAAAAATCATCGGGATGAATGGGCTCATCAAGACGATCGCGGCCGCGATCTTTGCGCGATTGAATCCGATCACTTCATGCAAACGATCGCCGACCGCGCGATTTCCCACCTGATCGTGGTTCTGAATGTAGCCAAGGAATCTGTGTTGCGGCACGTGCGCTGCGGATTTGCCGTGAAATCGTTTGCGGTAATTTGAATAAACGCCGTCATAGACGAAGGTTTGCTCGAGGGCCTTCTTCAGATGACTGAGAGTGCCGAAATCGGCAAAATATCCACCGGCAGGTTCGTGCTGCAGTACCGCAAACAACGCGTGATGAAAATCGTCGCTCCATTGAGCGTCCATGCCCAGGCCGCCCGCTTTGCGCGGCGTGACGGTGCGCGGGTCATTCAAATCGCTTTCCGCAATGACAGCCAGTTTTTTGCCCAGGCTATTCCCCAGAGTTTCAACCTCGGCAGAAAGTTGTTCGAGAAAATGGATAGCCGACCTGTCGATGAAGGCATGCACGGCGTCGAGCCGCAGACCGTCGATGTGATAATCGCGCAGCCACATCAAAGCGTTATCGCAGAAGAAGCGACGAACCTGGTCTGATTGAGAGTCTTCGAGATTAACTGCTCCGCCCCACGGCGTGCGATGTGCATCCACAAGGTACGGCCCGAACTTCCCGGTGTAATTGCCGTCCGGGCCAAAATGGTTGTACACCACATCCAGCAGCACCGCCAGCCCCTTCAGGTGCGCCGCGTCGACGAATCGCTTTAAGGCATCGGGGCCGCCATAAGCCTCGTGCACTGAAAAGAGCGCGACGCCGTCATACCCCCAGCCGTGATGACCGGAGAACGACGCGACCGGCATGAGTTCGACGTGTGTGATGCCCAAGTCAGCCAGGTAATCGAGCTTGCCGATGGCCGAATCGAGCGTTCCTTCAGAAGTGAAGGTGCCCACATGCAGTTCGTAGATAACGCCACTCGCGAGCAGTGCAGGTTGGAACTCAACGGCCTGGGAAGACTTCGGCCATGCGAAAGCTGCTTGATCGTAGACGCGCGATGGTCCATGAACACCCTGTGGTTGCCATTGCGAACGCGGATCTGGATAGCATGCATCGTCTTCATCGAGGACAAAGCAATAATCGCCTCCGGGACCCGCATCTTCCACATCAAGATGCCACCAGCCGCGCGGATCAGGACCGTTCATCGGCAATGAACGACCGTTCACGCGAACCGATATCTTTTTCGGGAGAGGCGCCCAAACTTCAAAACGATGCATTCTCAATCCTCTTCCCGCGTGAGCAATGCAACGGGAAATCGCTGAAGCAGCGATTGCACGCGTATCGAACCGCCTGCGAAGGTCTCGCGCGTCAAGCGGTTGAACCACTTTCCACGCGACAACTCGATTGAGTTCGAAGCCCAGTTTGATCCAAGCTTCAGCGGCAGATGCGGCGCGAATACGGCAACGCGGTCTCCGCGGAGAAACCCGACGAGGTGTTCGCGCTTTGGCCCCTCTGCAAGCACCGGTTGATATGCGGCATCTGCGCCGAACCACTCTGGATGATCGCGCCGAACGCACAACGCAGTGTGTGCAACCCAGAGCTTCGGCGTTCCTGAGTCCATCGACTCCATGATTCTTTCAACGCTCATTCCCGCGCCCAGTTCGCTTAGTATGCGCGAGCGCAGCGCATAGTCGACGGGCCGGCGATTGTCGGGATCGACAAGGCTCAGGTCCCACAATTCGCTTCCCTGATACGTGTCTGGCACGCCTGGGACGGTGTAGCGAAGCAGCGTTTGTGAGAGACCGTTGATTCGTCCCGCGTACAAAATGCGGTTGACGAAGCTCTCCAACTCCGCGATAAACCAGTTCGAATCGAGAATGCGCTCAATGAAAAGGCCAAGGGCCTCTTCATATTCGCGATTTTGTTGCGTCCAGCTAGTTTGTTGTTTGGCCTCGCGCATCGCCTTTTCCATGTACGCTGTGAGCCGGTCCTTGTCGATGGGCCATGCGCCGATCATGGTCTGGTAGAGGAAATACTCCGAATTGCGATCGGGATATTTCCCAGTGCGGAACGGAGCATTGGCCCGAGACCATCGATTGAGTGCGCTTTTCCAGCGAACCGGATTTTCGGAAAGCACTGCCAGGCGAGCGCGCACGTCATCTGCCCGCTTTGTGTCATGAGTCGAGAGGGTGGTCAACGTCGTAGGATGAGCCGCTTGCATCCTGGCACAATAAACATGAAACTGCTCGACACTGATTCCGTTTCTTCCCGGCGCACTGCCCACTTCGTTCAATCCGATCAATCGATTGAAACAGTAGAATGCGGTGTCTTCAACGCCCTTTGCCATAACCGGCGAGGTGAACTGCTGAAAGCGCTGCAGGAATTCACTCTCCAATCCGCCGCGCGAGCGCAGCGCCAATACGCTGCCAATAAAGTCTATGAGGCCGGCATCGAGATCGGGCCGGCGCGCTTTTGCGTTGGAAACTGCTTCGTCGATGCGAATGCGGTCTTCATCCGCCACTTCGTCCCGCGCGGGAACAACGTATGTTCGATAAACCGAGAAGCAGGCCGCAATTTCCCTGAGCGCCCTGCGGATTTCTGCACGCGTGTAATCGCGACGATCGCGGTTGTTTTCACACAGCTCGACAAAGAGGCTCGTCAACCGGTTCACATCGCTGCCAAGCGCTTCCTGCTCAACGTTGAGCTTTTTGTCGTGGGCTACAGCATCGAAGTCGACAGGTTCCCCGGTAAACTCGGCGTAAATGGCAGATAGCTCGCTCATTCCCTCGCTTGAGACAAGCAGAGCGTTGCAGACGTTTAGAAAGTCGTACCCGGTCGTGCCTTCAATGGGCCAGTCCTCGCGCAGAAATTCACCGGGTTCTAAAATTTTTTCGCCAACAATCCACGCATCCGGCGCGCCATTTCGGAGTCGCTCAAAGTATTGCTTCGGGTCGCGTAGGCCGTCGGGGTGGTCGACCCGCACTCCATCGAGGACGCCTTTTTTCAGCCAATCCAGAATCCTGCAGTGCGTCGCATCGAAGACGTGTTGCCTTTCCGTGCGCAAACCGATGAGGCTGTTGACATCGAAAAATCGCCGGTATCCAAGCTCCTGGTCCGCGGTCCGCCAGTAAGCGAGCCGATAGAGCTGCTGATTGAGCAAGTTGTCGAGGGCATCAAAATTGCTGTTCAATTCGGCAACCGCCTGATCGATGGCCGTATTGATCTCAGAATTCTCCGCGCACAGGCTTTTCAGCAAGGCGTTGATTACATTTTTGTCGCGGTGTCGCGCCAGCCCGACTTCAAGATCGGTGGATTCCGGGGATGGCAAGCGCAAAAAGCTGTCAGCGATAAAGTTCAATGTGTCGCTCTTGGACAGTTCCGCGGCCCGAGTCAGGACGGCGGAAAGAGAGCGAGGGGCAACCGGAAAGATATTCTCGGCGTAGCGAATCCTGAATCGTTCGCCCTCGTGTTCGAGCTTGATTTCTCCCGCTTCCAGAATGCGCCCGTATTGATCTCCCAGCACTGGCAGTAAGATCTTGTTCTGCAGCTTGGCCTCGGAAGAATTCCAATCGATATCGAACCAGCTGGCGTACAGGCTTGATGGCCCGTTTTCCAAAACATCCCACCAATAGCGGTTCTTCGGCCCGATCGCCATGTGGTTCGGAACGATATCGAGCACCTGACCCAGGCCGAGCTCCGCCAATCGTTGGCAGAAGCGCTGGTGACCCTCCTCGCCGCCCAATTCATCGTTCACCCGCTCGTGGTCGACCACGTCATACCCGTGCATGCTTCCGGCGACGGCTTGCAGGTAGGGGGAACAGTAAACGTGAGAAATGCCGAGGG
>Ga0302270_10004976_pt1 | contig 12195 bp, 12 predicted proteins | sample III_Bog_E2_3_FD_198773 | JGI IMG/M metagenome (GOLD analysis project Ga0302270, IMG submission 198773) | Peat permafrost microbial communities from Stordalen Mire near Abisko, Sweden - III_Bog_E2_3 | ecosystem: Environmental > Terrestrial > Soil > Wetlands > Peat | place: Sweden: Abisko...
AGCGTGGCGACCCGAGCCGGAATGGCATGATCCGCTGCAAGCACTGGCAGTGGAAGCAGCATCACAACCAGGAACACTTCGAAATGTTTCATTCCTCCTACCTCCTTTGCATACCTGTCGACGCGCGTTTGCGCATCGTGTATCTCAGCCGAACGGCCTCAACGTAGGCCACGACATCCGGGTTGTTGTAGTTCAATCGCTTTTCTTGAATCCAGCGATCGCCTGCGTAGTAGGCCGCCGACACCAGCCTCATATCGCCATGAAACTCCCACATCAATGCAGTCACGTAGCGTGTACCCGCCGCGATGTTTTCTTCCACGTCGAATGGATGAATGGCGCCATAACGTCGCGCCGTCGCCGGCATCAGTTGCATCAGCCCCATCGCGCCTTTATCGGAGACGGCGCGTGGATTCCAGCGCGACTCAATGTCGATCAACGCAGCGATCAATTCGGGTGGAACCCGATAGTGGGCCGCGTACCGGCGCGCGCATCTTTCCGCTTGAGATGCGTCTGGCTGCGCGCGAGCGCAGGGCAGTGTGGCAAAGAACAGAAGAAAGAGAGGCAGGATTCTCCTTATCATTCAGCCGCCTCCGGAACCGTAATCCTGGCGGCGAAACGCGCGCCATCGTCGAGCAGACTCTTGAATCCTTCGCGCAGCAGCAGGTGCCTGCGATCCTTTTCCGTCTTCGCCAGGAACGGCAGCAACACGTCGCGCAGGTCTTCCGTCACGTGATCTGTGCCAAGCAGCCGAAGTGCGTTGGCGAAGTCGATCATCTCCGAGACCGACGGCGGCTTTTCGAGGGAATAATTGCGGAACGAAAGCGCGATTCCGGCCATCTCCCGATGGAACGTCTCGTCAGCTCCTGGCGTGCGGCTGGCGATGATCTCCGCCTCCCGACTCGGCGTCGGGTGTTCCACTCGCACGTAGAGACTGCGCCGCCGGATGGGATCGCCCAGTCTGCGCTCCTCATTGCTGGTCAGTACGACAAAGGGAATGCTCTTGGCTTCAACCGTGCCGAACTCGGGGATCGACAACTGCCAGGCGGAGAGGATTTCAAGCAACATCGCCTCGAAACCCTCGTCCACCTTGTCCAATTCGTCAATAAGGAGAACGCACGGCCGGTCGCATTCAAGCGCCCGCATCAAAGGACCCGCCCGGAAGAAGTCGCGCCCTTTGAGGTTCGCCTGTACAGTCTGCCAGTCCGCATGATCACCGCGCGCGAACTCCATATAGAGCCTTTGCAGCCCTTCGTCGAACTTCCCGATCGCCTGGTCCTCAGTCACGCCCCGGTAGCACTGCAGCCGTTCGATATGCGTCCCAGCGGCCTTGGCGACCGATACAGCCAGCTGGGTCTTGCCCGATCCCGCAGGCCCTTCTAACAGTAATGGTTTCTGCATCTTAGTCGCCAGGAAAACGACCTTGATCATCACCGGATCAATGAAGTAACCGGTTGCCTTGAGCCGGTCCATGAGGTCATCGAATGACTCAAACATACCGTCCCCCTTATTCGTCGGTGACAGGATGGTTCAGGTTCGCAACTCGGTCAAATTCGAATGGATCACCTTTCCTGGATGAGCAGCTGGTTGGCTTTCCCTTTCTATGGCGTATCTATGCACTGTTCATTTGCTAAGTGGCGCGAGGTCATTTGACCGAATCGTAGACCTGTTTTACACATAGCTCTCACGATTTCCACAAGAGGTGGAAAAGCCGTCTCATGTTGGCCTTTGAGATCGACATGAGCTTCCGTCCAGCCCAACTCAGGATATTGAGGTGATTTATGACACATGCACAGATCCAACTACTTGGTAATGCTGAAGATCTCTCAATGACTTCAGGTTCTTCTGGTCAGGAAATTCCGGAGGACATTCCGGGATTGGAGCCCCGCAGCCAACTCCATATCCTGGAGAATTCAACCTCTGGACACCGCAAGGCTCCTCAACCTGAAGCTGCAGGCCGTTCGGCAACACTCGATCTCCCCGGCGATCACCGGACTCCGGACCATCGCCCTGCAATGCAATCGCCCGGCCATGATCGACTCTTGAACGCCCGTCAGGTTGCCGAAAGGCTGGGCGTCTCGGAACGGTGGGTGCGAGACCATACCACTCGACGAGAACCGCAAATCAGAGCCGTTAAACTGGGGACCCTTATCCGATATCGGTGGGCTGACGTTGAAGTCTTCATGGCAAACCTCGATACCTCCCGGCCTTCCCACCGCCCGCGATTTGGTGTATGAAGGAATTGTTCTCCACGACCAGGACCAGAAGCAGAAATCGGAGAACTTTATGGCAATGAAGTATCAGCAGGGCACCGTCTACCTTTGCGGGCAGAAGGTGAAGATGTGGTACGGCAAGTACCTGATCTACGGGAAGGACCAGGATGGAAAGGAGGTTCGTAGGCACCGCAACGTTCGGATCTGCCCCAAGGCCAATACGCCCAAATGGAAAGCCGAGCAGTTGCTGCGGGAGATCATTCTGAAGGAGGCCGGCGCCTCTGTTGCGCCCCGGACGCTTCTTGCAGATGATTCAGTCACTTTTCGCTGGTTCGTTACTGAGCGATACATTCCAATGCGTCAAGGGAAGTGGAGTCCAGCGTACCGAAAAACCAATAACTACCAGATTGAGCATTACCTGGTATCGCAGTTTGGAGATCTCCCACTCCGTCGGCTGGATGCGTTTGGAATCCAGATTTGGCTGAACGGACTGGCTGACAAGGACTATTCACAAGCTGTGGTCCGTCAGTGCTTCACTAACATTCGCGCAATCACTCATTTGGCCAAGAAACAAAAGTTCCTGGCCGAAGATCCTGGAGAAGATGTAACCATGCCTCAAACCAAGCCAGTTGAAAAACCCATCTTGTCGCGGGAGCAGATTCTGGCGCTCATTGGTGCCATTGAGGACGTGCAGGATCTCTGCCTTCTGCAGGTGGGAATTTTTTGCGGCTTGCGCGCCAGCGAAATCATGGGACTGCAATGGAAGAGCTGGACTGGAGACGCGCTCGTTCCTCATGGGACGGCGTTCGAAGGACAGTTCTACAACGGGCGGCTCAAGACCAGGCAAAGCAAAGCACCAATTCCAGTTCCGGAGCAAGTGCGACCTGCCATTGAGACTTGGCGACAAATCTGTGCCGACACTTCGCCCGATGCCCTGATGTTCCCCACTTTCGGACGCGGAGAACGAAAGGGCCAGGCGGTGCCGCGCTGGGGAAAGAATTACTTCAAATGGAGAATTCGGCCAGTTGCCCGCAAGGTCGGCATTCCGGATCACCTCATCACGTTTCAGGTGATGCGGCGGACGCTGGGAACGGACATGCAGAAGCACGGAACGCTGAAAGACGCCCAAGGCATGTTGCGGCACGCGAGCATCAAGACGACCGGAGACGTGTACATGCAAGCCATCGAGCAAAGCGTGCTGGACGCAGTCAATTCGCGCACGGCAGCGGTGCTCAAAGGGTGGACTGCACCGGTTGCCACCATGGGTCTTAAAGGACGCAACGTGAAGGGTCCTGAAGCAATTCGGCGAAGTTCGGCGAAGCTGGTAGAGGAGGTGGCTGTAAGTTGTTGATTCTTTGGCTCCTCAGGTAGGACTCGAACCTACAACCCTTCGGTTAACAGCCGAATGCTCTGCCATTGAGCTACTGAGGAGTGTCTTGCTCTTCAACGCTTCTTCAAAAGTAGCAGAGAGAACGCGGTACGTCAAAATTTGCCCCGATGTGGAGATTCCAAACCCAGGATAGGCCCATTTTCGAACGCCTATCACTCCACTACCAAAATCACAAATCCGCTGGATGCGTGCCTGGAATCGGCCTTGGCGGTACGATTAAGGGAACGATAAGGGGGGGCCAATGTCCCGGATTTCCCGGCTTGACCGCAACGAAGTACCTGCGGAAATAGAAGCGCTCTACGACAAAGCCTTTGCTCAGCGCGGCAATGTGCCCAATATGTTTCGTGTGATGGCCCACCGGCCGGAGATTTTCTCAACCATGCAGGCCCACTTCGGTGCAGTCCTCAATACCGGCACGGTCCCGACCAAGCTGAAGGAACTGATCATCGTCCGCACCAGCCAAGTCAACCAGACACCCTACTGCCTGGCCAGCCACACTATTCTGGCCCAGGGGCTGGGGTGGAGCGACGAACAGCTTTCCCACCTGGCCGACTGGCCTCGGCGCGACGACTTTACCCCGGCGGAAAAGGCCGCTTTGCGTCTGGCCGAGACCGTCACCCGTGACGCCAATTCAGTTTCCGACGAGCAGTTTCTGGAATTGCGCGGCTTCTACAGCGAAGGTGAAATCGTGGAGCTGCTCTGCGCCATTGGCCTGTTCAACTACTTCAACCGCTTCAACAACGCCCTGCGCATGGAACCGACCAAACCCGGCGAGGGCGGCTCCGCTGTGCAGACGGCCGAAACAGGGCCGGAACACTAGATTTTTCTCCTGCCCCCCAGGCAAAGAGTCGATCCGGCTGGATCGGACATCCCATTTGTGTCTACCGGCTGAGACGCAAAAACCTGGGTTTCGCACCACTCCAGAGTGCATTCAACCACCCAACAAGACCAACAAGGAGATACCTTTCCGCATGAAACTGAAACTGCCCGCAGGTTCCTTCCGAGCCTATCTGTTCGACTGTGACGGCACCATTGCAGATTCGATGCCGCTGCATTACATTGCCTGGAAAACGGCTCTCAATGAATGGAATTGCACATTCGACGAAACACTCTTCTACGAGTGGGGCGGCAAGCCATGCGACGAGATTATCTCCACGCTCAATGAAATGCAGGGGCTTAAGATGCCCGTGAAACAGGTGAGCCACCGCAAGGAGAGCCTCTATTTCGACCTTCTGCCGCAGCTCAAGTCGATCCCCGAAGTGGTGGAGCACATCGAGGCACAGCACGGACGGATTCCCTTCGCGGTGGTCTCCGGCGGCCGGCGAAGTTCGGTTGAGCGTTCTTTGGCCACTTTGCACCTGCTGGACAAGTTCGAGACCATTGTGGGAGCAGACGACTATAAAAACAGCAAGCCGGCGCCGGACGGGTACTTACTGGCAGCAGCACGCCTGGGGGTGGCTCCGGAGGACTGCCTGGTTTTTGAAGACACCGACTTGGGCATTCAAGCGGCAGATGCGGCCGGAATGGCCTCGGTGCGGGTTCCCTTCCCCATGGAAAGAAGCTGACCAACCTTCCCCACGGAACCCGGACGCCCTCGAAACCGTAAGACACGTTTGACGGGAACGAAAGGCACAAAGGGAGATGACAGCGAAGACGGACGAGCGAAATTCTGCACAATGGAACGATCTGCACCGAACTGAATGGGTGGCACTTTTTGCCATTGCGGGATTTGTGACGGCCGCTCACCTGCTCTCCAACGGCCGCTACGGCTTCCATCGCGACGAGCTTCAATTCCTGAGCGATGCGCGACATCTGGACTGGGGCTTCGTCGCCTATCCGCCGCTGACGCCGTTCCTGGAGCGTGTGGGGCTGGGAATCTTCGGGCTCTCGCTTGTAGGGTTGCGGCTTTTTTCAGTTCTAGCCCAGGCGGCCGCCCTGGTGCTGACCGGCATGATGGCGCGGGAGATGGGTGGCGGACGGATGGCCCAGATCGCGGCGACGGTGGCCGTGGCCCTTTCGCCCCTGCCGCTGTTTGAAGGCACGGAGTTTCAATATTCGTCCTTCGATTTTCTTTGGTGGGTGCTGATTGCGTACTTCACGATCCGGCTTTTGAGGGGTGAAGACCCGCGATGGTGGCTGGCAGTGGGCGCCGCAGTGGGAGTGGGGCTCGAAACCAAGTATTCGATCGTCTTCCTTATCGCCGGAATTCTGGGCGGAGTGCTGCTCACACACACACGCCGCAGCCTGAAGAGCGGTTGGTTCTGGGGCGGCATTGCACTGGCACTGCTGATCTTTCTGCCCAACTTTCTATGGCTCGCGCACCACCACTTCATCTCCTATCACTTTCTTCAGCACATTCACGTGCGCGACGTGGCTGAGGGCCGCGCGGAACACTATCTTCGCGACCAGGTTCTGATTTGCATCAACCTTTTCGCGACGCCGCTTGCGCTGGCCGGGCTGGCAAGCTTTTTTGTCGATCGGCGCTACCGCATGCTGGGCTGGATGTACGTGATTCCGTTGGCGCTGTTCTTCTTCGCGCAGGGGAGAGGCTACTACATGGCAGCCGCCTATCCCATGCTGCTGGCCGCAGGCGCGGCGGCTGGCGAGCGCTGGCTGGAATTCCTTCCCCGCTTCGGGCGATGGGCAGTTGAAGCGGCCTTGTTTGCCGGATTGGCGGTGTGTGGAGCGTACGTCTGTGCGCTGGTTTTGCCCCTCGCGGAAAGCGGGCCACTGAAGGAGTTTGCACTCCAGCGAAACGGCGACCTGCGCGAGGAAATCGGCTGGAACGAACTGGTCAAGACGGTTGCCGGGATTCGCGATTCCCTGCCCCAGGAGCAACAGGCCAGCCTAGGGATTCTGGTCGGCAATTATGGCGAGCAGGGCGCGGTGGAAATGCTCGGGTCTGCTTACCGGTTGCCTTTGCCCATTAGTCTGACCAACTCCGCGTGGCTGCGCAGCTACCCTGCCTCTCCACCATCCACGCTCATCGTGATCGGCGTTTCGCGCGAAGACGTTGGAAAGATCTTCACTGGATGCCGTCTGGCGGGACACAACGGAAATGCAGAAGGCGTGAAGAACGAAGAAAGTCAGTACCACCCCGACATTTTTGTCTGCGGCAGCCCACTTCTGCCTTGGCCGGAGTTCTGGAAAAAATACCAGTCGTTCGGCTAAAGCGGCGCCAGAGCGGCCTCGATTTTGGGTTAGTTGACAAGAGATCCGCGCTCGACCCCGGAGCGGCAAAAAAGTGTGAATTTTGGCACCAAAATGCGGCATTATCAGCCCAAAAGTGCCCAAAAACGGCCAAAAAAAGGCCAAAATCGAGGGTTTGCTGTTACTAGTCAGTAACCTATGTATTTTTGTATAGTATTCATTATATGTAACTTAAGCTAATTTTATCGCTGAAAAAGTGATAATAATCGATAGGGGGGGTGGGGGGTAGGGCGATTTTCGGCGGGTTTTTTGCCCGGAATCGACCCCAAAAAAGGTCTTCTCGAGGGCTGCGGCCGCCAGAAAATGTTCGTCGCTCTCAAGCGAGCGTGGACGAGGACGTCCACGCTACAGCCGACCGGGAGGTCGGCGTTACTCCCCGTTGGCGTTCGTTCCCGTTGGCGTTCGTTCCCTTTGGCGCTAGTTCCCTGCTAGATTCATCGTGCGCTTATGAAGCTTAATTCTACGCAAGGGAAATCGTCATTGGCCTGCTCAGTCATTGGCCTGGTCAGTAGAGCAGCACGGCTACGCGGTAGGCCGTGAACGAATCTTCGAGGTCTTTCGCTGCGCAATTGCCCACGGCGGCTTGACGATACTGGCCTGAGGCCAACCGGCGCACCAGGTCCGGAGGAAGGTGGGTCAGGTCCGCGCCCTGCCAGCGTATGACGAATTGCGGTTGCATGCCGGATGGATCGCCGGGCAATCCTCGATCAAGGGCACAGGCGGCGCGAGCGGTGGTGGAGTCGCGCAGGACGGTGACTCCGCTTGCGCGGACAAGGTCGCCGATAGCGGCTTCGACCTGGACCTGCGAAAGTACCGGTACGGCGCGGGAGTAGTCGGCTACGGCGTAGATGACCCCCCGGGCGGCCACGGTGGCAATGCCCACGTGGTCAACCTGAGGGTTCAGGAGGTTGGTGCGGTGACCGGGTGACTGCATCCAGCCCTGGTGAATGAGGGCGGGGTAGGAGCCGACGGCGATGTTCTCTTCGATCAGGCTGAAGTGAGCGCCGGCTTGGCCGGCTCGCTCGGTGAGGCTGAGCTCGCCGCCATAGCGATGGGAAATTTCTCCTTCGACAGTCATGCGCCGGCAGTGGTTGAGAGCGGCTGCAGCCAGCGCCGGATCCCATTGGAGCAGGGGCGCTCCCTGCTCCCGTCGGGCGTCATTGGCCAGCGAGAGCAACTGTTCGGCGGCGGACGGGAGAGCTTGCGTACTTCCCTCCGGACGCGATTGCCCCTGCTGCGCCAAGGCGAATGAGACTGCCAGAACCGTGGAAAGACACAAAATCAACCCCTGCCGCAGGATAGCCATACTGGATTAGACCCCACTTCGCCGGCGGTGTCGCGTTATTCTTGCTGTGTCGATGTCTTTTGCCGCCGCCAGTCCGTTCGCACCCCTCCGGAATCGTATGCGCCGCCAGCCGCTGGCGGTGGTGGGCGTTCTGCTGTTGTCGGCCTTTGTGCTGGGCGGGCTGGCCGCGCCCTGGATTGCGCCGCACAACCCGGCATCGATCGACCTGCTTCACCGCCTGGAGGGCCCCACGGGCGCGCACTGGGCCGGAACCGACGAACTGGGCAGGGACACGCTGTCGCGCCTGCTGTGGGGGGCGCGGCTGTCGTTATCCGTCTCAGTGAGCGTGGTGGCGGTGTCGCTGGCGCTGGGGCTGGCCGTGGGCGGCCTGGCGGGCTACCTGGGCGGCTGGATCGATACGGCGCTGACCACGTTTGCCATGAACACCTTTCTGGCGCTGCCCGGGATTCTGCTGGCGATCGCCTTTGCCGCCTTCCTGGGACCGGGCTTCAGCAACCTGGTGCTGGCGCTGGCCATCGGCGGCTGGGCCGGGTACGCGCGGCTGGTGCGGGCGCAGGTAATGTCGGTGCGCGACCGGGAGTACGTGGATGCGGCGCGAGCCCTGGGCGCGAGCGGGCTGCGCATCTTCTTCCGGCACATTCTGCCCAACATTGTGCAGCCGATCCTGGTGCAGGCGGCGATCGGCATGGCCGGCGTGATTCTGGCCGAAGCCACACTGTCGTTTCTGGGACTGGGCATTCCGGCGCCAGCGCCGAGTTGGGGCGCGATGCTGAACGACGCGCGGCTGCACCTGTTCGACTCGCCGCACATGGTGCTCTTCCCTGCCGCGGCGGTGGCGGGCGCGGTGCTGGGGTTCAACTTTCTGGGCGATGCGCTGCGGGACCAACTGGACCCGCGGACGCGGCTGGAGATGGGACTCTAGATGAAGATTGGCGTGGTGAGCGATACGCACGGGCTGCTGCGGCCGGAGGTGACGGCGGCGCTGGCCGGGGTCGAGGAGATTCTGCACCTGGGCGATGTGGGCAAGATGTCGGTGCTGGAAGGATTGGGCCGGATTGCGCCGGTGACCGCGGTGCGCGGCAACGTGGACCGGGAAGGCAAATGCGGAGAGCTGCCGGAGACCGAGGTGGTGCTGGTGGGCGGACGCTACGTCTACATGCTGCACGAACTGGAGAAGCTGCACCTGGACCCGGCGGCGGGGAAATTTGGCGCGGTGCTGTTTGGGCACTCGCATGTGCCGAATTTCTACCGGCGCAAGGGCGTGCTCTACTTCAATCCTGGATCGTGCGGGCCGCGGCGGTTCCGGCTGCCGGTGACGGTGGGGCTGCTGACGGTGGACGAGGAAGGCGAATTGGAGGCGAAGATCGTGGCGCTGGATTGTGGCGATTCGGGCAGTTTTTAGGGCTTTTCGGGGCAAAAACGGCCATTTTCAGGGGCTTTTTCGACGCGATTTTTCGGGGTAGGTTGTGAGGTTTTCTACACTTAATTCCTTATTTATGAGTGACTTGATGGGGTTTCTCGCTCGCAGAAGAAATGCACGGAAATATTGCATTTTCCTTGGAAAAGAGTTTTCTCACTTCGAACGGGTAAAGTATTGATAATTTAGCAGGTTATCCCCCGCTGGCGCGGGGTTGGCGAGTTGGCGAGTTGGCGGGGTTTGTGGCGGGGAAATCCTCACTCGCCGAGCCCGGCTCTCCCTGGACTAGGTTTGTGCTTTCCCAGGTGCCCAAAAGCGAGGCACCTGGGGCAACCATCTTCAGGGGTTGTTCTCACTTCTCCCGGCACCCTGGGCCACCGGTCGGGATTTGTGGCGGAGATTTCGACATCTCTGAGCTCGGCTTTCCCAAGCCAAGGTCTGTGCTATCCCAGGTGCCCAAAAGCGAGGCACCTGGGGCAACCATCTTCAGTGGTTGTTTTTATTTCTCCCGGCACCCTGAGCCACCCGTCGAAGAGATTCCACATGGCGGGACGGGCGCCGCTTCTCTTTATGCACAGCTTATGAATGGATTGCTTGAATGAGTCTTACAGAGTGCCGCGCATCTCGGCGTGGACATGCCATTCACAATTGCTATTCACAACTGCCGTTCACAACAGAATCTGAATCAGATGGGGGCGACTATGACCGCAAGAACGCTTGCGTGCGGAAGCATGCTGGGGTGTGCCCTTCTTCTTTATGTCACAAGTGCAGCCGGACAAGCGACGAGTTCCGGTACCCAGCAGGTTGCGGCGGATTCCGGGACTTCCACGGATCTATTTGTGATGCCGGGGTCGGACTTCGACCGGCCGGGGCTGACGCCCCGGGCCAACCTGAACATCGGCATCGGGCACACCTTTGGATTCCTGAAAAAGGATCCGATCGGCGATGAAGTCACCGTAGCTTACACCGATGAGAACGCCGGCTCGCATGGGTTCTTCCACACCGATTTCGGCTCGCATACAGAGGCGCTGGGGGTGATGAAGAACTTTGGGCTGCCCAAGACGAAAACGGTGAGCGGGTACACCTGGATTCAAGCCGGGCTGTGCAGCTTTACCGGGCACGCCCATGTGGAGAACCGGTTCTACGATGGGGAGGCGCTGGGGGCGGCGATCCACTTCAACGATCACAACTCGGTGTGGATTCAGGAGAGCTACAACAAGATGCCGACTGTTCCCTGGTACACCACAACGGGGATCGGGTATACGTGGAGCTGGTGAGGCTATCGATCCGGCCCTCAAAATAGTTCTGCTGTATCCCACCCTTTCGCTAGAAAAAAGCGAGAGGATGGGGCACCCATTTCACTGTATTTACGGGACGGATCAATAGGCAGGCCCGTTGCTCACCCTTTCATGCGCGGGTTGACCCAGCGGTAGACCACGTCGGTGAAGAGATTGACGAGGACATACGTCAATCCAATGGAGAGCAGGCAGCCCTGGACCAGGGCGTAATCGCGGTTGGAGATGGCGCTGACCACCAGGCGGCCCAGTCCGGGCCAACTGAAGATGGTTTCGGTGACAATGGCTCCGGCCAAGAGAGCTCCGAACTGGAGGCCGACCACCGTAATGATGGGGACCAGGGCGTTGGGCAGGGCGTGGCGGCAGACGACGGCGGTCTCGCTGAGGCCCTTGGCGCGGGCGGTGCGAATGTAGTCCTGGCCCAATTCTTCCAGCATGGCGGTGCGGATCATGCGGGTGAGGATGGCGGCCAGGGATGCACCCATGGCGATGGAAGGCAGGACCAGATAGCGCCAGTCGATGGAGGGGCCACCACCTGAGTTTGCGCCGGAGACGGGAAGCCAGCCGAGGTAGATGGAGAAGATGAGAATGAGCACCGGGCCGAGGGCGAGGCCGGGGATGGAAAGGCCGAAGAGACTGACGACCGAGATGAGCTGATCGAGCCAGCGGCCGCGGCGGACGGCGGCGAGAATTCCGGCGGGGAGAGCCAGGACGAGGCCGGTTCCGAGGGCGGTCAGGGTGAGGGCGAGGGTGTAAGGGTAGCGGGCGGCGATGAGGCTGGAGACGGTGGCGTGGAGGCGAATGGAGCTGCCGAGGTCGCCGTGGAAGACGCCAGCCCAGTAATGCAGATATTGCGCTAGGAGCGGCTGATCGAGGCCGTACTGGTGGCGCAGAGCCCCGATGTCAGCCGGGGTTGCGCCCTCGCCGAGGATCTGGAGGATGGGGTCGCCGGGAACCAGGTGAATGAGGAGAAAGACCAGCGAGACCACCAGCCAGACGACGGGAAGCGTGAGAAGCAGGCGAGTTAGGATTGAGCGCATGATTTTCTGAGTCTTAGCTTACCGGGTAAGGGTGCGGGCGCGTGCGGCTCCTGATGAACAAAAAAGAAGTACGAAGAGTTTACAAATAAAAGCAGCAAGTTCGCTTCCGCTTTGCGGAAATCGCGAGTTAGCGTGCATTTCTCTCTCATAGAGGACGCAAACTCCCGGAATTCTGGGTCTGGCAAGGTCTCGGAGGACCGGGACGTCCGCGCTACAGCCGACCGGGAGGTTGATTACATGACAGCGCCGGCTCCTTCGAGCCCGAGTAGACTGGTTGCTGCTAGACGCCCAGGAGCTCGGGAGAAGGAGCCTGGCATGGCCAAGATT
>Ga0302270_10004987_pt1 | contig 12181 bp, 8 predicted proteins | sample III_Bog_E2_3_FD_198773 | JGI IMG/M metagenome (GOLD analysis project Ga0302270, IMG submission 198773) | Peat permafrost microbial communities from Stordalen Mire near Abisko, Sweden - III_Bog_E2_3 | ecosystem: Environmental > Terrestrial > Soil > Wetlands > Peat | place: Sweden: Abisko...
CAAAAGCGCCTCTCTGGGGCCATGCTCGAAGCTGGAATTCAGCGAAATTCCCCTGCGACTGACTCGGATGTAGCCCCCCGTATAGATTTCGGGCTGACAGCGGTTCCGCATAACCTGTTGCTATTCAAAGCGAAGCCTCAAGTTCCGCCCGGCGCCGCGACCAAAGCTAGCGTTACCTGTCCATATGGACAGTTGATCGGAGAATGAGCGAATTCTTTCCGAATTGTCCTTAGCCTGTCCATACCTCAGCGCCTCGTCAGCGACCTCGGCAGGTATGGACACCCTATGCCAGCATGTCCATATGGACACGCGAAACGGCGCTATGGGCGTGTGCTCACCTGTCCATATGGACAGGTCAGTGCCTGTTGCACAGCACTCCGCAGCGGGATTCTGCCTCTTCTCCCCCCTCGCGCCCACCCTTTTCCCGTTAAAAGGAGCTCTCATTGCATCCTTATATATGTCCCGCGCCCCCTCAGGTCTCTGATTTAGACGCACTAATTCAGAAGGCAAGGAGCATGATCTCTCGCGCCAAAGCACCCGCGACTTTGAAAGCGTATCGAAATGACTGGCACGATTTTGAATCGTGGTGCCGATCCCACAACCTTCCGTCGCTTCCTTCAACGCCGGAAATTGTCTGTCTCTACGCCTCGGATCTCGCGTCAACTCGCGCAGTTGGAACGATCACTCGTCGCCTCACATCGATCACCAAGGCACACCAGGCTGCGGGATTTAAGGACTCGCCTGCGTCGTCCCGCCACTTTGTCCTTGGCGAAACTATGAAGGGAATTCGCCGCGTGCTGGGTACGGAACAGCACGGTAAGGCTCCGCTTCTGACCGCGGACATCCGTAGGATCGTCGGTTCAAGTCCGGACTCCGTGCTCGGATGTCGTGACGTCGCCCTCCTTTTGACCTGCTTCGCCGGCGCATTCCGCCGGTCGGAGGTCTCGCGGTTGCGCGTCTCTGATTTGTCTTTCGATGATCAATTTGGTGTGGTGGTTCATGTCCATCGTTCTAAAACTGACCAGGAAGGTGCAGGCCGGAAGGTCGGCATTCCGTTTTCCCAGCATCCGGAAACGTGCGCAGTTCGTGCACTCCGGGCCTGGCTTTCAACTGCGAAAATCACCGACGGTCCCGTCTTCCGCCGCGTTGACCGGCGCGATTTTGTGTCGTGTCGCGGACTTCACAGCGACTCAATTGGCAAGATTCTGAAGCGAGCCGCGGCGCGCGCGGGGATGGATGTCGCTCCCATCAGCGGCCATTCGACCCGTGTTGGGTGCGTAACCCAAGCTGCAATGAACGGAGTTCCCGAGCACATCATCATGAAGCAGACCGGCCATAAAACGGTCGCGACGCTCCGAAAGTACATCCGCTGTGGCGAGATCTTCCGCGAGAATGCTGCCGCCGGTCTCGGGATCTGAGCGCAGGGAATTCCCAAATGGGACCTCACTGCCCGGGAAAATTCATTTCTCGGGCAGTGACGTTTCCGCTGATTGGCTTCACGGAGACCTCGGATAGCAACCCAATTCCCACTCCGCTTCCCGTCTTGATTGCACTCTAAGCCGCGCACCTGTTCTCGCAACCCAGGGCCCGCTCCATGACATCTTCCGCGAACCGGATCAGGTCAATGGGTCTCGTCCGTACTCCCTCCAGCGTCAAGCCCACTCCAAAACTTCGAACCAATGCTGACGTCGCAGCCGCGACCCGAACCCCGAGGATCTCGCGCTTTCGCTCACGCGCGACAGGAAATAACCCGGTCGGATGCGTAACGAGACCGCCACATTTGGCCTTCTGCCGTTCAGTCACCTGCCAAAGAGGAACATTCCAATGATCTATTCCATACGCATTTACGAAGTCGATCCGGTCCATGTTGGACCCTTCGTTGCTTCCCTTCGCCGGGGCGGACTCTACCGGGCGCTTGCTCACCAACTTCATCCGGGGTATATCGGGTGCGATCTTCTGTCGAGCAACACCTCGCCCACCAGGTTTCTGCTGCTTGAGTTCTGGCTTTCGGAAGCCGCCTTTGACGCCGCCCAGCAACGACCTGAAGCAAAAGTGCTGGCGTCGTTTCTCCGTAAGCTTGCAACCGACTGTGTCGACCTCGGCGCATTTGGATTCCTCCCGCCGCGGATTCTAGGTCTCGAGGCAGGCTCTGAAAACCCACCGATGCAAACAGGCGTCGACGCAGTAAGCGTTCGGTGAGTCGACCGTCCGGCCGCCCGGCATTCGGCATCGGACGCATGGCGATGAAGACGTCGGCCCGCGGTCGCGCAGGTTGCATGTACTTTGACTGTTTACCTTTGCAATCATCCTGCCGGGTCGGGTCAGCTGCCTACCTCGCAGCTTGCGGACTTCGGCAGTCCTTACGTGATCTACCTCACGTCTCGAGGTGACAACGCCGGCGACTCGGCCTGCGCGACGCGATCGAGTCCGAAGAATTCTGGAAGCTGAAGGAATTCCTGCCGATAAGAGTTAAATGGATCAGTCGGGATCGGGAAGTCCAACCGCAACAGCGCAGGTACTCAACTACGATCGCAAATGGATTCTTCGTTTGCTTGCAGCAGCGGAAGGGGACAAAAGGGACCCCGCAATTCTCGAACAGATGCTGTGGCTGCTGAATGTTTATCCCACACTGCCCGGGCTCGTACAGATATTCCGTCACGTCTCAGAGATCGGCAAGGTCCTTCACGAAAGTGCAGAAACGGCGTCACTGCGTGCAGAGATTTCGACTTGGGCACCGCTCCTCGAATGGCTTGCCATGGACAAGGAGGAACTGAAGAAACTGGCGATCCGGTTATTTCCCGACACAGAGCCCAACTGGGATAAGGACAGGAAGAGGTTTATTTCTGCCAAATCTAATCCATTGTTCAGGCTTGGCTACTTGCATTTCGGGCTTCCTGGTGCCCTGTGGGCGTCTCACCCCAGACCGCACCTACAGAAACAATACCGCTCGCTCCAGGGCCAAGTCCTGAATGCGCACATAATTATCGCTCAGCGCGAATTCATCTTTAGTGACTGGCAAGCAGGCCTCAAGCCGAACGAGAGCTTTAGGGCTGAGCAGTACGACGCGACATGGGCAGTTCGGCGTTTCGCGACCGATGAGCAAATGTGGCACCACCGTCTCGCCGAGATCAAGTTCGAATGCGCGCAGTCGGATCTGATCGAGAAACTTGTCGCGATGGCTGATTCGTTTATCTATCAAAAGCGACCGGAAGCTTTAGAGAATAACAAATGGCGGATGCAACAGTTTGAGCACCAGGAACATGAAAAAGAAGCTTGCGAATCTGCATTGCGATTAATCGCAAGCTTCCTCGATCGGTCAGTCCATCCCGAGGCACGTAAGAAGCGGGCTGGAGGCGGCGGAGGAGGAGGCCAGCACTCTGGCACATCGGCGCCGCATGTTGTGGAGGGAGGCGCCGGTGATGACGATGAAGAGGGCGATACGGACCCCGTCATCGAGACACCCCACGTTCACGAAGGGCATCCAATTCGCCGATCGGGGGTGCATCTCCCCAACCGTTGGCGTAATCGCTCGGAACGGTATCGCGCGACAATCAAGGCCGGAGATCACCCTGCAGAGGCCTTCGCGTCTCAGCCCCAGGCATTGTCGGACGATGCGGCGGGGGCTGCATTCGCCAGAGGCGGCGGAATCGAGATATCGAACCAGCTCCTTCCCTGGGCGTTCTCGGAGATGTCAGTCGCCGAGATGGGCGAAGTCCTTGTGGAGTTACATCGTCTAGCCAAGTCGGGAGATCCTGAATTTGTTGAGGTCCTCGCTCTCGTGGAGACGGTGCTGTGGACCGGGTCATCGCTCAAACGCGCCTTGTCGCTCGTGACTGGTGACAGCATTTCGTTGGCAGGCAACGCCGCGATATTCCTTCAAACCAACCCGGCAACGGCGCTGCCCAGTCTGGCCAGCGCTGAGTGGAAGATACGTCCACTGGAACTCGAGCTCAAAAGGAATGACTTCGATTCCAGAAGGGTTCGCCAGCTGGCAAGTCCGAACTTGATTACGCTTCCTGTTCCGCAGAGCGCTGCGGACTCGCTCGAGCGATTCCTGCATCTTCGTCTCGAGCTCAATGGCGGTAGCATCGTGCAATTTAAGACGCCAGGTAACGTAGTTCGACCGTTCGAGCGAGCATCCAAAACCTACGAAGCCATTCTTGCTCGGTATTTTGCTGATCCCACTCTGAACGTGAGCTTCCGGCGAATCAGCAAGATCCTTTTCCGCCAGATTTACCAGCAGACTGGCGGCGATGTCGTCGCAGCAAGTCTCCTCACAGGAACGGATCATTACCTGGCTTCGGTTCGGCGACACTACTGCACACCGAGAGTTGGCGATCTTCAGGGAATTTACGGCCGTGCGATCACATCGGTCGCAAGGGAGCTATCCGCTCATACTTCTTCCCCAGGCGCGACGGGCATCCCGATTGTGACCTCTGACGAGGCTTCCATCGGCAGTCCGATTTGTCCGACCGACAAGTCTTTGGCCAAAGCCTTCAAGGACATCAGAGAGGCCATTCGTCGTCTAAAGAACGCGCCACTTGACCGAAGGAAAAGTCAATTCCAGCGTCGCCACAATCTCTACACCCTTTACTCAGTGCTCGCCTTCGGTGTTGCGGCAGCGATGAGAGGGGTCAGCACGCCGTATTTGCATCTTTCTGATGTGGACGACAAGACAGGCTTTGCAGTCGTCGCCGACAAAGACTCGGGCTCAGGCTACAAGTCCAGACTCGTATGGTTGCCGGAGGTCGTGCAGAAACAGATGAGGTACTATGAGAATTACCTCTCTGCGACCTCAAAATATCTGAACCTCAAAACTACCAAGAAAAAGATGCCGTGCTGCTACTTTCTTGACGAATCCGGTGCTATTAAGGAAGTTCGTCCGAAAAGTCTTGCTCCTCACCTCAAGCAATACCTTGACCTCCCGGCGAACGCGGCGCGCCATTGGACCTGTACCGATCTCAGGGAGAGAGGCGGAGGGCTCTCAAGGGAAACGATCGATGCCCTTATGGGGCACTGGTGGCGAGGCGAGGAACCGTGGGGGCCGTTCTCGTCATTCTCCTACGCCGCATTCCGCAAAGAAATTGCGGATCCGATCTCACAGATATACACGGATCTGAAGTTCCGCCCGCTGCAAGTCAGTGGAAGGCGAGGTAGCGAACGATGAACTCCACTGATATTCCCAGGCATGGAGTTTTAAGCGATCCAACGGTGTTGAATCTCACTCACCGCCAGGCGACCGTGGTCCTTCCGTCTCTCTTAACCTTCCTCAAGAAACATCCGACGAAGATCGGAGAGATTCTCAACGGGGGGGGCGAAAAGTGGTCCGCCAAAGATCTGCGCGAACTGGAGCGTGTTGTCCTGCAGGACGCAACGAGCAGCGCGCGAGCTGCCGACTACCTTCGCGTGTTAAGAAAAGCGTGCGCGTTTTGGGCCGCAAGAGAGCAGCAAAACGTTGGATATCCCCGTATTCCGACGCTTCTAGCTCATCCCCCCAACCCTTTCCGCGGAAACTTCGCGAAACTGCTCCGCACTTATGACTCGTGGAAACAGGTGCTTGATGACTGGATCGACGCCATGGATAAAGGCGGCTCAGAAACCAACGAGGCCGCAGTGGGTTTGGCGGTCGACGTTCTGCTGCTGTCGTCTATCCTCTATGGCGGTCTGCACTCGAGGACATCAGTTGCAGCGATGCTACGGGCCCTCGCAGACGCACAAAGTCGAACTCTGTGTGTCGACGGGCGCATGCATATCGAGTTATCGCTCTCCTGGCACGGAATGCAGGACGCCGAATTCCGGAGGTGGCAGCCGGATGCCCTGACAGCGACACTTTGGTCCACCATGCCGGAAGGAGCGATTCGAGTTCTCCTTGATCCGGGGATCGAGCAAGTGCAATTGAGCTTACTAACCGACGTCGAGCTTGGCAAAAAGGTCAAAGAGAGAATCGACGCACGGCTGAAGCAGACGACCCGACTGAACGAGTTGCCTCGCGGAGGGCTCGATCGCCTCCTGCAGGCAGCCAGCCTCGCGGCATATACCGAGATTCCTGCGATCCTCGCGGCCTACGCTCGGCGCAAGATCATCTCGCACTCGCTGAAGCGACGCGCGTTTGAGCGTCTTTCATCCGGTGGGCAGAAACTATTCAAGGAGGCGGCCGCAACGATCCGAGCGGTCAATGAGCTCAACTTAGCCGACCCCAGAATTCTTGAGACGCCACGGGATCTCGAACCCCAATGGCTACAAGCAATCCGTTCCGCGCTATCCGCGGCAACAGGTCCTGAAGTGAAAGACGCGATGAATCGGCTGGCCGCGTCGACGGCAGATGCGTCCTTCGTGGGCAGGCTCGCCGATTTTCTGAACTGGCTCCTAGATGTCCGAACGAGCTCCGGAAAAACTCGAACACTGAGTTCAGTCAAGAGGACTGTCATGGAATTGGCGCGATCGATGGGACCTCTGTTGGAGGTGCCTGATCCTCTGGACCTAGATGCAGACTTACGTGAAGAACTTTACTCCCAGATGATTGAGAGTACGGGATCGCTCCCCTCTGAGGCCGATAACAGCAGAATCCACAAGATGCCGGTGGTTTCGAAACGGAGACGCAATCTGAGCAGCGCGCTTTATGAATTCGAGCGATATTTGAACTCCAAAGGGAAGGGGCGGGTAGAAGATGAAAGCGTCTTCTGCGGACGATTTGGACTTTCGGCGGTCGATGCAAATATCGTGACGTTCGAAGAATACGACGCGGCATTGAAAGAAGTGGATACAGTTTGGCCGCCCCACGAGCATCCCGAACGTAATCGAATTGCTAAGATCCTGCTTTGTTTGGGCTTCCGCGCCGGTCTGCGCCGCCGTGAAGCATTATTTTGCCTTACGTCCGATATCGGCCCGGCGCCGGATTACGAGTTCATTGTGCGGCCGTCGGAGTATCGCGGGCTGAAGAGCCGAAGCGCCAGGAGGCGTATCCCGCTGCGCCACATTCTGCCGAGTGAAGAAGAACGAAATGAGCTTGGTCTGGTGCTCGATTGGCAGAAACAGCGAAGAAGCGATCCGGACGCGCCTCCGCTCTTGCTGGGGATGAAGGACGGTCCTCAGGTCGTCCCGGAGACAATCATCGAGGATTTGAATAAGATTCTTCGCAGAGTCACCGGCGACGACGGGATCCATTACCACCATCTCCGTCATAGTCAGGCGGGATGGAACTGGCTTCGATTGACGATTGCCGACCAGCCTCGCTCTGATCTGTTTCCACATCTCGAGCAGACTTCCGAGTGGCTGAGAGAGGGACCCGAGTTCCGGAAACAACTTTATGGACATGCTGGACTAACACGCAAGCACGCATATTTCGCTGCGCAGCAGTTGGGGCACTTGAGCCCTTCGACGAGCATGCAAACGTACATTCATTTTGCTGAATACGCCCTTGCACTTTCTCTAAGCCGGTCGAGCCGCATGTGCCCGTCAAATGATCGAATCCGTGAGGTCCGTGCAAAGTCGCGCCAGACTGCGGAGCGAAATGGCTTTGATGAAGCAAACCCGTTGGCATTGGCGGTTGCGCTATGGAACGATCGATGCCCCAAGAATGACCATGATCAGCAGACTGCGGACGACGCCCCTGAGGCCAACACTAGCTGGACCAGGTGCGTGTACGAATTTCTGCGTGACATCGAACTCGGCGGATCAATTGAGAAATCGGCGGAACAACACCATCTGGATAGTGCGAGTGCCGACAAGATCTATCGAGGAATGGCTGATTTGGGCTACGTGCTATCGAAAGAGGGGCGATGGGTTCGAAAGAAGGGCGATGGAAAAACAGAGCTCCTGAAATGGCCAACTGATCCATGCGATCTGGCCGTGATCAGACACTTCGAAGTCAAGCTTGCCGAAGTTGCCGAGGCCGATGCCACCGCTGCGGCGCTACGCTGCTATCAGGATTTAATTTGGGACAGAAAGCCGATGGTCGTTTTCCGCAATCCGACAGAGAGTGAGGGGAAGCGGGCATACGCCTTCGTTCAGTTCTTGAAGTCTCTAGAAATCAATCGAAAGAAGATCAGCTGGTTCACTTTCTTGAAGAAGCGAAGCCGGTCGACCTACCGGGCAACGTGGAAGAGGTATGTGAAGTACAACCCGAATGACAACAAGATCGAGAATGTACTTCACCACGGCCACGAAGAGTGGTTCGGCATCATGCCTCGGCTGGATGAATGGGCCGGAGTAAAAAGATCCAATAACCCCGGCGCATTCGGTTTTCGATTCTTGATGCGGATGGCCTATCTGCGCTGGCGCTAGAGCACGAGGCCAGCGATGCGGCTTCATCAGGCGCCGCTCTCGGTACGCTGTTCAGGATCTGGTACTGCCTTGCGTGCGAGCCCAATCTCCACGAAGTGGGTAAGCCCATTCTCCAAGCGCTTATCCTCGACTTTCTGCTCGGGTACGATTTGGTATCTCGCGCAAGATCCCGGCTTTTGTTCGTTTCCTTCTTTTGTCCGAACGATGAAGCCCTTATCTATGAGCTTGGAAACATTTCTTTGCGCAGTCTTGGTGCAGGTCACATTCGGCGTCTTCAAATCTTTATAACTTGCCTCAACTTCGTCACTGGCATAAGTCTGGGGTACTCCATGCTGCTTGGAGTTTAGTGCTATCAGCCGATCCAAAATCTCTTCTTCAGAATTGCTTAGGTAGTCCCGCTCCTTGACTATCACCTTCGGGTGCGACTGTCTGGACTTGCTCGTTGTCGTGGCCACCGCTGGTGTTGGAACATCAGCGCATTGCTCTGAGGCCGAGGCCCATTGTCCGGTTTGCTGCGACTCACCACCCTGCTCTAAGCCTCCAACCTTTGAAATAGCCTCGGCAGTCTGCGGCCGGTCATCCGATATATCACCACATACTTGCTCACGCCCTGCCTCAGCGCCGTCTTCAAGGACAGCTGCGTCATTTCCGGATTCAGGTGATGAGGCGTCTGGGTCTGACGGCGCACCTTTTTCATCTTCTTCTTCTGCAGAGGCAGCAATTGAACTCATGTCATGAGAGTCATCGCTGGAAACACCGACCGTGGTGCAGTCCCCGAGTTGTACTCCGGCGGACACCGTATCGCCATCAACGGACTCTTCGAGCCCACCATGGAACTCGGGGGCGAAGCCTGTATCAGGGCATGTAGTTCTGTCCGATTCTTCTGAAACCGCAGGTGCGTCTCCAGCGCAATCGTGGGGATTCTTCGATGGCGTGGTCGCAGTGTTCGAAGGACCACAATGAACCTGCGCGTCGCCGGCGTCACCCAAACTTGGGACGAGATAACCGGTTCGGATTTGGGGCGCCACCTCATGTGCCTCAGCTAGCTGTGCGCTCTCTCTTTTGAAATCGGAATTCGCGATCTCTCTAAGGGCTAAGGGGTTGCACCAGATCGTCGGCAGTTTGTCTGTGCTCTCGCTCGGGCACGGATCCGAGGTCACGCACACCTTTGGCGTAGAGTTTGCCGGTTCAGCTTGGGATTCTGCACTCTCCTGCTCCCAGGAGAAGGAAAGCTGGCCGAAAGCAACCGTCTGATTGTTTTCGGTTAATCTTGGCGACGTAGGCCGCCCTTCCGGTTGCGATGTGGGCGGAGTCGTTTCGACCGGACTCGCAGTAATCTCGGAAGAAAGACCAACCACCGGCAAACCGCCAGCAACTACAGCCTGTTCTTCGAGTTGGTCTAGGTCGATCATGGAGGCTCAGCGATAGCGCTCCGCGCCGGCGGCCAAGACTCGACCATCCGGGTATATCGATCACGCGTCGCAATTCGTAACCTACTTGAAACGCATACTTCGGACATAGAACAGGAACCTCAAAAAATGGGGGACCCTTGTTCATCGACAATCACCGACCCAAAACCAAGTTTCAGCTCCCTCGGTTATCACCTTAAAACCGGCCATACGTTAACAGCTCAGTCCCTGCTCACGAAGCGCCAATCGGTGACAACATCCTTACGATCGACGATCCGCACATTCGCAGAGAGAAGAGCGACGCCGATATGGCTGAAATTGGGGCACACGTTGGCAAATTGCGAGTCGGTTCTCACAACAAAACAGGAGATCTAATCGAGGATGCCTCGATATTGTAGTTGGTGACCGGGTCCCGGCTCGCTTGTCTGGCCTCAGCATCGGGGTCGAAACAGATTAAGAAGCCGGACTAATATTCAGCCTCTCTCCATCTCATCCTGTTGAACTGCGCGGTCAGGAGGGCCTGAATGGGGCTTAAACTCTATCTTGCCGTCACGAACAGCGCGGCAGACCTTTAAGATCGTCTCCGATCTTTCCGATAACAGAAGTGGCTTCTGCGGAGGCATGTACAACATCTCTTGGGCTTGGGGCTGTCCGATTCGCAGAAGAATATTCGGCATGGTCGCACGTGTCTGTTTGAATCCAGCGGGGGCCTGCTTCCCGTAACGGACCGTCCTTTGTCGCAGCGCATCGCTACTGATGGATTTCAGTTCATCTTCGCTGAGGGACCTCCCTGCAATGGCTTCCATAGCCGCTGCGATCAGGACTGAGCAGGAAACCCACCATTCACCCTTTCCAACCTGCGAAGGAGGCGGGTTCAAGATCATCAGACGGACCGTCTGGACATTTCGCCATAACTCTCTCGAGTTGGCAGCATGATCTATTTTTCGTTCGAATGCTTCGACTTCATCTAGGGCTGAACAAGCTGCATCGATCAATTCGACCAATGCAAGCCTATCTGTAATCAAATTCTTCAAATCTCCTAGCAGCTTTACCGAGCGGAATTCGCCAGCGATTGTCTCCTCAATCGTGCCAACGGACTCTTTCAATTTGGCCCTTGCCTTTTTGTAATCGCTCGATTGCAAAACGAATTCGTGTCTCGAAAGCTCTCCGCAAAGCGCCTTGAATTGCATTTCGAAAGAAGCGTATTCGAATATGGAATGGAAATAGCACGTGATTGGGATCGCATTCGAGAGAAAGCTCTGAATCGCGCTATCTGCGTCAGCTGATTCGGGTCTGTGAGCAATCTCAAGAAGCGTGGAAAATACCCTTTCATAGTCCAAGCCGGATTGGGACTGATGGAGGCAAACTGGCGGGGTGTCGATCTTCCGCAGCGAAAGGCATTCACTACATTCAGCGAAGTATGGGCAATGGCGTCGCGGGTCACTGAAGATGCTCTTTATCGCTTCCAGTTCGGTTCTTGAAAGCCGCTTTATTGAGCTTTGGTCGGGCATAGCAGGGTCATGACGGAATTCGTTACTTGCAGTATCGATGCATTGAAGTCAGCAGTGATGTGAGCTTGCTCACACAATAGTTTCTTTTGCAGGATGCAGCCGAGACAGGGCTCGACTTGGAGTACGGCTCCCGCGGCCGTGCTGGGGATGAGACCGCTGGCTTGAACAAGCCTTGGTTGATTTTTGAGATCCCTGTTCTAGGTCCTCATTAACCCATGTTTTAGAGTCTGCTTTTGGAGCAGGATTCCAGGCCACAACGGCTTTGCTGATCGTGCTTCAGAACTTGCACGTGGAGTAATGAGGCCCTCATGTCATCTATCCCTGATTTGCCCGGCCGCTCTCTGGCAGACCGCATCGAGGCCGCCACTACTGCCATTAAAATCAAGGATCTGGCCGACATACTGGAGTGTTCGCCATCAAACCTGTATTCACGCGCCCGCACGGGCCGCATGGGAAAGGGAGTTGTGCTCCGCTTTGGCGGCACTATTCGGCTAGACCCGCATGGCACGGCCGAATGGCTTCGCAAACAGGGGCTCGACAAATAGTTCACGCTCAAAATTATTGTGCGCGGCGGTCTTGATCTTCAGGCCGCCGTCTTCGTTTCTGCGACAGTTTCTCCTCATCGCATTTCCATTGGTGCCTTCTGCACGTCTCTTCCCCAACCCATCGTCTGCACAACCTAATAAGTTTAACGATCGACTGCGGTGTCTTTCGAGTTCCATCGGCCACGCCGGTGACCGAGTAGAGAAGGTCGAGTTCACGCACGCGATTCTCACACCCGTACTTATGTGCGAGTACAACCACTGGAGAAAATATATGAAATCAGCAATTCTTCGCTTCATATCGCTCTGTCTGCTTTGCGCACTGCTCCCTATCGGCTTTAGCGGCTGTAGTTCCACCGGGTCCGAGTTCATTGGCAAGTGGGTCAACAAGGCAAATCCAAACGACACCTTTCAGGTTGTCCGCAACGGCGAAGAA
>Ga0302270_10005011_pt1 | contig 12150 bp, 9 predicted proteins | sample III_Bog_E2_3_FD_198773 | JGI IMG/M metagenome (GOLD analysis project Ga0302270, IMG submission 198773) | Peat permafrost microbial communities from Stordalen Mire near Abisko, Sweden - III_Bog_E2_3 | ecosystem: Environmental > Terrestrial > Soil > Wetlands > Peat | place: Sweden: Abisko...
CAGGGTCATGAAATTTGCGAGCCCCTCCATTCGATCTTACAACGAAACACCACTCAATTCCCCGGCTCGCGCATCGGTGCTTGCCGGTCGATGGAAAACTCAACCTTCAAGGATGCGTGGGCGGCGCCGAGACAAACGAAGAGCTTCTTGCCTGGACCCCTGAATCCGTAACTCACATGGGCTACGCCGTCCGGATCGATTTTCGTGACAACCGGCGGGTTGGGGTTCACGTCTTTCAAATCCACGGCATCGATAAACGAGGCCGTCGCCGCAAGCACTCTCTCGTGCATGGCGTAATCCAGGGCAATGGGGACTTGCAAGTCGGCATTCTCGTTGGTTCGATCGCAGCCGGCTTCGAGGCCCCCAATCACGTTGTCCCGCGTCACCACCTGCTCTTCAAGGATTGGGTTGTCGCGGTATGCGCGGTAGAAAAAATCGTAGGCAGCCGACTTGCGATTGAGAGGCCGGATCATGTCCACGTGATTTGCCGCAATCGCCTGCGGCGGCGTGGTGACATCGCAACCATAAGTCGCGCTGAAGTAGCTGACCACGCGGGCGTGGGCCCTTAGATAATAGCCAACTCCGTCTTCCGGCCTGGTGTCTTCGGTTTCGTAAGCACAGAACCGGTGAATGCCATTGACCGAATCGTGCCCTCTCCAGTTCATTTCGAGCTGGGTGAGGAAGGCGTTGTCGCCGGCATCGCTCAGATCGTTTAGCAGCGGGTCGCGGTCGTAAATGGAGGCGATCCGGGCGATCGTCGAGCCCTCGTGCGGGGTGCCATACGACACAATGAACCTGACCTTGGCCGCCTCGGCGGGGTGCCGCAACAGCATCTCTTCAACAAGAATTCCGCCCAGGCTGTGCGCCAGGAAAACGACTTCGCGATGGTCCCAGACGTGGTCCTGCTTGAGGTGAGCGAAGAGGTATTCGGCCAACTGCACGCTGGACATTTTGCCATTCGACGAAGGGGTTGGAAACTGGGCAACGGCTACGTCGGAATAGGCAAAGCGCGGGTCCGACCGAATCATGTCCGGCCAATAGGCCCCGTTTGAAGCCCGCCACGACTCGCGACTCCCATGCAGGCCGTGTACAAAAACAATGACCCTTGCGCGCCCGGCCGGTTGCGCGCTGGCCTGCTGTGTTTGGGCAGGCTCTGCCTGCAACGGGCGTGTCTGGCCAGGTTGTATCGAGGTTTGGGAGATGGACGCGGAAGCATGGAACAAGAGGAATAAGATTGCGGGAACGAGATTGATTTTCATGTCCATCTAATAGTCTCTGCTTATCTGGACCTGGAATCCAGGATAAAGGTCACAGACCATGCATGGGTGGCGCCAGGTTGCTGGCCGCGAAGAAAGACGCGCCTCTTGCAGAACTCCATTTGCATTTCACCGGGTTCAATCGTCAACTGCCGCATGGCGCAGCTTGCCTCGTGCTGTTCCAGGAAGGCAGGAACTCGAATCCTCTCATTCGCTGCTTCTGCACAAAAGCCGTCCTTACGATCGAGGTAGGAGCACGGCTTCAAGCCATGTGCGCAACTGGGCATCTTGCGGCCATTTGTCGATGCACGATCCAGCCGCCATCAGCACCTGAAGATTGGCCGTATGCAGATGGGTGCAGGCTGCGAGATCCACTTTGGATGACGGCTTGTTCTGCAATGCTTCGAGCAATGCCTCGGCCTCTTCCACTCGCACTTCCTCTCGAAAGATTACGCGGTTTCTCTTGAACTCGATAGGCATCAGACAATCTCCCTGATATTCAGAATCATCAACACGGAACCATCGCCCATCAGCGCCGAACCTGACCAGTTGGACAAGCTCGACAGAAAGCCTGGCATAGGTTTCTGAATCACGCCAAGGGTTTCTCTGAATCCGTCCACCAGCAGGCCCAGCACTCCGCCCCCCGCTTGAACAAGCAGTACAGATAGTTCATCGTCCGCGTTGGCCCTATGTTGAGCGGCAATTCCCAGCAGGCCGTTCAGAGCCTTCAAGGGAACCACGCGTCCACGCAAAACCGCCGTCATGCTCTGTTTGATTCGATGAATGCAATGCCGGGGAACCCGCACGGTTTCTATGACGTGGTCCATGGGGACGCCAAAGAGTTGGCCGTCGGACTCAATCACCATGACCTGAGTCACGGCCATCGACAGCGGCAGCGAGATGCGGATCGATGTGCCCTTCCCCAGCTCGCTGTCGACGATCACGGTGCCGTTCAGCTTTTCGACAGCCGTTCGCACCACGTCCATGCCCACGCCGCGGCCCGATAAATCCGATACTACCTCCGCCGTAGACAGGCCGGCAGCGAAGATCAGGTTAACCGCCGAGCGGTCGTCCATTCGCTCCAGAGCCGCTTCGTCAATCAGCCCCTTCTCATACGCCTTGCGCTTGATCACCGCCGGATCAACGCCCTTGCCGTCGTCGACGATTTCGATGACCACACGGTCGGCTTGCTGCGCGGCGCGAATCCTGAGTGTGCCGGTTGCCGGTTTACCGCTGGCTCGCCTAACTTCAGGAGTTTCCAATCCGTGATCGAGGCTGTTGCGGACGATGTGAATGAGCGGGTCGCCCAGTGCTTCGATCACGTTTTTGTCGGCCTCGGTTTGCTCGCCTTCGAGCACCAGTTCGACTTCCTTGCCGAGTTTGTGGGAGATGTCGCGCACCAGCCGCGGGAAGCGCTGAAAGACAGTCGAAACTGCCATCATCCGCACCTGCATAATCGCGTCCTGCATCTCGTCGGCGATGCGATTGATGACCGAGTACTGGCCCTTGATCTCTCGCGAAAGCTCGCGCACGCCGTACTGCGCCTCCGCCCTCTGAGCCAGATATGGCAGCGCGTTCTTCTCGACTACGAGTTCGCCGATCAGGTTCATGAGCCGGTCGATCTTCGCCTGGTCTACCTTGAGGCTGCGCGGACCGGCCTGATTGTCTTCGGCGCGGCGGCCAAACTTGCTTCCATTGCCGGCGGCTGCCCGGGAAGGGTCGGAGTCCGCGGGCTCCACTTCAACGTTGACCCTGCCAGGGTTCGCAGCGGGCTCTGCAACATATCTTGACGCGAAGTGGCTCCGATGCGCATTCAGCCATTCGAGCAGCGGGCGAGGGCTCGAAGAAGCCTGAGCCGCAGCAAGCGATGTTTCAACCTGACCTTCGGCTTCGGCATTGCCCAGGGACCTGGCAAGATTCTTGAGCACCCCCGCAACCGCTTTGAGCCTTCCGGTGAGCCAGGCGGGACGATCGTCGAAAGCGAGAATCTGCTCTTGCGCTGTCACGATCCGTGTGAGCGCGGCAGCCTCTTCTTGTGCTTCCGGGCTTGTTGCCGGCTCGGAAACTCGCGATCCGGAGACAAGTTTGTCTTCAATTCCGGCTCTCTGCTCCGGCTCGCATTCTGAAATGGCCAGCCACAATGGATCGACAGCGACCATCTCAATTTGATCCAGCACATAGCGAAAGTATTCGGCCAGCTCTTCGTGGAAGGCTGCTGTCAGCAGATGAAACTTGAGCGAACACTTGTAAGTGTCCAGTTCCACAAGAGGCGGCAAAGGTTCGGATGGCAGAACCCCGCCCCACAGCAGACCCGGTGTCTGGCGGGCGCGATGGAATGGATCGTCGCCCTGAAAAAAACACTCTGGAACAGGCTGGTAAGCAATCCAATGAAACTTCTCCCCATCGCCGCATCGGCGGAAGGCTTCAAGGCGCAATGCCTCGGGGACCTTGCTGAGCCCCGGTATACCCCCGAGCGGATCGGCGGCTGATTTCGTCGTGACGGGAGTCGATTTGGCAGCACTGGATTGAGCCGAGCCGGCGGGGTTCACAATCAGCGCCCGCAGCGACTCCCCGAGGCGAGCGGAATCGGCTGCGCGCCCAGCATCGATCGACCCCGTCGATTCGATTTCAATCCCCAGCACGCCCACAAAATCCATTGCGTCCAGCAGCCGATCCGCCAACTCCCGCGAGAACGTCATCTCACCGTTTCTCACTTTTCCAAGCAGGTCTTCGCCGGCATGGAGCACGCGTGTCATCTCCGGAAATGTGAACAGCCCGCTGTTGCCCTTCAGCGTATGTACCGACCGGAACAGGTCGTCGATCATGCGCCGGTCGTTGGGTGAGTCTTCCAATTGCATCAGCTTTTGGCCGATGACTTCCAGAAGCTCGCGGGATTCCAGAAGAAACTGCTCCAGCAATGGATTATTGGGCAAGGGGCTCATTGGATCGCCTCGCCGAGCATGATGCGCGCATACGTCAACAACTGCGTTGGCTGCACCGGCTTGATGAGATAAGCATTGGCGCCCGAGCGGTACGCCGCTGCTTCATCGCCGGGCGCGGCTTCGGTCGAGACCATAATGGCCGGCTGTTGCCCAATCTCCTGCTGGCGCAGTTCACTTAAGAAGCCATAGCCGTTCAGCTTCGGCATATTTACATCCACGACATACAAGTCGAATGGAGCTTGGAGAGTTTTTTCCAGCGCCTCGATTCCGTTCATCGCCTCCTCGACCGCATATCCGGCCGATTCGAATATGCCCCGGTGATACATGCGCACCGTCGCTGCATCGTCGACGATCAGAATGCGTTTCGCAATCACGGCTTCATTCCCCAACGGGCCTTCCATCATCTGGCCTCCAGACTCTTGCGATACACAATTGCTTCCGGAAACTTGCGCACCTCGAACAAAGATGAAATGCGGCTCATGGATTCCGAGTGGCCCAGGCAAAGATACCCACCTGGGTTCAACGCTTCATAAAAGGTCTCCGACGCCGTCTTGCGCGATGCGTCGTCGAAGTAGATAAGAAGATTGCGGCAGAAGATCACGTCGAAGTTGCGATAGCCGAGCGTGTCGGCCGGCTGGGCAAGATTCACTCGTGTGAACTCGACAGCCTGGCGCAGATCCTCGCATAGCTGATACTCGTCGCCCGCGATCTTGAAATACTTCTTCAGCCACGGCTCGGGAACATATTGCACCGAGCGCGGCGAGTAGCGTCCGGCGCGCGCGCGGCGCAGGATGTTGGTGTCGATGTCCGAGGAGACGATCTCCACGTCCCACTCCCTGATGCCCGCCCATTTTTCCAGCAGATACATGGCCACCGAATACGGCTCCTCGCCGCTCGACGATGGAATGCACCAGATGCGGATCGCATCCGTGCCCACTCGGCGATGAACAATCTGCGGAAGAATGGAATCGACCAGGCACTTGAACTGATATTCCTCGCGCAGAAAGTAGGTTTCGTTCACCGTCATGCAATTGGTGAGAAGTTGCAGCTCCTCGCCCGAAGCCTGAAAGCGCAGCAACGTAAAGTAGCCGCGAAACGTGCCTGTGCCGGTGGCCTCGATGCGCTCAACCAGCCGCTTATCCACAAAGTAGCGTTTGGATGCCTCGAAACTGATGCCCGTGCGGCGATAGAAGAACTCCTTGAACTTCAGGAAGTCCTCGTTGGTGATCGTCGCGGATTCTGGCTGGGATGCGTATGCGCTCATCGGCGGGGTCAGATCTCTCGTATGCGTTTCAGAGCCAGATTGGCGGCAAACTGAATGTAAGGCTCGCGGGCAAAGCGAGCTTTCAAATGAAGCAGCGGATCGATCGCTGCCTCGGTGCCCACTTCGCACAGCAGGTCAACCGCCGTCGAGCAAACGTTCAGGTGCGCGTCTCGCTCGATGACCTCGATCAACCATTGCTCCACATCCGGGTGACATTCGGAATCGAGAATATTGACGGCGAAGATGCGAACGTCCGGATCGGGATCGGTGAGCAGGGAACGCAGGATTGGCGCTGCTTCGGAGCCCAGCCGCTTGAAGGCTTCAATCACATCGTTGCGCAGCGCCGCGTCTTCGCTGCGCAGGCACTCCGCCAGGCCGCTCAGGGTCAATGGGCCGTCGAGCCGCACCAGCGTACTCAGGATTGCTTCCCGCACGGCGGTGTTTTCCTCGCGCTTCAAGCGGCTCACCAGCACCGCTGAGGCATCGCCCCAGGACGAGAGCCTTTGCGCGGCGTGGCGGCGAACCGTTGCATCGGAGTCCTCCAGCGCCGCCGAGAGTTGCTCGCAGCTTTGCTGCTCTATCGGCTCGACCCTGGCCTCGGTTCCAACCGGCTTTCCTTTGACGAGTCCCATGGTTTTTCCCTTACCGGCCAGCCCAGATTGATAACTGCGAGGCCACTTTCTCCACCGCCAGGACCAGGCTTGCACCGCCCTTGGCCACCAGCTCCGCCGGCATTCCGTAGACCACCGCCGACTCTTCCGATTCGGCAATCGTGCGTCCCCCGCGCTTCTTGATCTCGGCAAACGCATCCGACCCGTCGTAGCCCATCCCCGTCAACAGCACGGCTGTCAGGCACTTTGCATCGTAGTGTTCCAGCGCCGACCGGCCCAGCAGCTCGACCGAAGGGTGCCACAAAAACTGCGCGTTCTCCGGCATGGGCAGAACGGTCAGCCTGCCCGCACGCTTGGCCAGCACCATATCCGCCCCGCCCCTGGCGATGTAAATCTTGCCTGCTTCCACCGGCATCGAACTGCCTGCCTCAACCACCTGCAATGCGCAACACTGGTTCAGCCGCTCGGCAAAGGCCCTGGTAAACGCCGCCGGCATATGTTGCGCCACCAGCACCGGCCAGGGAAAACTTGCCGGCAATCCCGACAGCACAATCTCCAGCGCCCTGGGGCCGCCCGTCGATGCGCCGACCACCAGAAGACCATCGCCGGGAGCACGCGGCGCGGCCAATGCGGAAGCAACAGAGGCAGCCTTCTTGCGCTCCTCCTGCATCCTCCGCGCAACCGTCGAGGCAACCGTCGCCTTGCCTCTGGGCCTGGAGCGAGCGGCCGAGCGCACCTTTGCTATCAGCTCTTCGCTGATCCGGTCAATGGAGAGCGAGATCGTGCCTCCAGGCTTGGAAATGTAATCCACCGCCCCCAGATTCAGCGCTTCGAAGGTTGCCAGCGCCCCCTCGTTGGTAAGCGAGGAGACCATCACCACGGCCACCGGCCGCTCGGCCATGATGAGGGAAAGCGCGGTCAATCCGTCCATCTCCGGCATGTTGATGTCTAACGTGACAACATCCGGCTGGAAGTCCCGGTTTTCCCTCACCGCTTCTTCACCGTTTCTGGCCGGGCGAACTTCGAAATCCCCGGCGGACTGAAACAGAGTCATCAACTGCCGGCGCATCAGCGCCGAGTCATCGACAATCAGCAGCTTGATCATGGCTTCACCCCGTCACCGCGGCCAGCGCCTTCATCTCCGATTTCGCCATCAGGTGCGGCGGGTCGATGAGTTGAACCATTCGCTTCTGCTTCTCCAAATTGGCCATCCGGCTCAGCAGCCGGCTCTGCTCCGCGGACAGTTGCGGCGCCGGCTCGATGGCGGCCCTGGGTATTCTCAACACCTCGGCCACCTGGTCGACGATGAACCCCGTGCGAACACCGGAGATGAGAAACACCATGATCCGCTGGCGATCGGTGCGCTCCACCTGCTTGAGACCGAGACGCAGGCGAAGGTCGATCACCGGCAGCACGGTTCCGCGCAGGTTGATCACTCCCTCGACGAACGACGGAGCCTTGGGAACCCTGACCAATTCCTCGGGCACACGCACGATCTCCTGCACGCTGGCGATCGGCGCGCCGAACTCCTCCTTGTCCAGCCGGAAGATGACCACCTGTTCGTCATCGTCGAGGTTATCGTCCTGCTTTGTGTCTTTCCGGTCGCTGTCCAGTTCGTTCTTGTTCACGGCGCTCAGTGCCTCCTTGACGACGGAATTGCCGAAGAGATTGCGCGCGGTAACGATCGATACCAGGCGCTTTCCATTGTCCAGCCGGCAAATTGAAGTGACCTCGGCCAGGTTTCCTTCACGGGCCAGCATCGCGGGAAGTGCGTCCACTCCGGACTTTGAGACCCGGAGCACCTCGCTGACCGCATCCACCACCACGCCCACCGAGACTCCGTTCAAGGTGAGCACCACGATGCGGCTCTTCTCGTCCAGATCGCGATGCCCCAGCGCAAACATGCTGCGCAGGTTGACCAGCGGCAGCAGACGGCTGCGCAAGGTCATCACGCCGAGAACGTGCGACTCCGAATGCGGAACATGAATCACCGCCTCCGGCACCTGCACAATCTCCTGCACATCCTCGATGGCGATGGCATACTCCTGGCCATCGACATCGAAGCTGACCAGTTGCAGCTCATCGCTTGAGTCTTCTTCCTCGGTCTCAACGCCGGCCTTCGCTGCCCCGGTCGCGCCCTTGTCTTTTGAGATTGCCGCAATCTGCGAGAACTCTTTTTCGATCAGCCTGGCAAAGTCCAGCACCATAACCATGGCGTGGCCGCCCACGTCCTTGATGAGGCCGGAGAGCATCTCGGTATTCATGGTGGTGCGGAGCTTTCCCACGTCCTCGATATGGCTGGCCTCGACGCCAACCACACTGGAAACGCGGTCCACGACAAAGCCCAGCGGTTGGCCCACGTCAATCACCAGGGCGCGCGTAGAGTCATCGTGTTCCAACTCCGGAAAACCGAAGAGACGGCGCAGGCTGATAATGGGCAGTACCTTGCCGCGCAGATTCGCCAGTCCCTCCAGCGCTGCGGGGGCCATTGGCACCCGCACCACCTGGGGCACGCGAATGATCTCCTTCACCGGCGACATGTCGGCCGCGAAGACCTCGTCGCCGGCGAGGAACGTGACAAACTGCTGCGTTCCCTGTTGCGTGCCGGCGGAGCGTTCTTCCTTCTGGTTCTGTTCCACGCCAGCCTTATCCGGTTGTACGGCAGAAACGCGCTCGTCGATCCTGTTCACTTCCGCGCCCGCTGCTGCAGGTTTCATGTCGGGGGCGCGCTTGTCGAGGGTGTTCTCCTCGAGAAGCGCCGTCCCATTCGAGTGCTGCTTCAATCCTTTTGTCGTCATGTCGGCGTCCCCTTACGCTGCGCTCTGCAGTTCGTCGGCCAGGGAAGAGATCTCTTCGATGGCTGCTGCCAGGTCCTCGGCTCCCTTGGCTTGCTGTTGCGCGGCGCCGGCCGCTTCGGTGGCTGCCTTGTCGGCTTCAACTGCCGCGGCAGAGATCTGCTCGATGCCCTTCTTGACCTGGGCGATGGCAGCTGCGATTTCGTCCGAAGCCGCAAGAATCTCCGCCGTGCCCTTTTCGACCACGAGGATGTCGGTCTCAATCGACACCAGGTCCGTCGTCGTGCTCCTGGCTTTCTCCACCTCGGAGATTGCCGATGCCACGATCTCGCTCAGGTCGCGGCCCACCACGCCAATCTGATCCTGCACCGCCTTCACCAGGTCCTTGATCCGGTCGGCGTTTTCGCTCGAATCGTGGGCCAGGTTGCGAATGTCGGTGGCTACCACAACAAAGCCCTTGCCGAACTCGCCGGCCCGCGCGGCTTCAATGGCGCCATTCACAGCAAGCATGTTGGTCTGTATCGACACGGTGCTGATGGCTTCGACGATCTTGTCGATGCGCCGGGACACAAGCTCCAGGTCGTTCATCTGCTTGATGCTGGCGCGAGAGGCTTCCGCTGAAGCGGAAAGACCCTTGATCAGCCCGTTGACGGCCGTTTTGTTTTCGCCCAGCAGAAGCTTGATCGCCACCACTTTCTCAGCACTGAAGGTGGCCCGCTTCTGGGCTACATCCAAACCCTTTTCGATCTGGTTGGTCGCCGCGGCGGACTCTTCCGAAGCCGAAGACTGCACCTCGGCGCCCTTGCGGATCTGGCCGATTGCGGTCATGATCTGCGCGCTGGAGCGATTGATCTCCTGCACCGCAGAGGACAACTCCTCGGAAGAAGAAGCCACTTGTTCGGCGCTCTTGGCAACATCGGTGGAGTTCTTCAGATCCTCTGCCAGCTCCGACAATGCCTGCGCCGCCTGTTCGCACTCGGCCAGTGCCTGTGCTTGTTCCGCCACCGTTTTGCCGGTCTCTTCGGCGGCGGCGGACTGCTCTTCGGCCGCCGCGGCAATGTTCTGCGAACCTTTCAGCGCCTGCTGCGCTGCAACGTTCGACTGTCCCGCATTGGAGGCAATCTCCTGAATGCCCTTCACGATCTCAATGGCATCGAGGCGAATCTGCTCCAGTTGCATAGTGATCGTTTTGCCCTTTTCCACTTCTTCTTCCATGGTCTTGGCAGAGACATTGATGCCGTCGGCGATCTTCTTTACATCTACCTGAATCTGCCCGACCAGTTCCTGAATCTGCTTGGCGCTCTTTTCCGAAGTTTCGGCAAGTGTCCGCACTTCGTCGGCGACCACCGCGAAACCTTTGCCGTGCTTGCCGGCGCGAGCCGCTTCAATGGCCGCATTCAAGGCCAGCAGGTTTGTCTGGTCGGCAATCCGCGCCACGGCCTTCACAATGTCGCCAATCGTGGCTGCCTGCTTCTCCAGTTCCACGACCAGGGCCACGGAGGCCACCTGGCGCTGCGCAGCCATGCCTACATTGGTGATGAGGCCGGCAACATCCGCGCTGGTTCGCACAATCAGCGTTTGGCAAGTCTCGCCCTTGGAGCGGCTCGCATCGGCGTTTTGCAACTGCCGGGTAATCGAGACGCCTACCTGCGTAAATGCCGACAGCGATTCCTGTGCCGCGCTCGAAGCCTCTTCGGCGCCGGAGGCGATCTGGTCGCTGGCGCGCTTCAGTTCCTCGGCCGCGCTGGAAGCCTCGGCAATGCCGGAGGCTAATTGTCCCGTAGCCGCCGCGATGCGTTCGGCCGCCTGTTGCTGCTTGGCCAGCGTCCTGGCCTTTTTGCGCTGCGCTTCCGCCTCGCGGGTGGTTACAAGTGAGGGTTTTCCATCGGAGACAGAGGATGCCTGCGCGGCAGCCTTCTTGACGAGGGCCATGGTCCTTTCCTTTCGTGCTGCCATTCCAGTGCCGGGTCCAGTAATTCGCTCCGGCTGGAATTTGAGAAGCGGTGAGAAGCGCATGAGAAGTGCGTAGGCGCGAAATGGATGCGCCCAGGTTGGTGTCTGGATTCAGTTGGAACCATCGACTCGGCATCGGCAAGTGGAAACCGATTGACATTGCTCAGATTGTGAGGAGTGTCCTGAATCAGGACGCCGCTTCCAAATCAGGAAGCCCGATCCGTCGGAATGAGATCGCCGCCCAACCGGACATTATTCCGGTTCTCCGGTTCTGTCCGGATTGCCGGCGACTCATCCAGAGCACCCCTAAAGGCAGCCCGCATTCTCCCGGCCCCGATGCCAGCGCCTCAACCGTGACGGCTCTTGCTCCCGCGCAGGTTGTGGTGTGGACTGTAAGCGCCAGGTTCATGAGTCATTGCTTGAGGAAGCCTGTTTCTTAACACCATGCACCCAGCTGCGATACGCGGCTCATGGGGGAATATACATGTGCGCACCGACAGGGTTCAGAGATCAGGGCACAGAAATCAACAATCGCAGAATTCACACTTGACATCGATAGAAAATCCACTACCATATGGTTGTGGATCAATTGGGAACAACATTTGCGGCTTTATCCGATCCAACCCGGCGGGCGATGATCGAACGACTCAGCCATGGGCCTGCCTCTGTCCACGGATTGACGGAACCGTTTGCACTTTCGCAGCAGATGATTTCAAAACATATTGCCTGCCTGGTGCGGGCGCGGATTGTGATCAAGACGAAGCGTGGACGAGAGAGTGTGTGCACGCTTCGGCCAAAGGCGATAAAGACCGTCAGCGACTGGGCGACTTACTATCGCCGATTCTGGGAAGAGAGCTTCGACAAACTGGATGTAGTTATCAATGAAATGAAGAAAACGGCAAATGAAGAAAAAGGAGGTCAGAAATGACAAACAACACGGTTAACGAAGTTGAGCGGATGGTTGTGACAAGAGTTTTTGATGCCCCACGCGAGTTGGTTTGGAAGGCGTGGACAGACCCCAAGTACATCATGCAGTGGTGGGGGCCGAAGGGTTTTACTTCGCCTGTTTGCAAAGGGGAAGTTCGCGTTGGAGGAAAACTTCTCTGCTGCATGAAGGCGCCGGATGGGCAGGAGTTCTGGAATGCGGTCGAATACCACGAGATTGTTCTGCACGAGAAGATCGTTTCGCTCATGTACTTTGCCGACCCGGAGGGAAACAAGATTGACCCTGCGGAATTGGGAATAGAACATGAGGCCATAGACGGCGCGTACGACGTGACCCTCTTTGAGGATCTTGGAAACGGCCAGACGAAGCTCACCTTCATTGGA
>Ga0302270_10005012_pt1 | contig 12149 bp, 9 predicted proteins | sample III_Bog_E2_3_FD_198773 | JGI IMG/M metagenome (GOLD analysis project Ga0302270, IMG submission 198773) | Peat permafrost microbial communities from Stordalen Mire near Abisko, Sweden - III_Bog_E2_3 | ecosystem: Environmental > Terrestrial > Soil > Wetlands > Peat | place: Sweden: Abisko...
TTTCTGATTAAGCTGCGTATGAGCACTGTGGAACAGACTGTGGAGGTGGATGCGAGCGGTCAGAGCTTGAATACGGAAGACGCTCAGATGACCACGGTCGTCGACTCGCATCTAGTGCGAGATCTTCCCCTCAACGGGAGAAGCTTTCAGGACCTGATCGCCATGACGCCGGGTTCTGTATCGGTGAGCCCGCAGGTGTCTCGCAACGGAGGCTTCAGTGTGAATGGACAGTCGCCCGACACAAATACCTATTGGGTTGACGGCATCTCCGCAAACTTCGGCTCGGGCTCGCTCGATGCGGATCTGAAGGTGCCTGCGGCGGGACAGTATGCAAGCGTCACTTCTCTCGGAACCACGCACGGTTTAGTTGCGCTCGATGCCTTGCAGGAGTTCCGAGTTGTAGCTTCCACTGCTTCGGCGCAGTACGGAAGCGCACCGGGTGGACAATTCAGTTTGTTGACCAAGCAAGGTACGGACCAAATTCATGCCACCGCTTATGCCTATCTGCGCAACGGGTACTTCGATGCCACCGACTGGTTTGGAAGATACCTCGGCGAAGAGAACAATCTCTACTACTATCAGCAAGACATTGGCGGATCCCTGGGCATGCCGCTCATCTTCGGGCGCCAAAAGGCAATGCAGAGCCGGACGCAGTTCTTTGGATCGTACGAAGAGATGCATGTGCAGCAGAGGACGGCTCCGCTGGTTCTGTATGTTCCCAACGCATTTCTAATCTGCCACGCCGCTGCCCCGGTCCAAGCTGCATTCCGGGCATTGCCGCAAGAGACTTCTGGAGTGGTGCATTCCTCGTGCGACGCATACAGCGGTCCCGAACTCCTTGAAGAAAATGGCGTCGAGCCCAGCCCTCCGAGCTTTCTGAAATCGATGGATTTCCGCGTCGATCACTCGTTTGGCGCCAACCTTTCCGGCTTCGTACGGTTTGGAAATACGCCCAGCGGCAGCCAGGCTTCGCAGCTCCTGACGACCACCAACGCAAAGCTGTCGAACCAGAGCCTCACGCTGGGACTCGATGGACAGGTCTCCTCGCAGGCGGGCAATGAGTTCAGGTTCGGCTGGGCCCGCGCCGGTTCGAGTTCCGTGTCTTCGATACCGCCGCCGACTCCTTATGTCCCGGCTGCCGATCTGCCCGCTGCGTTGGGCTCCCCAGGTGCGTCGAACGACACGCGCAGCGAGTTGTACATGCGCATCGCCGGCATCGGTGATACCTCCGCGTGGACCGATGGCGGGACCAACGCGCTTCGCCAACTCGAACTCCGCGATACGTTCTCATTGCAGCGAGGGCCGCATCTGATTCGATTTGGCATCGATGCACGTAATCTGCATAGCGCAGTGCGGCCCTTGCCCTGGAGCATTGAGGCCGATTACTTGAGCGCCGAATCTATCCTGGCAAACAGCGCTGATTTTCTGATCTTGAGGAGAAACGAGCCGGCGCATCCTGTTTTTGAACAATCCGCCGCATTCGTGCAGGATCAATGGCGAGTGGCGCGGAATCTCACCGTGAGTCCCGGCCTGCGCTGGGACGTCAGCCCTCCACCATCCAGTTCCGACAGCCGCAACGCATTTCGCGTAAATGGCGATCCAGATTCACCCGCAACCTTGTCCGTAAGTCCGCGCGGAACCCCGCTCTGGCAGACGGACTGGCAGGCGTTCGGTCCGCGGCTCGGCATTGCCTGGCAGCCCGGTCGCGAAGCCGGAGACGAGCCTGGACACGAATTAATTCTGCGCGGCGGTCTCGGCGTCATTTTCGATACGCCAAACCGTGTCGCGGCGCCGGCATTCACTGCGCTCGGATTTCGAAGCACCTCGGTGCTGCAGAACGCCAGCATCCCGGCCATTGAAACCGCTCCTCCTTCTCCGGATGCTCCGAGCGCGGAAAGCCTGGGTTATATCATTCCGCACACGCTCAGAGATCCGTATTCTTTGCAGTGGAACGTGTCGCTGGAACGAGCGGCCGGTGAACACGAATCCGTCGTTGTCTCCTACGTCGGAGCGTCCGGGCTTGACCTGCTTCTGCCACAGCGGCGCCAGATCGCAAGCCCAACGACGCCTCTTCAGGAAGCGGTCACTTTTCCCTCTGGCTTCTCATCGCGGTTCGATTCCTTCCAACTGGCTTATCGCGGCCAATATCGTTCTCGCCTGGCGTGGATGACATCGTATGTTTGGGGCCACTCCCTGGATTTCGGGAGCCCCAATCCTTGGGCAGTGCCAACGCGAGGCAATGCTGACACCGATGTGCGGCACAACTTGCAGGCAGCTCTCTCATGGACTCTTCCGCAGGTGACTGGAAGGATCTTGATCCACAATGCTTTGTCGGGCTGGGGTGTCGACGGGCGCTTCTTTCTACGCAGTGCGTATCCTGTCGATGTGCTGGGCAACCTGTTTCACGATCCTGGGACGGGAGAACAACTCTACACAGGCGCGAATCTCATTCCTGGCAAACCACTCTACGTGTCAGACAGCTCGCTTCCAGGCGGGAGAATGCTGAATGGAGGCCCCAACGCTGCCGATGGAGCCTTTCAAATTCCAACGGGCAACGCTCAGGGCAACGCCCCACGCAATATTGCGCGTGGCTTTGGCGCGCAGCAACTCAGCCTGTCCCTGCGCAGAGACATCCATCTCTACGATCGACTCTCCTTGCAGGTCCGAGGCGATGTATTCAACGTGTCGAACAGTCCGGACTTTGGCTATATCGTTCCCAATCTCAACGATCAATTGTTTGGGCAGCCCACTCTCTCCTTGAATCAGAGTTATGGCCAAAGTGGGTCGTTGTATCAACCGGGCGGTCCCCGGTCACTGCAATGGATGTTCCGCATCCGCTGGTGAGCATTCGCTCTGCTCCAGCAAACAGCCTTCAGCCATTCCACTAGCGCGGCAAACCACCATCCACGATATGCGGTTCACTTAGCGCGCTCGGATGATTGTCACGATTTGCAGAATTGATTGCGTTCTACATCCACAAAGGTTGTGAATGATAAAGGACGTTGGACTAAACCGCTGCGCGGTACTCGGTAGTTCCGGCAGACAGTCCTGAGCGTATTGCCTGATTAAGCCTTCCTGTTTACGCTCCTTCCCGCGTGAACTCTTTTGCGAGAGCATGGAGCCGCTGCTTGCAGCGCATTCCATCTCGCAAAGGAGTTGTTATGACGCCTCTTCGCCAACGCATGATCGAAGACATGCAGGTGCGGAATCTCGCACTCAACACCCAACGCTCGTACTTGGAGCAGGTATCGCGTTTCGCGCGCCACTTCAACAAGTCTCCAGAACAGCTTGGTCCGGAGGATATCCGCGCCTATCAAGTCTACCTGACTAATGAAAAGAAGCTGGCGCCTGGATCCGTGCTCATCGCGGTGGCCGCACTGCGCTTTCTTTACAAGGTCTCTCTGAAAAGGGATTGGCAGTTTGACGACGTTATTCCCGCTCCCAAGAAGCCACAGAAACTGCCCGTTGTGATGAGCCCCGAGGAGGTTCTGCAATTCCTCGGCTGCATCGGGAGCATGAAGCATCGCGCAATTCTAACTACCTGTTACGCTGCCGGTTTGCGCATCTCCGAAGTGGTGACTCTGAAGCCGACCGACATCGATAGCCAGCGCATGGTCATTCGTGTCGATCAGGGCAAAGGGCAAAAAGATCGTTACGTCATGCTCTCGCCCACACTGCTGGAGATCCTGCGCACTTGGTGGCGAGTGAGTAAGCCCCGGCACTGGCTCTTTCCAGGCGACTTCCCCGACAGCTCCATCAGCACATCTGCGGTGGAACTGGCCTGCAAGAAGGCCCGCAGGCTCTCCGGCATCCGCAAGCCAATTACTCCACATTTGATGCGACACTATTCCGTGCGCCGAACTATGTCGAGTGTTGGAGGAGCCAATTGCGCTCAGGCCTGTATTTCCTGATCAAATGGAGTTGTGCCGGCCAACCACTCGACATAGTTCTGGTGTCACTACAAGCTGTTGAGGAAGCCAAGGAGTTGGTCGCCCGGGCGATAACGGTTGAAGTTGGTCATCAGGGGTTCGACTTTGCTGAGCGCTTCCTCTTTCATCGCCAGAGTGGCTTCGAGGTAGATTTGAGTTGTCTCGATCGATTCGTGGCCCAGCCACAGTGCAATGACAGAACGATCTACTCCAGCTCGGAGCATATCGAGAGCCATTGTGTGTCGAAGGACGTGAACGGTGACACGTTTTCCTGCAAGGGAGGGACAGGTCTTGGAGGCAGTTCTTACATGCCGGAGCAGCAGGTAATGCACGGCATCGGCACTCAAAGGTGTGCCGCGGAGGTTAGGAAACAAAACCTGCCCGTCACCGCGTGTCGGCTCGCGAAGCCATGTTTTCAACATGGCCACTGTGGCTTTGGCAAGCGGTACACATCGCTCCTTTCGGCCCTTCCCAATCACACGAACATGAGCTCCCGGCCCGAGAGCGAGATCATTACGTGTCAAGCCGCTCATTTCCGACTGACGAAGCCCGGTCTGCGCCGCTACCAGGAGAAACGCGTGATCGCGCCGCCCGAACCAAGTTCGTTGATCAGGCGCGGCCAGCAATGCCTTGACCTCCGCGCGGGTGATGAAGTGCACCTGGGTCCGCGTAAAGCGCTTGCTGGGAATGGCCAGCACCCGCTGGATCTGGGCGGCATGGGTCGGCGCTTCGAATGCAGCGTACCGAAAGAAGGAGTGGATCGCGGTGAGGCGCAAGTTGCGGCTGCGCACACTCAGTTTCCTGTGCTTCTCCAGGTGGTCAAGAAAACGAACGATCAGGGGTGCGTCGATCGCTTGCAGCGCAAGTCGTGCAGGCGGCGTGTGCAACTGCTGTTGTGCGAACTTCAGCAGCATGCGAAAGGTGTCGCGGTACGAACTGATCGTATGTGGGCTGGCCTGCCGTTGCTGCATTAGTCGCTGGGTGAAAAAACGTTCCAAGAGGGGCGCGAAACTGACGGTAGTGGTTGTCATCACTGGTCCTCCCAACACTGTTCGAGACGGCCCATTGCCTGTTGCATCAGCTCGGGCCATGCGCTGAGATTCCAATAGGTGTCGCTGACGTGGACATGGCCAAGATAGGCGGAAAGAAATGGCAGTCGCCGCTCGACGTCTTTGCCGGCGCGGTACCATCGCAACAACGTCATCGTCGCAAAGCGATGGCGAAAGTCATGGATGCGCGGCCCATACTTATCCGATGGCCCGCGCAAGCCGATCTGTCTCGACAACATGTAAAAGGTGCGATGGACATCACCAGTATCCAGGCGGTTGCCCCAACTGGAGACGAAGAGGTAGGAGGATACTGCTCGCCCCTCCCAGTGCCGCAGGCGCTTTGCAATGTACTTCGCAAGCACTGCACAGGTGGAGCGATGTAAAGGCACAAGTCGATCCTTGCCGAACTTGGCGCCGCGGATGGTCAACACCGCCGCCTTCAGATCGACATCTTGGAGTTCGAGGTTGCATGCTTCACCCAGGCGCAATCCCGAGACACTTAGCAATCCAAACAGGCAATAGTAGACCCACGGCCGCAGCTTGCCGCGTTCATAACGGCACTCCATCCGGAGCGCGGCGCGAAGTAAGTTCCGGATGTTGTTGTCGGAGTATAAGAAAGGCCGCGCCCGTTTCGGCTGGAAAGGCAATAGGCCCTGGGGCGGAATCTGCGTGCGCGGATCCGTGGCGCTGCGGTAACGTGCGAATCCGCGCACGAAGCTCAACCGTTGTGCCCAGTGGGCCGGTTGAGTGTGCGAAGGTTGTTGCGCCCAGTCGAGCGCCAATGCCTGCGTGATGTAGCTGGCGTGGTGTTGCTCCAGGAAGGTTACAAAATCGGTGAGCGCCGTGCCTGCTTCTCGGAGCTTGAATCCAAGACCACGCCGCATGTCCAAATACGTCTGAACTGCTTCCCGTAGAGTCTTCATCGAACACCTCCCGGCCAGGGCAGGGCGAGCGGACGCAGTGCGTTCAGATCGACCTTCGTATAAATCCGGGTCGTCTCGGGACTGCGGTGGCCCAGCACTTCGCCAATCTCCGTCAGTGATGCGCCATGACGGAGCATATCCGTGGCTAGCCCATGCCGAAACTGATGAGCACCCCATGTGGGCGCATGAATACCGGCGCGGGCGAGGTTATGTCGAACCAGTGACGCAATCGCCACAGGACCCTGAAAGCCGCGGAAAGGCGCGCGGCATCGTAAGAAAACACGCCGAGAACTGCTGTTCGGAGGCCGCCCCATCCGCAGATATGCAGTGATCGCAGCACCAACGTCGGCAGGTAACGGGAGAACGCCGTGTTGGCCGCCTTTTCTCCGAACGCTCACCGATCCCGCGTTCCAGTCAATGTCTTCCAGTTCGATCCTTGCCACTTCGCCTCCGCGCAGTCCCAGGCGTGCCAGCAGAAGAAGGATCGCGTAGTCACGCCGGCCCAATGCCGTATGGCGGTTGATGGAGGCCAACAGCCGTCGCACGAGATCCGGTGGGATCGCGCGGGGGATCGAAGTCATCGACCAGTTAGCAACCGTGGGAACCGCCCCAGACAAGTCATGCAGGATCTCTCCCCGATAGCGCAGATAGTGCAGGAATGATCGCAATGCCGTGGTCAGGAGTTTTGCCTGCTTCAGATGCAACCGCCGGGCCTGGCGCTGCACAAATCGCACGACATCGCCGGCGCATAGTTGTGATAGCTTTATGGGTCCTCGGCAGAAACGGTTGGCGAGGAACCCGCGAACAAATGAAGCGTAGTGGACAGCCGTTGTCTGCGCCAGTGCGCGCTCGTTGAGTAAGTACCGCTCGAACTCCTGTACGACTTGCTCGACGGGCGGCTGATGCGACCGAATTCTTTCCGCTGGAATCACACCCTGACGACGCAGGAAGTCGATAAACTGCCTTAGGGCCGCGGCGTCGCCGCGACAGATCTTGAGATGGCGGGCGCGGGATCGCAGATACCGAAGCACGTGTCCGGAGGTTACGCGGCCGGGGCTCACGCTCTCCTGTCCGAGCCAGCGGCTAAAACACGCCGCAAGAAGAACCTGCCTCTGCCTGGAATACAACGCATAGCCCTCATCGCGGGCCCATTTCGCAAACCCGGCAATGTGAGCTGACAACGGGCCCTCCAAGGGCCGTGAGATAACCACATCCTCACTGACGATGCACTTCATAGACAAACTTCCTTCCTCCGATCTCGGTGGATCGGCGGAGTCATACTATGTCGCACCACAGCGAGAAACGAAGCGAAAAACAGGGCAAAGACGAAATTACCCGGTAATAGTCCGGCACGCGGAATAGCGTCCCCTATCTACCATGCGAAATAGGCGACACGCATTTGCTGTCCATCTTCTGGAATCGGGCACCGATGTCCGGACCATTCAACTGCTGCTCGGCCACCGCAGCCTGGCGACCACTGCCCGCTATCTGCGGATCGCTACCTGCAAGGTCTGCTCGACCTCCAGCCCACTCGATCTTTTGCCTCGCCCTGTCTGCGCTGATCCCAAGCCCGCCATACCCCAGCACTTCTAAGCGGCTGCATGGATCGCCCGAAGCTGGAAGTGGCGGACATCTTTCGCCGCTACGGGGGAGCCTATCGAGAGAAGCATAGCGCGTCTATGTCTACAGCGCAGCGACGCGTCATGAGCGCCATCGAGATGTGCCGGACGGCGGCTCTCGGAGGACAGATCGAACAGTGCGATGCATGCGGTGAGCAGCGCATTTGCTACCGGTCATGCAGGAATCGGCATTGCCCGAAGTGTCAATCGCTGGCACGCGCAGAGTGGATAGAACACCGCCAGGCGGAACTTCTCGACTGCGAGTACTTTCACGTCGTTTTCACTGTGCCGGATAAGATTGCCGCGATCGCTTACCAGAACAAGGAGGTGGTTTACAACATTCTCTTTCAGGCCACGGCCGAAACCCTGCGCACCATAGCCGCCGATCCCAAGCATCTGGGAGCAGAGATTGGCTTCTTTGCCGTGCTGCACAGTTGGGGGTCGGCGTTGCTCCACCACCCGCATTTGCATTGTGTGGTCCCAGGGGGCGGACCTTCGTCCGATGGCGCACGCTGGGTCCATTGCAAGCCCGGCTTCTTCCTGCACGTGCGCGTGTTGTCGCTACTATTTCGTCGCTTGTTTCTCGAGCAACTCCAGTTCGCTTTCGACTCGGGCAGATTGCAGTTCTTCAACTCCCTGGAAAACATCCGGGATCGGCGCGCATTTGTCCGTTACCTTGAGCCTCTGAAGAAGACGAAGTGGGTTGTCTATGCCAAGCGACCATTTGCCGGGCCCGAACAGGTCCTCGATTATGTCGGCCGATACACCCATCGCGTCGCCATTTCGAACAACCGTCTGTTAGCAATCGAGGCCGGCCAAGTGAGCTTCGGGTACAAGGACTATCGGAATCAGGGCCAGCAGAAAGCAATGACACTTTCTGCAGAAGAATTCATCCGTCGCTTTCTCCTTCAAGCCTTGCCGCATAGGTTCCACCGCATTCGCTATTACGGCTTCTGCGGCAACCGCAACCGCCAGGAGAAACTTACTCTATGCCGGCAGCTACTGGGCATGGCCATTCCCGAGAAACCTCAAGCGTCATCAGACGTTCAGGATTACCGTGACAGGTCAGAGTCACTCGACGGGGCTTCTTTGCGCCTGTGCCCCGTTTGCCGCCGTGGCCGGATGGTACTGTCCGATCCCCTGGTAGCTCGAAGACAACCGGCACTCAAGGACACGTCATGAGCGGCGCCATCAGACATGCCAGGTTGATTTCGCCACGGGGTTGGATCCGTCAACGCTACAGGGAGCCCCTGTCGCTCGCTGCAAAAGGTCGCCTGTTTTCAGATCCATTCGGCCGGACAGTGGCATTTCTACCGGGCACGATACGCATATCAGCCAGAGCCAATTGCCATCCAACCACCCAGCACGGACCGGTTGCCCATCCTTCAGGGCTCTGCCTGCCATTCAATGCCCATAGGCCCGGCATCTTCGGGCGGTTCAGTCCAATCCGTTTTTAGCGCACCTGCGCGGCGGGCGGCTTCCATCACTTCCCAATGCGTTTGTGCGCCGCGCCGCTACGCTAAAAACGCTCTGCATTATCATTCACGATACCGTCTTGAGGAAAGCACTGTTGTCCCAATACAGACGCTGTAGACGATACGGACGCAGTAGTCGATAAAAGGCATGTTTGGCTTTTATTCGAGGAGCCAAGAAATCAATAACTCACAGCGGTTTTAGAATTACAGATTGTGCCCACTGTGCCCATTGTTGTGCCATCGGTTTCGAAGGTCCTCTCTTCCCAAACCGCGGATTCTCAGAGATACAGCATTCGAGTCAATCGGTAGCTTAAGGTGCGTATCCGTAATGATATGATCGCATCCACACGAAAACTCAAGTGCCTGTCACGCGAATCGAGCAAGTCGCGCCATCGCGCCACGCTGTTCAAACCGATGCAACCCTTCGGTCATTTTCCGAAAAGTTGCAGGGATTCGAAGCAACTCGGTTGCTGTCCTGGTTTCGCAGTTGGTCGTGAATCTCATTTCCTTTTGAGACGGAGATGGAACTCATTGTGAAGAGTTTGGGACCAACCGCACCAGACATGGCGTATGTATGCCCGATGCGGGAATCTCCTATAATCTATACGTCACTGAATGACGGCGATCCGAGGAGCTATGCAAGAGAACGAAGCGAGGGCTTGGACTGTAAGTTTCGCAACTGCACCCATCGGCCTGATCCATACGCCTTTTAGGTCCGCCACGGGAACTCCGATTCAGGGGGCGGCGAGTCGTGACGCTCAGGGTGTTGTCGAGCTGCTTCCGAAGTTCCTCTCCGGGCTGAAGGACTTGGCGGGCTTTGAACGGATTTGGCTGATCTACCTGTTGGATCGCGCCTCGCCCGTGCAGTTGGTTGTTCGCCCCTACATGGATACAGAGGATCGCGGCGTCTTTGCCACGCGATCTCCTGCGCGGCCAAATCCAATTGGCATCTCCGCCGTTCGTCTTCTCAGCGTGGAGGAGAATCGGCTGCTGATTGGCGATGTGGATATGTTGGACGGCACACCACTTTTGGACATAAAGCCGTATGTTCCCGCATTTGACAGCTTCGAAAAATCCCGCGCGGGATGGTACGCCAACAAGTCCGCCACTTCAGTGGTTGCGGACGATCGTTTCGAAGCGCGAGAGAATGAATGAACGGCATGCGCCTGCTCGTTTGCCGAGTATGTGCTACTGTTGATCCCACGTACCGGAATTCATGAAGGTCCTCGGCCAGCGGGTTGGGGTTCTAAAGGAGAGAGATGAAAATCAGCGCGCGCAATGTGCTTGAAGGCAAGGTACAAAAAGTAACCAAAGGAGCCGTGAACGCAGAGGTGACTCTCGTCCTTGCCGGTGGAGAAATCATCGTTGCCATCATCACCAACTCCAGTGTTGACTCCTTGGGCCTGGAGGAAGGGAAGCAGGCCTATGGAATTATCAAGGCCTCCGAGGTGATCGTCGGCAAGGGCGTGGATGGCACGAAGCTGAGCGCCCGCAATGTGCTGGCGGGTGAGGTGACGAGCTTGCTTGACGGCGCGGTGAACAGCGAGGTGGCGATTGGACTGACGGGCGGCGCCGCGGTTGTCGCGTCGATCACCAAAGAGAGCGTGCATACGCTGGGTTTGCAGGTGGGCGACCGGGTGAGCGCAATCGTGAAGGCGTCCAACGTGATGATTGGCGTGTAGGCGCGGTCAATTATGCCGCGCGTGGTCATTGTTTTTCCAATTGGCCACGGGTTCCCTGTGGCTCTTGACCATGGTTGTGCCCGTATTAAATGAGGCGGCGACCGGCGACAGAGGTATCGTATCCGCCCGAGTGCTCCAACTCTCGCCGGTATGCCGTCAATGCGAGTGTATTGAAGAGCGCTTGAACCTGGGGCAGGTGCAAATGGCGCCGGTGGACCACGAGGTCGTAGCGTTCGCTGACAAGAGGGATAAAATCCAGCCCCAATACGCGGGCTACAGACGACACAGCGATGCAACAGTCGGCTTCACCCGCCTGCACACGGCGTGCAGCGGGCAGGTGGCCGGTCGCAATGCTTTCATATCCTCGCAGCCGTGCGTGCGAGATTCCCAGCCTGCGTAGCTGTGCGTCCAACAGCAGACGGCTGCCGGCGCCGCGTTCGCGATTCACAATTGTGACGTCCGATCGTCCAAGGTCGGCCACGGAGCGAATTTGTTTTGGATTGCCGCTCGCCACGACGAAACCCTCTTCCCATAGTGCGAGGGAGACGACGGCAATGTCCTGCTTACGAAAGAGACGGCCGATCGCAGCCAGATTGGATTCGTCCGTTTTCTCGTCGCGGATATGGCAGCCGGCGACATGAATGCTTCCCCGATGCAGCAGGTCGAGGGCTTTCGTGCTGTTGCGCTGCGCAACGACAAGATTGACGCCCTGCTTCCCAAGATGGCGGCCCAGGATGGAGATTCCTGGATCGCAGCCGGCAATGAGGAGACGCTTTTCTAAATCCTGAGCCGGCACAAACAGTTCCACGGTGGTCTTCGCTTGCCCGTTGGACTTGACCGCGGTACCGGTGATCCTTGCGTCAGCCAATGGCAGACTCCATGTGGCTGCCTCCGGAAAGGTCGCGATCAGCCGGCCATCCACGCGGCAGAGGCACACGGGCTTGCCGGGCGAGGCTGCGTGTTCCTCGTCCAATAGTTCCGCCTGTTCCGTGATCCGCGAATCTGTCTGAGCCTCCAATTGAAAAAGTTCTTCGACCGCCACGCCTAACGCCTGAGCCAGCTTGAGCGCGACGGCGGTATTGGGAGCATAGTCGCCGGACTCGATGGCATAGACAGTCTGCCTGCCGACATCGATTGTCGTTGCCAACGCGGCCGCAGAAAGGCCGCGCGCGGTCCGCAATTCGGCCAGTCGATTATGCACTTTCATCGATTTCTCTTTTGCGGCCATAGCCTAAAGATACTCCTGATTGTGTGGTCAATTTCTTGGAAGTAAGAGCGAAGGGCGCCGCTTCGACCGCGGAGCGAATCTGTATTTCTTTCGATGAATGTATTGTAAACAAGACAATGTTTCGTATACAGTACAAATCAATCGTACGCAATTGCAATCCTACACACATTTGGGGAATGGCGGGCATCCTGCTCGCGGTCCTGGTGGGAAGACAGTCCTCGCTTTTTTGGTACGCATTCATTTT
>Ga0302270_10005014_pt1 | contig 12147 bp, 7 predicted proteins | sample III_Bog_E2_3_FD_198773 | JGI IMG/M metagenome (GOLD analysis project Ga0302270, IMG submission 198773) | Peat permafrost microbial communities from Stordalen Mire near Abisko, Sweden - III_Bog_E2_3 | ecosystem: Environmental > Terrestrial > Soil > Wetlands > Peat | place: Sweden: Abisko...
AAACGGGAATTCATATTTCCGCCGGCAGCCACAATCCGGCAACGCCGCTGAAGCATTTTTGGAGTAATACCGTCGGCGCCGGGCGCGCGAATGAAGGCTTGCGTGCCAGTTGGCAGGACCAACTCCACACGGCAGTTGAATACGGAGGATTTCGCTACGTTCGATTTCACGGGCTGTTTCATGACGACATGTTCGTCTATCGCGAACAGGACGGGGTGCCGGTCTATAACTTCCAATACATTGATGACCTTTTTGATCGCATGCTTGCCAATGGGGCTCGGCCATTCGTCGAACTTGGCTTTTCGCCTTCAGCAATGGTCACTGAAAAAGGGAGCACGGGGTTCTGGTGGAAAGGAAATGGTTCACCACCTGACGACTATCACAAGTGGTCAGAGCTCGTGCGTCACTTCCTGAATCACTGCATTCAGCGATACGGCGCGGACGAGGTCAGAAGCTGGTATTTCGAGGTCTGGAATGAACCTGATCTGCATGGCTTCTTCACTGGAACCCAGGCCCAGTATTTTGACCTCTATAAGACAACAGCACTCGCCATCAAACTGGTCGACCCGCAACTGCGTGTGGGCGGACCTGCAACAAGTAACTTCCATCCTGACCCTGAAGTTCTCAAGCAGGCCGTTGCCGCACATGCTGATCTAGAGAATCTGCCTTGGCGCCCAACCTGGTTGAACGACTTTTTTAAGTACTGTGCCGATAATCACCTACCCATAGACTTCATCTCAACTCACCCTTACCCGATGGACTTCGTGAGTGAAGAGAAATCCAAAGTGCTCATGCATCGCGGAGTCAACTCCACCCACGACGATCTGCAGCTGTTGCGCAAGCTGGTCGATGCAAGCCCTTATCCGCTCGCTGAAATCCATCTGACGGAGTGGAGTTCTTCCTCCTCATCCCGGGATCACACCCATGACTCGCTGCAAGCGGCCGCCTATGTTGTGAAATGCAATCTGGATTCAATCGGATTGGTCGATTCGCTCTCTTACTGGACGTTCACCGACGTCTTTGAGGAGCAGGGCGCAGGAGACAGCATCTTTCACGGCGGCTTCGGAATGATCAACTATCAGGGCGTTCCTAAGCCGGTGTTTCATGGCTATCGATTTCTGAATGAGCTTGGCGATGAATTGCTGGCCAGGACTCCGGGAGCGGTGGTTACGCGTGATTCCAAGACCGGAAAGCTTACCGCGCTGGCCTATAACTACCCGCCTGAAGTCACAGTCGCTCTTCCCGGCACCGCATCGCTGGCAGATGCAGACAAGATGACCGAGACGGGCAGCGAACGCGACCTATCGCTCACCTTGACTGGGCTCAAGCCCGGCGTCGCCTTTGAGATTGAAACTCTTGACAGGGAACATGGCAACACGACCGCGGCATGGGAAGCGATGGGAAAACCCGACCCGCCCACTCGTGAACAGACCGCCGCTTTGAACGCAGCGGCATGGAATACGAAAAAGGAACTCGTGCAAAGCGATGCCAATGGGACAGTGACGGTTCAGCGCCCGCTACAGGCTTGGACAGTACTGGTTGTTCGCCAACTTTAGAGTGCGGTCAGCATCGATTGGCGAGCAAGCCTCGAAGATACTTTGCGCCTTCGAGCGCGATCGCATCCGGCGAAGGCGCAAGGTCGCGCCAAATGGCCGCTGCGGCCGACATCTCAGGAAGATTGAATCCGAAGCTCTCGATAGTCAGGTACCCGTTGTATCCAGTCTCATGCAAAGCCTTGGCAATGCCGGGGAAATCCACGTGCCCGGTACCCGGTATTCCGCGGTCATTTTCGCAGGCATGAAGATGCCGCAGGCGCGGTCCCAGCATACGGCACGCGTCAGGAATGCTCTTCTCTTCTATATTGGCGTGAAAGGTATCCAACAGCACTCCGATGCGAGGATGACCGATCGCGTCGCAGAGGCCAGCAGTATCCGATAGGGTGTTGAGAAAGAAAGTCTCAAACCGATTCAGCGGCTCAATTGCCAGCGTTACGCCGTTCTTTTCCAGCACCGGTATGAGTTCTTGAAAACACTCCACCGCCCACTTCCATTCATCTTCTGTTCGCCGCCGACCAGGCAGATAGCCAACAGGAGCATAAACAGGCCCCGACAAGAGAGTAGCGCCGATTTCCGCAGTGAGTTCGATGCATCGCTGCAGATGTCTCCGCGTTTTGCCTCGCACCACAGTATCGCTATCGATTGGGCTGAGTCCCGGCGGAAGAATGGCGCATAAGGTGCACTCCAGTTGATTTGCATCGAGTTCCCTTCGGATGGCGCGATGGTCGATCTTCGCAGGATCGAAGACAGGAATCTCAAAGGCATCGAAGCCCCATTCTTTAACACGGGGCAGAACGCTGAATTGCTCCGGCCCGAAGTTGGCCGTCCACAGAAAGGAGTTGACACCGATCTTCATCTTGTTTCTCCCCGCGGATCCCACACGGCACGGCTGCCGTCAATTCCACACTGATAACGGAGGGCCTCAAGCGGGTGGGGCTCCTGGCCGTTTGCCCGCATCACCCAAACGGGACGCTTGTCCGGTCGGCGCTCAGCGTAGGCGAGTTTCATCCGGTCCGCATGATTCCAGAAATCTTCATCCGTTACGCGAAACGAGATCCATTGCATGTCGGGCGACCAAGCGGCACAAGTTGCAAACTTACCCAGTTTCGTCAGTTGCCTGATGTCTCCGCTCGCCACAGAAACGCAATACAGCTCCAGTGCGCTGCCGATTGAATCGCTATAAAGAATGCTCTCTCCATCCGGGCTGAAAGTCGGAGTCACTGCACCAATGGGGTTCTCATGCTCGGTAACCCGTGTGACTCTTCCGCCATCTGTCTCCATTAAGAAGACAGAGTAGCCTGAGCTGCAGTATCGGGTGAAAGCGAGGAGTTTGCCATCAGGAGATATGTGCGGATCGCGGCCTTCGCCCAGCACGCGATAGGTTCCGCCGCTCGCATCGATCTCGCACATCAGCGGTGGCTCACACCCGGCGAGCCCAAAGACAATCCGACTGCCATCGCCGGACCAGCTCGGAAAATACAGAACCTGGGGCGCAGCCCTATGGGTCAATTGCCGAACATTGCCGCCATCGGCATCCATGACATAAAGGTTGTAAGCGCCATCTCTGTCAGAGGTAAACGCAATTCTGGCTCCATCTGGAGCCCAGCTTGGATAGCGCTGATGAGAAATTGGACACTTCGTCAGATTGATCGCAGAGCCCGTATACGGATCGACGCAGAAGATTTCAGTGTTCCCGGTGCGGACGCTGGTCATGAGAAACCGATGTCCTGCCAGTTCGCCGGAGAATTCGGCCGGATGCGCCTGCATCTGGGTCAATTGGCTAGTAGGCTGACTCATTTCTGTGCCAATCTACTCTCAAATTTAGGCAATGTCACTGATTCGCCGCCACGCATTGCCGACTCATGTGCACAGATGCCTGCGCAAGTCCAGTTCAACGATTGATAGACATCAGGGAACGATGGTCGCTCTTCAACAATACTGCCGACAAATTCGTTTACAAGATGTGGGTGAGAGCCACCATGGCCTCCGCCTTGAGTGAAGGACAAATGCGCATTCTCAGCGTCGTAGACGCCCTTTTGCGTGAACCGGCGAATCGGTTCGGGAAGCAGTTGGGCATAGTCTGGCACCGCGGTCCGTGCCGGACTCTCGCCAATGTGAATGATGGGAGATTCCCCTTCGATTCTGGTCCACTCAAAGGAGGCTTTTTCGCCATACACGTCAAAGCTCTCTATATACTGACGCGCCGTTTCGAAGAGCGAGCGCGTCACTTCAAACGCCAAGTCCTGTGCACGCACATTGAAATGCGCAGTCTCGACAGCGAAGGGGGAACCATATTTACTCGCGAGTACGTCGGCGATGTGGCCTGAACCAAGGCATGAAACAGACTCGGCCTGGCCATTAACGATCGCCAGGCATGGACTGACAGCATGCGTGGCGTAATGCATCGGCGGCAGCCCCTCCCAGTATCCAGGCCATCCCGCCATCTCCTGCTGGTGGCTTCCGCGCATAAACTGGATTCGCCCCAGCTGCCCTGTATCTCGCAGTTCGCGGGCAAATAGGAATTCACGCGTGTAGATTGCCGTCTCCATCATCATGTAATTCTTGCCCGACTCTCTTGCCGCGTTCACAATGTTCCAGCACTCGTCGATCGTTGTGGCGGCGGGCACTGTGCAGGCCACGTGTTTTCCGGCCTGCAACGCAGCCACGCTTTGTGAGGCGTGAAGATGAATCGGCGAGTTGATATGTACGGCGTCGACGTTCGGATCAGCGATCAATTGGTCGAAGCTCGTGAAGAGCTTGTCGATTCCATAAAGCGCACCCACTTCGTCCAATTTCGACTGTGTGCGTTGGCATACTGCGTAGAGATTCGTCGCGGGATGCCGCTGATAAATCGGAATGAACTCTTTTCCAAAGCCAAGCCCTACAATAGCCACATTTAACTTACGATGCGTCATTTCGAATCCTTTCCGCGTATTTATCTCACGCCTGGAATGCTCCGAACCCTGGTTCGTTGAATCTCAGGTGTCAATACGCGCTTCAACGCCGAGTGAGGGTGCCCGTCCGAATTAGAGCAGTCAGCTGACGCGAGGAGTTTCCGCAGAATAGCGAAGATCTATGCACTCCACTCCCCTGCAGCGTCAACGAGCAATTGAAGCGCCTCGCCGATATCTGGAGTTGGATAGCCACCGTTTTGCAGTTCGCCTTCAAAGGCCAGCTTGGTCAGGTTGAGAACCTCCCGGCCTTCAGGATCGGTTACTATCACTTGCATCTTGTATTTCCGCCCCGATTCAGTCAACCACTCCTCCGCTTCTCTCGCCTCCCTCGCCTGCTTTGGTTAAACGGACGGACCCCTTCACGTCGTATTCCGTTTCACGCAATCTTCCGCCCAGCGTAGGAGTCAAATTTGCAATTCCCCAAGTATCGGTAGGTTAGCGGGCGGGAATATCGTAGGTCTGTGATGAACAGAAAGAGATATCTGACAAATGTCGCATCCCATATCGCGTCGCGGCGCAGCAGCGACCACGCGTTGCTTCCTTGAGAAATCAGGCTCAATTCTGCCAAAATATTGCGCCTATAGTTTCAATTCGCTTGACGTAAAGGCGCTCGACATTTCCCACCTGACTCGCGTAAACGCTCTCGTAGCGCTTAGCTTATTTGCTGCTGTCCTTCGGCATTGACTCAATTCGAATCATCGCCGCGCCATGGGGAGATACACGCATCGAGTATCGGCCTTTCAGCGCGTGCAACTCACGCCCTGTCCATACATCAAGCGCATGCACGCTGCCAAAACCCGGTAATTCCGCTTGTTCCGGAGTCAGGCTCATCTTTGTTGCATGGCTGCTTCGATTGAATAGCACTATTGCCCGACCGCCGCCTTTGAGATGTCTGACCCAGACCTCGTACTGCCCAGCATGCGAGACTCTCGTACCCTCTTTCCCCAACGCATCCTGATCGATCCCTATCACATCTTTGTTCTTGAGAATCTCCTCAATTGCTGGCGGCATGCGGCTCAAATCACAACTGGCTATGAGCGGCGCAGCGAGAATAGCCCATAAGCTAAAGTGCGCGCGAGTTTCCTCGGCGGTCAATCCGGGAAGACCCACAAGTAGTAGATCCGGGTCGTTCCAGTGCCCTGGTCCGGCATACTTCTCGAGACCAACCTGCGCATCCAGAATCCTGGTCCAACCTCGCGGGTAACCGCCCTTCTTCGCGGCGGTTTCTCCACCGCAATCCCAACAATTCTTGCCATCGCCGGTTGTTCGCCACAGATTCCCCACGGCAGCAGCCCACAACCAGGGCTGGTTGTCTCCCCACTCGCAAAGGCTGAAGACCATTGGCCGACCCGTCGCGTGGATCGCGCGGCTCATTTCTCCGTAAGCTGTTCTTGCGTCCAACCCCACTGAGTAGCACCAGTCCTCTTTTACGTAGTCAACGCCCCACTCGGCGAATGTCTGCGCGTCGATTTCCTCGTGATCCTTGCTGCCAGGCGCTCCGGAGTCACAGTCTTCTGATCCCGCATCGGTGTAGATGCCGAACTTGAGCCCCTTGCTATGGATGTAATCGGCAAGAGCTTTCATTCCAGAGGGAAACTTCGCCGGATCAGCGACCAGCCTGCCTGGCGCGTCCCGAGTCTTCGCCTTCCAGCCCGCATCAACGACAACGTACTCGTAGCCTGCGTCCTTCATGCCGCTGGAAGCAATATAATCCGCCATCGCCCGAATCTTCCCTTCATCGATGGCGAGGTGAAATGCATTCCACGAGTTCCAACCCATTGGAGGAGTCGCGGCGAGACCGTTTTCTATAGCGAACGCCCACGGCGATGCGCCAAACCCGACCCAACACAGAGTCAGGACCAACCAGATTCTATTTCGGGACGGCAGCTTGAACCTCAAATAACTCAGTCTTACGCACATCTGCAATCGCATAATTGCATCACCTATTTCGCCGTGTTGTTATCGATGCAGAACGAAGCGCAGATGGCATGCGCCATATAGCCCGCGGCAGTAGCGAAGGCGCGCCCATCGTGATCCGCAATGCCTGTGGTCGCGCTGACGCCCTCAGAGATGATGCCGCTATCCCACTCACTGCCCAGTAAGATCTTTAGAGCCTGCTCGCGACCCTGCTTTAACCCGAGGTGGTCTGCCACGGTCCATACCGGTGTAAACGGCAAGCGGTAACTTCCCGGCAGGCCGAAGGACTGATCCGAATATGAGTATTGATAGTTCGCTGAATGGAGCCACTCGTAAGTCTGCGCAAACAACGGATCGGTCTCGGCCATGAAGCCGAGCGCAGGCAGCTTCATCAAAGACCCCGGTGGAACATCGGCGTAGATCGGGTTCCGTCCGTCCGTTGCACTGACCAGAATCGGGGCCTTTGTCCCGGGTGCCTGCGCTGAAACGCACTTGCTGAGGATTGCGGCATGCAAGTCGCCGGCTCGCTTCTTCATCTCCTTTTGGCGCACCGGATCCTGCAGCTGTTCATACAGCTCTGCCGCATCAATCAATGCTTTCCATACGAGCACGTTATCGTAGGTTGAGAATTGCTGCTTTCGGTACTGATCTTGCGCATCCTGCAGCGTGCTGTAAAGGCCGGTGTCTTCGTCGAAATGTTCCTGGACACGATCAATGAGGCTGGATAGGGCTTCGCGATGGGTTTTGAGGAATTCCTCGTCGTTGGTCCTCGCAATATATGCTTTCAGCGCGATGATCGGCGCTACACCCTCATCGAGTTCATACCCATCTTCGAGCACTATCCCATCAATGAAGCGACTGTGCGTTCCCGTATTGCGCAGCTGTACGGTAAGCGCGTAGTTTAATGCCTCCCGCGCAAAAGGAACATCGACATCTAATAATCCGGGAAAGCTCCAAAGCATCGCGTCTCGATCCCAGTAAGCCGCAGAGACGTAATACCGGGGACTGCGCGAGGTGATGCCGCTGAGCTGCTCAGTGTCGATCGCTCTTCCCCAGGCGTAGAGTTCGGTAAAAAGGAAATTGCGGTTCATGCGCAGGTCTAAATCGGCACGTCCGGTCGCGCGTGTCCGCTTTTTGCACCACGCCGCGTCCTGCGCAATCAACGCGTCCGTTCCACTTCGATCAATACTCTGGTCAAGCACCTGAGCCGATTGCCCCGCACTATACTCCTCGGTCCCCACGCTTATAACGTAATGAACTTCCTCACTCTGTCCCGGGGCTAGAACGACCTCGCGAGCGGCGTGAATGCCAGGTGCCACGGTAACCGGCTCACTCGACACCTTTGCTGTCGACCCCGGATAAAGCAGTGCCCATGCAAAGTGCGTATCGTAGGTGACAAAGGAAAACACATTACCGGCTTCGAACCACGGTACTTGCCCCACGGTGCGCACGCCTTGCAAAGCAACGGGGGTATAAGTTACCCGGTCTAAACCTCCCCATGAAGCGTCCAGGTTGAACCCGACATGAGCAGGCTCCGGCCGCTTGTTTGTCAGAGTCAGCCTGAGAAATGCCGCCCTGCTGCCCGGCGGAGCACAGTAAGTGATCGAGCCCTCGAGGCCATCGGTGGCAAAATGAGCCGTAGGAATCCAATATTCAATCAGTTCCCACGAAAGCTTAATCGGGCCAAGCGGCTTTCCGTCCAGCGTGAAAACCGGCTTGAGAACTGGCGCTCCTCGATCTCCGGTGACTTGCAGCAAACCTCGGTCCCGCATCGATAGCGCATTGAAACTCCCGAGTGAGCCATCAATGGCGTTGATCTCCGGCAGCGCAATCCACTCATTTCCTGTTGGAATGACATCCGTTTTTCCAAATGTGACCGGCGTCCGAAGCCAATTCTGTTGCCCCCGGGCTTCGCCTGTAAACCCAAACAGAGTGACGCCGAACGAAAATGCAATCACAACGGAGAAATTCCTGGATAAGGCCATTGCCACACTCCTCATTCCCAGCTTCGTCGCGAGACTGAAGACTCTCCGAAGAACATTTGCCGGACTCCGCAGAGAACCCTTCTAGGATCGCGTGCGGCAATCAGGGCCATCTATGACGATCCGGTCTAGTCTCTGAAGAAACTCGCATCGCAGATCGGCTTCCCGTTCACTTTTGCTCTCGTCCGATCAGACGGGCATCCGCAAGATTCAACTTGTCGTCTCTAAGGTCGCCGTTGTTTTCCCAATTGCTGGAACAGCGCAACACCAGCATGTCCGCGTTACGAACGTCGACGTCGATAAATTGAGGCCCTGTTGCCACAGACACAGGGCCGCTTGAAAAGCCGCAGTGACCATCAACAAAGATCGTCAGATTACAGGCGGCCTTCGGCAATCCCTCCGTGTGTTCATCTTCGGACATCCCTACAATCGCACAAAACCTGTCGAATTCTGAATCGAGTTTGTAAACAACAACCGTATTCGCTTTGAGGCTAAGTCCCTTTTCATACGCCTTACGCGCGATTTCGATTGGCATCCCGTCAAAGCTGAGGTCTTTCACAAACACCGGAGTGGGAAACCCGACCCCTCTCTGCGATGCATGCTCCCGCAAATCGCTTAGATATGTGATTGATAAGTCGTACCGTCGAGTCTTGTTAGAGACAGGAACCAAGATTTCTGCCTTCACACGAAGCCTTCGCATGGAATTTGCTGGACACGCAATACTAAGGCCTTCATCAAGGCTTTCGGCCGTCATCAGCCCCAGATCCACTTGATCCAAATGCACGCGGTATCGGCCGGGCTGAAGATATCGAAGTTGGACTCGGGTGGTGCGGTCAATCCCTGTTCCGTTGGCGATCACCGAATCGCGGCATCTGCGAATATCGAGATCCCGCTTCGACACGAGCGTTTCAAAAATCGCAACCTGAGGATCGGATCCGCGGTTTAAGGCGAAAGCCAGATTTGTGATTGCTCTTGGATAATTGTCGTAGTTCGTTCGGAGATTGAGGCCGGACTGCTCTTGTATATCAAACGCGCTTGACCACCTGTCACGCGGAAGTACCAGCTTCTGAAGGTTGAGATACTTCGCATAGCCTGCGCCGGAAGCATGATCCAGCAACGTTCCCATCATCGTTACGAATACCAGGTCTTTCTCCTGGCAGAGATTCGGTGTGCAATCGTAATCGACGCAGCCACGCACACCCACACACGTTACTCCGGTAAGTGGTCTCCCTGCGGAGTCGTGGTCCTCGGTGACGCATGATGTCATCATCATGATCCAGGCCAGGTCTTTGGCAATGTCCAGAAAGACAGGATCTCCACTTCGCTCATAGCGGTGAATCATTGCGTTTGGAATCCATCCAACCCAGCAATGAAATGTATTAATCTCCGGATGGAGATAATTCATCCGCGTCTCGGGACCCCAGGCAGCACGAAACCAGTCGGTGATTCGGTCAGCGATTTGCAAGTATTGCACGTTGCCCGTCTCGCGATAGAGTATCTGTGAGCTGATCTCTGCGCAGTAGCCCAAACAGGCCGTCGTCGCCCAGTCGTCGCTGTTGTCTTTCGGTTGATCTGGCAGAGCGCTCCATCGTGGCGGAAAATACATCGCATCCAGATCGAGTTTTATATGCAGATCATGCTTCATTAGACCGAGAGCGTGTTCCCTTAGCGCATCGTCTTGAAATTGAATCGCAATCCAATAGAGGTGCTCGGCATCCGCCCAGCTTCCACCTTGGGCGAATGGGAATTTTTGTTCGTGATCGGCCGTACCGCTCCAGGCTGCCCATCCGCCACTTCGCTTTGCAAAATAGCCTGTACCATCCACTTTGCCCCATAACGGCATTTGGTCAATCACATACTTGCCGAAGTTTCTCTCCCAATCCCTGCCGGTTGCAAGACCCTCGAAACCTAGCAACGCCCCCGTCTGAATCCCACAACTATGCCCAAAAGGATAAGTCGCTTGTCGATATTCCTCCATGTGCCATCCATAGCCCGGGATCAACGACTCCGGACATGAGAGTCTAAGGGGCATCAACTCCATCGCTCTTAAGGGGTCGTAATCATCATGAAGCGAGTTAAAGTCAACTTGGGTGTCAACCACTTCCGCGTAGTATTTCTCACAAACGCGGTGCAAGCGTCCGCCAAGATCTCGATCAAACCATATGTTGAATTTCTTTGGCTGGTCAATGCCGGGCTGTATCTGCCAAAATCCGTAATAGCCACCGTTTTCATCTTCTCGCCGGCCACTTTTGAACATTGTGGAAGAGGCTTGCGCCGACTTACCTCGCTTGTCGATGCTTTTCCGTATGCTTGCCTGGATGACATAGGCCGTATCCACATCGCCTGCAAAGCTATGGCCGAAGACAAGCTTGCCGGAGCCATCGATAAAGACTTCACGCCCTTCTGCATCGGACGCAGTCTCGCCTCTCGTGACCCAAGCTCCCCGTTGATTTTCCGATGATGAAGCGGTCCGATACGCGCATACCGGAGCTTCGATCCCGAACAACTCGACTTGAATGAATTGCTGACGAGCTAACGGAAAGATACTGAATCTGATTCTGGCTTCGGGCGGTAGATCATGAAAGCCGCCGAACTCTATCTCCATACATTCCGGTGAATTCGCTAACACATCGAATGTGGAGGCTTCGCCACTATCAATCCAGAAGCTATCCATGCGGCTAAGAGGAATCGCTACATCCGTCCCTGCTACCCGTACGGAGTGGAACGCCCATTTCCGATTCTGTTTGGTGAATCGGTAACTGACTTCATTGAAATCCATCGTGACTTCCGACGACCCAATAACAAGTCCCGAGTCATGACGATCCGCGAAGAGTATTCGCCCGATTGGAGAGATGAGCGACAATTCACAGAATTTGCGACGCGTGATCAAATTCCGATTCACCTTGCTGGGCCCTTTCGTCCAATTTCATTTCCAAACTAAGGTCTGATGTTAAGTTGGATACTAAAGGTCTATTACTATCGCTCTAGAACGATCAGGGATAATGGACGTTTCCTGTTTCGAGAAGCCATATCTTCAGAATGTTTGAGCATCTCTTGTCAGTTCGCGTAATCAGCCCGCTAATTAACCACAATCGCTCTTATGCTGGCCGCGATATCGTCACCGTATGGCGGTGAAGACAGAGTTGCAGTTCCACCCGGATGGTGGTTGAGTGAATCCGTCCTATCAATCACACCCGTCATGGTGTTGAGCCATTGCAGAGTATAGGAACCTTTCGGGAGGGTCATTTTGAGCGTCGTCTGGGTTCCCCCGCGGATATAAACCGCATATTGTTTCCCCGGTTCCGCAAGCACTTTAACCAGTCCGCCGTTCGGCACGCCCCCAGTTACCAGCGCGTCCGCGGGTTTCAATTTCACAAGATCGAAGCTTTCTAGAAATACCTTGAGATAGGAAAGTTCCAATCGCAACTTAGCGCTGCCGCCCCCCGGCGTGCCTGGAGCGATCTGTGCCGACCCGTTTTCGTGCCCGACCGTAAAGGAGTAATCGAGATTGTCATACACTCCTCCGCCCGCGAGCATGTACTGCCATGCCTGCACGTGATAGGGCAGATCGGCGTTTCCGTCGAAACCTGTCTCGTCATACGAAAGTACTTTCCCTGCGGGGTAATAGTAGGGCATATTCTTGAGATCGCGTTCGTAATGCATATTGAGCACGGAAATTTGCGTGTTGTCGCGGGCATATTGTGCGCCTGTCTGCGTTTGTTTCGACGGTACTTCATG
>Ga0302270_10005015_pt1 | contig 12147 bp, 9 predicted proteins | sample III_Bog_E2_3_FD_198773 | JGI IMG/M metagenome (GOLD analysis project Ga0302270, IMG submission 198773) | Peat permafrost microbial communities from Stordalen Mire near Abisko, Sweden - III_Bog_E2_3 | ecosystem: Environmental > Terrestrial > Soil > Wetlands > Peat | place: Sweden: Abisko...
GTAAGCGCTCGCGGTCCACTCCCAGCAATCGCCAAACAATTGCGCCGGACCCTGATTCTGGGCGGCAACGTCGAGAGGCGTGGGCAACAGCCGCCCGGAATCCAGCAGGTTTCCCGTCGCTTCACGGGCTTCCGCAGCTGCCTCCCACTCAAACTCGGTAGGCAGCCGCCGGCCCGCCCACCGGGCATACGCGTCTGCCTCGAAGAAGCTCACGTGGCTTACCGGAACTGCTTCCATCTGCTTGAGCGTCTTCTCGCCGCGCAGCGTGAACACGCTCCAGTCGCCGCTTTCGCTGGTCCAGTAGAGCGGCGCGCGCCAGCCCAGGTTCTGCACCGCCGACCACCCCGCCGAGAGCCAGAACTCCGGCCGCCTGTATCCACCGTCGGCCATGAATTCGGCAAACTCCCCGCACGTAATCAGGCGCCTTGCGAGCTGATAAGGGTCGAGCCAAACGCGGTGCCGCTCGAGCTCATTGTCGAAGCAGAATCCCTCTCCACTGTGTCCAACTTCACGCAGGCCTCCTTCAAACTTTTGGAAGCTGAGCGCCTTGCGGCCCACCTGCGCGCGCGCCGGACGTGGATTTCCAGCGTCTGGAGCCGGCGTCCCCGCCTCATCCAGGTAAACCGGCCGCAGCGGATTGGTGAAGAATGCGTTCAGGATATCGGTGAGCATCAACTCCTGGTGTTGTTCCTCGTGATTCGCGCCCAGCTCGATTCGGCGAACCGCCTCAGGATCGGGATTTCGCGCGAGAAGGCGCTCGATGGCCTCGTCTACGTGGTCCCGGTAGCGCAGCACCTCTTCAAGGGGAGGACGCGAGAATGAGGACCGCAGCCGCTTCTCAGGAAACTTGGCAAAGCTTTCGTAATAGCTGTTGAACAGCCAGGGAAAATCCGGGTTAAAGAGCCGGTATTCGGGCAGGAACTCTCGCAGAATGAACGACTCGAAGAACCAGGCCGTGTGGGCCAGATGCCACTTGACCGGCGAAGCTTCGGGTGTCGACTGCACCATCATGTCTTCGGGAGTAAGCGGGGCGCAAAGCGCAAGCGTCCGCCGCCGCGTGGCTCGAAACCGGGCGCCGGCGGTCAATTGAGTACAGTCGGAGGTTGTGGTCGAGGAGGACACTTTTGCACTGGAAAGAGTGTACCCGAAACGAGCCGCAGTTTCCCGAAACTGCATAACCTTGTTCGATCACAATTTTTCAGGATCACGGTTCTTGACGTTTTTCGTCTAATTGGTGCTTAATGCCATCAGACGGTGTACGACCCAGTTTCTTTATTTCCTCGGATTCCTTCGGTAGGAGGGAATTATGTCCGAACCCAAACAGCGCCGCCGGATGTCGGCCTTTGCAGCCGCCGCAGCCATCGTTACGGTATTCTCGGGGGCCTTCGCCCAGCCTCCGACTCAATCCACATCCCAAACTCCGGCGACTCCGGGTGGGACCCAATCTTTTGCGGCGACTCCACAACTTGAGCCAACGCCGGAACAACTGGGCGACTCGCTCTCGGCCCACCAGCGGTACCAGGCCGCCATTGAGTCTTACAAGAAGGCTCCCGAAGATTCGGCCGATGTGTGGAACAAGATGGGCATTGCGTACCAGATGATGTTCAACCTGCAAAACGCAGAACGATGCTACAAGAAGTCATTGAAGCTGGATCCGAAGAACGCGGCAGTTCTCAACAACCTGGGCACGGTTTACGACTCGATGAAGAACTTTAGCTCGGCCGAGCACATGTACCGTAAAGCGCTGAAGATCGACGCCAATTCCGCTCTGATTCACAAGAATCTTGGCACCGACTTGATGGCGCAGCACAGATATAAGCAGGGCTGGACAAACTACCAGGCCGCGTTGGCGCTGGATCCGTTGATATTCCAGGACAGCTCCAACCTCCATGTCGACAATCCTGCCTCAGCGGAGGACCGCGGCGCAATGAATTACTACATGGCCAGGGGTTGCGTGCGCGCGGGGCAGAACGATCGCGCTATTGAGTACTTGCGCATGGCGCTCAATGAGGGCTTCACCAGCCCGAAGAAGCTTGTCGCCGACAGCGACTTTGCATCGCTCCACGGAAGCCCGGCCTTCGAGCAGATGCTCGCGGCGCAGGGCAACCAGCGCAACCCGTGAAGGCGGATATCGTCGTCCATAGCGGCCTTTCGAACGTCTATCTTCATGGGGGCTAATTTAGTGTCACAATTGCCCTTTAGGAGTTGGCCATGAAAGTCCGCTTGTTGATTGCAACTGTATTTGGTCTTGCGCTCGCCGCGGCTGCATCCGCTCAGGATGCTCCCGGCACACCACCGCCGGCAGGCCAAGCCCCAGCGCAGGGTGCTGGACAGGGACAGGGATGGGGTCAGGGACAAGGCCAGCGCGGAGGCCGTGGCGGCTGGGGCGGCGGCGGAATGATGGGTCGCGGCCTGCTGGGAACCGTAACTGAAGTGGCTGCCGACCACTACACCATCAAGACTGACTCCGGCGAAATCTACACGGTTCACTTCAGCGCCAACACACGCATCATGAAGCTGCCAGCCGGCGCTGGCGGCCCCGGCGGCGGTGGCGGCGAACGTGGGCAGGGTGGCGGTGGAGGAAATCCGCCTCAGGCCATCAAGCCGACCGACATCAAGGTGGGCGATGCAATTGTAGCCAACGGCGAGGTGGATGCGGCGGCAAAATCAGTGGGTGCGGTGGCCGTGATGCAGATGGACCCCGAGCGCGCCAAACAGATGCGCGAGATGCAGGCCAACTACGGCAAAACCTGGCTGAGGGGAAAGGTGACGGCCATTGATGGCGTCAAGGTTACGTTGATGGGCACGGTAGACAACGCTGCCCATAGTTTTGTTGCGGACGAGAACACAACGTTCCGCAAGCGCCGTGACCCCATCACGCTGGCCGACGTGCAGGTTGGAGACACGGTTCAAGTGGACGGGGCAGTGAAGGATGGAACTTTTCTGGCGACTACGGTGAGCGCGATGGGCGCGCCGCCGCAGGGAGGCCCGCAGGCTGGTCCGCGCGACGCTGCACCGTCGGCTGGTCCCAAATAATTCAGTCTCCTGAATACGCGCTAATCGGGAAGGACAGGGTGTCAGCCGGCCGTTGTGGGAGAGTGTTCCCTGTGTACGGCGTCGAGCATTGATCGCGATGTTGACAGGATTTAATTGACCCGTGATGAGCGCCCACGTAACATTGCCCGTAAGTGAACACACCGTCACAGGCCGAGGGGCAGACCATTTCGCACTACCGGATCCTCAACAGGATCGGCGGCGGGGGCATGGGAGTTGTTTACAAGGCTGAGGACCTGAAACTCGGCCGCCAGGTAGCTCTCAAGTTCCTTCCCGACGAACTCGCTCACAACTCGCAGGCGCTTGGCCGATTCCGGCGCGAAGCCAAAGCCGCGTCTTCGTTGAATCATCCCAACATCTGCACCATTTACGAGATTGACGAAGACGACGGGCGAGCCTTCATCGCCATGGAATTGCTGGAGGGGCAGACGCTCCGCCACCGGATCGCTGGCAAGCCGATGGAGATAGAGGCGGTGCTCGATCTGGGCATACAGATCGCCGATGCGCTGGACGCCGCTCACGCGAAGGGTATTGTTCATCGCGACATCAAGCCGGCAAATATCTTTGTCACTAGCCGAGGGCAGGCGAAGGTTCTGGATTTCGGGCTGGCGAAGATCTCTCAGGAAGCAGACAGCGCTTCCGAAACGGCCGCTGAAACCGCGGACGTGAACGATCCCCTGACTGGTCCGGGCGCAACGCTTGGCACTGCGGCTTATATGTCTCCGGAGCAGGTTCGAGGCAAAGAGCTCGATTCGCGCACCGATCTTTTTTCCTTCGGCGCGGTGCTATACGAGATGTGTACCGCGGTGTTGCCGTTCCGGGGAGATGCAGCAGGGACAATCTTCGACGCAATTCTGAATCGAGAGCCTGTTTCGCCGGTTCGAATCAACCCCGACGTGCCGGCGAAGCTGGAAGAGATTATTCATAAGGCGCTGGAGAAAGACCGAAACCTGCGCTACCAGCATGCCTCTGAGATGCGTGGCGATTTACAGCGACTGAAGCGGGACTCCCAATCAAATTCCGGAATCAGATCGCTCCCCGCAAAAGTCTCATCTGCGGGTGGGCCTGCGCAGCCAGCCAAGCGGCGAAACGTCATGGCCTTTGCTTCTGGAATTCTGCTGCTACTGGTGGTCACTGCCGCGGGACTGTTCTTACTTCACCGCTTTTCAGGCCGAGCTCCACAACTTGGAGCGAAGTGGGAGCCGCTAACTTCGTTCACCGACTCAGCCGTCTACCCGGCTCTTTCTCCGGATGGACGGATGCTGGCTTTTATCCGGGGAAGCAGCACATTTCTCGCCGCGGGCCAGGTCTACGTTAAGCTGCTGCCCAATGGGGAACCTGTGGAACTGACTCATGATGCGCGCATCAAGCTTAGCCCTGCCTTTTCCCCGGATGGCAGCAATATTATCTATGGAACCTATAGTCCCTGGGAATTGTGGCAGGTCCCTGTCCTTGGCGGCGAGCCGCAAATGCTTCTTCCCAAAGCCTCGTCGTTGACCTGGATCGAGGACGGGAAACGCCTGCTCTTTTCAGAGATCATCCATGGAATGCACATGAAGCTGGTGACTACCGATCCAGGCCGTGGGCAGAGCCGGGATGTTTACATTCCGAACGGCGAACGCGGCATGGCCCACCACTCTTACCTATCCCCCGATGGTAAGTGGGTATTGCTGGTTGAAATGAACAATCAGGGCTATTGGATCCCTTGCCGCGTGGCTCCCTTTTCGGGCAGCGGTCCAGTGCGTGCTGTCGGCCCCCCTGGAAGCCCGTGCACATCGGGCGCCTGGTCTCACGACGGAAAGTGGATTTACCTCACCGCGAAAAAGGACGGGAAGTACCACATTTGGACTCAGCGGTTCCCGGATGGCCAGGCAGTGCAACTGACTTCGGATGTCTCGGAAGAGCATGACATTTTCATGAGTCCCGATGGCAAGTCATTGATTACATCGGTGGGCAGCGATAACAACATGGCCTTTATCCACGACGAGAACGGTGAGCAACCGGTTTCAGCGGAGGGAGAAGCGTGCAACGTGGCGGAATCGGGTACCCAGGAGACGAAAAATCGGTCCTGCGCGGTGTTTTCGCCGGATGGAAAGAAGCTCTACTACCTGATGACGACCGCCCAGACGACAGGTGCTGAACTTTGGTCCAGGGACTTCGCCACCGGGAAAGCAACACGCGTTCTGCCGAGTTATCTCATGAATGAATTCTCCCTCTCTCCCGACGGAAAGCAGGTTGCCTTCAGCATGGTGGACGATAGTGGTGGATCGAGGTTGTGGATCGCGTCCACGGATATGAGCTCTTCGCCGCGGAAAATCGACTCCCTGGTGGTCGAAGACACTCCAAAATTCCTTCCCAATGGCGAATTGCTGTTTCGCGCATTTGAAGGGGATGCGAGCTATCTCTATCGCATGCGCCCGGACGGATCCGGTCGCCGAAAGGTCATGCCTGGATACATTCTCGACTTCCAGGCAGTCTCGCCAGACGGCCGTTGGGCGATTGTGCAGGGACCTGACGCCAACCTTAGCGGGGCAGGCACCTATTCCGTTTTTGCCCAACCCGTTGACGGAGGCTCTTCCGTTCGGCTGTGCACAAATACCTGCTTGCCGCGATGGGATTCCCATGGAGACTACCTGCTGATCGGATACTTCATGCAGAGCGATAGTGACCAAGCCACGTACGCGCTGCCGGTGAAGCACGGGCTGGGGCTGCCCGACCTGCCGTCGAAAGTGATCGGAGGCATGAATGACCTGAAGACACTGAAAACAGCGGTGGTTATTCCGCATATCGTGGTCGCGGCAACGAGCCCATCCGACTACGTGTACATCGTTCGAACGTCGCACCACAATCTCTATCGCATACCGATTGAGTGAGGCCCAAAAGGGAAGGCGGCCCAGTTAAACTGAGCCTCGTTGGAATGCGCTCTCACGAGACAGGTTCAAAACAGAAATCTAAGGTCCAGCACGACGGCGTGGTTATAAGTGTGAAAGCGGCTGGTTGCAATCTGCATCCCCGCGCCGCCAACAACCGCAGACCGGGAATTGAGATCGTGCGGATGAAACCTGAATTTGCCGCACATCAAACCCGGAGTGAGAAACTCCTGCACCTTCCCGTCGTTTGTCCCGTCTTTGTAATACGTGGCGTTGCTCTCCAGCTCCGGCACCAGGTACTTTGAAGTGCGATACTGTGCCACCGTATTCCAGAGGATAGGACGCCCGGTGGTCTTATAGGTGGTGTTGCCCAACGGCAGAATGGCGCCCAGCGTGGCTTGCACATCGAATTTGCCGAATCCCTTGCCGCCACCCAGTGTTGGTTGCAACGTGGCATCGTGCACGCCGTTGGAATAACTTCCTGTCGGAACGGTGGAATAGATCCATCCTGCAAGCGAGTAATTTCCATGCTGTTCGTTGCCGGTTACGAACCTGTATTGGCCCATGACAGCCATGTCCCCCGCGCCATCTTTGGCCTTGGAGTTGTGTTCGATGTACGGTGGCGGAGTGACAATCAATTCCAGGTTTCCCCAGGGAAGGAGGCAAAGTCCTTTGTCATATCCGTAGTTCAAGGTATGCGTGAGGGCCGGGGCAATTTGCCGTGACTGGTCGTAGCGATAGAGCTGAAAAAGTTCGCTCGTTGTGGTAACCAGAGGCGCGATCCACCGCGGTTGTTTGGCTTGGTTCGCGGTTGCTCGTGCCTCCCAGTTATGGATGAACTTTGATAGGGAGCTTGAATTGTCCTGGGCGCGCGCGCTGACTGTCAAAAGCACAAGGAGGGGCAGGATAAGGCACTTGGTCTTGATGGTGACCTCCCAAGGGAAATGGGATACTTGCGACTGGTTAATTGTGGATGTGAACTGCCGCGATTATACATATACCGAGTGGATCCTTGTGAATTAGTTGCAGCGGATCGAGGGCCACTTTGCATCGGCCCTCGAGTTCCGACGCAATCAAGGCGCAAGGCGGCATCCTAACCTCAGGCGTTCAAACAGCAAGGCGCGGAGAATGAGAAGTGCCGCTTCACTTTGGCGGGCTGGCGCAGGTAAAGTTGGCTGCGTCGGTATTGTCGCCGGTCCCGATGTACTTTGCCTGCAATGGGTAGGCGCACAAAGGACGCGTCATGAGCACGTGCGGAGGTGTAGTCTTCTCTTCAAGTTTTGTCGCAATCAGCTTTTGCGGCGCCGAGCCTTTCTCCACCCACGCTTCCAGAGCCAGGTAGAGATCGTGTTCCGGGTCATCGGGCAACCCTGCCGGAACATACCCGAACTGGCCAAACGAAGTAGCGCCCGGCCCGCCGTTGCAATGCTGCATGCCGGGAACCAGATACAACCGCACAAACGAGTCTGCCTCTTTGGGCCCCGTGGTGGCCCGGACGGCGTTGTAGTAGTCAATGGTGCTCAGCGCGGAGATCGCGGGATCGTTCCAGCCGTGATAAATGATCAGCTTGCCCCCGTGCGCGGCAAAGGGCTTGAGGTCAGGATTGGTCGCGTCTAACGCGTTGCCGTTCTTCTCCATCGCCGCCTTCAGAGCGTCTCCCACATCGGCTTTCTTGTAGTCCCAATCAGGCCGTTCGTAGACCATATCCGCGAAGTACCCGTGGGCAAAAAAGAACATGGCGCTCTTCTCCGGAGCAGCGCCCGTAATCCACGGAACCCACCCGCCAGGTCCACCCTCTGAGCCACGCAGATAGCCGGGAAAGATCGGCTTGTCTGCCGCGTCATGGCCTCCGGCATAAAGCAACTCGAGCGCGTGGGCCTGCGGTGGAGTGAGGCACTTATCCGTCTCGGGACCAGTGCAAACAAGCGTAGTCGGCTGAAAGTGGCAGCTCCGCGGGTCATTGACAACGCCGTCGACCACACCATCGGCTCCGTCGCACGCTGCAAGAACCGCGGCGTCGATTGCGGGCAGCTTGCTCGACGGGATGGAATCGGCCGGGTCGGCAAACAGAGCCTTCGAGTTGTAAAGCGCGTTGGTCATCAAGCGGGTCCAGTTATTGGCGGGGGCGCCTGCCGCTATGCCGTCATAGTCGGCGGGAAACCTCTGGGCCTCCATCAAGGCCTCGCGTCCGCCGTCGGAGCAACCCTCAAAGTAGCTGTGTTTAACCGGCGAGGCATAATAGGCCTGAACGATCGCCTTCGACTTCAGGGTCATCTCGTGAATGGCGCGATAGCCGAAGTCACTCACCTTCTCCGGATGTCCAAGGGCCCATGTTGCGTCTATCGCAGAGGCAGCGTGGCCCGTATCGGTAGCAGCGCTTGCAAAGCCTTTCAGTACGGCGAGGGCCAATCCCTCGAATCCGATTGAGCCGGCAAACCCGCCATTTCCCTGTCCGCGAAATCCTCCATTCCAGCCGCTGGCGGGCATCCAGACTTCAATGGGAATGGCCGAGTCGGCGGTTGGCGTGGCCATGACGATCACACGGCAGAAGGCTGGAAGCACCGAGAAAATGGGATTTACTGTCTGTCCCGTCTGCGCAGACCCAGACGGGGTGAACGCGCCGCGAGCGACCATTTGTGCGGAGACGATGTTTGCGGCGGGGAGCGAGAGGCTCGCCAAATTCGCGCATGCGTCGCCGTTGATTGCCGCTGATTGTGCCCGTGTAACCGATACGCCGAGGATCAAGATTGCAGTTAAGATTGCGCGCTTCAGCATTGATGCCTCCAATTGCCCGAAATGATTGACGGATCAATTGAAGCACGCTGGTGCGGGGAAATCGAACAAAACTTGGCAGAATTGGCTTTCTGGATGCGGAATCGCCGCAGGTTTCTCAATAGAACAGATACTTGCGCCAGCGGTCGTCGCCTCGGCCGAGCATGCGCATGATCTGGCGGCTGGTGTGGAGCGAGAAGGGTCGCGGGTCGCGCAAGAGGAACATGTCGTCGATTTCGTGGAGCATGCGGTTGCCCTTTCGCCGGTTGCAGGCATGGCAGCAGGCGACCAGGTTTTCCCACGTCGAGTTGCCGCCACGGGAGCGGGGAACGACGTGGTCGAGGGTGAGTTCGCCGGAGGGCATAAGCACGCCGCAATACTGGCAGGTGTTGCGGTCGCGGAGCAGGATGTTTTTGCGCGAGAGGGCGCGGGTCTGGTGGGGGATGCGGCGGTATTCCAAGAGACGGATTACCGAGGGCATGGCGATGCGGCTGCGCTGGGCGTGGAGGGTGAGGCCGTGCTCCTCTTCAGTGCGCGCAATGCCTTTGAGGACGAGCACCAGGGCGCGGCGAGCTCCACAGATGTTGATGGGCTCGTAGGAGGCGTTGAGCACCAGGACGGGCATTTGCAACATGTGCATGGGCTGCACCGCGGCATAGTCCCCGGCATAGGCGACGGCTTTCACAATGGACTTCTGCTTACGGGCATGAATCATAGCTTTTCCCAGCGACATCTCTTTTCCCCCAAACTAAAAAGATGGTTGGTCTTGCAATGAATGGATGCTTTCCTTTTGCAGGCCCTCTGGCGGCGAACCATCAGGCAGGTTTACTTGGTCAGTTTGAACGGAGTGAAATCCGCTTGTTCGGCGTGCTCTGGCCAGCGTTGCCACCCACACTGAGGCGGCTCCGGCGCGCATGAGAACTTGAGCGGCGGCGCGGGCGGTAGCGCCGGTGGTAAGGATGTCGTCGATGACCAGAATGTGCTTTGAATCGACGGTGGCCGGGTTGGAGACGGTGAATGCGCCACGGATATTGATGCGGCGCTGATGCGGCGTGAGACCAGCCTGGCTTTCAGTGGCGCGATGACGCATGAGGGTGCTGGAGGCCAGCGTGAGCCGCCACTCGGGGTGCGATTTTCGCAGAAAATAGAGTGCGTTTTCGGCCAGGGAGCGAGCTTGGTTGAATCCGCGCTCGGCGCGCTTGGAACGGTGCAGCGGGATGGGGACCACGAGCATTTCAGAGGGCGCTTCGCTGGCCAACTGGGCGATTGCCTCGGCCAGCATGCGGCCCAATCCGCGGGCAGCCGGATGCAGGCGACCATATTTGAGCGCATGAATGGCGTCTCGCATGCGGTCCTGGTATGGGCCAAAGGCTACGGCGCGTTCAAACTGCGGCGGCGCCAGGCGGCAGGCTCGGCAAAGGGAATTGCCAGGCGATGGTAGACCAACGCCTGGCGGCGTGTCTGGGTGTGTGGATTCCGTCGGGGGAGCATCCAGCGCGTCACCGCATCGTGAGCAGGCGGGACCGCTGAGGGCCGGAAATTCGGTCCAGCAGACGGAACAAATTGGCACATAAGAGAGCTGCGGCAGAGGGGAGCCGCAAAGGGAACAGGATGCAGGAAGGAGAGCGCAACCCAAGGCGTCCATGGGACTTCGAAGGACACGGGCGACAGCGCGCCAGCTTGAAGTCTCCGATGGCGGAACGTCGAACGTCATGGAACCGGAGTCCCTGCGGAAGACGCACCTCACTTGAGGATGGGCCGTTGATGGAACCCCACCCTGCCGACAGTATACCCGGACCGGGGGCTGGAGGCTACAGGACAGTGAACAGTGGGCAGTAAACAGTGGGAAGTTCATACCGCGGAAACAGAGAGGCCCACGACTGAGCGTGGGCCTCTTGAGTCAGGATCGGAAGTCTCGCCCGAGGTGTGTCTCCTCTATTGGGGCTTAGGTTTGCCTTTTTCGACCGGCTTGGTCGGGGTTTTCGGAGTGGGTTTTGGCGTTGCAGGTTTGGGCGGTGGCGGAGCAGCAATCTTGGGTGCGGCCGCAGGCGCATGCTCCGGTTCGGCAACCCTTGCCGGCGGCGGAGTTGCAGCCTTGGCTGGTGGTGCGCCTTCCGGCTTGGCTGTGGATGGAAGTGGAGTACCGCCGTTAGGAATTCCTGCCGGCTTGGTTGGCGGCATCGGCGCCGTAACGTTTGCAGGCACACCAGCCGGCCTGGTTGCAGGCGGAGCTGCTGGCTTGGGTGCTGGAATAGCGGCCGGCTTGGACGGAGTTGGAGGCGGGGCCTTGGCGACTGTTGCGGTCTTGGTCGTCGCAGTCTTGGCTGCTGCTACAGTTTCCGGTGGAGCCTGAACCTTGGCCAGTTCAGTTACCGGTCTGGGAGGCGGAGGCTTGAAGCCGGCAGGCGGAGCATGAGGTTCCGAAGCCAGCGGCTTGGCTACAGCCAGATTGGTGGGATGCCCGCCGTTGTTTGAGGCGAAGTTGGTTTTATCTGCGGCGGCCGCAGTTATATGCTGCTGCTGGAAGGTGGTGGGCGCGGTGTGCTGCTCGTGCATGGCCACCTGCTCCTCGGGAGCGGGCTGGTGCTGAATGCCGTTGGGCCCGCCGTTATAAGAGACGTTGGTCGTGTTGATGATCGTGGTCTGTTCGACGATGGTCCTGTTGACGTAGACGTTGGTTACCACGGAGCGGTTTACGTTGACAATGGCGGTGTTGTAGGCAAAGGTGCCGCCATTCCATGTGCCGCCGGCAAAGCCGATTCCCCCGTAGCCGCCGCCGTAGTTCACGCCGCCATAATAGCCGATGTGCGGTCCCCAGTAGCCTGCATGGAAGCCGAAATGGCCGCCGGCATAGCCCCAGTAGCCGGGGGTCCAGAGCGCGCCGGAATACGGTGCCGGCACCCATGCGCCGGGAACCCAGTAGAAACCGAGAAAACCGTGGTGCCAGTAGCCGGGCGTCCAGATCAGGTTCGGCGCAGGGCAAGGCGGTTGAACATAAACCGGTAGCGGCGGCGGCGCATCATCGACCGTCATTTCCACATCAACGGCAACCGGCGGTGGAGGTGGCGGCTGGGGCGTCCCCTCAACGGGAAGCCACCTTGCGCCATCCCAAACAAAGGGTCCATTTCTGATGGTGCCCGGCGCCTGGGCACTTGCCAACTGTTGAGCGACGGCTCCGATGACAACAAGTGTCAGCAGAGACCAGTGGAGAGAGCGCAAGAACTTCATAAAAAATACCTCCTGAACCTTGAAAGGCAACCGAATCAGCCTTACCCCAGGCATCCCTTGGAGAAGTGGTGCCTGGTAAGGATATTGCAGGTGCCAGATGAGTTTACTAGAATTTGTGGCAAGTCAACTGGCATTCTCGGGAATTCTTCAAGATGAATACCTATCCTGCTCCACTACTGTCCGGTTAGATGTCTGAGGTGCGGCGTAACGTACAGTATTGAGT
>Ga0302270_10005041_pt1 | contig 12115 bp, 9 predicted proteins | sample III_Bog_E2_3_FD_198773 | JGI IMG/M metagenome (GOLD analysis project Ga0302270, IMG submission 198773) | Peat permafrost microbial communities from Stordalen Mire near Abisko, Sweden - III_Bog_E2_3 | ecosystem: Environmental > Terrestrial > Soil > Wetlands > Peat | place: Sweden: Abisko...
CCGCCGTCTCCGCCGACCGGGTTGGTTGAGGTTTGGATGGGAGCAAGATACTGAAGCACAGCCTGATTGGCGCCGGGACCGTTGGGGCAAACGGGCTGTCCCTGGAAGGTGTTTGCAAGGCATGGCGAATCCATGGTTGCCACCTGGGCGGGCGTCAGAGGATCGTTATTGCCGCTGGTGTCGACGTATTGCAGGCCGCCGGCCATGAAGCTGGGCGTAGGCACGGTGGCCTGGACAACGTCGGAGATGGCCTGGCGCTGGCCTTCGTAGTTGAAGAAGTAGAAGATCTTGTCCTTGAGGATGGGTCCGCCGACGGTGCCCCCGAAGGTGTTGAGGACGTACTTCTGGGGGATGTTCGGATTGCCTGAGACGCTTTCCTCGTTCTTGTAGAAATAGGAGTTGGCCACGGTGTTGGTGGGGCGGTAGTACTCGTAGGCCGAGCCGTGCTCCTTGTTGGTTCCGCTCCTGGTGACCAGGTTGACCTGGGCTCCGGAACTGCGCCCGGAGGCCGCGGTGCCGTTGGAGGTGGTGACGCGGAACTCTTCAGTGGAGTCGAGCGTGGAGCGGAGGATTCCGGTGAAGGCGGTGCCGAAGACCTGGTCGTTGTCGTCGAGACCGTCGAGGGTGATATTGCCCTGGTCGGAGCGTCCGCCGGCGACCGCGCCCTGGCGGCTGTCTGCCGTGGAGGAGGGCTGATTGATGTAGAGCACGCCGGGTTGGAGGCTGAGCAGGTTGATGGGATTGCGGCCTTCCATGGGAAGGGCTTCGATGGTGGTGTTGCCGACGGCATTGCCCATGGTGGCGTCTGTGAAGTCGAGGGTCTCGGTGGCCGAGCTGACGTCGACGGTGACTGCCTCGCCCTTGACGCCGAGAGTGAAGTCGATGGTGGCCGGCTGGCCGACGAGCAACTCCGCGGTGCGGGTTTCGGTCGCGAATCCGCCGTGAGCCACGGTAATGGCGTAGTGGGCAGGGGTAAGGACGGGAAAGACATAGTAGCCGGCGCTGTTGGAGACCGTGTGATAGGCAATGCCGGTGGCTTGGCCGGCGAGGTCGATGGTCGCGCCGGGGACCAGCGCGCCGCTGGAGTCCTTGACGATGCCGCAGAGCGAGGTGGTTGCGGACTGGGCCAAACCGAGGGGGGAGAGGGCCAGGATGCAGCAAAGCGTCCAACCCGAAAAGAATCCTTTCACGGCGGTTCCTCCAAAAGTGCTTCTGGCAAAGGCCTCTCGTGTACTGGGTGGAGCAAGGCATGAGCCCGAAATGCCGGATGCTGAATTGACGAGCAGGGCTCGTGCCTCGTGGGCTCAGGCGGCGTCTTGCCTGGGAGCGGAACGCTCAGCTCAACAGACGGCAGGGAATCTGATGGAGCGTGGGAGTGGCAATCAACAAGACAAACGGTGCACACGCTCAACCAGGGCAGAGCATGTGCTGCGACGTGATTCCCATTGTGTCTGAAGTTGGACCAAGTCTCCAGGCGATTGTGGGTTAAGGTGTTGAGTGGAATGAAGAAAGTCCTAGAATGGGAGTTGAGGCCCGGAACGGTTGCAGCTGCCTGCGCATCCCGGAGGAGCGATGCAGACAGGCCAGCCGCTTCTCTGAATTGCGGCAGGAGATTCATCAAGGTGAGAGTTTGGGCGCGAAACGCTCCAACTCCTCATCGGCAAAGAACGGCTAGAGCAGTTCTCCAATTCATGTGCTCTGTTTAGGGCCTGTTAACACTACCAGGGCGGATGGCGTTGCGAGCGAAAATCGGGCCAGACGAGGCCGAGTCTCGCCGCGGCGAGCTGTGGCGCCCCCACTGTCGAGGGCGAGAACGAGGTATGGCCCGATTTTCGCCGTAACCCGAAGGGACGGGGCCGATTTTTCCGATTTCGTTGTCGCTCGTCGCTCCAGTAATCCATTACAGCGCGCTCCTCGTTCCTCGAACTCGGGAAAATCGGCTCCCGTCGCCACCGTCCTGGTAGTGTCAACAGGCCCTAGTTGCGTGCAAGGTGGATTTTTCTCAAGGAAAAGGCCACTTATCATCGTGCTTTCGGTGCACAGCAATTGGAGAACCGCTATAAACGGGCGCGGATGAACAAGGTCGCGGGGCGATGGGTGAGCGACCGGGAAGCAGTCCGAGCTGCCGATCCCTCGTATACTCAAGGGCAGCATATGGCTACTCATCTGGACACAATTGTCGCCAGGACTCGTGCGGCGGTGGAAGCGGCCAAGGCGGTTTTGCCGGCGGCCGAGCTGGAGCGGCACGCTGCAACGCACCAGCCTCGCGGCTGGGCAACGGCGCTGAGGCAGCGGGCGGCGACCGGGGCGGCTGTGATTGCCGAGATCAAGAAGGCGTCTCCGTCGAAGGGGCTGATCCGCGAAGACTTCAACGTGGAGTGGCTGGCGCGGCGGTACCAAGCGGGAGGAGCGGCGGTGCTGTCGGTGCTGACCGACGAGCCCTTCTTTCAGGGCAGCCTGCGCAACCTGGAGCTGGCGTCGAAGGCGGTGAAGCTGCCCTGCCTGCGCAAGGACTTCATGGTGGACGAGTATCAGATTGTGGAGGCGCGGGCGCACCGGGCGGATGCAATTCTGCTGATTTCCGCCGCGCTCACCGACGGCGAGATGAAACGGTTCTGCGAGATGGCGCATGGCATGAAGCTGGATGTGCTGGTGGAGGTGCATACGGCGGAGGAGCTCGACCGCGTGCTCGATGCGCTGGGCGAGACGGGGGCGGACGCGATCGGCGTGAACAACCGCGATCTGAAGACGCTTGCCGTGCGGCTTGAGACTTCGCTTGAGCTGGCGGAGGGGATTCCGGCTGGCGCGGTGCGGGTGGCGGAGAGCGGGATTGCGACGGCCGACGATCTGGCGCGGCTGCGGACGGCGGGGTTCGATGCGTTTCTGATTGGCGAGAGCCTGATGCGGCAGGCTGATCCGGGCACAGCGCTGGCTGAACTGCTGGCGGGTGCGGCAGCTGTGCGATGAGCCTGTGGATCAAGATATGCGGCAACACTTCGCTGGGCGATGCTGAGCGGGCCGTGGAGGCCGGGGCGGACGCGCTGGGCTTTGTGTTTGCGCCCAGTCCGCGGCAGGTGACGGTGGCCGAGGCAGCGGCGATCATCCGCCGGCTGTCGCCGCAGGTTGGAAAGATCGGCGTGTTTGTGGATGCGCCGCTTGAGGAGATTGCCGCGACGGTGCGCGCCGCCGGGTTGACCGGGGTGCAGCTGCACTTTGATGCGCCGCCGGATCTGGCGGCCGGTTTGCGGCAGATGCTGGGGCCTGCGCTGCAGATTCTGCGCGTGGTGCGCATGGCGGCCGGCGCCGAGGAGACGGCCGCGCACCTGATTGCGAAGTTGAGCCGCAACCCGCATGTGGATGCAGTGCTGGCCGACTCGCATGTGAAGCGAGCAGCCGGCGGCACGGGTGTGGTTTTTGACTGGGCCGCGGCGGCGAGGGCGCTGGACCGGAACGCGGATGCAGCTAGGAGGCTGGTGGCCGCCGGTGGGCTCAACCCGGCGAACGTGGCCGCGGCCATTGCGACACTGAAGCCGTGGGGCGTGGATGCGGTCTCCGGTGTGGAAGCTGCGCCAGGGCGCAAGGATGCGGAGAAAGTGCGCGCCTTTGTCGCCGCGGCGCGGGCGGCACATTTGCAACAGAGCCTGGGCAAGCCATAAGGACGGAATGAGCAGGGGCGGATGCATCGCCGACGGAGATGAAGATTCCTGCTGAAAAGCATTGAAACTTGGTATTCAAACGTTACAATTGGCCCATTGCGAGGTTGCCCATGCGCCGTCTCCTGGTTCCGATCGAGTTTCTTTCTGCATTTCTCCTTGGTTTTGCATCCGGTTGCCCTGGTTTGATAGCTGGAGCGCAAACCGTACACGTGGACGTGACGCCGGGCAAGGCGATTGCGTTTGATCCGGATAAGTCGATGGGCACGTCGATGGACATTCTGGGCGCGAAGGAGTTCAACACGGTGTTCACGCCGCAGGTGTTGAAGGCCAGCCTGTCTGCGGGGTGGGGGCCGATCACGTACCGGCAAAATACCGAGCTGACGTACGACGCGTGGCATTGGAATCCCAACGGAAAGTGGAGCGACGCGGAGCACAAGAGCGGCTACTTTGTCGGCAGCGCGGAGCCGGCGGGGTTTCTGCGGGAGTCGTACGGGTACCGGCTGGCGCACCGGGGAACGACGCGCTCGGACTCGGGCCAGGACGAGTACTCGCGCATGACGGATGGTGATGCGAGCACCTACTGGAAGAGCAATCCGTACCTGACGAGCCGGTTCACCGGCACGCCGGACGCGGCGCATCCGCAGTGGGTGGTGATGGATTTTGCCCAGACGCAGCAGATCGATGCAATTGCAATTGCGTGGGGGAATCCATACGCGACCGACTATACGGTGGAGTACTGGGTTGGTCCGCCTGACGCGCTGGACAAGCCGACTTCAGGACACTGGGTGAATTTTCCCAACGGGGCGGTGACGGCTGGGCAGGGCGGCAGCGCGGTGCTGCGGCTGGCCGAGAAGCCGGTGGCGACGCGATTTCTGCGCATCCTGATGAGCGCGTCGTCGAATACCTGCGACACGCATGGGAGCCGCGACCCGCGCAACTGCGTGGGCTATGCAATTGCGGAGATAGGCGCGGGCAACTTCAATTCCCTGGGCGAGTTTATGGACCTGGTGAAGCACGAGCCGGGCCAGGCGCAGACCATGACGCAGGTTTCGTCGGTCGACCCGTGGCATACGAGCGAGGGGATTGTTTCATCGCGAATTCAGACCGGGTTTGATTTGTTTTTTACCAGCGGCTACACGAATCATCTGCCGGCGCTGATTCCGGTGGCGATGTTTTATACGACGCCGGAAGACGCGGCGGCGGAGATTGCCTACATCGAGAAACGTGGCTATCCGATTGCGGGCGTGGAGATGAGCGAGGAGCCGGATGGGAACCAGATGATGCCCGAGGACTACGCGGAGCTCTACTTGCAGTGGGCCACGGCGCTGCACAGGGTTGACCCGAAGCTGAAGCTGGGCGGGCCTGTGTTTACTGGGGAAAACGAAGACATCAAGGTGTGGCCGGATGCACAGGGGCGCACCTCGTGGCTGGGGAGATTTCTGGATTACCTGAAGGAACACGACCGCATGAGCGATCTTTCGTTTGTCTCTTTTGAGCATTACCCGCTCGATCCTTGCAATATCAACTGGTCGGATATCTATCGCGAGCCGCAACTGTGGAAGGGCACGCTGGATGCGTGGCGCGAAGACGGCGTGCCCGAGAATGTGCCGCTCTATAACACGGAGAGCAATGTGTCGTGGTCGCTGACCGATCCGATGCAGGATGTGTTTGCGGGGCTGTGGCTGGCTGACAGCGTGGGCTCGTTCCTGACGCAGGCGGGGCCGGGCGCGGAGTACTACCAGTTTTTTGTGAACCCAGGCCCGCTGGAAAAGGGATGCCAGAGCTGGGGCACATTCGGCAGCTTTGTAGCCGATGAGAACATGCAAGTGACTGGCTACACCGCGGAGTATTTTGCAGGGCAGCTGCTGAATCTGGATTGGGTGAAGCACGGCGCGGGTGTGCACGAACTTTATCCCGCGGCAGGTGATCTGGAGGATGACGCGCACCACAACCTGATGACGGCGTATGCGGTGAAGCGGCCGGATGGCGCGTGGTCGTTGCTGATGCTGAACAAGGACCCCAGCAACGCGCACCAGGTGAGCATTGCTTTTGAAGACGGCGGCAAAGCGACGCCGATGCACTTTACCGGTGCGGTGAAGAAGGTTACGTTTGGCGCGGCGGAGTATGTGTGGCACACGTCGGGCAAGAGCAGCCACGCGGACCCCGATGGGCCGCCGAAGCGCAGCGAGATGGACTGGAAGGCGGGGGGGAAGGTGCTGCTGCCGAGGGCTTCGATCACGGTGCTGACGGGGAGGGTGGCTCCGGAGAAGCCGGCTGAATGAGCAATGCGGAGGCGAACCGGCGCTCGGAGCTGATGAATTGCATGGTGCGCGAGGCTGCGCCGGTTGGAGATTGATTCGCAATCAAAGCGGCGCAGGACTTGCATTGCTTTGGGAAAGCAGTAGAACGCAAGCCTGTTGGAAGGCAAATGTGGGTTCTCGCAGGAGCCGCGCGCGAGGGCATGCATTTACGGACGCTCGCGCAGCGTATTGTGAGAGCGTATCGGGAAGAATCAAGACGGTTGGCACTGGAGTGCAATTTGGAAATCAGAGATGAAATTCCGGATTCCGAGAAGGCAGTACACCATTGGAAGAGTGCGCCGCGAAAAACATCCGTTATTTTTTTGCTCGCCGTGTTCTTCACCTTCACGGTGATCGCGTTTGCCGGCGACATTATCCATATCGGGAGTCAGCCGCGGTTGGGCCTGGCCTGGTCGATTCTATTGTCTGGCCTTTTTGCGGTCGTCTATGCGGCCGGCGGAATAGCGATGCGGGGAAAGTTCTGGAAGGTTTTTATTCCGCTGTTTGTCATCCAATTTCTAACCATGTCGGAACTCGGCAAATTGTTTCCGAATATGCCCGCGCCGGTTCGGATGGACGCCGAGGCCATGGGGCGCATGGAGAGCCGGCTCGCATTCGATGGCATTGCCACGATCATTTCCATTTGCCTGGGCTATGCGGGGTTTGTGTTTGTCTCGATCAGCGAAGGACGACGCCACTCCCGGGTGCAGGCGGAGATGAGCCGCCAGCAAGCGCTGTTGGAGGGGGAATTGGCCGCTGCGCGCGAGGTGCAGCAGGTGATTCTGCCGGAACGGGAGGAGGCTGTTCCAGGCTTCAAGGTCGAGAGCGTCTACCAGCCCTCGCGGCAGGTGGGCGGGGACTTTTTTCAGGTGCTGCCCACGGGCGAAGGCGGCTTGCTGGTGGTGATTGGCGACGTGGCCGGCAAGGGATTGCCCGCGGCCATGCTGGTTTCCGTTCTGATTGGAGCGATACGCGGCGTGGCTGAGTACTGCAAGGATCCGGCCGAGTTGCTCACGCGGCTCAATGAGCGGCTGATCGGCCGCACTCAAGGGGGCTTCTCTACTGCGCTGGTGGCCCGCATTGAGGCTGACGGCCGTGTGGCCATTGCCAATGCCGGACACTTGTCGCCTTATCTCGATGGGCAGGAAGTCGAGCTGCATGGAGCGTTGCCGCTCGGCGTTGTGGAAGATGTAACGTATCCCATCGTGCAGTTCCAGATGGCGGTGGGAAGCCGGTTGACGTTTTACTCCGACGGGGTGGTTGAGGCGCAGAGCCGGAATGGCGAACTGTTCGGGTTTGAGCGCGGGAGGGCCATTTCTGTCGAGCCGGCTGCAGCGATAGTGCGGGCGGCTACGGAGTTCGGGCAGGAGGACGACATTACGGTTGTGACTATTGAGCGCGTGGCTCCCGACGAGGATTCGACCAAGCCGGGCGCGGCGCGAGTCTTGGCCACTGCTTGAGGCGGTTCAATCCCGCATCTCAAAATCGAGATGTGGGGCACCCGCTCGCTTAGGGAGGGCCAAGTCAGTTAGCGAATATCTAAAGAGTGTTTGCTAATGGCATAGGTGCGCCGGTTGAATCCCTCAGGGGCTAAAGCCCAACGATTATTTTGCTGTCTTTGCGGCACGACTGAAGTCGTGCCCTGATACAAAGCACTTGCCCAAGGCAGGCGGCGTAATCCCGACCGTAGCATGCCTGCAATTGAATCACGCTCTTGTACACTGGAGAGTTCCCTCATCGTTCTTGTTTCAGTGCAGGAGGCCCGTTCCATGGCATCGATCATTCTTCCATCCGTTCCGTCGGAGTCGCGCGCGGGGCGGTTTGGCGTGTATGGCGGCAGGTATGTGCCGGAGACGCTGATGGCGGCGCTGGTGGAGCTGGAGCACGAGTACGACGTCGCCAAAGAGGATGCGGCGTTTCAGACGGAGCTGGCCGGCCTCTTGAAGGATTACGCGGGGCGGCCGACGCCGCTCTACTTTGCCAAGCGGCTCACCGGGCAGCTGGGCGGGGCGAAGATTTATTTGAAGCGCGAGGACCTGCTGCACACCGGGGCGCACAAGATCAACAACGCGCTGGGGCAGGGGTTGCTGGCCAGGCGCATGGGCAAGAAGCGCGTGATTGCCGAGACGGGCGCGGGGCAGCACGGCGTGGCCACGGCTACGGTGTGCGCGCTGCTGGGCCTGGAGTGCGTGATCTACATGGGCGATGTAGACATGGCGCGGCAGGCGCTGAACGTGATGCGCATGCGGCTGCTGGGCGCGGAGGTGCGCGGGGTTTCGTCGGGGTCGAAGACGCTGAAGGACGCGATCAGCGAGGCGATGCGTGACTGGGTGACGAACGTGCGGACGACGTATTATCTGCTGGGGTCGGCGCTGGGGGCGCATCCTTATCCAACGATGGTGCGCGATTTTCACCGCTGCATCAGCCGCGAGATCAAGGAACAGATTCTGGAAAAAGAGGGCCGGTTGCCCAACGCCGTTGTGGCGTGCGTGGGCGGCGGGTCGAATGCGATTGGCGCGTTCTACGAGTTCATTCCCGACTCTCAAGTCCGGCTGATTGGCGTGGAGGCCGGAGGGCGCGGCACGGCGCTGGGCGATCATGCGGTGCGGTTTGCGGGCGGGTCGCCGGGGGTGTTGCAGGGGACGTACTCATATGTGTTGCAGGATGAGGATGGGCAGATTGCGCTGACGCATTCCGTCTCTGCCGGATTGGATTATGCGTCGATTGGGCCGGAGCACGCGGCGCTGCATGACGCGGGGCGCGCGGAGTATGTTTCGGCCGACGACGCCGAGGCTCTGGATGCGGTGGTGCGGCTGGCACGGACGGAGGGGATTCTGCCGGCGCTTGAGAGCGCGCACGCGGTGGCCGAGGCGCTCAAGCTTGCTCCGACGATGGCGCCCCATGACATACTGGTGGTGAATCTTTCCGGGCGTGGCGACAAGGATATGGGCATTCTGGCCGAGGAGTTGAAGCTCCAGGGAGTGTAGATTTCCATGACCATCCATTTCAATCACAAACCCGGGCTGGTTGTTTATTTGACGGCGGGCGATCCGAGCCTTGCGGCGACGCGTGCGATTGCGATTGCGGCGATTGACGCGGGCGCGGAGGTGATCGAGCTGGGCGTGCCGTTCAGCGACCCTCTTGCCGATGGCCCGGTGATTCAGCGGGCGATGGATCGCGCGGTGGCGCGCGGCGTTCGGCTGAAGGATGTGCTGGCGTTGGCTGCGGAGATTCGCGCGGCACGGCCTGCGGCGGGCCTGGTGATTTTTACTTATCTGAATCCGATTTTGCGCTACGGGATGACGAAATTTGCCGACGATGCGGCAGCGGCCGGTGCGGACGGCGTGCTGGTGACGGATCTGATTGTGGAAGAAGCGGGCGAGTACGTGTCGGAGATGGCGCGGGTGGGGCTTGCGCCGATTTTTCTGGCTGCGCCGACCAGCCCGGACCAGCGGCTGAAGGCGATTGCGGCGCACTCCAAAGGCTTCATATATGCGATCTCGCGCGTGGGGATTACCGGCACGCAGCAGAGTTTGACGGGCGACGCGGCGGCCCTGGTGGGGCGCATCCGGCGATGGAGTGAGCTGCCGGTCGCCGTGGGGTTCGGCATCTCGAACAGCGAACATGTGGCTGAGGTGGGCCGGTTCGCGGATGCGGCAGTGATTGGCAGCGCGATTGTGGGGCTGATTGAAAGCTCCACAGCGGAGACGGCGCCGGAGGCAGTGGCTCGATTTATCAAGGGCCTGTGCCTGCCCCAGGCAGCGCTGGCCCGTTGAAAAGACCCCCCGCAGGCGGCGACTCTCTCCGCGTAGTTTGGCCCGAGAGCAAGCCGGATGAAGGCAACCAACTCCCGCTCCCTTTGCACGCGTTGAAGGCCTGATTAAGAAACAGGCCCTTTGCGCGAAGCAAGGAACCGGAGCGCATGACGAGGATGGAATGACGCTGGAAGAATTGCGCAAGGAAATCGATGTGCTGGACCAGCAGCTGGTGGAGCTGCTGAGCAGGCGGGCTCGCGCTGCGCAGATGATTGGCCACCTGAAAGCCGCAACGCAGCTGCCGGTCTATGAGCCGGCGAGGGAAAAGGTGATTTACGCCAACGTGCGCGCGCACAACCACGGACCGCTGCCGGACATTGAACTGACGCATATCTACGAGCGCATTATCGACGTGATGCGGGCGCTGCAAAGGGACGAGTTGGCATCGGAGAGAAACGCCCAGGCGCAGATTGCCGGGCCCGCAACGGGCGGAGAGACGCCAGAGACAGGGACGAAGCAATGATTGTAGCCATGCAGGAGCAGGCCAGCGAAGAACAGATCTACGCCGTGATTGAAGCCATGGAAGAGGCGGGCGTGGACGTTCACAGGACGACAGGAACAACGCAGACGATTCTGGCCGGGGTGGGATCAACGGCCAGCCTGGACTTGAGCAAGTTTGAAGTGTTTCCGGGCGTGCTGCACGTGCACCGCATCAGCGCGCCGTACAAGCTGGCCGGGCGGGCGTGGAGGCCGGAGGGCACGGTCGTCGAGTTTGCGAATGGGGCGAGCATCGGCGGCGAGAAGGTGGCTATCATTGCCGGGCCGTGCGCAGTTGAGAACCGCGAGCAGATCTTTGCCATTGCCGCGTGCGTGCAGAAGGCCGGCGGAGGATTTTTGCGCGGAGGCGCGTTCAAGCCGCGCAGCTCGCCGTATGCGTTTCAGGGGCTGGGCATTCCGGGCCTGGAACTGATGCGCGAGGCGGCGGACGCGCATGGGCTGCTGACCGTGAGCGAAGTGATGGAGATTGCGCAGATTGAGGCCATGCTGCCCTATGTGGATTGCTTCCAGGTGGGCGCGCGGAACATGCAGAACTTCAATTTGCTGCGCGAGCTGGGCCAGGTGCGCAAGCCGATCCTGCTGAAGCGCGGCATTGCGGCCACGGTGGAGGAGCTGCTGCTCTCCAGCGAGTACATTCTATCCGGCGGCAACTACGATGTGATTTTGTGCGAGCGGGGCATCCGCACGTATGAGACGTCGACGCGCAACACGATGGACATCTCGGCGATTCCGGTTGTGCACAAGCTTTCGCATCTGCCCATTGTGGGCGACCCATCGCATGGAACGGGACGGCGGGATATGGTTCCGGCGATGGCCAAGGCTGCGGTGGCAGCGGGTGCGGACGCGATTCTTGTGGAGATTCATCCCAACGCGGACAAGGCTGCGTCGGATGCGGCGCAGACGCTGTTCTTTGACCAGTTCGAGAAGCTGGTGGGTGAGCTGCGGGTGATTGCGGGGGCGGTGGGGAGAACGTTGTAGCGTTGTTAACGGGGTTGGCGGAGTTAGCAAGAACCGGCTCCGCCAGCGCTAAGAATTGCGCTTAACTCCGCTAACCTGCGCGAAGCGCGGCTAAGACCGCTAACTCCGCCATCTCAGTTGGAACAAGGAACAGCCAATGATCGAGCGCATCGCTATTCTCGGAACCGGACTGCTCGGTACCTCCGCTGGTCTCGCCCTGCGTGCGGCAGGGTTTGGCGGGTCGATTGTTGGGTGGAACCGCGGGGCGGAGGGGGCAGAGACGGCGCTCTCGGTGGGCGCGATTGATTCGATTGCTGCGGAGGGCCTTGAAGCGGCGCGCGCAAGCCAGGTGGTGCTGCTGGCGGTGCCCATCTACGCGACGCTGGACTGGATGGAGCAACTCTCTGGCGTGCTGGGTCCGGAGCAGCTGATCACCGACGTGGGCAGCACCAAGGCGCAGATTACGGCGGCTGCTGCGCGACTCTACAACACGCCGGAGCGGGCGGGGTTTCTGCCCGGGCATCCCATGGCAGGCAAGGAGCGCGGCGGCGCGGCGCTGGGCGATGCCGACCTGTTTCGCGGCGCGGTGTGGCTGTTTACGACCGATCCGGCGTGGGAACTGTCGCAGGCTTCGGCGACATTGGCCAGCGAATGGCGGGAGCTGGTGGCGGCCATGGGTTCGAAGACTCTCGACCTGGATGCGGCGCGGCACGATGAGCTGGTGGGCTGGGTGAGCCACCTGCCGCAGTTTGTGGCGACGGCCTTGAGCGCGCTGCTGGAAGAAGAAGTGGGCGACGCGCCGGAACTGAAGGATGTGGGCGGGCGTGCGCTGCGGGAGATGACGCGGCTCGGTGCGAGTCCGTATTCGATGTGGCGGGATATTGCGTAT
>Ga0302270_10005062_pt1 | contig 12089 bp, 6 predicted proteins | sample III_Bog_E2_3_FD_198773 | JGI IMG/M metagenome (GOLD analysis project Ga0302270, IMG submission 198773) | Peat permafrost microbial communities from Stordalen Mire near Abisko, Sweden - III_Bog_E2_3 | ecosystem: Environmental > Terrestrial > Soil > Wetlands > Peat | place: Sweden: Abisko...
GGCCAGCGAGCGCAGGCGCACGGCTGTCGCTGCACATGCCTCTTTGGCTGCATCGGCTGCGTCGAGGGCAGCTGCGGCCGAGTCAAGATGAGCTGCGACGCGCTCGTGCTCGAAACCGGATTCGGTTTGCATTGCGGCAGCACCGGACTCGGGCGCGGTGCCGGCGGAGGCTTCATTGAACTCGACCGCTGCCTGCATAACCGCCTGCGCACACCAGGCGAGACCGTTGATGCGCCTCATGCGTCCGCGTGTTTGGCGGGCCTCGTATTTGTCGAAGGCAGCGTCAATGCCGCGCAGCGCCGCTTCAAGCGGAATGCCGGCCTCGCGCCAAGTTTCGATCAGCGCCCAGTCAAGCGTTGAGAGCAGCAGAATCGATCCGCGGCGCTGCTGAAAGCGCTCTTCGATTTCAGTGAAGTAATTAAAATAATTGCGCAACGTGCGCCTCAGTGTGCGTGTCCGCGCGGACGGGCGGCGCGGTTGCGCTCGAACAAAATCCGCAAGCCTTCAATGGTGAGCCACTCGTCGATCTCGGCGATGTAGCGTGAGTCCTCGGCAACCATGCGCGCAAGGCCGCCTGTGGCCACGATGCGCGGCTTCTCGCCCAGTTCGGCAATGATGCGCTCAATGATTCCGTCGACGAGGCCGATGTAGCCGTAGTAGATGCCGCTTTGCAGATGGCCGACGGTGTTGGTGCCGATGACTTTTGCGGGGCGTTTGATGTCGACACGGCTAAGGCGCGCTGCGCGCGAGAACAGTGCATCTGCGCTGAGGCCGAGGCCGGGGGCGATGGCTCCGCCCATGTACTCGCCCTTGGCGGAGATGACTTCAAATTTTGTCGCGGTGCCGAAATCGACAACGATGCAGGGGCCACCGTAGCGTTCAAAGGCGGCGATGGAGTCGGCGAGGCGGTCCGCGCCCAGCTCGATGGGATTGTCGATGAGCATCTTCATGCCGGTTTTGATGCCCGGCTCAACGAACATGGGCTCGATGTGGAAGTAGTCTTCGCAAACCTTGCGCAGAGTGGAGTCGACGGGCGGCACAACGGAGGCGATGATGATATTTGTGACCTGGCTGGGGGTCATGCCGTGCATCTGAAAAAGATTGACGAAGAAGACGCCGTACTCGTCGACGGTTTGGGTGCGATGAGTAGTGAGACGCCAGTGCGCGGCCAGTTCGGTCTTATCGCCGTCTAGGCGGTAGAGGCCGAGTACTGTATTTGTGTTGCCGACATCGAGAGCGAGCAGCATGTTCTAACTCCGAGTGTTGGTTCGGTCTTCGATCACTTAGCTTCGTACCTTTGGTTCGTGCTTTCCCCGGTCCCCAAAAGCGAGGGACCGGGGGCACCCATTCTTAGTGCCTGATCGAGATGCGGGCACCCAACTACGGTACAACTTTATGCGGCGCGGATGCCGCCGGTTTGCACGGTGACGACGCCGGCAGGGGTGCGAACCAGCAGGAATCCGTTGTCATCCAAACCGCATGTTACACCTGCGCAGGCTTGTGGTCCGTGCACCTCGACAGCGCGTCCGCGCACCCATGAGGAGGCCGACTCAACGCGCGTGGGAATTGCCTGTGCGGCCGCTGAACCAGCGAGCGCGAGCGCCTCTCGCTCAAGAGATTTTAGCAGGGCGGCGAGCAGCGATTGACGGGGAATGCGGCGACCGGCTTCGAGATCGAGCGAGGTGGCGGGTGTGGCGAGGCCGGGCGCAAAGGCGCGCTGATGCACGTTGATGCCGATGCCGACGACAGCGAAGGCCACCGACGCGTGCTCGCTTTGCGCTTCAACCAGAATGCCGCCGGTTTTGCGCGGGCCGATGAGCAGATCGTTGGGCCAGCGGATGTCCACGGCGAGATTGGCAACGGCGCGGATGGCTTGCGCGGCGGCGAGGCCGGCGGCGAGCGGAAGCAAGGGCAGGCGCGCAACGGGAATCTGCGGACGGAGAAGCACGCTGACATAGAGCCCCTCGCCCTGGGACGAATGCCAATCGTGATTGCCGCGGCCGCGGCCGGCGGATTGCTCGTCGGCAAAGAAGACTGAGCCGTGCGGAGCGCCGCTGCGCGCGGCGGCAAGTGCGTCGCTGTTTGTGGATCCGGTGATGGGTGAGAAGTGCAGCTTGCCCGAGAAGATGGTGCCGGCCAGGCCGTGCTCGCCGCCGGAATCGAGCGCGGCGATGTCGTACTCGGGCGCGGAATCGAATGCGGCGGTGGACATGGGCGGGTTACTCCGCATTGATGGACATGGAGATGTCGGCAGCCTTGGCGGAATGGGTGAGAGCGCCGGCGCTGATGAAGTCCACGCCGGTTTCAGCGTAGCTGCGGAGCGTTTCAAGCACGATGCCGCCGCTGGCTTCGATGGGAATCCATTTTTCAGGGGCGCTGCCGGTGAAGGCGCGGATGCGCTCGACGGACTGCTTGACCTGTTTGGGCGTCATGTTGTCGAGGAGGATGGCTTCGGCTCCGTTGTTGAGTGCGTCTTCAAGCTCTTCGGGGGTGCGCACCTCAACCTGCACGCGCTGGCCTTTGTGACGGTCTGCGAGGGCGCGCTTGAGCACAGGCACCAGTCCGCCGCCGAGGGAGATGTGATTGTTCTTGATGAGGATGCCTGAGGCGAGATCGATGCGGTGATTGGTTCCACCGCCGCAGAGGACTGCGTACTTCTCAAGCACGCGCAGGCCGGGAATGGTTTTGCGGGTGTCGAGGATGCGGGTGTTGGCGCCCTGCACTGCGTCGGCATAGCGGCGGGTTGCAGTGGCGATGCCGCTGAGGTGCTGGAGCAGATTGAGGATGACGCGCTCGCAACTGAGCAGGGCGCGGGCGTTGTGGCGGATGACGGCCAGCACCTGCCCCTCATGGACGCGCACACCATCGAAGATTTCAGGATGGCTGACGACCTCAAAACGATTGTGCGCGGGCGGACGGGGATCGAGGCGCGCGAAGATCTCAAAGAAGCGCGGCACTGCGCCAAGACCGGCAACAACCAGTTCCTGGCGAGCGACGATGGCGGCGGAGGCGCGCAGGTTTGGGTCGATGGTGAGGTTGGTGGTGGAGTCGGAGACGGCCCGGTCTTCAACCAGAGCGTGCTCAAGCAGTGCGTCGATGCGGGTGGTTTTCCAATCCATTTCGCTGTTCCCTTTGGGAACAGCAGCTTCTAGCCGCTAGCTTCTAGCTGCTAGCTAGAGGCATTGGCCGAATGCTGCTGCGGTCTTCCCGTGTCTTGCTGGTGCTTCAATCTTTCGGCAATGCGGCAAGGGCGGCGCGGGCTTTGTCGAGCAGCAGGCGCGTTTCCGACTCCTGCTTCTTGAGGCCTTCGACCACCTGCGCTGGAGCTTTGCTGAGGAAGGCTTCGTTGCCGAGCTGACGCTCGGCAGAAGCCAGTCCTTTTTCGTACTTGGCAATATCTTTTGTGAGCCGTTCACGTTCGGCGGCTGCGTCGATTTTCTTTTCGTAGATGACGGCGACATCGAATGCGGAGGCGGAGTGCATGGGCAGACCGGCGGCGATCTGTTCAACGAAATCAACGTGGCTTGCGCGCGCAAGCCGCTCGACGATGTCGCAGTTGTTTGCGAGGACTGCCTGCATCCCGGAGCCAATGCGCACCTCGACCGGAGTACTCGCCTTTTCTTCAACGCCGATCTCTTTGCGGAGCGCGCGGACTTCGACGATGAGGCTCTGCAGCAGGCTCATGCCGAGGAGCGCATCGTTGTCGATGGTCTCTGCTGCCTTGGGGTAGGCAGTGAGCGCAATCGATTTCGCCGGCGGGTTTTCGTCGTAGACTGACTCGCTGACCTGCTGAACCGAAAAATCCAGCCGCAGCTTTACGATTTCCAGATACCAATCGCAGAAGCTGCCCCAGAAAAACTGGTAGATGGTGTTTGCCGCGTCGTCGTAGCGATAGTTCTCAAGCGACTGGTTCACCTTGGTTGCGGTTACGTGCAACTCGGCGACAATCCAGCGGGCTTCAAGAGGAGCATCGGCACCAACGGAGGGCATTCTGCCCAGAGTGGAGCGGTCGACCACGATGCCGATCTCAGCCGCGCGATCCACGTTCATGAAGATGAAGCGGGCGGCGTTCCAAATCTTGTTGGCGAAGGCGCGATAACCCTCGGTGCGCGCAACATTGAAGGCGATGTCAGTGCCGGGCGAAGCCATGGAGGCCAGGGTGAAGCGCACCGCGTCGGTCCCGTATTGCTTGACGATCTCAATGGGATCGATGACGTTGCCCTTGGTCTTGGACATCTTTTCGCGGTTGGCGTCGCGGACCAGCGCGTGGATGTAGACATCGCGGAAGGGTACTGAATCCGCAAGAGAGCGGGGGCTGCCGTCGGGCATGGGAACATCGCCTGCAAACCAGCAGCCGAGCATGATCATGCGCGCAACCCAGAAGAAGAGAATGTCAAAGCCGGTGACGAGCAGGCTGGTGGGATAGAAGGCGTCAAAATCGGCGCGCGTTTGCGGCGTCAGGTTGGGCCAGCCGAAGACCGAGACCGGGAGCAGCCCGGAGGAGAACCAGGTGTCGAGCACGTCGGTCTCCTGCGTGATAGTGTCAGATCCGCAATGGGCGCAGGCGGTGGGATCGACGCGGGCCACGGTGATTTTGTGACATGTGGCGCAATGCCACGCGGGGATGCGATGGCCCCACCAGAGCTGGCGCGAGATGCACCAGTCGTGGATGTTCTCCATCCAGTTGAGGTAGGTTTTCTCGTACATCTCCGGCGTAAAGCGGATGGCCTTGTTGCCGTTGGCATCGGGCTTGACGGCGGCGATGGCCTTCTCGGCAAGGGGCTGAATCTTGACGAACCATTGCGTTGAAAGGCGCGGCTCGACGACCGTTTTGCAGCGGTCGCAGTGGCCCACGTTGTTGGTATAGTCCTTTACCGCGCCGAGCAGACCCTCAGCCTCAAGATCGGCGACGATTTTCTTGCGGGCCACGTAGCGGTCGAGTCCCGCGTAGACGCCGCCCTCGGCGTTGATGTGGGCGGTGTCGTCCATGATGTTGATCGACGGCAGGTGGTGGCGCTCGCCAATGGCGAAGTCGTTGGGATCGTGCGCTGGTGTGACCTTGACTGCGCCGGTGCCGAACTCGCGGCTGACCCACTCGTCGAGAATGACGGGGATCTGGCGGTCTACCAGTGGCAAGCGCAGCATCTTGCCGTGCAGGTGGAGGAAACGCTCGTCCTCGGGATGAATGGCTACGGCTACGTCGCCCAGCATGGTCTCTGGCCGGGTGGTGGCGACGGTGAGAAACTCGCCGGTGTCATTGCCGGCGGCGTCCAGGACCGGGTAGCGAATCTCCCACAGGTGGCCTTTGTGCTCTTCGTAGACCACTTCAAGATCGCTGATGGCGGTTTGGCAGCGCGGGCACCAGTTCACGATATATGCGCCGCGATAGATGAGCCCCTGCTCGTGGAGTTTGACGAAGGCTTCGCGCACGGCCACGGAGAGATGCTCGTCCATGGTGAAGTACTCGCGCTGCCAGTCGACCGACGCGCCGAGCCGCTTCATCTGGCTCAGGATTGCCCCGCCGTAGTGGCGCTTCCACTCCCACACGCGGTCGACAAAGGCTTCGCGGCCGAGCTTCTGGCGGGTGGTGCCTTCCTCGGTAAGCTGGCGCTCGACCATCATCTGTGTGGCGATTCCGGCGTGGTCGGTTCCGGGCAGCCACAGGGCGCGCCGGCCGCTCATGCGCCGCCAGCGGGTGAGGATGTCCATCTCAGTCTGGTTGAGCATGTGGCCCATGTGCAGGCGGCCGGTCACGTTGGGCGGCGGCAGCAGAATGACGAAGGGGAGCTGGCCGCTGGACTTGCCGTCGGACTGGCCTTCCGGGCCTTGGTTTTGGGCGTTCGCAGCAGATGGCGCAGGCGTAGGCTGGGCGAAGAGCTTCTCGCTCACCCAGAATTCGGCCCAGCGGTCTTCAATGGCGGTGGGGTCGTAGGCTTTAGGCAGGTCGTGAGGCATTTTCTCGGTCGGTGCGTCCCGGTGATTGCTGGAAAAGCCCCATGGAAAGCGGGGCTTTTAAGGCGAGGGACCACCCCTCAGGTTAGCAGATGCGGGCTTCGGCCGCGTGGGTTCGCAGCCGTGGTTCGCGCCATCCCCGGCCTGCAAGAGCGAGGGCTTGAGATGTGGGATGTAAGATGTTGGCGTGTACCACACCCGCAATTCCACGTGCGCTAAAGCCTACTACGACACCAGCCGCCACGCACTTCGAGCATCAGGATTGGCCGGGGTCCCCGGCGACAGGTCTTCGTCGCTGGGGTGGCTGGATGGGGACCGCGCGCGCGCACCACATATAATGGCACGGTGGAAGGAACCTACACCTCGCTGCCTTATGGCGATAACTCCGCCGCCTCCGGCACGGACACGGATGCCAACCACTACGCCATGCTCGACCACGACAGCGAGTCAGGCACAGACCACGCCCAGTTCCGCCAGTACGGCAATACACAAGGGCGATTCATGTCTCCCGACCCCTACGATGGAAGCTACGACCCCAGCAACCCGCAAAGCTTCAATCGGTATGCTTATGCATTGAACAGTCCGCTGAGTTATGTTGATCCAAGCGGGTTGTGTTCCACACAGGAATACGATGAGGGTGGCAATCCCATCACTTGTATTGAGGCGTGGACTTGGCGTACATATATGAATTCTATAGATCTTGATGGTTCGATGACTTGCAGTATGAGCCAAGTCGATTGCCAATCCTATTTCATTATGCTGCTTTTGCAGACATCCAATGCGTCTCTGCCGGTTTCCAGCCGTCCTAGCGGAGGCGGAGGTGGTGGTGGTGGCAGTGCTGCCCCAAATAACGTGGCTCTTACGCCACAGGCACAAGGGTGTCAGGCAAAGATTCAGGGAGCAGTCAACAACGCGCTGAATACAAACTCAACCTTTCTAGGTCCGACCGCTGGCCCGGGCATGAGTCCAATGGGCTATAGAAACGGCGCTTACAACTTCAACTACTTCGCGCCAGGCGTTGTAAATCCAGTTGCCGGATCAACCAACGGAAGCGGTAGGTTCCCCGGTTCTGGACTGCATATTCCGTTGCCCGGAGGGCAAGACCCAACGATTTCGCCCTGGGGCTATAACGCTGCTGCGGGAGGCTCATATTTCACTGCGCATTTCGACACAGCCAATCCTTTCGACGATTTGGTCAGTTTCTTCGAGCACATCATCAATGACGTTATTCTTCGTCGCGGACATGGGTGCTGAAGATGACAATGAGTCCAACCTTCTTCGCCCGTCTTGCGGTGGCGTCCATCATGCTTCAGCCAAGTCTTAACTGGGCGCAAACGAATGCCTCGTATGCGCCCGCAGCAAGAATCGATGAATCCTCGCTGAGCAGCATCATCGACAGCCCCAGCGTTGAATCGTTCGACCTGTCGCCAGATGGAAAGACTGTCGCTCTCCTCGTAGCTACAGGCTTCAAAGCGCAAGCTCCGCTATGGCTGGTTACGGAGGAGATCGCGACTAAGCGGTTCACTGCGCCTCGCCAGATCGGGCATCTGACGATCCTGAATAGCAACTTCTCTCCGCAGGTGCGATACACGTCTGACCAGCAGTATTTAGTGGTGCAGGATTTTCAAACGATCCGAGTCTTCGACAGCGCAAAGTTTGCGCCGGTTCGAACGATTTCGTCTCCGTCTACTGATGCCTCTCTTCTCCCTCTTTTCATTACGGGGGCGAGCAACAAGGATGTATTCGTGTGTGCGTTCGGTTCGGAACAGAACCTCAATCCTCGCTTCCACACAACGCCGGTTCAGGTTGAAATGGTCGATATTTCATCTGGAGCGGTTCTCGGAGAATGGGCGTCCGGGGATGTTCCACAGTCCATTTCGCCACAGGGTAATCTAGTCGCTGTGTCTTCGTTGCAGGTGCAGCGGGGAGTCTTGCCGCTGTCTGTGGTCGATGTTCATGGCCAGAAAGTGACCGAGTTCACGGGCGGCTATTCGTTCAAGGACGCAGATCAGTCAAAGCCCACGGGGAGAGTGATTGGGCTGTTCATGGGTTCCCAAGAGTTGCTCCTAGCGCCAGACGAGAATGTCGATTCGACCGGGCACCACTCTGGAGAGAGCTTGCAGCTTGTGAGCATGACCGGCAAGATCGAACAGAGCATCAAGCTGCGACACTACGGCTCGACGGGAGAGCTTGCAGCTTCCGCAGACCAGAAAACGGTTCTGGCGCTCAGTTGGTATGAACCGGCAAGGGCCTTGGCACATGAAGGGGCGCTCCCAGCTTCTAAGCCTGAGATGCTGGTCCTTGGTGGAGGTACCAGCCTGCGCCTGGACTCTACAATCCCGATAGAGGGGCTTGGGTTGCGGGGCAGTGGTTGGTTAGAGAACCGTCGCCCCCGACTCTCTTCAGACGGCTCGGTGATCGCTGTTGCTCAGAGGAGCGGCGTTACGGTTCTGAGCCGGAATCCTCTTCCCAGCCAGCATCCCTAAAACCACGCTGCTTCGCATCGGCTGGATAAGGACACGTCACCCCGGAACGGATGCTGCACAGTAACCTGCGGTTACTGTGCGGGAACTATCTGAAAGCAAGCGGCTAATAGAAAAAATGGGCGGATGGAGTTACCCTAGAGGCGAGCGCACGTTGCTGTAGGGGAACCATCTGAGAATCAGTCCCTTAGGCGGGTGGCCCAGGTGCCGGGGTGCTGTGAGTTCAATCATCAAAAGCGGGTGCCCCAGGTGCCTCGCCTTTGGGCACCTGGGATAGTACGGCAGGTGGCCCACCCTTGATTTAGCAATTCAGTTTGGGTGCCCCATCCTTCGCTTTTTCTAGCGAAGGGTGGGCGACCACGAACCTCAACCGCTTTTTCAGCCGCGTCAATACCGTCTGTCTGCGATAACAATTGAAAGTCAAAAAATGAAAACAGCCGCATTGCCGGTAGCGGACGAGTTTCGCAATGACGAAAGAATTTTACGTCCGGTTTGGTGGTCAATGTTCGTGGTCTCAGAACAGTCGGCAGAGATCAGAAAAAGAAGGCGGGTTGAGATTTTTGGTTCCCACCCTTTCACGGAAAAACTGTGAAAGGATGGGGCACCCAGAATGTTTTGGCAGATCAAAAGGGTGCGCCACCCGCCCGCCGATAACAACTGAACGTGACGAAGTGAAAGCTGCCGGTTTGCCGATAACGTACCTGGCCTTTCGTCATCCCAACATCCTACATCCCATGTCTCAAACGCGAGACATGGGGCACCCATTCATCTCTGGATGGTCAGACCTGGGCCACCCGCCTGGCCTCTTTCCGCTGATCCTCTCAACCGATTTTTTTAGTGTGCCGTCCCCAATCAGGACAACATCGGCGGAGCGCACTTTTAGGAACGGGGAGATGCGCTTTCTTGTTACATAACATTCATTCACTCGCGTCGACGGCCGATACTGACCTTGAAATGCGTGGAGCGCTTCTCAAAGTGTGTTCTTCCGCAGATGCTCCACAGTGAGCTTGCTTAGCATAAATGTGGGACATGTAGCACGTGGACGGGATCACCGGGCAGCGCTCTCCGTGAACGCAAGGGAGACCGACCGCAATGGCATCAGAAGTCAAGGGCTCAGAAGAAGGAACCATCCGCTCTTATATAACCGCCAACCTCAATCTTGCCACTGGTTATTGCCGCAAAGCATTCCGCGTTCTCACGGCATGGAACACGCGCGGGGTGCTTGCGCTCATCGCAGTATGGATCGCCCTTGGCGCCGTGCAGGCGACGGCACAAACCGTCCAGTTTTTCGGGTCCTTCCAGGCCTATAGCCAGAACGGCGCTGCCTATGCTCAGGGGCTGGTGACCGACGCCAGCGGGAACCTTTACGTCTCCGGCGCTCACGCACTGGTTTACATTCCGGTCGACGCCAACGGCAATCCCACCAGCAACACCAACGTGAGCTGTTCGCCCGGCAACGGCGCAGTGATGGGCATGGCCATTGACACCACGAACCACATCCTTTTCCGCGCCGATCTCAGTGGGCCGGACGGCGAGCCCGATGTGGAAGAGGTCTCCCTGATCGGAGGGAGTCCTACAAATTGCACTCTGTCCTATATCGACCATGGAAGCTGGACTGCTCCCAGTTCTGTCGCCGTCGACGCCAGCTCGAACCTCTACGTGCTCGACGCCGAAACCGGGGGCGGGACAACCGGGACAATTTATGAGCTCACTCCGGGTTCGGGCTACTCAAAAAGCGCGGTGTGCTCCAGCACCGGTTTGCTCAACACAACCGGACTGTCGATTGACGGCTCGGGCAACTTCTACGTGGCCTCCACCAGCACCAGTGCTCCAGGCGCCTTTACTTACAACTACGGCATGGAGTCGCCGGGAATGGCTTCGGCGACCGGGGTCTTCAAGGTAACCGGTTCAGGCGGCGGCACGTGCACGCTCACGCAAATCGACTCCGGCTTGACGAACCCGACGGCGACGGCGGCCGACGCGGCGGGCAACATCTGGGTGGCCGATCTGGGCGCCAACAACATCTACCTGCTGATGCCCAACGGCGGCGGCGGCTACAACCAGACATCCTTCCAATCCATTAGCCAAATCCGCACGCTCACGGTCAACAGCGCCGGCAAGGTTTACGGCTTCGCATACGATGATTTCGGCAATTTTAAGGCGCAGGTCTGGACCGGCGGCACGCCACCGCATTACCTGGGCACGTACCAAGTGGGCACGCCTGCTACCACGGTGACAGTGACAGTCGACCTGATGAGCGCAGAGAATGTCGGGGCTTACACCGTATCCACGCAGGGCTCGTCGACAGCGGAGTTCCAGGCCAGCAATAGCACCTGTGCGACCGGCTCCCAATCGGCGCTTTATACCTGCACCATCCAGGTGACCTTCACGCCGCAGGCGCCGGGCCTGCGCACCGGAGCGCTCGTGGTTACCGACAGCGGTGGCAACGTGCTGGGCACCAACTACTTCTACGGGATCGGCCAGGCTCCTTCGATTGCCTACCAGCCGGGCACGTCTTCAATTCCCATTCCAGGTACCTCTGGACTGGTCGCGCCATTTGGTGCGGACCTCGATGAGGCGGGAAACCTGTATGTCACCGACCTTTCCACGAATAAACTATCCGAATTTCCGGCCGGCAGCGCAACGGCAACAACGCTCGACACCATCCCGGGAGGGCTGGGTATAAAGGTCGATGGAGCAGGCAACCTATGGGTCGCGGACAGCGCGGACAACGACATCGTGCTGGAGACGCTCACAGGCCCGGGAACCTATGCGAAATCCACACCCTTCACCGGTCTCAGCGGGCCGTACGACGTAGCGGTTGACGGCTCCGGAAATGTCTACATCGCCGAGTACAACGCGGGCGACGTACTGAAGGAAACTCTCAACAATGGCAGCTATGTCCAGAGCACGGTGGTCTCCGGTCTTCAAAACCCGGCTGGCGTCGCGGTGGATACGAGCGGCAACGTCTACGTATCCGACACAGGCAACAACCGGGTGCTGGAGGAGACTCCCTCGGGCAGCAGCTATACGCAAACCATCGTGGCGAACTCCGGACTCAGCTCGCCGCTGGGCCTTGCGATCGACCCCAATGGCAACGTCTACATCAGCGATTCCACCAATGCCCGGATCGTCAAAGCGAAGCCCTCAGGTGGGACCTTCGCTCAATCCACATTGCTGGCTACGGGAATGTCCGGGCCTGCCGGCCTGGCGCTGGATGCGGCCGGCGATCTCTACATCGCCGACGAATACGACCAACAAATCGATGAGCTGAACGTCTCGACGGCGCCGTCGCTCACCTTCGCGAATACTGTTGCAGGCAACCAGAGTTCGGATAGCCCGCGGACGGCGATTCTGTTCAATTACGGCAACATTTCCCTGAACATCTCCTCGATCAGTTTGCCCACGGGCTTTGCGACCGATCCCAGTTCGATCTGCGCAACCAGCTTCGAGGCGCTTGCGGCCAACGGAACTTGTCTGCTGGCCGTCGACTTCGAGCCCACTGGGGCTGCCTCGTACAACAGCAACGTCGTGCTGACCGACAACAATCTGAACGGAACGGCCGTTACGCAGAACATCGCGGTCTCTGGCACCGGCACCGCGGCAATTACCATCTCTCCGGCAAGCGGAGCGCTGTCGGCCGGTACCGTAGGG
>Ga0302270_10005085_pt1 | contig 12049 bp, 8 predicted proteins | sample III_Bog_E2_3_FD_198773 | JGI IMG/M metagenome (GOLD analysis project Ga0302270, IMG submission 198773) | Peat permafrost microbial communities from Stordalen Mire near Abisko, Sweden - III_Bog_E2_3 | ecosystem: Environmental > Terrestrial > Soil > Wetlands > Peat | place: Sweden: Abisko...
CTTACTTCAAACGACCCTATCGAAACTGCCCCGGCCGGGAAAGTTGAGCCTCATCTCGCCTCAAACGCCGGGGCAGTCCCGATAGGGAGCTAACGTTTTTCAGGAGTAATGTGAGCAGCAAGTCTCAAAGGTCGAAGAATCTCTCTCTCAACTCTTCGCAAGCGCCATCGAATCCAGGGAATAGCGAGCCGGCGGTAATTCCCATAACACTAAGCTCCTTTATTACGTTCGGACGTTCAATCTTCGGCAGGTCTACTATTCTCAGGAATTGAATTTCTTCAGTCGACATTGATCGGATATAGGATTCAATGTCGTCAACGTTCGTGACGGTGGAAATCGACTGTTGCGGAATCAATCGCTCATTATTCATCGCGATAAACTCCATTATCGAGAAATGAGGTTTGCGCCAAGCAAGATGAATCATCTGGACGTATTTCTCTCGCCATGCTTTCTGATCGAATATGAAAATGCGAATTTTCTCATCCCGCGATGAGCGAGCGTCTGAATTTCGAATCTGATGGTAAGCAAAAAAAGCAGCGACGAATGGCGAGAAAGTCCAATCTAACAATGGGGTCGGATAACCATGGTGCTGAACTAAATTGAAGAAGGCGCCGTTTTCGTCGGGGATGTCCAGATTGAACACATGGCTCGTTCGCACACTCAGATGCCGATGCAAGGCTCTAATATCTTCGCGTAGAAATCGCGGCAAATCTGCGCGTCCGGACCGATGAAATCCCGTCCGGAGGCGCAGTGGCCGCTCTTGGCCGCGAAATATAAACCGACGGTGCTCCAAGCTTGTGACGAAAGCTTTGAAGTCTTCCCATGACCGCACATCTGGCAAAGGGTGATACTCGGTTGGTGCGTTTGCCTTCGTTCTGCGAATCTCTGCGTATCCTGCAGTGCCGATATCTGTTTTCCATTCGACCTTGAGCACGTCATCTTGAAAATTCAGGGAGATGAAGGCATCTTTCGGCACGTTTACGCCTTGGGGGAAGAGAGCTTGAAGGCTCGCCCAGTCATTTGGCATTCCTGTACGAGGGTCAATGGGCATGAGAGGAAGGCGGCCCTGAAAGATAGGCTGCTTGTCCGCCGTCTTGACATGAACGAATGTATCGGGCAGCAATTGGTCATCGTCATAGGCGCAGGCGGTGCCCTCGTAATGCGTCCCTCTGTCATCAAGGTCCACAACAAGTTGACCCGAGTTTGTGCCACTGTAGCGGCCTATCCACTGTCCGTTCATAAGGGTTGAACGGATCATAAGCCACCCACCGGCGATAGCGCCACCGAATTGGTCCCGAAAAGTCGCCAAGGCTCAGCCGATCAGCTTCCGCAGAATTCCGGGTTTACGCCCGTTGCACTCACTGACAGTGACGGGTGGCCCACTTCTTCCTCGCCAACAAACTGGGTGCCCAGGTCCGGGCCCCTGCGGACAGGTCTTGGTCCGCAGGGGGCAGGTCTCGCTTCTGAGACCTGGGAAGGCAACAACGCCTCAGTCGCCAGGGATCACTACCCTTAAGTCGCCCGGCGACCCCTTCGACATCGTTAAGCGCGACCCCGCCAACGCCTCAGCAGCCAGCGAGCAAACCTGTTTGCATAAAATATCCCTCCCGCAGCGCACAATGGAACCTGATCGGCCCTCACTTCATCGCAGCAAAAACAGGCACTCTTTCACCCAAACTGCCCGATCCCAAAAAACCTGACACCCCCCCACCCCCCCTACCTTTTCCACAGAAAATTGCACCTTGCTTGCAGATTTATTCGCACTGAGACAGACACACGACCCATCCCTGCACCATTCCCGGAATCGCGATCATGGGAAGAGGAGGTACTGGGGAGGAAGGTCCTCTACTGTTTCTGTGCGGACTTCTGGGCTGTCCTCTCGTCGAGATCTTTCTGCCACTCTTCGTGTTCCTTCTGATGCTGACTCTGCTCATAGTGAATACCCTGGACAAAAATGTGCATCACATCGTCCAAGGTCCGGTCCGGAGCCAAAGTACAACTCTTGAACACATCGGTGTCAGCGTTGGTATCAATCTCTGGCGCGATACATGTCAAAACCAGACCCTTTTCGTCATTCACCGTGAACAGGTGACTCGGATGGGCTGGAGTCATGTCGGAAGCAGCAGCGAGTGGGCGTTTGAGGAACTGTGTCTGGGTCGCAGAATCGGGTGTCTTCGCGCCCAACGAAGTTGTAGCCGGTACAGAGGCACTTGTCTGTGAGGCGGCGAAAGTCATGAAAACGGCGAGCGGCAGGAGTGCTGTGTGTCTCTTCATAGGAGCCTACAACTTTCCCGAAAGGGGGTTCCGGCAGTAATTGGTATATCGGATGATTGAGGTGAATTCTATACCCAGAACCTTGTCAGGTCGAGAGTGCGTGTCCGTATCCCAGGGGCGAGTGGCCCAAATCAGACCTCTCGACAATAAATGGGAGGGATACTCTATCCTTCCGACTCTTTATAGCGAAGAGAATCGAGCAAGCGGTTGCTGCGCCGAAAGGCGGTCCAAAGGTAAATCCATCCGTACCGCGTGCCGATTGGATTGTTCGCAGATTATGGTCTTGCGGTGCTACCGAAATGTTGCTGCCGGAACTCTTCGGCTGGAATCGGTCGGCCAAAATGCCAGCCTTGCCCCTGTACCGGAAATCTCCAGGATGCGAAGAAGTCTGCCTGCGCTTCGGTCTCGATGCCTTCCGCAATCACATTCAAGTCCAAAGCCTCCGCCATGGCCAGAATCTGCGGCAGAAGGGAACCGATGACGGCTTCGGTGCCGATGGTCTGCGTGAATGCTTTATCGATCTTGATGGCGTCTACGCGAAGATCCTTGAGGTAAACCAGGCTGGAGTAGCCGGTTCCGAAATCGTCGATTTCGACCTGGTGGCCGACGGCCCGCAACTGACGGATCGTCTCCACGGCTTCCTGCATCCTGGCTGTGGAGCTTTCGGTGATTTCCAGGTGGATGGAGGTGGGTGAAACTCCAGCTTCATCCAGCGACGCGCTGAGCATGGGCAGGAATCCCTCATCGGCCAGATCGAAAGCGGATATGTTGATGTGTACGTGGAAATCCGCGTCGCTGCGCAGCAGTTCGCCCATTTCCATCAACACCCTGTGCACAACCGTCCGGGTCAGTTCGCAGACAAACCCCCGTTCCTCGGCGATCTGCACAAAGATTTCGGGGCGGATATTGAACTGCTCGTCATCCTTCCACCGCGCCAGCGCTTCTGCGCCGATCCATCGACCGGATTGCAGATCGACGATCGGCTGGTAGACCATGGTCAGCTTGTCCCTGCGGATGGCCCGGAGCAACTGTGTAGCCATATGCTGGTCTCTCTGCCGGAGGAGGGAGTGGAGCAGTCCGATGATGATTCCCAGTGCCGCGCCGAACAGTGAGAAAAGCAGAATTTCGGCACGATTCGCACGCTCAATGGGTGCTATCTCCCGGGAAAGGGTCGTACAAAAATCATTGTGGGTGGAACACCGGGTGGCGTAGATAAGTCCGTGGAGTAGTCCCTGTTCATTCCGGTTATAGGCCGCACCGGATACATGAAAGGGCAGATTGGCGATACGCCGCATCGCTCCCGTGGGCGCGTCCAGCATGGTTCCTTCCTGAAAACCGGAAATCTCGTGAATATGCATCTCAAATTGCGGATCTTCCACCACATAGGAGTCGCCAAGTTGAAGAGCATAGACCTCCTGTGCACCCGGAGCCGGAAGATAGGGAGCGGCATTCGTGTAAAACTTGACCCCATCCCGGCGGATCATATTGGGAGCTTTAAGGTTCCGGGAAAGCTCCTCAGGCTCGTGAAGCGTCGAGCAATCCATATGATTGCCGCGCATCTTGCCCGCGTCACGGATATTCACGGAGTGGTAAATCATCTGCCGGAACTGAACAAGTTGCTCATCGGAGCAATACGGCGTCGTGGAGGCATTCATCAGAGCTAAATCGTGGCGCGCCTCATCGAACAGGGAGTCCGCTTGCGCCAGGTAATCGCCCTCGTCCTTGACCAGCGCCTCCAGGGAGCGCTTGCGTACAATCTCCCGGCCCAGCCAAGCTCCGGCGAATGCGCCCGCAAGCGTGACGGTGCACAATATCCCAATGGTGAGCCATGCTCGCCTTTTTGGAAACAGAGTCATTGTGTTCCCTGGAAAGTTCGATAAAAATCGGGGCCTTGTGACGTTTACTCGCTCAGTCTACTGTCATTTCCATCGGCAAAAGAGGAGTTTCCAATACAATACTCCTGCCTGATTTGAATCGAAAGCATCCGAGGGTAATCCAGAGAAGGTTTTTAGGCGGGTGTGTGGCTTGCTAGCTGACCGGCAGGCGCATGGTTTCCAGGTCTGCGATGAGGCCTTTGCTGAGCAGTTCCTGGGCTTCGGGCGCGAGCTTGGCTTCCTGGCTGGTCAGGTAAAAGACGTCGATGGCCGTCTCGCCTTCGGTGTCGATGAGCGCCACCTTGATGTTGCAGTCGTGCGAAGTGAGCGTGAGCGCGATCTGGCGCAGCAGGCCGGGCAGATCCTGCGCGATCACCTGCAACAGCGTGGAGTGGCTCGACGAGGTGGAGTCAAACGAGAGCTTGGTGGCTACCTCGACCTTGAGGTTTGCGGGGTGGTTCATGTGGCGGCGCGCGTCCAGCAGCGTCTGCACATTCACCTTCTGCGCCACCACGTCGTGGATGTTGGCCAGGAAGCGGTCGCGCTCGCTGGGGTTCAGCTCCAGCGTGCGGAAGACGTCGGTGAACTGGAAGCTGTCCACGATGACGCCCTGATCGTTCGAGAACGCTCCGGCGCGGACAATGTTCATGCCCCAGGCGGCCAGTGCTCCGGCCACATCGGCAAACAGGCGCGAGCGGTCACGGGTGATCACGGTCAGGTCAAGCAGTTGGCGATTGGGGCGCAGGTCGAGCTGGACGTTGTCGTCGTCCAGGCTCAAGGCCATCTGGAAGTGGTTGCGAATCTGCTCGGGCAGGCGGGTTTGCAGGTAGCGCTGCGGCAGGCCTTCCAGGAAGTGGCCGAGGGAGTCGTACTGCGGAGCCTGCACCATGGCGCGCAGCCGGTTCAGCAGAGTGGGATCGATGGCGGCGTGGTAGCGCACCTCGTCCACTGAGCGATCCATGAAGTTCGAGGTGGCCATGTAGAACTGCCACAGATTCTCGGCCTTCCATGGCGTCAGCGCCTCGGGGTTGACGGCCTTGATGTCGGCAAAGGTCATCAGCGTGAGCATCTTCAGGATCTCGGGGCTGGCGATTTTCTCAGAAAAGGCGCGCACGTTCTCCATGTCGAAGATGTCGCGGCGCATGGCGGCCGACATGACGAGATGGAGCCGAATCAGGTTCAACACCGCATCGCGCTCTTCGGCGTCGAAGTCCAGCCGGGCCAGGAAGCTGTCTGCCAGTTCCACAGACTGGGCGGCGTGCTCGCCGGTGCGGCGGGCCTTGCCGGTGTCGTGCAGCAGGAGTGAGAGCAGGAACAGGTCGAGCCGGTCGATCTCCGGCAGCAGTTGCGCCAGGCGCTGCTCAAACTCGTGCGCCGGCTGCCGCAGGCTGTGCACGTTGTCGATGGTCAGGAAGGTGTGCTCGTCCACCGTGTAGCGATGGTAGCTGTCGCGAATGACCAGGGCGTCGATGCCGTGGAACTCCGGGATCAGCATCTCCAGCACGCCCAGCGCGTGCATGGTGCGGAGTGCATGAGCCGCATGGGGTCCGAGCAGCACTTCGCGCAGCGCATTCCACAGGTACGGCCCCTCGGGAATGTGAATGGCCAGCACGGGCAGCGCGTCGGTGATGCGGTCTTCGGCGGCTTGCGAAAGCGAGTAGCCGTGGGTGGCCATCAACGAGAAGATGCGCAGGATGGCGGCCGTGTCGTTGAACTGCGCGCCGGGCTGGATGTCGATGCGGCCCTGGTCGAGCAGAAAATCCGTGCCGGCAATGGGAGTGCGGCGGCGGCGGAACTGGCGGTAGAAGCTGACCGGGGCGGGCAGATGCTCCATCAGCAGGGCGGCGCGGCGGTAAACCACGCGCGCGTGCCGGTAGTAGGTCCGCATCCAGTAGGAGGGGTCGGCGGTGCCGCGCGTCTCCAGGCCAATGGACAGCGTGGCGGCCTCGTCCTGCGACTGCCAGTCGAGCGCGTTGTCGTCGCGGCCATGGCGGAAGTGCAGGAAACATCGGGCGGCGGCCAGGAAATCAAAGGCCGCTTCAGCATCGCCGCGAGCGCTCTGGAAGACGCCTCCGCGTTGGCGGGGCCACTCTTTGGTCTCTTTCAGGTGGAACAGCACGGCGAACCAGACGGCCAGCGAGTAGTCGCGCAACCCGCCCGGACAGTCCTTGATATTGGGCTCCAGGTGGAAGATGGTGTTGCCGTACTTGGAGTGGCGCGCGCGGGCAATCTCGCCCAGCTTCTGAGTGATGGTGTTCCACTCGCTCAGCACCAGGCCGGGCAGCGTAACCTGATGCAGCTGCTGGTAGAGCGGGAACTGGCCGGCCAGGAATCGCCGGTCGAGCGTGGCCAGGGTGAACTCCAGATTGTCGGGGTCGAAGCGGCCGGCTTCCTTCACGGTCCGCGAGGCGGGGCTGGCGCGCAGGCCAATGTCCCACATGCCCTGAATGATGGAGCGGACGCCTTCCCGGCACTGCTCTTCGGTCTTTTCGTCGGCAAAGGCAAACAGCACGTCAATGTCGGAGTAGGGGAACAGATCTTTGCGGCCATAACCGCCCAAAGCCAGCAGCGCCGCGTTGGGCACGGCCATGCCGTTGAAGGCGCGACGCCACATTTCAATCAGGATGCGGTCCACCACCGCGGATCGACGCCGGATGGCAGCCGTACCGTCGCCGGTCCGCTCGCAGGTTTGGCGCACCAGCGCCATCTCACGCGTATACTGCTCCCGAAGATCGTCTACCGCCAGACCGATTGAACTCATATGTTTGGTTGTGCTTTTGGCTCGCCGAAGCAAGAAGGATTCTTACCAGCATAAGCGATTGTGCGGCAGATGTGAATTTAAGGTTGATGGAAGAGGGCATAAGAATGCGGAAGAGCCTCGCAGATTGAGCCAGTTGAGGGAGAATATCTATAGAAACCCGGAAAATTGAGGGAAAAGGCAATGAGCGACGGAAAAGAAGAGCGCGAGGAGCGCGAAAAACGGCTGGAACAGGAACGGCGCGAAGACCGCGAGGACCGCATCGACCGCAACTGGATGGATGAGGACAAGCCGGAGCGAGAGGATTCTTGAGGGACTAGGGAATAGCCAAAAAGAACGGCCACCCCTAGGGGTGGCCGTCTGAGTCGGAAGCGAAGCCTGATTTAGCGCTCGCTCTTCCAGTTGATGAGGTCGCCGAGAGTGGTGGTGGAGCTGGAGACCGGGTGCTTGTGGGCATCGGCCTTGTAGCTCTCCACCTGGGCGCGGCTGGCTTCCTGGCCAATGGCGCGCAGGCTCAGGCCTACCTTCTTCTCTTCAACGTTGATCTTGATGATCTTGAACTCGTGCTCAAGACCAACCTCAAGCTTGGACGCGCCCTCTTCACCTTCTCCGGCTTCGGAGATGTGGCAGAGACCCTCGACACCCTCGGCGATTTCAACGAAGGCGCCAAACTGCGCGGTGCGGAGCACCTTGCCGTGGACGACATCGCCAACGCGGTGGGCAGCGAAGAAGCTCTCCCAGACATCGGGCTGGAGCTGCTTGATGCCGAGCGACAGGCGGCGGTTCTGGGGCTCGACACCGAGCACCACAGCCTTTACCTTCTCGCCCTTCTTCACCACTTCAGAAGGATGCTTGACGCGCTTGGTCCAGCTCAGGTTCGAGACGTGCACCAGGCCGTCGATGCCGTCTTCGATCTCGATGAAGGCGCCAAAGTCGGTCAGGTTGCGCACACGGCCCTCAACCAGGGTTCCGGCCGGGTAACGATCGGCCAGGTTCTCCCACGGATTCTCCATCAGCTGCTTCATGCCGAGCGAGATGCGGCGGTCGGAGGGGTTCACGTTCAGAACCACGGTCTCCACTTCGTCGCCGGGCTTGACCAGCTTGGAGGGGTGCTTGAGGCGCTTGGACCAGGTCATCTCAGAGAGGTGAACCAGGCCTTCGATGCCCTGCTCAAGCTCGACGAACGCGCCGTAGTCGGTGACCGACAGAACGCGGCCGCGAACATGCGCGCCGATCGGGTAACGCTCGGAGGCATCCAGCCACGGATCGGGCGTGAGCTGCTTGAAGCCGAGCGATACGCGCTGCTTATCCTTGTCGAACTTGAGAACCTTGACCTGAATCTCATCGGCGACGTTGACCAGGTCGCGCGGATGCGTCAGGCGGCCCCAGCTCATGTCGGTGATGTGCAGCAGGCCGTCAATGCCGCCGAGGTCGACAAACGCGCCGTAGTCGGTGAGGTTCTTGACGGTGCCGGTGAGCACAGCGCCCTCGCCCAGATGCTCGAGCGTGGTGGAACGGCGGGCGTTCTGCTCCTCTTCGAGGATTTCCTTGCGGCTCACGACCACGTTTCCGCGCTTCTTGTTCAGCTTGATGACGCGGATTTCGATCTGCTGGCCGAGATAGCCGTCCAGGTTGCGCACCGGGCGGATCTCCAACTGCGAACCGGGCAGGAAGGCCTTGAGCCCGATGTCGATGGTCAGGCCGCCCTTGACGCGGGCAACCACTGTACCGAACATCGGCGTCTTGTCGTTGGCCGCCTTCTCGATCGTATCCCACACGCGAAGGCGCTGCGCCTTCTCGTAGCTCACCAGGTAGCCGCCCTCGGGCTCCTCGTGCTCGATCACCACTTCGATCACGTCGCCGGCGGTGAACTTCACCGCGCCGGTGTGGTCGAGGACCTGCTCGATGGGCACAAGTCCTTCGGACTTGAGGCCCACGTCGACAACCAGATGCTTTTCCGTCTGCTTGAGGACTGTGCCGGAGACAACCTTGTCGCCATAAGCTTCAACAGCGGCAGCCTCTGCGGCCTGCTCGCGTTCAAAAGCTTCGAGCGCGGCGGAGAAGTCGTCCATGGACTCGGAATGGTCTGTGGACTTGCTCTCAGCGGCCTCGACGGCGGGCGCATCGATCTCTGCTTCGACCGGTGCGGCGGTCTCCACTTCGACAGGTGCATCGATCTCTGCTTCTGCCAGTGCTGCGGTCTCTGCTACGGCCGGGGCATCGATCTCTGCTTCAGCCGGGGCACTGATTGCTGCTTCGGCGGGTGCATCGATCTCTGCTGCGGCGGGTGCGGCGACCTCAGCGGGTGCGGCCTGGGCAACAGGCGCGGTTGGGGCATCGGCGTCCAGCACGGGTACTTCGACGGATACGGCGGTCTCAGGGGTGGACGTGGATTCGGACGACGGCTGTACGGACTCCGTCGCAGGTTCGAGCGTAGGGGTTTCCAGTTCGGTGTTCAGGGTTGTACTCTCGGGTTCGGGATTGAGGACGTTTGGCATTACTGACAGCTCCGGGATTCCTGGCTCCTGCTCGCGGTTAACGCCACGGGCTGGGATGGGTCCCATACAGCGAAGTCATCGGCCGGGGGGCTGAATGACTGCCTGCCCCCGTACGGCTCGTGACCTGATGGTGCTTTCATTTCGCGGAGATGCCCTCCCGGCGGAAAGCCGGCTTTTATACGAGGACGAGTCTCCTTGGAAATCACCCGGCAGGCAACGGCGCGAAAGGAGGACGGCCGCAACTCACTGCTGGAATCCGCGCAGGAAGCTACGCTCACGAGTGTATCAACGTGCGGATTCCAGCGTCAATCAAAGAAGTTGGGCCAACGGCCTGAATCCCGCATTGCAATCGAATCTTCACGTATCTACTGCAGAACGCACTGCTGCCGGTGCAAAAAACGCCGATGCCGGGAATCTATACTGGAGCGGATTGGCCGAAAGCGAGCGGAAACGATGGATCATCTGTGGAGTCCCTGGCGTTACACCTACGTGACCACGGCCGATACGGCGCGCCGGCCGGGCGTTCCGCAGGCGCTCTCCAGCTGGCCGGGCCCGGACTCGGGCTGTGTCTTCTGCAACCTGGTGGCCTCGGTTGACTGGGCCATTGCAGGCGGCATGGAGCGGGAAGCGGCCGAGCAGGTGGGCGGGCTGGTGTTGCGCGGCCAGCATTGCTTCATCTGCCTGAACGCCTTCCCTTACACTAACGGCCACGTAATGGTGATGCCCTATGCGCATCTTGACCGGCTGGCCAAGTTGCCCACCGAGGCCGCGCACGAACTCGTAGAGCTGGCGCAACTGACCGAGCGAGCGCTGGCAGCCGTCTATACCCCCCATGGATTCAACTTTGGCTTGAACGTGGGCCGGGCGGCGGGCGCGGGCGTGGCTGGACACATCCACCTGCACGCGCTGCCCCGCTGGGAGGGCGACACCAACTTCATGACCACGGTGTGCGAAACCCGCGTGCTGCCGGAAGAGCTGGAGTCGACGTGGAAGCGGCTGCGGGAAGCGCTGAAGAAGCTGCAAGGTTAGCAAGTCAGCTTCGTGCCCCATCCTTGCCGCGCTCTTTGCAGCTAGGGTGAGATAGAACCACGCTGGCTCTTCTACGTTTCGCGATCTTGAACTTCAGCGGCCAGAGCCAGCGTGGGGCCATCGGGGTCGGCGGTGTCCAGCAGGTTGCGCGGCAGTGATTTTGTGCTGCGCACGCCCAGATCCTTGAGCATCTCCACCTGCCGGATCAGATTGCCGCGCCCGTCGACGAGTTTCTTCATGGCGTTGGAGTAGTTGGAGTCGGCGGCGCGCAGGCTCACGCCCACCTTTTCCAGATCGCTGACAAAGTTGACGAACTTGTCGTAGAGCTCGGTGCCGCGATCCATTACCTCGCGCACGTTGCGCGACTGCGCCTCCTGCTGCCAGAGCACATTGATGATGCGGATGACGTAGAGCAGCGTGGTGGGGCCGACCAGCAGAATGCCCTGCGTGTAGGCGTCGGTCCACAGGTTGGGATCAGCCTGTAGTGCTATTAGAAACGCTGGTTCAACGGGCACAAACATCACCACAAAGTCAGGCGACTCGATGCCAGGCAGGTGGTGGTAGCCGGCCTTGGCCAATCCCGCAATGTGGCCGCGTACGCTGGCCAGATGCGCCTTCAGGGCCGCTGCGTGCTCGTCGTCGGTGGCGGCGCTGGCGTAGTCGGTATAAGCCGTCAGAGAGACCTTGGAATCGATGACCAGATTGCGTCCGCCGGGCATGAAGATGATCACGTCGGTGCGCGCGGTCTTTGCCCGCTCACCTTCCTCGGCGGCGAGGCCGGTGAAGCTCTGCTGGAAGCTGTACTGCTCGCCCTCGCGCAGGCCGGCCTTCTCCAGCAGATCGCGCAGGATGAACTCGCCCCAGTCGCCCTGCGCCTTGGCGGAGCCGCGCAGCGCCGTGGCAAGGCTCTTGGCCTCAGCGGCCAGTTGCTGATTGAGGCCGCTCAGGTTGCCGATCAGCCCCTCAAGCCGCGCCACGCCGGTCTTTGAATCCGTCTGCGCCTGCTCCACCTTGTCACGAAATTCCTTGATCTGCGTCTTGAGCGGATCGAGCAGCGTGCCCAGCTCTTTCTGGCTGCCAGCGGCGAAGGATTTTGTCTTCTCGTCGAGAATTCTTCCGGCCAGCGCTTCGAACTGGTTGGAAAGAGCCTTCTTTGCCTCCTCCAGAACGGTCAGTTGCTCGGAGAGCTTGGCGCGTTCGGCCTTCAGTTCGGCCTGCAAGCCTTTAATCTGGGCAAGCGCCTCCGATTCCGCAGTGGCTTTGGCGTTCAGCCCGGTCCGCAGGTTGTCGCGTTCGGCTGCAAGCTGGCCAAGCGCCTTTTGCCGCTCGCTGGCCAGGGCTTCAAAGGCGGCTTTGGCGCTGGAATCTGCCTGGCTTTGCGTAAGCGCGGTGCGGACAGCGGCTAGTTCGGCGGCCAGCTCTTCTGCGCGGTGTGTGAGCGCGGTCTTTTCTGCCTTCGCCGAGGCTCCGCGCAGCAGATAACCTACGATAATCCCGAGAATTGTTGCCGCAACTCCCACCACTAAAGCTTGCATTGGATCAACATCTCCCTTGGCTTTCCCTTGCGCCTAATCTACGCTATCGCTGCGGAGTTTTTGCACGGGATTTGCACAGAG
>Ga0302270_10005127_pt1 | contig 12005 bp, 10 predicted proteins | sample III_Bog_E2_3_FD_198773 | JGI IMG/M metagenome (GOLD analysis project Ga0302270, IMG submission 198773) | Peat permafrost microbial communities from Stordalen Mire near Abisko, Sweden - III_Bog_E2_3 | ecosystem: Environmental > Terrestrial > Soil > Wetlands > Peat | place: Sweden: Abisko...
CCATCTTATTAGCTGTTAGCGTGTTCCAAATGGCGTCCCTTCTTGAACAACGATAGTGAGGCCAGACGCGATTAGCATCCGACCCAGGAGCTATGAGCGCGACAGCCCGATTGCCTCCGAGCCCTCGACTTCACAGATTTCGCACTTCTGATCCGCAACCGCCACCCCATGCCATCACCCTTTCCATACCGGACCCGTCGAACGATCAAACCTGCCCAAATGGACAGCCGTCGCGGCATCAGTCACGAGTTGCTTGTCGAAATTCTCGAGGACGCGCATTGGGCGCCCACCCATGGGCTCAACCAGCCATGGCGATTCCACGTATTCACCGGAAACGCCCGCCTTCGTTTGGCCGACGAGCTTCAATCCCTCTATGACAGGCTGACGCCTGTAGACGGGGTTCGTCCGGAGAAGAGGGCTAAACTGCGTGACGGTGTGCTCCAGGCTCCGGTTTGTGTCGCTGTTTCGGCGCTGACAGAAAGCGGCGGCAAGATTTCGAGACTGGATGAAATCTGCGCCACAGCCTGCGCGGTCCAGAATCTGCTGCTTTCCGCCCATCAGCGGGGTGTCGGATCCTTCTGGTCCACGGCCCCGGTGGCCTGCCACGAGGATTTTGCGAAGTGGATTGGCCTGGACTCCAGGCACACGTCCATGGGGCTTGTCTATCTTGGCTATCCAAAGGACGGGGCGGCCCCGACGTCGGTCCGCGTGCCCCTGAGCGAACGAGTCACATTCCACGACGCCTAGCGCTCGTCGGCCCCTGGATGAAAGCGTCCTTCGCCGCATTCGTTCCGGCTCGGTGGAATGACGTTCTTACTTTGATTGCCCCGCGCTGCTGGCTGCCGTAGGATCCCGTCACGCAAGACTCCTGTGTTTAAAGCATGGATAAAATGGGGATTGGTTTCGCTGGGTTACGCAGTGCTGGCAGGCTGCGCAAATCCGGAGTTCGTTGCCGAGCATCCCGTCGCGAACCAGACTCCACCGTTGAAGGCCGGCGTCTACAGCATCAATTCGGTCGATGTTCGCCCGGTGGCGACCCGTGAAGTCGAGCCCGACTGCCCCACTGAACTCGAGTCGGTCCTGACCGGAAAAGCCGTTGTCGTGTTTACCGTTCGCGCTGACGGCAAAGTGGCGGACGCTTCGGTTGTGGAGGCCGATGACGTCCTTTACGGCGAGGCTGCGGTTGCCGCGGTTCAGAAGTGGCGGTTTCGGCCGGCGCAGGTCAAGGGCTCACCCGTCGATTGCAGGATGACGCTGCCTTTCATTTTCACCTCGCCGTACGGCTATTACTCGCACGGCGAGGCGCCAGCCGATCCGGCGAATGGGGCCCCGCCCAAGGGCTCCACCCAGACGACGATAGAACCGCGCTAGGAGGGATTGGCGGACCCACGCGCCCGTTCCCTGAACCGGGGTTGACTACCTCAGGTCCGCCGACCGGGCGGTGCGCCGGACGGGGTCGTAGAGGCTGTCCTCAGCAAGAGCGAAGCCGGTCAGGCCCTTCTTGCTCGCCGCGAAAAGGCCCCTGCCCGCGTCGGTCTTCACCATGCCCACGAGGGCTGCCTGGATCCTGCGCACAAGAACGGGGTCCAGTCCGGACCTGACGGCGATGGCGTCGTGGGGAATGGGATCGGTGCTCGCAAGGATCACCAGGTCCTCGGTCCGTGCTCCCGCATTCTTCGCGATCCGGATGGCCCCGTCATAGATGGCTCCGGCGTCGACCCGCCTCCCCAGGACGGCGGCGATCACCTTGCGGTGGTCACCCGCGAAAATGACTTCCGAGAAGACGGTGTCCGGGCGGATGCCCTTCTCCAGGAGCATGGCGCGGGGGTAAACATAGCCCGACGCCGATTTTGCATCGACGAAGGCAAATTTCTTTCCCGCAAGGTCGGCCAGCGAGGTGAGCCCGCTGTCCCTGCGTGCCACAATGAGCCCCCGATAGGTGCCGGAGCCATCGATCAGGGATTGGGCGATGATGCGGACCTTCCCGCCCCGCGCGGCATCGACGTAGGCAAAGGGGGAGAAGCTCCCGACATCCACTGCTCCGGACTCCATCATGGTCCGCAGGTCCCCGTAGTCCTTGGCGACGTAGAGGGAGAACTTCTGCCCGATTGCCCCGGACAGATACTCCATGAGGGGGTCAAACTCGGCCTGGGTCGCCGACTGGCCAAGGACAGGGGTGAACCCGAACGTCAATTCGGCCCCTGCTCCCGAGTGGCCCACAAAACACGCGGCAAGTGCCGCAATGGGCAGGAGCAATGCGTGTCTGATCTTCTGCATCTGCGTCGGGTCGCGCATCCCCCGCATATGCGCGGTGCGCATCGCACGGTATCGCCCCATTCCTCAAAGGAGTCAATTTCACCTTCCCCAAGGGCAAGCGCCCTTCAATATAGGGGCCCGGAGGGTGCAGATTCGGCAAATGGCGCAGCGGCCTGCCTCAGCTGCCCTGCTGCATCCGTCCGACACCCCTGATCGTAGCTGCTCCGTACGCCCGCCATGCCCCTCCGCATCAGCCTCCCCAAGGTTTTGAACCCCCGCCCTCCCCCGTCCCCTGCAGTCACTCCCGGCTCCGTCAAGCGGACCTGGGGCGCTCCTGGAGTCGCCGGACTCTCAGGCCGGGTGCGGCGTGCGGTCAGCAGGTGGGAGACCGAGGCGACCCGGGACCCGTTTGGGCGCTCGGCGAAATCCCCGGCGCTGGCCCAGATACTTCGGGCCCAGTCGTGGCGCATCGAGCAGTTGCTCAATGTGCTGCGGGCCTCGATCTGGACCAGCATCGGCGCCATCACGGGTGGCGCAGAGTTCGTCGACAAGCACCGGGTGTCCCCGGGGGCCGTGTTTGCGCTCGCCTGGGGCCTGGCCTCCGCGCTCCTCGGCCTGACGTGGCTGAAACGGTTCTACCGGTACTGGATCTCGGCGGTCCTCTCCACCCTGGATATCACGATGCTCGCAGTCTGCATGGACGCCGGGCACCGCTACCTGCTCCATAAGAACCCCGCGCTCGTGGCGCACCAGCTCTATGCCTCGGGCATCGTGCTCCTGGCCCTCCTCGCGAGCAACGCCCTGCGCTTTTCCTGGCGCCTCTCGCTCTGGTCGGTGGTCTATGGGGCGGGAGCCTACTGGCTTGTCCTGTGGTACAACGGCGCCGTCGACGTGCTGACCTACGTGGAGCTCATGGCCTTCGCGCTCGTGGGTGTGGTGCTCGTGTACTCGACGCGCAAGCTCGGCTCGATCGTGCTCCAGGTAGTCGAGCGCGATGCGCTGACCCGCTACCTTCCCGCCCCGGTCGTGGACAGGATCGCCCGCGATCCCCTGGGCATAAACATGCAGGGCGAGATGCAGGAGGTTACGGCGCTCTTCACCGACCTCTGCGGCTTCACCTCCATGTCCGAGACAATGGCGCCTGCCGAGGTGACCCGGGTACTGAACGAGTACCTCTCGGCCATGTCGGATGAGGTCACAGCCCACGGGGGCATCCCGATGCTCTATGCCGGGGACAGCCTCCACGCCGTGTTCCCCGAGACAGGCGGCCGTAACCACGCCCGGAGAGCCGTCGGTGCCGCGCTCGGCATGGTCCGCGCTCTCGGTGCGATCAACGAGGGACGGCGCTCCCGCGGGCTGCAGCCGCTCGCAGCGGGAATCGGACTGCATACCGGACCCGCCGTGGGGGGGCCGATCGGCTCGGCCCAGCTCCTCCAGTACACCTACATCGGCGACACCGTGAACACGGCGAGCCGCATCGAGAAGATGACCCGCACGGCGGGAAAGTCCCTCCTGGTCTCGGGCGTGACGCTCGAGAAGGCGGGAGGCGCGGCCGAATTCGAGGCCGCCTTCGTGGGTAACGCCCCGCTGCGGGGCAAGTGCGAGCAGGTTGAGCTTTGGACGGTGACCTCAGCGAAGCCGGCGGTCTGAGGCCCGACGGCTCCGCCGACCTTGAAATTGCCCCGGCGGCCCGAAGACACCATCGTCCGCCCCATGCCTCCCAAGGTGATTCCCGAGAATGGCATCGCCGGCCCAGGCAGGGCGTTCGCGGCGCTGATCGCGCTCGTATGCTGGACGTCCCTGGCACTCCAGGCACAGGTCGACATCGCAGCCGCGCTTGCCCGGGGCGACACCGTGACCGGAGCGCTTTGGAGGCTCATCTACTACTACACGATCCTCACCAACCTCCTCACCGCGCTGACGCTCACCTCCGTGGCGCGCGGGCGCCACAGGGGGGGGTCTCCCTGGCTCACGGCGGTCGCAGTCTACATGACGATGCTCGGGATCCTGAACCATTTCCTCCTCGGGGGCATCCGCGGGCGGTTCGGAGAGCGGTTCGCGGCCGACGTTGGGCTTCACTACGTGGCGCCGGCGCTCGTGCTGGTGTTCTGGCTCGCCTGCGTCCCGAAGTCCGGCCTCAGGAGCTCCCATCCCAGCCTTTTCCTTTGCTACCCCCTGGCCTACTGCGCCTACGCATTGGTCAGGGGCGGCCTGTCGGGTCGGTACCCCTATTTCTTCATCGACGCCGGTTCGCTGGGACCCGGCCGCACGCTCCTGAACGTGTGCATGCTCACCGTCGGCTTCCTGGCAGCGGGCTTCGTTTTCCTGGGGATCGCCCGGATGATGCGCGGGAGCCTCTCCCCCGAGACCCCATCCGAGGCGGCCTGAGGACCCTGCCTGAGGCGCCTCAGTCGAAGATCGCCTCGGGAAGGTAGGCCGAGATCGTCATGATGGGACCGTTGACCATCTGGCTGATCTTCAGGTCAAGCACGACACTGCAGAGGATGAGCGCAAGCTCGCGGCGCACCCCGATGCGATCCACGATGAACGCGACCGCCCGGCGGACGGCGACCCGTGCCGCCTGGCGGGGATCCTCATGCGACTCGATGAATACGTGGAAGGGCTTGGTCGCGTAGCGCTCCGGAAGGAGGTCGGGAAGCGTGACGGCGTATGGTCCCTCGAGTCCGCGAGCCTTGTGCAGATGGATCCCTAGGTTGACGGTCATCGGCGCCTCCATCCCGTTGATTGACACCTCGCCGTCGCCCTGCGCCGCGTGGGCGTCGCCCGCGCAAAGTCCCGCTTTGGAGGCGAGCACGGGAAGCCACAGGCGCGAGCCCGCACCGAGATGCCTCACGTCCATATTCCCGCCAAAAACACCGGGGGGCCTCGTGCGGAATTCCCCGTGCTCCGCCCTCTGGACGCCGATGATCCCGCAGAAAGGGTGCAGGTCGAGGGTCACCCCGGGGATGCTCCGGGTCTGTCCGCCCTCCAGCTTCCAGAGGTGCAGGTAGGGCTCGGCGAATTCGTCGCCTAGGACGCCCATGCCGGGGACCACGCTCGTCCACGCCCATCCCTCGTGCCTGAAGCCAACGATCTCTATCTCGAGGGCGTCGCCGGGTTCGGCGTCCTCCACCGCGATGGGGCCAGTGAGGGCGTGGATGCGGTCGCGGTCGATCGCCGCAAACTCGGCGGGGGTCATGCCCGGCCGCACCTGGCCGTCGCTCGAATCCCTGAGCTCCATCGACACCGTGTCACCCGAGGACACGGTGAGCACCGGCTCGTAGTCGCGGCTCCAGCGGCTGCGGGTATGCGAGCGGTCCAGGTGGTGATGCATCGGTGCGCTCCGGTTTCCAGTGCCTGCGAAAGAGGTCAGTATCCCGGAGCCGCACCGGCCACGGGAAGCTTCGGGGCGATACCCTTCGGAATGGGTCCCGGAAAGCCGCACGTCACCGCGTAGTCGAGGATGACCTGTGTTGCGGTCGCTCCTACCCTCGTCACGCCGAGGGCGCGGACCTTGAGGAGGTCGTGGAGCGTGCGCACGCCGCCCGCGGCCTTGATCTGGATGGACGCCGGGCAGTGGGCGCGCATGAGCGCCAGGTGCCGGTCGGTCGCCCCCTTGTAGTTGTAGTCTCCGTTCGGCTGCTTCACGAAACCGTAGCCGGTCGATGTCTTGACGAAGGCGACACCGATCTTCGTGCAGGTCTCGCAGAGCCGGATGATGTGCGATTCCTCAAGAAAATCATTTTCAAAGATCACCTTGAGTATCGCACCCCGGGAAACGCAGGCCTCGTTCACCCTCTGTATGTCGGCGGCGACGTAGTCCATGTCGCCCCCCAGCACACGCCCGGCGTTGGCCACCATGTCGATCTCCTTCGCCCCCTCCGCAATGGCCAGCTCGGCCTCAAGAGCCTTGATGGAGGTGTGGCTGTTGCCATGGGGAAACCCGATGACCGAGCACACGAGGACGCCGGTGCCCTGCGTCAGCTCCCTCGCGCGCGGCACATAGTAGGGCTTCACACAGACCGTCGCCACCTCGTAGCGCACGGCAAGCGCGCAGCCTGCGTCGAGCTGCACGTCCGTCATGGTCGGGTGCAGAAGCGAGTGGTCGATCATCTTAGCAAGATCGCGGACCGAGGGTCGTGGGGGTTCTGGGCTCATAGTCTGGGATGGGTCGGGCATGCCTACACAAATGGGGAGACCGAGACTAGCACCCCGGGCGGGCGCAAGGCAAAGCCCGTCTTAGGCACGGCTCCGCCCCCATTGAGTTCCCCGGTGAAATCAGGGATAAGGGGCTCTACCGCGCGAGGGATTGTCGCGAAGCCCTCGCGTGTCCATCCTCGCTGACGGTTTGACCAAGATTAGCCCATGACCGACACGCCAAAGGACGCGCACGTGAGCATCGACCGTGGCCCCGCCCCCGCGACGCTCGTCGACCGCCTGTTTGCAGGGGAGTTCAGCAACCCTGACATCGGGCGCGGCATGCGCTGCATGGCCTCGTTCATGGCGCCGCTGGCGCTCGGCCTTTCCGGGCGCCTCCCGGTGGAAATGATCTTCGCCGCAATGGCCGCCCAGAACGTCGCCAATGTCGACGTCCGCGGCTCGTACGGCGTCAGGCTCAGCCTGCTGCTCTCCATGAGCTTCGTCCTCGCGGGCTTCTCGGCCATGGGAGCCCTGGCCGCGCCGTCGCTCGCCGCCTCGCTGGCCGTGACTGTGCTGATCGGGCTTGGCGCCGGGCTGTGGCGCCACCTGAGCACCGACTATGGCCCCTCCCTCGCCATCGCCTCGGGTTTCCTCTGCTGTTTCGCCCTGTCGGAAAAAGGCGGCCCCAGCGCGGCCGAAAGCCACGCGATCGCGGCCCTCGCGGGCGGCTGCTGGGGCACGGTCCTGCACGTGGTGCTCTGGCCCATCCGGCCCCAACACCCGCTGCGCCACGCGATAGGGGAGTCATGGCTCGCGGTCGCAGGCATGTGCACGCTCACGGCCGACCATGCGGCCGAAGCCGGACTGCGCACCGCGCTGGACAAGGCGCATGCCATACTCGGTGCGGCCCGTGCCCGCCTCAACCGCATCGTCATCGAACGCCTTGAGGAGCTCAACAACGTGGCCGCGAGGCTTGCGCAGCGTATCTCCGCGTTCCAGTCGGCTTACGACGAGATGGCAGGCCTGCCGCCAAGAGCCGACGTCCAGTCGACCATCGACAGCGTGGTCTCGGTCTTCGGAAACCTGTCGAGGACGGTCGCCCTGGCCGTCGTTTCCCGCCAGCCCGGGCACCTTGCGCTGGCTGAGGTGCGCCTGCGCCGCCTCGACCACCTCCTAGGGGTCCTTGGGGAGCGCATCGCCGGCCTGCCGCAGCAGTCGCGCTGGGCGACGCTTGCCGCGACGGCGGAGCAGATTTCCGCCTACCTGCCGGAAGTCGGCACGGCGCTCCGGCGCACGATGGACCGCGCCTCGGACCAGGGAGCCTTCTCCCTGGAGCTCCTCGACCTCGCGCATCTGCGCCTGCGCCCGCTGGCGGCGGCCCTCAACCTGAGCCGGCACGTGGATCCCGCGCTGGTGCGCTACACGGCGCGCATCACCGTACTCGCCGTGGCGAGCGTCTGGGCCATGAAGACCCTCGAGCTGAGGCACGGGTACTGGGTGCTCCTCACCCTGATGGTCGTTCTCCAGCCCGACTACGGCTCCACCCGCACGAAGGCGGTGCAGAGGCTCATGGGCACGCTCGCCGGCAGCGTGCTCGCAAGCTGCGTGCTTTGGCTGCACCTGCCCTTCCCGGCCCTGATGGCCGCGACGGCAGCATCCGCTTTCCTATTCGGATTTTTCCTGCGCAGGAACTACTGGGTGTCGGTGATCTTCATCACGCTCTTTGTCGTGATGCTGACGGAATCCCTCGGACCCGTGACGCTCGAGATCACCCTCGAGCGCTTCAGCGACACGCTTGCGGGCGGCTTTCTCGCGCTGATCGCCGCCCTGCTCTTCTGGCCCGTCTGGGAGCGGGAGCGCTTCAGGCCGATCCTGGCACGCGCCCTCAAGGCCAACGCGGCCTATATGCGCATCGTGGGCGAAAAGCTCGCCGCCGGCATGCGCTACGACCACGAGGTCGTGCGCGCGAAGCGGGCCGCGGAGAAGGCGGCTTCCGAGGTGTTCTCCTCGCTGCAGAGGATGTCGGGAGACCCGCTCGCCTTCAGGGACCCCATCAACGAGCTGGCGGTGGTGGCGAATGGCAACCAGAGGGTCACGCGTGCGCTCAACCTCATCATCCTCCAGGCGCACCCGGATGAGCCGATGCCTGACGTGCGGGAGATGGCGGCCAGGCGCAGCAGTGCCCTGGAGGAGATGGCCCGCTACCTCGAGGGAACCGACGCGGGGCCGAAGAGGCTCATACAGGCCCGCGAGAAGCTGCTGCGGCACCCGGAGGCCACCTCGCCGCAAGGCGTATCCCCCTCGCGCGCCATCGCGCTGGGTCAGCTCGAGCGCGCGGCTGCGGAGATCGGCGCCATGTCCATCGGCGCCGCCGAGCTGGCCAACCCGCGCCCGGCGGCGGCGTAAACCCGTGCTCAGCCGCCGGACGATCTCCGGGAGTGGAAGAGCCGCCTGAGCGCCCCGACCCACCGGGTCCACCTGACGACGGTTCCCGCCGATAAGCCAAGGCGGCTGCGCCTTCCAAGCGCCGCGCCCTTGCGCTGGAGGAGCCCGACGATGGAAGTCCTCCCGAACACGGCGGCGTACATGATGGGGGTCACACCGGCGCCGTTGTCAGCATCGATGTCCGCGCCGCGCTCAAGGAGCAGTTCCGCCAGGGGGACATCGCCCTTGAATGCGACGCCCCCGAGCGGCGTCTGGCCGCGGTCGTTGCGGCGGTCGACATCCGCACCCCGGTCCAGGAGCCTCCGCGCGGTCTCGAGGTTGCCGTTGTAGCTGGCGAGCATGAGCAGCGAGTTGCCCCTGGCGTCGGACAGGTTGACCGGCAGCCCATGGGCGACCATCTCCACAAGCATCTCCGTCTCGCCCCTACGGGCGAGGTCGAGCGCAAGCGCCTGCAGCTCGGCGTACCTCCTCTCCTCGGACTCGGTAACCGCACCCTTCGTCATGATGCCGCGGTCACCGCTGTGTTCCCGGGGTGTTGAGCCCTTCAGTACTTGATCTTGAGAGCCTCCGCCACGCCCGCCGCGTAGGCAGGGTCCGCCTTCTGGAAGTGCACCAGCTGCCGGCGGACAATCTCCTCCGGCACTCCGGCCATGGCGGCGGCAATGTTACCGAAGAGCTGCTGCTTCTGAGACGGTGACATCAGCCTGAACAGGTCTCCCGGCTGAGTGTAGTCGTCGTTGCCCTGGCGGTGGTCATAGCGCGCAGCGTCGCCCGTGATCCTCAGTGGCGGCTCGTCCAGGCTCTTGTTCTCCTTCGGACCGCCGAAGCTGTTCGGCTCGTAATAGGCGTCGGTCGACTTCGGCGCGTCGAAACGCATCGGGCCGTCCATGTGATAGTTATGGGTCGGGAACTTCGGGCGGTTGACCGGCAGCATCTCGTAGTGCGTCCCGACCCGGTAGCGGTGGGCATCCGCATAGGAAAAGATGCGCGCCTGGAGCATCTTGTCCGGCGAGAAACCGATTCCGGGCACGATGTTGGACGGGCTGAATGCCGCCTGCTCCACCTCCGCGTAGTAGTTCTCGGGGTTCCGGTTCAGCTCGAGTTCGCCGACGTCGATCAGAGGGAAGTCCTTTTGCGACCAGACCTTTGTCAGGTCGAAGGGATTCCAACGGTAGGTCTGCGCCTGCTTTTCCGTCATGATCTGCACGCAGAAGCTCCACTTTGGGAAGTCGCCGCGCTCGATGGACTCGTAGAGATCCCTCTGGGAGCTCTCGCGGTCCTTTGCCACGACGGCCTCGGCCTCGGCGTTGGTCATGCACTTGATCCCCTGCTTCGTCTTGAAATGGAACTTCACCCAGACGCGTTCCTTCTTGGCGTTGATGAGGCTGTAGGTGTGGCTGCCGAAGCCGTGGATGTGCCGCAGGCTCAGCGGGAGGCCTCGATCCGACATCAGGATCGTGACCTGGTGGAGCGACTCCGGCGAGAGCGACCAGAAGTCCCACATGGCCGTCGGGCTGCGCAGGTTGCTCCTCGGATGGCGCTTCTGCGTGTGGATGAAATCCGGGAACTTAAGGGGGTCGCGGACGAAGAAAACCGGCGTGTTGTTGCCCACGAGGTCCCAGTTGCCCTCCTCGGTGTAGAACTTGAGCGCGAAGCCGCGCACGTCCCGCTCGGCGTCGGCCGCGCCGCGCTCGCCGGCGACCGTCGAGAAGCGCAGCAGGCACTCCGTCTTCTTGCCGACCTTGGAAAAGACGCTGGCCTTCGAGTAGCGCGTGATGTCGTGGGTGATGGTGAGCGTGCCGTACGCCGCCGTGCCCTTGGCGTGCACCGTGCGCTCGGGGATGCGCTCGCGGTTCTGGTGCGCGAGCTTCTCCAGGAGAAAGTAGTCCTCGGCGAGCAGCGGGCCTCGGGGGCCGGCCGTCAGCGAGTTCTGGTTGTCGGCCACCGTGGCTCCGGCGGTCGTGGTGAGGAAGGGTGTCTCGGGCATGGTTTTGTAAAGTTCGGGGAGTGGGTTAGACGCGTTGGAGGGACATTATACTACCTCCTTGGCTCATAGGTGGGAAATATTTACCGATAATATCAATAATTGAGCCAGCCTGTGGAGCTCCATAAGGTGCGCCCTTCACCGCAGCGCGCTGAATCCTGGCATGCAATGCCCGTCTCTGAGACGTCCCTCGACCGGGAGGGTCGGTGGAAGAGGGATTCCGCAGGGCCTGGGAAATGTCCTGCCGCCAGCCCATGGAAAAGGGCTTCCCGGAAAATCCGAGGAAGCCCTTTGTCCGACTGAGTGACTGCCCGAAGTTACTGGGTGTCGTAGACTTCGATGAGTGCCACGCCGACCCCGCCGCTGACGCTCGAGACGGCCACGGTGTAGGCACCGGGCGGCAACGTGAGGAGCAGCGCGGAATCACTGCTTCCGGCGGCGAGCGGGAACGCCCCCACCAGCACCGAAGCGTTCGTGATCTGCGCGGGGGTGCTGGAGCCCGTTCCCCAGCCCGCATTGCTATCAATCTCAGTGCTGCCTGAGAAGACTCCGATCTGCGGATCGGCCAGCACGCCGGTGACGCCAAACTGCGTCAGGGAGGGACCGACGCCGCGGATGAGCAGGGTTCTCGGGGCGGTGCCGGCAATCACGAAGCCGGCTATGAGTGTGCCGCTTCCGGCGGTGACGTTCATGCGCGCCGACACGTTGGTAAGACGTGAATGTGGGTTCCCACCCGTGTCATAGATTTCAATCAGGCCGACGCCGGCGACTCCGTTGGTGGTGAGCAGGCCCGTCGTGTGCACGCCGTTGTCTACCGTTGCCAGAAGCGCCGAGTCCATGCTGCCGTCGGCAAGGGGGAACGCGCCAGCCTCGGCGGCAGTTGCTGCAATCAGGGCGCCGTCGTTCTGGCCGCTGCTGTTGACCTGCCAGCCGTTGTCAGTCGCCTCGACCGAGCCGTCGGCGTTGAAGAGTGTCAGGATGGGATCAGCCAGGAAGTTCGATATCCCGAAGTTAACCAGGCCCGGGCCAATGCCGCGAATGAGGAGGTCCTTGCCATCGCCGGTGACGACGAAGCCCACGATCAGGGTGTCGCTCCCTGGGCCGGACATGGCGCGCGCAGAGAAGTTCACGATATGGCTGGGAGGAGTGGGTGTCGGTGTCGGCGACGGTACCGGTGTGG
>Ga0302270_10005148_pt1 | contig 11976 bp, 10 predicted proteins | sample III_Bog_E2_3_FD_198773 | JGI IMG/M metagenome (GOLD analysis project Ga0302270, IMG submission 198773) | Peat permafrost microbial communities from Stordalen Mire near Abisko, Sweden - III_Bog_E2_3 | ecosystem: Environmental > Terrestrial > Soil > Wetlands > Peat | place: Sweden: Abisko...
CACGTAGCGTTGAAGCGGTTCCACGAAGGTGATGCGCGGATCTTCGCAGCCTCCACCGCCATGGGACGTCCGCTCGTAATCGGTTTCGGGTTCGAGCGCGATGCCGAGCCGCTCAACTCCGCATGGATCGCCAGCTGGGTTGAATTTGACGCGGGCGATTCCAATCCGGGAAAAATTCCCTTGCGCCACGAGACGCGGGAACAGGTAAAGATGTCCATCCGGTCCACGCGCGACTCCCGGATTCAGCACACCTTCGATCTCCTGCGGATTGCTGGGTTCCGGTTCCATGAGCATCCCCAGGCGCTGCATCTGAAAGCCGCTCATGGCTTCTCCCTCAGACAAGCGATGATCGTTTCGATCACCCGCTTCGTCTCATGTGGGTTTTTGACCTGGATGGACTGCGCACCTGCTTGTTCGGCCGGGTAATCGTTTCCACCTGGGAACAGGGCGTCCCCGACAAAAATCATATCGGGTATGGCAATGCCAAGGGTGTCCCGGAGTTTTCGAATCCCGTAAGCCTTGTCGATGCCATGCTTGGTGACGTCAATGGAGGTTGCGCCGCCAAGCCGCACGGAAAACTCGGGGATAAGCTTATCAAGGAGCGCTTTGATCTTCTTCCGCTTGGCAAAGTCAGGATCCCATTTCGTCTTCTCTTCGAGGGGAGCCTGTTGCCCCAAGCCGGAGAATGTGATCTGGCTACCCCGGTCTTGAATCAGCTCACCCCAAGTTTTTTTTGGTTTCAAATCAGGTGTCTCGGTTGCCTGCTGTAACGAACTGATGATCTTCTTTTTCTCCGCAGCAGTGAAATCCTCCGAGTAAAGCAGCTCCCATTTCGAGTCATATTTGTAGAACTTGGTTCCACAGGTCGGCAGGAGAAACAGATTTTTGAGACGTTCGTCGTGGGAAAGATGGGCGAGCACCTGTTTTTCAAATTGTTCCCAAGCTCCACCGGAGATGACGGATACCTTCACGATCCTGAGAAGAGCATCGAGCAGCTTGGCCATCTCGGGATCGATGGATGCCTTGCTTTCGGCCAGGGTGCCGTCCAGGTCAAACACGATGAGCTTTTTCATGGGTTTATGAAATCTCCGGAAGCGAAACTTCCAATAACGTGACGACACCATTCGGGCGGCAGAAACACGCTCCGACGACGGCCGGCAAAAGCAGCACGTCGCCTTTATCGAAGAGATAATTGACACCGGCGTGCTCCAACTCGCCCTTGCCCTCGATGCACACCAGCACAGAGCAAGTCTCCGAAGCACCCGTTGTAAACGGAAACTCTCCGATGACTCGACAGACCCCGAAGTGATCGCAATGAATGAGAGTTTCCCGATGGACGGGGTCCCTTTCTAGCACCTTTGGCGTAACGGGCTGGATTGAACCTTGCGTAAAATTAATGCAGGCCATCGCCTGATCGACTTGCAGGGGCCTTCGCTGATGAGTCTGGGGATCGATGTGGTCCCAGTCGAAAAGACGGAAGGTCACGTCGCTGTTTTCCTGGACCTCGAAAACCACCACGTCCCTCAACGAATGAACGGTTCCCGCCCGAATCAAAACACACTCACCGGGATCCGGGGTGAAGCTGGCCAAATGGTCCGCGAGCGTTCCGTCGCCAATCGCCTGCCGCATAACATCAGCCGTGGTTTCCGGTTTCAGGCCCGCGTAAATGCGAGCTTCGGGCCCTTGCTCCAGGACGACCCACGCTTCGGTTTTTCCGGTATCGCCTGCCGGAATAAGCTCTGCATGCGCATCAGAAGGGTGCACCTGAACCGAGATCCCTTTTTGCACATCGAGAAATTTGAGCAAGAGGGGGAATCGGGTAAAATGCCCTGCCAGTTTCCCGAGCATCTGTTCAGGTGCCCTCTCGAGCAATTGCCGGATCGACCAGCCTTTGAGCGGTCCATCCGCAACAAGGCTGGGATGATCATCTCGGTCGCTCAGAATCCACGCTTCACCTATCGGGCCGTCGCCGGGCAGCGGAGCCGAGAGAAGGTTGGTCAAACGTCGACCACCCCATAACCGATATTGGTAGATAGGTTCGAATCGCAGAGGATAGAGAGGCGGATTGTCCATCCTTCATTCCCCTTCCATCGCCGAAGGGTACTCGCCGCGACGCGCCATCCGGTTGCACTTGGCTCGATAAAAAAGAGCATGCTGTGCCAACTGCACGTGAGCCTCCTGACCTCGCCAAATCTCCAAAGCTGGTTGCTGAATCGCACGGGCAAATGAAAACGCCAGCGCCCAGGGTAGTCGCCCTCTGAATCGAACGTTCATGGCGTTCAAACGAGCGGAGGCCAGTTCACCGGATTGGCCCCCCGACAAGAACGCAATCCCAGGTACGGCAGCGGGAACGGCGCGTAAAAGGCACTTCACCGTCGCATCGGCAACCTCGTTGACTGTCTCTTGCTCGGGGCAGGTCAGTCCAGGAAGCACCATATTGGGTTTCAGAATGAGGCCTTCCAACATCACCTGTTGGGCATAAAGCTCGTCGAAGACCATTCGCAAGACTTCCTCCGTTAGAGCGAAACACCGCTCCAGAGGATGATCGCCGTCCATGAGCACCTCCGGCTCAACAACGGGCACCAGTCCGGCTTCCTGACACAATGCGGCATAGCGAGCCAGCGCCTGGGCATTAGCCTCGACGCAACCCCGGCTGGGAATGCCGAGGCCAATCGTAATCACTGCTCGCCACTTGGCAAACCGAGCTCCCATTTGGGCGTATTCCTTGAGGCGATCACGCAGACCGTCCAAGCCTTCGGTAACTTTCTCCCCGGAATGACCCGCCATGTCCTTTGCCCCGGTATCGACTTTGATGCCCGGTATGATCCCCGCAGCGACGATGATTTTAAGAAACGGAGTGCCGTCCTTCTTTGTTTGACGGATCGTCTCATCATAAAGAATCAGACCGCTGATGCACTCGCCAAGGCAGGGTGTGGTCACGATCAGCTCCCGATAGGCGCGCCTGGCCTCCTCGGTCTGCGGAATCCCCAACGCGGCGAATCGTTTGTTGCAGGTGAGATTGCTTTCATCCATGGCGAGCAGGCCCTTGTCGTCGGCGACCAACGCCTGGGCGGTTTCGATCAGCTTGAGCGCACTCACTTGGAGTTGCCCCACTTCCAATTCCGGATCTCAGGCAAATCCTGACCGTGCTGATCGATGTAGACTTTGTGCTCAATGAGCTTGTCCCGCATCAACTGCTTCAGGTAGGCCCCCTTGGTTCCCAGATTTGGCACCCGGTCCACGACGTCCTGCACGAGGTGGAATCGGTCCAATTCATTCTGCACCCGGATGTCGAATGCCGTTGTGATCGTGCCTTCTTCCTTGTACCCCCTGACGTGCAGGTTGCGGTTCGTGCGGCGATAGGTCAGCCGGTGGACCAGCCACGGGTAGCCATGAAAGCCGAAGATGATGTGCTTGTCCCTTGTAAACAGGGAGTCGTAGTCCGTCTCGTTGAGTCCATGTGGATGCTCGCTGGCCGATTGAAGCTTCATCAGATCGACGACGTTGATTACCCGGATTTTGAGATCAGGGAGATGCTCGCGAAGAATCGAAACGGCAGCCAGAATCTCCAGAGTAGGAGTGTCACCACAACAGGCCATGACCACGTCCGGCTCGGCGTTCTGGTCATTACTGGCCCACGGCCAGATGCCGATTCCCTCTGTGCAATGCACCACGGCTTGATCCATGGTGAGCCATTGAGGGAGGGCATGTTTACCAGCCACCACCACATTGACGTAATGCCGACTGCGCAGGCAATGATCGAAAACCGAAAGGAGACAATTCGCATCGGGCGGCAAGTAAACGCGCACGATGCTGGCCTTTTTATTGATAACATGATCGAGGAAACCGGGATCCTGATGCGTGAAGCCGTTGTGATCCTGCTGCCAGACGTGCGAGGCGAGCAGATAGTTCAGTGACGCGATTTTCCGCCGCCAGGGCAGTTCCGAGGTCACCTTCAGCCACTTGGCGTGCTGGCTGAACATCGAATCGACGATGCGAATGAAGGCCTCGTAGCTGTTGAAAAGCCCGTGCCGACCGGTCAGCAGATATCCCTCGAGCCAACCTTCGCACTGGTGCTCGCTTAGCATCGAGTCAAGTACGCGGCCAGTAGGAGCGAGGAATTCGTCATTTTTGACCTCACGTGCGTCCCACTGACGGTCGGTGACTTCAAAGACCGCTCCAAGCAGATTGGAAAGAGTTTCATCGGGACCGAAGACACGAAAGTTGCGTTGATCCTGATTTAGTTTGGCCACGTCGCGAAGGAACTTGCCCAATACGAGAGTGTCCTGCCCATCAACCGCACCAGGAGAAGGCACGTTCACCGCGTGCTGATGGAAGTCCGGCATGCGCAAGTCGCGAAGCAAGATTCCCCCGTTGGCATGCGGATTGGCTCCCATGCGTCGGTCGCCCGTTGGCGCCAACTCGGCCAGTTCAGGGAGAAGACGGCCATTTCCATCAAACAGCTCTTCAGCCCTGTAACTCTTCATCCAGTTTTCCAAAAGTTGAACATGATCAGGATGCTGGGAATCGACCAAGAGCGGCACTTGATGCGCCCGAAAGGTTCCCTCGATTTGAAGACCATCAACAACCTTCGGTCCCGTCCATCCCTTTGGCGATCTCAACACGATCATCGGCCAGCGCGGCCGTGAAGCATCGTTATTGGTCCGGGCATTCATTTGAATTTGCTTGATGCTATCGACGGCTTTTTCCAAAGCTGTCGCCATGAGTTCGTGCATCTTTTCCGGCTCATCACCCTCGACAAAGATAGGTGTCCAGCCGCAACCCCGGAAAAACTGATCGAGTTCCTCCGGCTCGATCCGCGACAGAATGGTCGGATTGCTGATCTTATAACCGTTGAGGTGAAGAATCGGCAGCACGGCCCCGTCCGTGACGGGATCGAGTAATTTGTTGGATTGCCAAGAGGTCGCCAGCGGACCCGTTTCCGATTCCCCGTCGCCGACAACGCAGGCCACGATCAGCTCCGGGTTGTCAAATGCAGCCCCAAACGCATGGCTAAGCGAATAGCCCAATTCGCCGCCCTCGTGAATCGATCCCGGCGTCGTAGGCGCGACATGGCTGGAAATACCGCCGGGAAATGAAAATTGCTTGAACAGCTTTTGCAGCCCGGCTTCATCCTGGGTGATGTTGGGATAAATCTCACTCCAAGTGCCTTCAAGGTAGACGTTGCCTACGATGGCTGGTCCACCGTGACCGGGACCGGCAACGTAAAACATGTCGAGGTCGTACTTCTTGATGACCCGATTCAAGTGGACGTAGATGAAGTTCTGGCCCGGGGTCGTGCCCCAGTGTCCGACCACTAGCGGTTTCACATGGGAGAGCTTCAGCGGCTCTTTCAGCAGCGGATTGTCGTAGAGATAGATCTGACCAACCGACAGATAGTTGGCGGCACGCCAGTAGGCGTTCATCTTCTGAAGGAGGTCGGGGGTAAGCGTCTTGGCGTTCGCGTGCATGGGCATTCCTTGGGTGTTAATTTCAATCTTCGCGGTGATTACTCCCTAAAGTTTAACTTCGGGAACCAAGGAAGAAATGGGGTGAACACCCCATAAGGTCCGCGAAATTGCGGATCGTTCACGCAAGATCCAAGACTGCCGCTAAGTTCACCCATCCCCCTATGCTTGTGCGCCTTCCAACGAAGTTGAGCACTCCGAGCAGGCGACACGTAGGTTCGTCAGTCGCGGGCGAAGTCGATGAAGCCGCGCACGACATCAGTATGAACGAGTTTGACGCGAACAGGGTCGCCTACATCAAGACCTTGGAACCCGACCGTCAACCTACCCTCCGTCGGCGGCTTAAAGAGGCGAACCCATGTGCCGTTGACCGAAGCCCCTGTGACTATGGCGTCGAATGCATCTCCAATCCGGCCTGACAATAGCATAGCGGCTGCTGACTTGAGGACTTGGCGTTCCAACTTTTCAGCGGCGTCCTCTCGCTCCGTGCAGCGTTGCGCATAGTCCATAAGTTCTGGAGTCGAGTAAGGCGGTGGCGAACCTTCCAGTGCTGCCTTTAGAAGGCGTTGAGTTATGAGATCGGGAAAACGCCGGTTTGGTGCAGTAGAATGAGTGTAGTCTTTCACAGCCAGCCCGAAGTGCCCCGGCGGCTTGCCGCCTGGGAGATCGAGCACATACTCGCCTCGGCCCAAGAGCTTTACGATTGAAAGGGAAAGGTCGGGGAACTTCTCCGGGGCGTTCGCGAGGCAGCGGGTAAGAAAGGCTTCGAGGGCGACTGCGTCGGGTTTATCGGGCAGTTGCTCCTTGAATCCCGCCGCAAGCTCCACAATGCGATCCCAACGTTTGGGGACTCTCAAGACCCGGCGCAGGGAGGGGAAGTTCCGGTCTGTGAGATACGTAGCGGTGACGCCGTTCGCCGAAATCATGAATTCTTCGATCAACTGCTTAGCCCGATTCTTCTCGTCCAGACCAAGACCAGAAATTGCATCTCCTTCGAAAATCGCTGTTGCCTCGATAGTTTCCAGGCTTAGTGCACCGTTGCGGTGCCGCAGATTCGCCAACCGCTGCGCAACCACGTCCTGGAGGCGAAGATTGGCGTCCAGGCCAGGTGTTTCCTTGATGCGTTGGGGTACCGGACCCGTGCCAGCGAGCCATGCGGCAACACTGTTGTAGGCGAGTTTGGCGCGGTTGTGGACACATGCCCGGTACAGGTCGGAAGATACGAGCGAGCCTTTGGCATCGAAAACCATATCAATCACCAGGGCGATCCGATCCTGATCCTCCTTCAAAGAAGTCAAGTCAGTAGACAACGCTTCGGGAAGCATGGGAAAAATTACGGCCGCCGTGTACACCGAGGTCGTGATGCGCGACGCATGACCATCGAGAGCCGATCCTTGGCGTACAAGGGCATCAACGTCCGCAATCGCCACAAGAATTCTGACCCGCTCGTCCGCCAGCGATTCGGCGACCGTGAGCTGATCGAGATCCTGGGAATTATCGTTATCAATTGACGACCAGAGCCGTTCGCGTAGGTCCCGCAGGTTCCCGGTCGCCTGAGCCGGCCCAACGATGGCGGCCAATTCGTGCCGCGCAGCCGGTGTGAGATCCGGCTCCAACCCGCGATCAATCATCGCATGGCGCGCAATGGCAATAAGAGTGGCTCGGTCGGTGGATTGGCGTTGGCAAGCTTGCTTGGATTGGTCGCGTCGCGCGGCTGGCTCGGTTCCAGTAGTTTTGATCGAAGCTTTGATCATTGTGTTTATTTCAATTGTTACATCCTGATCAGAGCGTCGATTCTCACCATGCTAATGCGTTACACGGGCAGATCAACCTAGTGTTTCTTAAGCCGCTTTCTTGAGCGCATCGCTCTTGGAGGCGATCACCGTCATCAACTCGTTCCATGACTTCACAAACGATTTTGCGCCCTCGTCCTGGAGCTGATCGGCTAGGCTGTCCACGTCCACACCGGCCTTGGCGAACTGCTCCAAAACCTTTTTGCAATCACCGCCGTCCGCCGGCATGATTGGGCCAAGCTCGCCATGATCGGCGAAGGCTTTCAACGTTCCCTCAGGCATGGTGTTCACGGTGAAAGGAGTGGCCAACGCCTTGATGTAGAGCGTGTCAGACGCTTTGGGATCCTTGGTGCCGGTACTGGCCCAGAGAAGTCGTTGATCCCGGGCACCGGCGTTAAGCATGCGCTGAGACTGGTGACTGCTCAGCATTTCGAGGTAGGCTTTGTAGATGCGACCTGACACCGCGATGCCGAGCCGATTCTTCAACGCCTCTGGAACCTTGTTCGCGACAGCGACATCCCAGCGGCTAATGAACATCGAGGCCACGGAGCCGACCTGGGGGTTGAGCCCGGCGGCGATGCGCCGTTCGATGCCGCGGTGGTAGGCGCTGGCCGCAGCCACGTACTGTTCGCGCGAAAACAGCAGCGTGACGTTGATCGGAATGCCCGCGAAAATCGACTCTTCAATGGCCGCCAAACCTTCTTTGGTGCCCGGAATCTTGATGAACAGATTGGGCCGTCCCGCCCGTTCGGAAAGTTCCTTGGCGGCCTTGATGGTGCCGGACGTGTCATGCGCCAGGAGCGGAGAAACCTCTAGCGAGACCCATCCGTCCACACCGTTCGTACGGTCGTAAACAGAACGGAAAAGGTCGGCGGCCCGTGTAAGGTCGTCCAGTGCCAGATCGAAAAAGAGGCTCTCGCCCGTTCTCCCCTTCGCTAGTTCCTCGCGGATCGCATCGTCGTAAGCGGCACTGTTTTTGATGGCGTGATCAAAGATCGTTGGGTTCGAGGTCAACCCCGTCACCGAAAGTTCGTCGATGTAGTGTTTGAGCGTGCCGCTGTTGAGCAGATCGCGCGTGATGTTGTCCAGCCAGAGACTCTGGCCTAGGTTGTGCAGCAGTTGGGTAGCTTTCATATTTTTTTGGTCAAAGTGTGGGCCGATCGTTGATTTAGGCTTTCAAGGTCGCCGCGCAGGTACGTGAAACCGAACGGGCGATCATCAGTTCTTCGTTAGTGCGAATGACTCGAACCGTGACCCGGCTGGCTTCGGCTGAAATCACATCCGCCGTCTTCGTGTTGCGCGTCTTATCCAGTTCAAGCCCTAGGAAACCTAATCCCTCACAGATGCGCTTGCGAACCGCCGGCGCGTTCTCGCCGATGCCTCCGGCGAAGACAAGCGTGTCCAAGCCACCGAGCGCAGCGGCGAAAGAGCCGATCCACTTTTTCGCCTGATAACAAAACAACGCCACGGCTTCCGCTGCGCGCACGTCCTGTTTTTCGTGGTCGAGCAAATCGCGCATATCAGAACTGGTCTCCGACACGCCGAGCAACCCGGACTTGTGGTTGACCATATCGTAGAATTGTTTCGTGTCGATCTGTTCGGTTCGTGCCAGGAACGGTGCCACGCCGGGATCCAAATCGCCGGAGCGGGTGCTCATGACCAAGCCCGCCGTCGGAGTAAACCCCATGCTGGTGTCGATGCTTTTGCCGTCGCGCACGGCGGCCAGACTGGCGCCGTTGCCGAGATGCGCGAGGATCACGCGACCGGTCGTTGCCGAGGCGTCACCGAGACGCGCGAGTTCTTCCATAAGATACGAATAGGACAAGCCATGAAAGCCGTAGCGCTGAATTCCCTTGGCCTCGAATCGTCTTGGAATCGGTAGCAGCTTGGCCACACGCGGCATGGTGTGGTGAAATGCCGTGTCGAAACAGGCCACCTGGGGCAGTTTGGGATGCCGCCGACGGAACACTTCGATCAGCTCAATCTCGCGAGGCAGATGGTCTGGGTCGTACGGCCTGATGCGATCCAGTTCGTCCAGTAATTCCTGGGTGACCAACTCGGGCGCGGTGTGATGCATACCGTGCACCACCCGGTGTCCTATAGCCCTGACCGATCCGAAACTACCCTGCTCTTCGAGCCAGTCTATTAGCAAATTGGCAGCCGATTTGTGATCGGAGGCGACTAGCTTGCGGCTGTCCTGTTGATTCTTGGCCGGGTCGTGGAAAGTTAGGTTGGTGCTGTCGAGACCGATTCTGTCAACCTTCCCATAAAGCCCCTGCTTCAGCGGGTCCTCCACACGGTAGAGCGCGAATCTGATGCTGGATGAACCTCCATTGATGGTCAGGATGCTTGGCTTATCTGATTTCACGGACGACTCCTTGTCATTTCAGCGGGTTCCCGCCCCAGTCTCATTTTTATAGCGGGAAATCGCACGACCGTTATGGGGTGTTCACCCCATGTGCGATTTTCGTGGGCTCAGCACCCGAGAACGGCCTCCAGTCAGCTGATCTCAAGATAAAGTGCGGCAAGAACCTTATAATCGACGAGGCAACCTTCCCGTCGCCTGCTATCCATCCATAATTTCAGTTCCGTCAAGGGCACGACATGAACCTGAATGTTCTCAGATTCGTCGCCACCGCCTTGAGAAACCTTCTTCACCGCATGGGCGCGGAAAAAGGTGATTACCTCTGTCGAAAGTCCTGCAGAGGAGGGTCCCTCCGTAAGGTATTCCATTCGCTGCGCCTCATAACCAGTTTCTTCGAGCAATTCGCGCTTCGCTGCTTCGACCAGGGGATCATCTTCTTTGCCCTTGATATCTCCAGCCAGTCCGGCTGGGATTTCAATGACCCGTTTGTTTACGGGAACGCGAAATTGCTCCACCAGAATAAGCTCCCGGCTCTCGGTGAAGGCCAGAACCGCGACTATTCCGCTCGTTTTGCAACGTTCAACGTACTCCCAGTAGCCTTTCTTTTTGACCCTGAGAAAGTGACCTTCAAATAAAACCTCGGCCGCGAGGCTTTGGCGCGAAGCAGGATGAGGGGTGTTCATACTACTAGGTTAGCAAAATACCCGTCGGCACTGACAAGGGTGTTGGCGGACATGATTTCCTTGGCCGACGTATCCAGCGCGTCAAGGTACTCGATGCAAGCCTCCTTGAATGGCATCGAAAGGGCGCAACCCCGAATACCCAACGCGCGAATTCCAGAGATGGCTGCGGCCAGATTGCTCGTCGTAAACGCCTTGAAGATGAAATTTAATCTCAGTTCACGATAAAGAAAATTGTGAATGCTCGTGCCGAAATTTCCGAGACGGCCCGAAAGCGACATACAGAGTTGTTTATCTTTGTTAATGAATGATTCCATCGGCAGATCTTGAACTATCGATTATGAAGTATGGGCAGACATTTTCTCATGCTTCCGGAGCTGATTAATGTGGAATACCGATTTCTGCCAGCAAAGACTTGATGCCGTTCCAAGTGATCCCCACACCGATACACAGCATCATGAAAGCAGATAGACGCACTAAGACCATCATGCCCGTATGCCCGAAAATTATGCTCACCCGAGAGGCGTAGCGATAAGTTAACAGAATTGCCACGGCAATGATACCAGCGCCGAGGATGGCGGCGAAAAGCTGAATCAGCGCCTGCTGGAGAGTGTGCGCGTGAGTAGCACCAACGGCGATGGCCACGGAAATAACTCCGGCATCAACCGTCAAAGGCAAGGTTAGCGGGGAGAAAGCCTTCCCGAGCGCCAGGACTTTTGCGTGGATCGGGTCTAACTTCCCATCCATCGGTTTTGGGATGTCGGCCAGGAGTTTCCAGCCAAGCGCACACACCACGGATCCCCCTGCCACTTGCACGACAGGAACCGAAAGACCGCATAACACCAGGATAAACGAACCCAACAACAAAGACACCAATAGCATAGCGAACGAATAAATTGCGATACGTTTGGCCAGCATGGAGCGTGTTGCCTCGTCACAACCTGGCGTCATTCTGAGGAAAATCGGAGCATCTCCCAACGGATTAATCAAAGGCAAAAGAGCTCCAACGATCAGGAGAGTCGAACCTGTCAATTGGATAATATCGGACCAGAATGCTGATGTTTGAGGAAGTGGATTCACTTTTGGATTGGGCATGAGCTTAACCATGTCAAAACCAAAGCCGTAGAATTACTTTTCATGCGAGAGACGTTTCCGCTTTCTCAGTCGAGGCTGTCTAATCCTTAACTAATCCGCGAATAGACTTTTTTTGTGGTTTGGAGCTTTTCGTGTGTCGTTTAACGGCATCTACTAAAGTGCCGGAACCTGGGGTATCTGAAGGTGCATAATCATCTCTGTTTGCGACCAGACCCACTCTTCTTTCCACCACCCGAGAGCTTGTTGACCGTGGCCCTAGCCCGGGCTTCAGCGGTTTTTGTGCTGAGCCCCCTTTTCTCGTAACCTTCTTCGATGTGGACGGCCTGACGCTTCTGTTTGTCGGTGTAGCTAGATTTATCGCCTTGGGGCATCGGAGGTGTATCGGTAATTGGTAATGCAGAGTTTTATTACTTCCCCCAGAAGTTGGTGCCCAGCCTTGTCAGGACGCTTTGCCGTCAAGAAGGGTATACAGGCGGGCAGCAGATTTGGGGGCTTGCACGTTGCCATCTAAAATATTTCTGGTTCTGACGTTATCACCGTACGCCTGCTGGTTAATGGCATCCTTGCGCTCGACG